>Ga0265780_10010804_pt1 | contig 10855 bp, 9 predicted proteins | sample P1T30metagenome_FD_192432 | JGI IMG/M metagenome (GOLD analysis project Ga0265780, IMG submission 192432) | Plant litter microbial communities from East Loma Ridge, Irvine, California - P1 T30 | ecosystem: Environmental > Terrestrial > Plant litter > Unclassified | place: USA: California... | reverse complement strand
TCTTCGCTGGGGGTTTGTTTGGTTGAGGACATGGTGGGATGGCGGGTTGTTGCGCTGCGCTGCGTGGGATGTCGTGTGAGGACTTGGGAGGGAAGGTTGGGGTTTTGCGGGGTAGTCCAAGGGTCTCTCCGAGGAAAGCTGCGGTATTGTATGTCTCAGCGCTGAAACTGTCTTCAATACCAAGAACTCATCGGTTTCCAACCTTCCAACCCCAGAGGTTATGTATCCCGCTCACAACCCTGCTGGGACTCGGCTTCCCAATGCAGGGGCTCGACGGACAAGGATGCGAGCATTCAATGTTGCGTTTTGTGGGGAAAGGGTCGTGGTGCGCGTCATTCCCTCGCTGCCCACTCAGCGACGCGGGAGGCATCAGATCATTGCCTCATCTTTGCTTTCGACCCACTAATTCCGATATTCTCCGGGGCTTCTAGATTTCCTATTTTCGGGGCCGCCGTGGTCGCGCGCGATTCTACGACCGTGGTCTGTGGACCGGGTGAGATATTTTTGTAGCTGAGGGCTTGCGCGTTCGTGAGGCGTTGGAGGTGCACGGTGATCGATACATGTTTGCATCGGCGAGTGGAAGGGGTGATGCATGCATTCCTCTTGGGTTCATCTTGGATCCACCGTTTCAAGACGATGCTCAAGTGCTGCTCACGGTGGACTCGGGGGGACGATTGTTCATAAGATCGCTGACGTGACAGTCTCCATTTTGAAATGACAGGTACGACGTCTACCTCTGTAGTCCTGCGAGCCAAGGGGAACGTGGACGAAAAGATTACAATTAAAGCATGTTTCCTCCACCTCGGCATCTTCACTTTGACCCTCAACTTTCCAAGGTTGCACTGTTTTCACCAAATTATATTCCAAAACTGCAATGACAAAATTCACGTGCTCACCATACGTCAATCGCCGGACATCGGGAGCGAGGGGCACTTCGGCTATGTGCTCCAGTCTGAGTAGCCTACTCTCCCCACATGTTCAACGGCGACAAAACAACATCTCTTCTTCCACAACGCAACGTCTCCTATAGAAGCTTGCTTGGGAGATTAAAGTCGTGCCTCGGGCCCCGAAGGATAGACTGTCTCGGTAGAAGTCCATGGGCTGATAGACCATCTCGGACGTTTCCCGTCTTGTCCTTTTCCCATGCCCATGACGTATTGTTTTCAGAGCGCATAGCTACTTTCTCTCACCATGATACTCCAACATATGCGCCTTTCGCGCTGCAATATCTTCAGGTCGCGACTGGTATCTCGCAAAATACCCAGTGCAGCTTTCTCGAGCTCTCCGCGCCGCAATGGCTACGACGACACGATACAAAACCTCAAGATTGGCAAAGACACCCGCGTCATTTTCCAGGGCTTCACGGGCAAACTTGCTACTGCAAATGCAAAGGAGTCTATGGACTGGGGCACCGATGTGGTCGGCGGGGTGAAACCCAACGGCTCGGGTGAGCATTTGGGTAAACCTGTGCTGCCGTCTGTTCGAGCTGCCATGGAACAACTTAAACCAGATGCTACTGGGATCTACGTCGCAGCACATCAGGCGACTGCAGCTATTGAGGAGGCGATCGAAGCAGAGGTGCCCCTTATTGTTGCCGTCGCAGAGCACATTCCACTCCACGATATCATGCGGGTAAGCCACGCACCACAAGATTTGAGGAAGAAGGTACTAATACTTGGTAGATACATTCCATGCTGCAAAGTCAGTCCAAGTCAAGACTCGTAGGTGCGAATGCACCAGGAATCATTTCAGCGATCGGACGATGCAGAATCGGCTTCCAACCACTACCAACATTCAGTCCCGGTCACATCGGCATCGTTGCGAAGTCGGGAACATTGTCCTATGAGACAGTAGGCTCTCTGACGCGGGCTGGCTTAGGTCAAAGTCTCTGTATAGCAGTCGGCGGAGACGTGATCGCCGGTACGAACTTCGTTGATGCTCTCAAAGTCTTCGAGAAAGACGATGATACCGAAGCCATCATCCTTGTGGGCGAGCTGGGTGGTACGAGTGAAGAGGAGGCAGCGGACTGGATAAGAGACTATCGAAAACGCGTCAAGAACCCAAAGCCGATTGCTGCGGCCATTGGTGGCTTCCAGGCAAGTCCAGGCAAGGTCATGGGACACGCTGGTGCGTGGACTGGACCGGGAGAGGGAACTGCAGAGTCCAAGTACAAGGCTCTTGAGAACGTTGGTGTTACTATGGTCGACCACCCGGCGAAGTTTGGCGGTGTCATGAAGGAGATCCTCGCGCAATCTGGGCGCAACGTGAAGAAGATTGTGAGTATTTCAGCACACTGAAAAGCAACTCCCACTGACGATGAACAGGAACAATCAGCGGCCAACGCACACCAACGTCGCTCATACCACACGATGCAAAGACAAACCAGACCTACACTCGCTCCATCTTCTCCCAACCCTCTCAACCAAAACCGCCCCCTCCACCTCTCAGCCGACCAACTCACCGAAGAGCTCGCAGCCGCCAACATCCACATATCCGCACCACCAGAAAACCCCAGATCAAGCCACTACCTAGGCATCTCCCCCGACCGCAGCGCCCGCTCTCCCTCCATCATTGCAGCCCCCACCACCCACCCCTCCGAATTCCACGCGCGCGTAAAACGCTTCCCATTCGACTACCGCAACGGTCCAACCCCCTCAGCCATCAGCGCAGCCATCGCCCACCTCCAACTCGACGCCGCGCCTCTAAGCGCCAAAGCCCAAACCGTCGAACTCATCCACAGCCTCTGGCGCATGTACACCTCCACTGAAGCCATCGACCTACACCTGCACCTCTCCGTCCGGTCTCACGCCGATGCGCTATGCATATCCTCCCCTTACCTCTTCTTCGACGACGCGGCGTACAAATCCGCAAACCGCCGGGCGGGCTTGCACGCCAAACGCACGCCGCCCGCTGCTGTCGAGCGCGAGGCTGAGGAGGCGGGGATCGTGTATGTGCGTCTTGGGTCGGAGAAGGAGGGGAAGGGAAAGGGGTTAGTAGGCACGCTCGTCAACGGCGCGGGCCTGGCGATGAACACCAACGACGTGCTCAACGCGCGCCTTTTGCCCTCCACTCAATGCGCGAATTTCCTCGACACGGGCGGGAAAGCGACGGCATCCACGATTTCGACGTCGTTCAAGCTTATTCTGAGTGATGAGCGTGTCGGCGTCGTGTTTGTTAATATCTTCGGCGGACTGACGCTGTGCGATATGATTGCTGAGGGGATTGTGTTGGCGTTTAAGGAGGTGGGCGTGGGGAAGCCGGTGGTGGTCAGGCTGAGGGGGACGAATGAGGAGGAGGGGCGCAGGGTGTTGGAGGAGGCGCGATTGCCGATTCATGCGTTTGATGGGTTTGAGGAAGCGGTGGGGAAGGTGGGGGAGTTGGTTGAGGAGGGGAAGTAAAGTATGCGAGTATGTGTATATAGGTATGTTGATTGTATGATTGGGATTGTGTCTGCGTGATGTCAATGTACAGTAGGTACCCTGCGCGCCGCTGCTCAATCAAGCGGCCTCTTTCCTTCCTGACTGACGCAGGTCTTGAAGCAGGTGGGATATAGTAGACCCATTGACAGAAAGGCAAGACCATGTAACTAGGGTAAATGTCAACAGTCGTCTTTCTCCTGCGCAGTGAGTCCTCTTTTCTTTCTTCAGCATCACTACCAACAATATCAATACCACCGCCACAACAGATGTAAGTACTATCTGTCCCAATTGCTACACGCTAGACACTGCTCCTTATTATCATTATTGCCCTGGATCCGGCCGGGTCGTTTCGCTCGCCGCCGCCCTCGCCCGCGCCAGGTCCGCCCTCGGCCGCGCTAAGGCCGATTACGCTAAAGCGAAAGCTACGGAGCGCGACTTTCTTGATAACGGGGGGAAGGGTAATCGCGTGGTCCTGCTGTCCCAAGCTGTCGATCGGACGATAGTGGCCGAGAAACGGGCTTGGAGAGTCTTGCGCAAGGCTTTTCGCCGAGCTGCTCGCCAAGCATAACTGTAAGTAATGATTCATTCTGAAGCCCCATGCACGTCTGGCACACTTTCACCCACTGCAAGACTCGCTCGCCCCTAACACAACTGACCTTGCCCATCTGTGCATAGCCGCCACCTCTGGAGCAGTGGACGCGCAATCGGCAGTGCGCTGCGGACCGAAGCGCTGTTTGCGCGTAAACGGCAGCCATGGAGTCGATAAGTCGCATCTCGAGCTTGCTGGAGACAGGTAGGACCCGCTTCCCGCTTTTCCCTCTTTTTGCTCTCCCAATGTAACTTTGGTCTGCCTCAGCGAGAGCTTGGGGCGTCTTCTGCACGCTCTGGTGGCTGTCATGCATCCGTCCAACTTTGCTCACTGGTCTCTCTCTACAGCCCGCGATCTTACCCTCGAAGCCGCCAACAATGCCAGCAGCGTCCGCCGAGCGCCCACCAAGGAGCTGCCCTCGGGCCAGCTCAAGAAGCTCCTCGACAGCAGGGCCGAGCGCGAAGTGCTGGAGGGCTTGCGACGAGTCGTTACTGTAGGACACCCCGCCACAACTTGAAGTACGGACAGTTGTCTGATATGATGGTACTGACGGTGGGAATTGCAGATGTCATACCGCCAACCTCCTTCACAGACACTACCCTTTTTCTCTCACGTGATCAAGAACGTGGCGTCGCCCTCGCTGCCCGTCAAGAAGCTTGTCTACATCTACCTCCTCCAGCATGCCGAACACGAACCAGACACCGCGCTGCTCTCCATCAACACGATACAGAAGTCGCTTACCGATACCAACCCCCAGCTTCGCGCGCTCGCACTGAGGGTCATGTCAAGTATACGAGTGCCCGTCATCAGCCAGATCGTGAGCTTGGGCATCAAGCGCGGAGCAGGAGACATGTCGCCGCTTGTGAGAAGAGCAGCTGCATTAGCTATACCGAAGTGCTACAGGCTGGATCCAAACACAGAGCCGCAATTGCTCGAATACCTGTCGCAATTGCTGGGTGACAAGCAGTACTTTGTCGCGGGCGCTGCAGTCGCGGCCTTTCTCGAACTATGTCCCGACCGCCTTGACCTGCTGCATCCGCACTACCGCTCTCTGGTCCGGAAACTGGTTGACATGGACGAATGGGGACAGCTGGCCACTCTACGCTTGATGATGGTGTATGTGCGCAAGTGCTTCCCACGACGGACGAAGAAGGTCCCCAAAGCTGCGAGTAGCAACAACACCAGTACAAAGACGAGCAAGAGTACCAAGGGCTTCTACGATACCGAGAGCGATTCGGAAGAAGAAGAGAAGGAGCAGGAGTCAAACATGGAAGAAGTCGCTGTCCTGGACCCTGATCTTGAACTGCTTCTTAAAGCTTGCCAGCCACTTTTGCAGTCTCGCAACGCTGCTGTGGTAGTAGCAGTAGCACGAGCATACCTCTATCTTGGCACACCCGACTACCTTGTTCAGGCGGTTGGACCGCTGGTGTCACTTCTACGATCTGCAGGCGACATCCAGCACATTGCCCTCTACAACATTGTCCAGGTCTGTTTGAGCCACCCGGAACCATTCGTCAAGTACTACACACACTTTCTTGTTAGCTCGACGGATGCCCCACACATCTGGCGCCTCAAGCTAGAGCTTCTGACGTTGATCTTTCCACATGCACAACTAAGATTGCAAAGTCTGATTCTGGCCGAGCTCAGCCACTTCTCGCATTCTGGGAGTCTCGATGCGGCGCTGGTCAAGGAATCTGTGCGTGCGATTGGAAGATTCTCACAAAGCCCTGCGACAAGCCCACAGACGTCGGCCAGATGTTTGCGCCTGTTGCTGAAGCACATTGGATCTGCGGACGGCCATTTAGTCGCAGAGTCCCTTGAAGTCATCCGGCACCTTATTCAGCGAGACCCCAGCGCTCATCGAATGACCGTCGTAAGACTCGCCAAACATCTCGATGCTGCAACGAGTCCGCAAGCGAGAGCTAGCATCATCTGGCTCGTCGGTGAATTCGCAGGTCTCGATCCCGAGAACAACATTGCCGCAGACGTGTTACGTATTCTGGTGAAGGGCTTCGCAGAGGAAGCGGAACCGGCTAAGCTTCAGATCGTGTTGCTAGCCGCGAAAGTGTACATCCATTACCTTACCGCGAACCCACCCGAGCCAGTGAAGATTGAAGAGAAGAAGGATGACGCGTCGATAATGGACAACTTCCATGAAGAGGAAGGCGGTTTCCGTGAATCAAGCCTCGAAGCACCCACCGAGCCCAAAGAGCAAGACAAGCCACACCCCATCAAAGCCATCTACGACCACCTTCTCCTTCTCACAAGATACGACACCTCCTACGACCTGCGCGACCGCGCACGCGTCTACAGAGCCCTCCTCGCAACGCCAACCTCCACACAACTCGCCTCCCTCCTCCTTCTCGCCCCCAAACCTGTCCCACATATCCCCAGCCCCAGCGAGACCCGCAAAAGCTACGTCCTCGGCAGTGCCAGCCTCGTCATCGGCGACGAAGGCGGCGTCGGTGGTCTCCGCGGCTATGACGACCTGCCCCGCTGGGTCAAGGACGGGCAAGAACCTGATCCCGCACTGCGCGAGATTGCTTCGTCCACTACCATCTCAACGTATGAGTCTGCGCGCACTATGTCGGCGGCTGATAGATTGGATGCTGCTGCGGGACCAATGAGTAGTAGGACTCCGGACAGCATTTTATCCCCGAGAGGTGCGAATGGCGTTGGTGGTGGGGAAAGTAAAGGCAAGGAAAAGACGCTGGATGATTGGCTGGCGGAGGAGAGCGCGAGTGAAGAGACAGAGAGCGAAGAGGACGATGAAAGCGAGGAGGACAGTAGCGAGTACGAGACTGAGAGCGAGGACGGGAGTGGGGATGAGGGCGAGGGGGATAGACTTATGAGTGGATGAGATGTGTCTCAATGTCACTCCGTTCCGTCCCTGGTTGGATTCGGGTTTTGCAAAGGATGAGGTATGATCGCTCCAGCTTGCTATTAGCGGACGTGATACCTCCGTGTTCTCACTAGTCTGATTCAAATCTTTGCCCATCTGTCTGTCGGCTTTGTGAATTTATGCTCCAAGAGGACATGGGGAGCTAGCCGGTTGTGTTGTGAATACGTGGATACTCAAGGCAAAACATACGACGACGAAGACTGGACATGAATACGTCTCCCGCTCTGCAACAGACACACGAGCTGACAGTCCCACTTTGAAGTTTACATATGAGCTTGACGATATCCCGACAACTCCAAGATGCCATGATTCAATTCCAAGAAACCTATTGGACATATACAGGATCCCCCAACCTCTCTCCCGCTCCCACTCGCGCAGCCACGAAACAATCCCAGACAAACCCCTTCCTCCCGCTCACGCCATCCTCTGCATCCTCCCCTCATGCCGTATCTGCCCTAGCGACGCTGAATCAACAACCCCATCCGGCAAGCGCAAATAATAAATCGCATCGCCCCGGGACCTGATCTCCACGTCGGCGGGCAACACCTCCTCCTCCACCCGCAGGCCAAGACCAACCTTCTCTGATAGAAACGAGATATGCAAGTTTGCGGAGCAAGATTAGTGCCATGATGGAATCCAGCCATCGTGCTTGCATTGATGAAGCGGAAATACCCCAAGCATCTCAAGAAGTGAAAAGGGTTCAAAAAAAGAAGGGGAATATCAAATTAAAATGCTAACTCATGACCTCGCCACCCAAGCGTGTCGCAGCCAAGTCCAGTTCAGCCAGTTGCCTCCCCTCTTTTGTAATTCCGCGTCAGCCGAATCGCAAGAAAAAACCCTCATTCCTGCGCCAACATGAACATGAGATCAAGGATCGAAAAATCGGGGGAGCATGGTATCTGGGGACAAAAATTGGAAGGGGGGAAAGAAGGTGGATAAATCAAGAGACTTTGGGGCCCAAAGTTCAGCTACATCTGAACAAGAAAAAATGCTGTGGCTATGCGAGGTACTGGAATGCGGTACTATGGAGATATTAGTATACTGTATTTCGGGGATGGGTTATTGAGAACGTACCCAATCGCGGCCATGGCAAACACGCCAAACATGGCCCTTCTCGCGACCTTCTCCTTGACGAGCTTCTGCTCGGTTGTGTATACGGTTCGGGCGGACTTTGACGGGCGATCCTGCTCGAGCTCCTCCTCTTGGACGATTTCTTCGACCTTGCGCTTCGATGACTTGATGACGTCCGACGATGAGCCAGTCTCGAGCTTCTGTGCCTCCTCAACCATCCGTCGCGCCTCCGCGATCATCTTGGCAGGGTCCTCGGGCTCTGGAAGCTCGGCGTGGCTGTGTGGAACGTCGATGCTGACGTTGGTAGACTTGGTCTCGACATTGCCTTCCATCTCGACGGTCTCTTTTACTTCGATGTGAACGAGACCATCCTTGACGCCGGGTTCCTTGGGTTCCACTTCCTTGACCTCGCCGCTTACGGAGTCAGATGCAACAGAGTCGTCAATGTCGGCGCCGTTTGCGATGACGTTCTGGAGGGCGCTGGCGGCCTTGGATGCGGACGATTCAATCGTCTCCTCAATCTTCTGGACCTCAGACTTCAGGCCACCTCTTGTTGTTCTTGGCTTCCTTGGTGTCGCAATCTTGCGGCTAGGTGTAGCCATCTTGCTTGGTGACGCCGATCGCGTTGATCGAGCGCGGGTTGAGGTGCGGAGTGCAGAGTGCAGCGGTAGCGCGGCAAGAGTCGCGTTCTCGAGGTCGAAGACTGGTGGTTGCTGGATGTGGGTGTTGACTTTATCCTTGCTGCCCTTCTCAATGGGCGCGGGGTCTAGCAGGGCCTCGATCCAGTGGCGCATGGCGTATTCTTCAGAGAGTGAGAGGGCTAAAGCGCGATCCACGTCAGGTTCTGTAGGCATTTCACGTCTTTGTCGCATGCACTCACCCTCCTCAGGCGCGATCCACACGCTGCCTGCAACCTCGTCTCCTCCAGCCGAGGGGAACGACTTCTGGTACCGGCGCTCCGCCTCCTCCTCCGCGAGCGATGCCCATGGGAAAGCTGCCTTGAACATGCCCGTCGCGCTAATGTATCCGTCACTGCTGCGTCGCTGTTGGTCGCGTTAGTCCATCGGCTGCGCTCGTCGCAAGGGGCATTTTCCATCGCGTACCATGAGGAAATATGATTCGGGGAAGGTCGAGGCCCTGGTCAGAGTGAAGATGCCCGATCCACTGAGGTCCTTGGGGAGCGGCACGCGGAGATGCGCGTAGTCAAAGGTGCCCATGTTGTCGCTCTTGGTCGCGCTCGCCACGCCCGCGACTCCCGGCTTCACGGCCAGGTTGGTCTGTCCCAAGCGACGTCTGTCGACGAGAATCTCCTCTACGCGATGCTGTTAGTGGTGTAACGTGATGAATGCGATGCGCGCCTGCACTCACTAGCCGTAGACACGATGGGCTCGAGCAGCGGGTTTTTCCGCTCAGGCAGAGCGCGTTTTGACACCATGATGGCGAGGTATTATTGTATATGGATGAAAGAAGGCGATGTAGTAGAGCGCGCTGCGCGAAGGTGGTGGAAGGAAGCTTGGTGTCAAGTCGCCGTAGTTTGCGCGCGACTAGTAGCGCCGAAAGCCTCTCGCGCGCGTTGGTGATGCCGCGACTCAGTGATGTGCCGAGACGTGCCTGAAGACGTCTGATCCCCCTACGTGAATTGCGCGCGTGCGTTTGAGGGCGTGCGAGACGGTGAAAGCGAGCTGTCGGCGGGTGAGGATCGTGGGAGACAAAGCGATTGACTTCGTCGCCCCTGCCCTGCAAGTGGCTGGGCGTCCGTTCCCCAGACTGGCAGAGATGAGATGATCCCTGCACGCCTTTTTCCCTCGCGAACACGACCCGAAGCCAACATGCCACCATGTTAGACGTCCCGATTGGTGGATAGACATGATATTCCAAGGGGTATGGATCGAGTGAAGCGTGTCCTTTTCGACGGCGGCAAATAGTATAATAATTCAGGAGAGGTGCCTCATCCTCTTCGACATGCTCACATGCACTCTCGTCCTGGTAAGGAATGCTTGCTAAGTACGCGGGGTCTGGCCAGAGCTCAATATACCACTTTCAACGCTCGACGTGACGTTGTACTTGTCAATTGCCCAGGCAGACAGAGGGATCCACTCAGCCGCGGAAGCACCCCCCAGGCACCCAGCCAATGAGCGGTGAATGAACCCTGAGAGCTGCCCCTCCGCACCCTCAAGTTTCAAGAGCCCAACACTGCCCTTTAACTTGAACTCTCCACGACACCCGATATACTTGTCCTGCCACTTAGTCTCCCCCAGTATCTTTATACCGCAAACATGACCGACCACCACGACGACCTACACGCCGAGCAGACCGAGGGCTTCAAGGTCGGCGAGAAGAAGACCATTGACGAGTACCAGAAGCTGGGTATGTTGTGTTGTGCGGGTGAGGCACCTCGTTGCTGACCTCACTGCTACAGACCAGAATGACGAGTCCCTCCAGAAGTGGAAAGCCTCTCTCGGTCTTGGTCAAGGCAAGGACATCTCCGACCCCAACGACCCCCGCAAATGCATCATCCTCTCGCTCGGCCTCGAAGTCGAGGGGCGTGAGGACATCATTATCGACCTGCGATCGCCCGGTGCCGTCGAGGCACTCCAGAGCAAGCCCTTTACCATCAAGGAGGGCGCCACGTTCCGCATGAAGGCCCAGTTCAAGGTGCAGCACGAGATCTTGGCAGGCTTGAAGTACCTCCAGAAGGTGTCACGCATGGGAGTCAGCAGCAAGATGCAGGAGATGATGGTAGGCTGCGTGACTCCTTTGCGGATTGCACGGGCTAACGGTAACAACAGGGCTCATACGGTCCTAGCACCGAGGAGAAGCCATTCTACGAGAAGAAGTGTACGCAGATTCTCCTCTCCGACACCGCGCCATGCT
>Ga0265780_10010802_pt1 | contig 10856 bp, 8 predicted proteins | sample P1T30metagenome_FD_192432 | JGI IMG/M metagenome (GOLD analysis project Ga0265780, IMG submission 192432) | Plant litter microbial communities from East Loma Ridge, Irvine, California - P1 T30 | ecosystem: Environmental > Terrestrial > Plant litter > Unclassified | place: USA: California... | reverse complement strand
GTGCTACATTTCCTAATAAACAAGGTCTGCTGCGTTCGGGGAATTCCAGCCGTATAAAACTTGGACTTAAACAGTCAGGAGTCGTTGAAGTGCCACAATCTGCAACTTTCGAAATGCAGGACAAAACATTTGCATTTATAGTTGATCAAAGAAATAAAGTCCGACAGGTGGCTTTAACAATCTCAGGTACAACAGGAAAAACCTATTATATCTCCAAAGGATTGCATCAAGGTGACCGACTGGTATTAAAAGGCATGGAATCACTCAAGGAGGGTGTAGTTGTGAAGCCTGAAGTGGCGGACGAAAAGTTAGCCATTAAATAATCTTAATTAAAAAATCATGTTAAAAGTTTTTATCGATAAGCCCGTTATCGCAACTGTGGTTTCTATCATGCTGGTAATTCTGGGCTTGGTTGGCCTAATGGACCTACCCATACAACAATTCCCTGATATTGCACCTCCTGTTGTACAGGTATCGGCAAATTACCCGGGTGCCAATGCTGAAACGCTGGTGCGCGCAGTAGCACCGGCACTTGAAGAAGCCATCAATGGGGTTGAGAATATGACCTATATGAGTTCCACTTCAAGTAATGACGGAACCCTGACTATCTCAGTTTATTTTAAATTAGGTACAGACCCCGACCAGGCGGCCGTTAATGTACAGAACCGTGTGTCATCTGCTACCGGACTCTTACCGTTAGAAGTGGTTCAGGCGGGTATAACCACTCAAAAAGTCCAGAATTCGCTGATTATGGCGATCAATCTGATGAGTGAAAATCCAAAACTGTACGATGCTACTTACCTGACCAATTACGCACAGATAAATATAATTCCAGAGCTCAAACGTATACAAGGTGTTGGGCAGGTCACATTTTTCGGTAGCAACAAGGATTATTCCATGCGTATCTGGCTCAGCCCGGCACAGATGGCAGCTTACAGCATAACGCCAACTGAAGTAATGGCGGCAGTCAAAAGTAAAAATCAGGAGGCAGCTCCTGGCAGATTTGGAGAGTCAAGCAACAGGTCTTTTGAGTACGTGCTTAAATATTCTGGGAAGTATACCAAACCGGAGGACTACGGGAATATGATAATCAGGGCCAACGCTGATGGCACGATGCTCAAACTGAAGGATGTCGCTAAGGTTGAATTAGGTAGTTACACCTATAACTCTTTGAATACTGTACACGATAAACAAAGTGTTTTATTCCAGGTAATTCAGCTTCCAGGTTCTAATTCAAGGGAAATCCAGACAAATGTTGCTGCATTTCTTAAAAAGGCAGAAAAAGATTTTCCGCCCGGCATTAAACAGCAGATTCTTTACAATACTAAGGACATGCTGGATCAGTCAATAGACCAGGTTGAACATACTCTGCTGGAAGCTTTCATACTGGTATTTATTGTTGTCTATATATTCCTGCAGGATTTCCGATCTACGCTGATTCCTGCAATAGCTGTCCCTGTGGCCATTATTGGTACTTTTTTCTTTATGTCAGTCTTTGGATTTTCAATCAACCTGCTGACTTTGTTTGCCCTTGTGCTTGCCATTGGGATTGTTGTGGATGATGCCATTGTGGTTGTAGAAGCAGTGCATTCCAAATTAGAGCAACGAAATATCACACCAAGAAAAGCCACTATTTCAGCTATGAATGAGATTACAGGGGCGATAATTTCAATTACCCTTGTAATGGCGGCAGTATTCCTTCCGGTCGGTTTCATGGAGGGTTCGGCAGGTGTGTTCTATCGACAGTTCGCCTTTACACTTGCTATCGCGATAGCCATATCTGCGCTGAATGCACTAACCTTAAGTCCCGCGCTGTGTGCTTTATTATTAAAAGATGTCAATCACGACCACTCTGAAAAACCATCAACTTTCAAACAGCGTTTTTTCTTTGCTTTCAACAAAGGATTTGAGAATGTGACCGGAAAATATGTCAATAGCGTCAAAAAAATGATCAACTTCAAATGGGCCAGCCTTGGTGCACTGGTAGTGATTGTGCTGATAACAGGATGGCTGATAAGAAGGACACCGACCGGTTTCATTCCATCGGAAGATCTAGGTTTTATCGCCATATCGGTAAACCTGCCGCCGGGTTCATCAATGAACAGGACGCAGGCAATTTTAGATGAGGCTGCTAACAAAGTCCGGGACATGGAGGCTAAATTCGCCTTCAATGAAGTGGCAGGGTTCAATGTGCTGACTAACTCAACCAGCCCGTCATCGGGTGTTGCTTTTTTCAGAATGAAAAAAGATGGAGAACGTGGGGAAATGAATGATGTAGCGGCAAATATTGCTGAACTGCAAAAGCGCCTCAATACTATAAAAGGTGCGCAGTGCTTCGTCTTTTCTTTTCCGACGGTGCCGGGCTTCAGCAATGTTGACGCACTTGATCTGGTACTGGAAGATAAGGCAGGCGGCAAATTGGATAAATTTGGAGGAATAGCGAACCGCTTTATTGCCGAATTAATGAAACGCAAGGAAATCGCTGTGGCTTTTACCACATTCCGTGCAGATTACCCTCAATATGAAATGGTTCTCGATCACGAGAAGATCGAACAGCTCGGCGTTGACGAAAAGGAAGTGTTAAGCACAATGCAGTCTTACTTCGGTAGTGCCCAGGTTTCAGATTTTAACCGCTTCGGTAAATATTACCGTGTCATGGTCCAGGCAGACAAAGAAGAACGCGCTGATCCAGCCTCAATGAACGAAATTTATGTAAAAAATAAAACCGGCAACATGGTGCCTGTCAATACGGTCGTAACCTTAAAAAGAGTTTTCGGACCTGAAGCAATCACGCGTTATAACTTATTCAATTCAATAGGTGTAAATGCCGTGCCCAAGCCGGGCTATAGTACCGGAAATGCGATCGAGGCAGTACGTGAGGTAGCTGCGGAAGTTCTGCCTTCGGGATATTCTTTCGAGTTTTCGGGAATGACAAGGGAAGAAATTTCATCGGGAGGGCAGTCAGTCCTTATTTTTATGCTTTCCCTTTTGTTTGTTTATTTCTTGCTATGCGCGCAGTACAATAGCTATATTCTTCCACTTGCTGTTGTCTTTTCAGTGCCTACCGGTATTATTGGGGTTTTTATAGCCATAGGAATGGCCGGTATTGATAACAATATATACATACAGGTGGCTCTGATCATGCTGATAGGACTGCTTGCAAAAAATGCTATCCTGATCGTGGAATTTGCCGTGCAGCGCAGGCATGCCGGGCACACACTAATAGAATCCGCACTGGAAGCCGCCAGACTACGTATTCGTCCCATCATTATGACCTCTGTCGCATTCGTAGCAGGTATTACACCCATGATGAGGGCAACCGGTCCATCTGCAATGGGTAATCACTCTATTAGTATCGGCGCAGCCGGAGGCATGCTTGGAGGTGTGATCTTGGGGCTCTTTTTTATTCCTGTTTTGTTTGTAGTGTTCCAGGCATTACATGAAAAGATTTCAGGCAAAGCTGTAAGTACACAGGCAGCGCCAGAGGCTGCTAATTAAAGTTAAATTCCATCTTAAGAAAAATGAAAAAATACATAAATACACTGATCATCTTTTCCTCTATGGGTATAGTCATCGGATGCAAGGTTTCCAAAGATATTGAGACACCGCAACCCGAATTACCTGCGGCATTCCGCAACGCAGAGGTACAGGATACTGAGGCAATCGCTGAAATACCGTGGAAGGATTTTTACAAGGATCCTCTGCTCCAAAAATTAATAGACAGTGCGATCATCAGGAACTACGATATGCAGATTGCGCTTAAGAACGTAGAACAATCCCAGATTCAGCTCAGACAGTCCCGATGGAACAATGTGCCGATAGTTGCTTTCAATGCAGCTTCCTCGACATCTAATCCCTCAGACAACAGCTTAAATGGTTTATCTACCAAGCAATTTTTAGGAACAAATCATATAGAGGACTTCAACGCTAACCTGAGTTTATCCTGGGAGGCGGATATACGGGGAAAAATCCGCAGTAAGAACAAAGCTGCGCTTGCCGTATATCTCAGAACAGAGGAAGCACGCAAAACCATCCAGACCGATCTTGTAGCAAAGGTTACACAAGGCTATTACAACCTGCTGATGCTGGATGAACAATTATCTGTAACACAGCGTAATGTCCAGTTAAATGACAGTACCCTTAAGATAATCAATATGCAATTTCAGACAGGTCACGTGACATCTCTGGCCGTACAGCAGGCCCAGGCCCAGCTGTTAAGCACACAGCAGCTGATACCTGAATTGGAAGAAAATATCACTATACAGGAAAATGCGCTGCGCATACTGAGCGGGGAATTGCCTGCGGCTGTCCAGCGGAGCACCTTGCTGGCTCAGGTAATCTTTCCAGAGATACTCTCAGCAGGGGTGCCTTCGGCCCTAATTAGCCGACGACCGGACATAAAAAGCCGTGAACTCGCACTCGTATTGGCCAATGCGAAAGTAGGCGTGAGCAAAGCAGAAATGTACCCGGCATTAAGGATTACAGCCAGTGCCGGGGTCAACTCTTTGAAAGCGAGCAATTGGTTCAACATACCCGCATCGCTTTTTGGAATCGTTGGCGGAAGTGTCCTGCAGCCTCTTTTGCAGCACAGGGAACTGCGTACCCAATATAAAGTAGACCTTGTGGAACGGGAAAAGGCAGTGCTGCTGTTTAGGGAATCTGTACTGAAAGCTGTCGGCGAAGTGTCAGACGCATTAGTGAGAATCGAGAAGCTGAAGGTACGGGAAGCTATAGCAGCAGACCGGGTTAAAACGCTGCAACAGGCAACTTCGAATGCAAATGACCTGTTCACCAATGGGATGGCTACTTATTTGGAAGTAATTACTGCCCAGGGCAATGTCCTGCAGAGTGAACTGGAACTGGCTTCAATCAGGAGATTGGAGCTTAGCGCCACATCCGAACTCTACAGAAGCCTTGGAGGCGGAATCAAATAATTTGAACATCCGGAAACCTCCCTGTTTAATTTCAATCAAATTTTAATTTAGAACTATGAAAAATATCCTTTTGTTACTACCAGATGGCTTTGAGATATATGAAGCAAGTGCATTTATTGATGTTATAGGCTGGAATGGGGATGAGGGTAACGGTACCACCAGGCTTTTTACCTGCGGAGCTAAAAGCGTTGTCAGGAGTACATCAAAATGTATTGGTTGACTATACCCTGGATCAGATCAATTCTTCAGATTACGATGTACTAGCCGTACCTAGGGGCTGGCAGAAATATGGTTTTTATGAAAATGGCTGTCAAAATGATTTTCTTGAAGTCATTCGAAAGTTTAATGATTCCGGTAAAATAATAGTGGCAATTTGTACCGGGGCGGTACTTTTGGCGCGAAGTGGAATATTGCAGGGCAGAAAGGCAACAACTCATATAATCCGTCAGCCGGAACTTCTCGAGGAAGCGGTGGTACTATTACAGGAATCCATTGTTGTTGATGGCAATATCACTACATCACAGCACCCTTCATCGGCCATTGACGTTGCATTCAGCTTACTGGAAAAACTAACCAATCCGGAAAATGTTAAATCAGTTAGAAAACTCATGGGTTTTCTAAAGGAATGATTATTATCAATTGTTTTTAAATGCACACATACCAACAGTGTTTACCACATCAGTAAAACAGAAAAAGCCCGTAAGGGCTTTTTTTAATGAAAATAATAGCGGATAAAAAATGTCCGCTATCTAAAATAAGGCCGGTTTGCCAGCGGTGAGAAAGGCCATGGTATGGCAATGGAAATTAATAGCAAGGCTATGGAGTAATAAAGTAGGATAGTGCGGAACTTCTGCCTGTCGCCATCTGTCCTTTTGGCTACTGCGGACCCTACGGTCAAAACAAGGATAGCGCAAAGCATAAGCAGCGGATGCAATAAGCCGAAGAAAGTCAGGTCAAAGTTTCCAGAATGAAGATCCCTGTCTTTCCAAAAAACGCTTACAGTCGGACTCTTGGTCAGGAGCAGTATGCCCAGGAGTAACTGGGTGTGGGCGATAGTCGCCGTCCAGTGTCGCGCAGCGTTATCTAGTCTTGTAAACGACCTGCGTTTAAGGTATCCCTGAGCGGAAATGAAAATTGAGTACGAAAGACTTGCCAATACAAGCCATCGTAGGGCTGAATGTAGAATCGTGAGGATGGTGAACATATCTTTATTTTTAAATGAGGCAATATAACGAAAACATACTAATTGGTATGTTGTGTGCTGATTTTTATTTTCCGTTTTATTGATAATGGGATAGGATTAAATTCAGAAATTAAGAAATTGTCTTTAACCAAACTTCATTATTGCAGTAAAAAGCAGTAAAAGTGTAACTTTTTAAATTCGGTTCATTCCCAACTTTGCGGCACAGGAGAAAAAAGTGTTTTATCATTTTTACGAAATGATACTGATATTTTTTTGACCAGTGTACTACAAGAATTACTTAATAGCATTGCAAGACAAAACAAATGATTACCGATAAAAAAAAAGAAGCAGTTGGCTTATTAGACGAGAAGTTTGCTGCAATAGGTCAAAATACCGAAACACACCTGGAAGGTCTTCTTTATTCAAAACCAATTACTTACTGGGATTATATACAGACCGATATACTCCTGAATTTACAGGTGCAAAGAACGCTGTTTGCCGATGAAATGGTATTTATAACCTACCATCAAGTGAGCGAGTTGTATTTTAAAATGATACTCTGGGAAATCAGCCAGATCTGCAATCGTGAAAAATTGGACGCGGTCTTTTTCTGCGAAAGGCTGGGCCGGATCAACAGATATTTCGACGTCCTTACTTCCTCATTCGAGATTATGCGCAGTGGTATGGAACGAGAACAGTTTCGCAAATTTAGAAAAACCCTTACTCCAGCTAGCGGTTTTCAAAGTGCGCAATACAGAATCATAGAGTTTGCATCAACGGATTACGAAAATCTGATTGATCAGCGCATGCGCTCGAAAGCAAGTCCGGAAACTCCCCATGAAGAAGCGCTGGAATTTATGTACTGGCAGGCTGCCGGAAAAGACTACCAAACTGGCCAGAGATCTTATTTACTGTCCGCTTTTATGGACAGGTACAAATTGGAATTTGTGAAAGCCATGGAAAATTATAAGGCAACGAACCTGTGGCAGAAATTTAAGTCCCTGCCATATGAAAGCCAGAATGATCCCGTCTTAAAAGATACTATGCGGCACTACGACTATACGGTCAATGTTAGCTGGGTCATGGTGCATCTGTCAACTGCACACCATTATATAGGGGATGGGGCCGGATTAGCCGATGCCACAGGCGGCAGTAACTGGCAGAAATATATGCATCCGAAATATCAAAAAAGAGTGTTTTTTCCATCGTTATGGTCCGATGAGGAGCTGAAAAATTGGGGACAAAGTCTCTGATTATTAATTGTTATGTAGTATCGCAGTTTATCTGCGAACCAAAAAGTTTTTTATGAAAAAGTTTTTCACCACCAATATAGGCCGCTTGCGCCTTCTTGGTATTCTGGAAGGAGTATCTTTATTGATACTCTTATTTATTGCGGTGCCCCTAAAATATTTCGCAGGCTATTCAAATCTGGTAAAGATGCTGGGACCTATACACGGAGCTCTCTTTCTCTTGTTTGTTTTTAATTCGGTCAGCGTGGGCATACAGGAAAGATGGAAATTTTGGAAGACTACATGGAAAGTAGTTATTTCATGCCTAATACCATTTGGAACGTTTTATATTGATTTATCAATTCTTGCAAAGCTGCATCAGGAAAAGACCGCCAAAGGCCTCCTTTTCTTAATTATGCTCATCGGTTTGGTTGGATGCTCTAACCCGCCTTCAGAGCATTATTACAAGAATAACATTGACTTCCCGAAAAAACTCAGTGCATTTAAAATCTTTAAAGGGCCTATGTCACAACTTAAGCCTCAAAAAAATGCCCACCTTTTGCAGCTTTCTTCTATTTTATTTACAGATTACACCGAAAAGCAGCGCCTTTTAATATTGCCTGCCAATACGAAACTGGTTTTTGATGGCCACGAATTGCCAAACTTTCCCGAGGGAACCATTATAGCAAAAACATTTTACTACTCGGCACATCAGACAGGGGAGGACCAAAAGATAATCGAAACAAGGATACTGAAAAAGAATGCAGGTCTTTGGAACGTTGCAACCTACGTATGGAATGAAAACCAGGATGATGCTGACTTGACTTATGACGGGGCAACGGTTTCGGTCACAATAACGAACCCCCAAGGAGAAAGCAAAGACATTGACTACAAAGTACCGTCTGGGGAAGACTGTTTTGTCTGTCACAGAAGTGCGAAAGATCTAACGCCAATCGGTCCAAAATTTCGGAATTTAAATCGCAGCATATCTATAGGAGGCACAGCTGTGCCACAGCTGGAGTATTTCCAGAAAGAGGGATTGATAGATATAGCAGCCCGTCAATCAGTTACCAAGTTACCCTCATACAGCGACAAATCTGTTCCCATTGAACAAAGGGCAAGGGCTTATTTCGAAATGAATTGTGCCCACTGCCATAACTCAAATGGATTTGCGAGCGGGTTTGGATTGGATCTAAGCTATGAAACCAGTTATGATAAAACCGGTATTCTGACACGTAAAACAAATATTACCCATCGGATGACTATCCACGATATGCCAAAACTCGGGACGACACAAGTCGATAAGGAGGGGCTTAAAATTATACAAAAGTATATGGAAACATTAAAAGTTGCCCCTTCCGAATAGTACTCATTATTCGGGCCGTCGGCAACAATGATATAATATTAAATATGAAAAAAATATATAGCGCTTTTTTAATCTGTTTCTTCCTTTTTGGCTGCAAGGATACAGATGCTAAACTTCCTTTTCTCGGCAATAGCCAGGAAATTGACGGTAAATTAGAATATCCAAAAATTAAAGATTTTACGCTAACCAACCAAGAGGGAAAGTTGGTCACCAACAGAACTTTTGCGGGCAAAATCTATGTTGCTGATTTTATCTTTCTTTCCTGCACCTCAATTTGCCCGCGCATGAACATTCAAATGACCAAGGTTTATGAAGTTTTTAAAAATGACCCCAGGGTCGCTTTCCTTTCCCATACGATAGATCCGGACCGCGATACCGTTGAAAAATTAAAGCAGCACGCTGAAGGCCTGGGATTAAATGACCATTGGCAGTTTGTAACGGGATCCAAGGAAAAAATATACGATTTGGCTACTAACAGCTATTTCACAACAGCCTATCCCGATGCACGCGACAGGGACGGATATGTACATGGAGGCAGTTTTTTGCTTGTGGATGAAAACAGGCATGTCCGCGGAATATACGACGGCACCAATCCAGCTGACACCAAGAAGCTCATCGCCGATATAAATATTCTTCTGCAGGAACTGTAGCATTCTGTAGGTCTTCATCAAAGTCCGAACAATTTTTTAGCAAATCAATTATAATTTAGATGTATAAAATGTCAATTGAAGATCACAATGAAAGGGTCGCAAATTCCAAAAAATTAATAGTATGGTTTGCCGGCATCAGCATTTTCATGCTCTTTGCAGGATTGACAAGCGCCTATATAGTCAGCGCCTCCAGACCAGATTGGGACAGCAAATTTGCGCTGCCCCCTGCATTTAAGGTAAGTACAGTATTGATAGTGCTGAGCAGCATAATATTTCATTTAGGTAAACGTGAAGTAAAAAAGGGAAGGCATCGCAATGGGACATTTCTGCTCATGGCAACTTTCTTTTTAGGAATAGCATTTGTAGGCACTCAATTCTTTGGCTTTAATCAGGCCATCAATGCAGGCAACTATTTTACTGGGCAGGCCAGCAGAATAAATTCCTCTTTCCTTTATGTAATCGCAATGGCGCATATAGTGCACGTTGCAGGAGCACTAGTCGCCATTGCCGTGGTCAATATCAATCACCTGAAGCACAAATATTCACCCAATAATGTATTGGGAATAGAACTGGCTGCTAACTTCTGGCATTTTATCGATTTATTGTGGATCTATGTGTACTGCTTCTTACTATTTTACTAATGGTCAAGCTGAGATGCACAAAGCCGTATTATAAATGGCGGAAATCGTGGTGGCCGCGTTTAGAACCTAACAGGGTAATTAATGTAAGCAGCGCGATAAAATTTCTAATCATAAACAGAATCATTTTATTAATGGAAGGGATCCTGCATTTCAGGTTCTTTAAACAGCAAATTTCAACAAAGGAACCAAGATAAAAGTTATCTTTTTGGGGAATTTACCATCACATCTGCTAACCGTAACAATTTAAACCAGCAGCAGTTTGAAATATAAAAGTGCAATTAAAAATGGCATAATAGCAATTTGGCCGTCATTGATTAGAGGTATTTTTGATATCTGTCTGCCATACGCATTGTTAAATAATGTTAGCAATTCTGGCGGAGCCTAAAACCAAAATACACAGCAAATAACAAAATCATTTATGTATACATCTTTTGAACATCCGGCACGTCAGTCAAAACCTATCATGTTATGGACGGCTTTTATTATTATTGGACTGGTCTACGCTGCTTTGACCAACTTTTATTTTAAGAACAGCTCCCGTATAGGCTTAGAGGCGCTGCCGGTGCCCTGGCCTTTTTACGCTAGCACTGCGGTACTGCTTTGCGGCAGCTTGAGTATGCAATCTGTAAAAAAAAAGGTTTTAAAGGGACAGCGGGGCCGTGCGACATTGTTCCTTTTAACAACATTGGCACTGGCCAGTTTGTTCCTGAACCTCCAACTGGTAGGTTTTGTATGGTTCGACCAGGAATATTATGCTTTAGGGATAGCACCAAATGCGACTTCACCTGTTATCTGGTTATTGTTCCTTTCCCATATCGCCCAGTTTGCTGCCGCCGTATTTTTGATTTTGAAA
>Ga0265780_10010797_pt1 | contig 10858 bp, 7 predicted proteins | sample P1T30metagenome_FD_192432 | JGI IMG/M metagenome (GOLD analysis project Ga0265780, IMG submission 192432) | Plant litter microbial communities from East Loma Ridge, Irvine, California - P1 T30 | ecosystem: Environmental > Terrestrial > Plant litter > Unclassified | place: USA: California... | reverse complement strand
GCTGAATTTTTCTCCGCTGGCAGTTTTTTTGCCGTTGAATTTATCAGCGTAGTAAGAAGCTACCGCACTGCCATCGTAAGTTTTATAAGAACCTTTAGAAGCACCGCACGAAGCAAGTAAAAAGGCACAAAAACAAAGCAGTGCTATGCGTTTTGCCATAATTATGCTTTCTCTATAATTTCAATTTTAACCTTAAAAGAACCGGAGCCTTTATTGGAAGCAATTTCCATGTAGGCTTTTTTGGTAAGGTCTATTTCAAGTTTTTTGCTAAAAGGGCCACGGTCGTTAACTTTTACATCTACAAATTTACCGTTACTTTCGTTAGTAACCCTAACCATAGTACCAAAAGGCAATTTCATGTGGGCTGCAGTATAGTTAGCATTATGAAATTTCTCTCCGCTGCAGGTTTTCCTTCCGTTAAATTTATCTGCGTAATAGGTGGCTAATGCACTTTTTTTGTAAAGGGTAAGTTTAGATTCTTCTGCTTTAACAGTCTTAACCTCGTTTCTTGTAGTATCGGCAACATTAGCTGCCATTGTTTTATTCTCTTTTTTTACCGGGGCAACACTTACTGTTGAAAAGCCTGTTGTTATAAACAATAACACTGCGGTACTGAAAATGATAATACTATTCTTCATAATAATTATAATTTTTTTGTCCTTATTAACAATATGCCATCGGCTAAAAAAAGCTTTAAGGAAAAGCTTAAGCCGCGGTTAGCTGAACCACTGACCCCAAGGGATCCTGCTTAAAAGCAGTACTAATGCTATGGCATACATGTATCCTATTTTCTTAAATTTTGCGGTAGCATCATCCGCTTTTTTGTGTTTAGACCAGCCTATAGTTATCAAAGCAATAGCAATGATGTTAATAAGCGGGTGTTCTACAAAAATTAATCGTAAATAACTGTCTTTCATTATACCGCCCATACCGGCAACTTTTGCAAGTTCAAGTTTAGGGTTAACAAAAAGCAGTATGATACCAATAATCAATTGCACGTGCGAAAATATAAGAGCCAGCATGGCAATACGTTTGTCCTGGGCAGTAAAAGGCCTTTTAGTTGCCAGTCCTGCAAACGAATTTAATGCAGCAATTAATATCAGTCCTAATACTCCAAATGCCCAATAGGAATGAAGATCTAAAACAGTTTCGTACATGGTTTTTGTTTTGTTGGAAAAGCAAATATAGGGAACCAATGTAATAAAAACTGCACGAAAACTTAGTTAAAGACTATTTTAGAATGAGTCTAAACTGAATTTTATTTATTAAAAAATCAAATTTCAAAAACATAATTTAATTTTTTAGTAAATTTTATAACTTTTATATCGGTTTGCAGCCATAATTTTAAGAGTGCCCGAAAAATTTATATTGCCTCAAAAAGCTTACCCGGTAACGGGCGTATAACACCTTTAAGCTCCATTGTAAGCAATAAGGATGAGAGCCTGAAAATGGGCATTTCGCACTGCAGCGCTATGATATCCATAAGCTCTTTTCCGTTTTTTAAGAGGTAATCATATACTTTTTGCTCATCAGGCTCCAGCGAAACAAAAAGCTGTTTTTGTACCGGATGTATCTTTTTTTCCTCCAACTGCCAGTTGAGTATATAAATAAGGTCGGCTGCGTTGGTAAGCAGGTTGGCGCGCTGGCTTTTTATAAGGTTGTTGCAGCCCATGCTGTACTTATCGGTAACGCGGCCCGGTACTGCAAAAACATCGCGGTTATAATCATTAGCTACGTTAGCAGTAATTAACGATCCGCCTTTTTCGGCGCTCTCTATTATAATAGTAGCCTCACTAAGGCCGGCTACAATACGGTTACGCTTTACAAAATTTTCTTTATCCGGGTTTGATGTACTCCAGAACTCGGTAAGGAAACCACCATTTTGTTCCATAGCTGCCACATACTTTTTATGCACTTTAGGGTACACCTGGTTAAGGCCGTGCGCTACCACGCCTATGGTTTGCAGGTTTTGCTCCATTGCTACCTGATGCGCAAAAATATCTACCCCATAAGCAAAGCCGCTGGTAATAACCGGATTTAAAGGCGCAAGGTCTTCAAGAAGCTTGCGGCAAAAGTCGGCGCCATAACTCGTCATTTGGCGGGTACCTACAATACTAATGGTTTTGCGGTTGGCAAGGTCTATGTTACCCGATGAAAATAACACCACCGGCCCGTCTATACAATGCTTTAGCCTTTCGGGGTAATTGCTGTCTAAATAATACAAGGGTTTAATGCCATGATCGCGCACAAACTTAACCTCGCTTTCGGCAAGCTTAAAAACAGCTGTATTCCTTAAATTATTATATAGTACTTCTCCTACGCCTTCAATAGCCAAAAGCTGCATTTTTTTAGCGTTAAATACTGCTTCGGCGCTGCCCAGGTGGTTAATCAGCTTTTTAGCTACAATATCGCCCACACCTTCTACACGCATCAGCGCCAACGTATTAAGTAAATCGGTATCCGTCATCAAAAAATGTAATTGGCAGTTAATTAGTTACTTGGTATTGTTAATAACATTTGTGGATAAAATTTTGCATTCGCCACGCTTTGTTTAATTTTGTTGTTATGATGATAGAAAAACACATATCGGCTTTATTATACCGTTACCAGTGCGTTACCGTTCCCGGTTTTGGCGCCTTCCTTACAGAGATACGCCCATCGTATTTAGATGCAAATTCGCACACTTTCTATCCTCCAAAAAAACTTGTTTCTTTTAACGCGAATGTAAAAAATAATGACGGGCTTTTAGCCAATCATATTGCTCTGCAGGAAAAAATTTCTTACAGCGCTGCAGTTCATGCAATTGCCGTTGCTGTAGAAGACTGGAAACAAGTGTTGAACAACTACGATATTATTACCCTTAAAAACCTGGGTGAGATAGGGCTTAACGCCGAAGGCAGCCTTGTGTTTACGCCGGATGTACCTGTTAATTACCTTACCGAGGCGTTTGGGCTTAGTGCGGTAGTATCATCTGCCATAAGGCGCGAAGAACTAAAGGCAGAAGTTGAAGCTTTAGAAGAAAGAGCTCCTATTATATTTACACCGGAGCGTAAACGGAGTTACTCATATCTTAAGTATGCAGCCGTATTTGCAGTACTTGCCGGTGCAGGCGTAACAGGTTTTAAAACCTATCATGACCAGCAGGTGGAAATGCAAACCCTGGCGGTACAAAATGCGGTACAGGAAAAAGTGCAGCAGCAACTACAGCAGGCTACCTTTTTTATAGACAACCCGCTGCCTGCCGTAACGCTTCCGCTTACAGTAGAAAAGCCTGTAAATACACCCTACCACATAGTAGCCGGTGCCTATAAGAGTGAGGCTAACGCCGATAAGGCCGTTGCCCAGCTTATAGCGAAAGGCTTTAAGGCGCAAAGGCTGGAGCCGAACAGATTTGGCCTTTACCCGGTATCTTACGGTGGTTATGCTACCTATGCCGAAGCACAAACCGGTATGAGGAAAATACATAAAACCGATAATCCTGAGGCCTGGCTGATGGTAAAAAAATAAACTGAAAAATCAATCCTCCGTACCGGGGGATTTTTTTTTGCGCTTGGTGTATCTTTGCAAAAAAAAGTATGCAGCCAAAACACCCTATTGACTCTGTATGTATAATGACCGATATTGTACTGCCGGGCGAAACCAATCCGTTAAACAACCTATTTGGGGGTGAGCTCCTTGCCCGTATGGACAGGGCTGCAAGCATAGCCGCGCGAAGGCATGCAGGCAACATAGTGGTAACGGCATCAGTAAACCATGTGGCTTTTAACCGGTCTATCCCTTTAGGTAGTGTGGTTACTATAGAGGCAAAGGTGTCGCGCACGTTTACCTCATCTATGGAGACTTTTATAGACGTATGGATAGAAGACCGCGAAAGTGGCGAGAAAACCAAGGCTAATGAGGCCATCTATACATTTGTAGCGGTAGATGACCAAGGAAAACCCGTGCAGGTGCGCCCCATAGAGCCGCAGACCGAAATTGAAAAACAACGCTTTGATGCTGCACTCCGCAGGAAACAACTAAGCCTTGTGTTAGCCGGCAAAATGAGCCCGCATGATGCTACAGAGCTTAAGGCTTTATTTATGTAGCTAAAATTGAAATAGCCTGATAAAGGACTACCTTTATTGTAAAAATACACCAAAATGAACTATAGATCAGTAAAAAGTATTATCGTAGCATTCTCATTATGCTCTGCATTAAGCTTCGTTAGCTGTAGCGCCGGTATACACACAACTACCACAAGGCCGCAGGCTAAGTCTTCTAAAAAGATGCCGCCGGGCCAGGCCAAGAAACTTAACGGTGATAAAAGTGCTAAAAAATATGCTCCAGGGCATAATTAACAGTCGTTATCAAATATTCTGTATATCCCGCTTACAAAGCGGGATATTTTGTTTGCTAAATTTGATAATTACACAAAATTCGGGCAGATTATATAAATCACTAAACCTTTTACAGATTAAAGTTGTTATTCTTCATAATTTTAGTATTTTTAACAATCACTCACTTATTATATACTACATTTTATGAAAAGAAAATTACCCTTCTATTTACTACTGGGATTATTGGGAGCTACAGCCAGCGCCCAAACCTACCAGCCACTAACGGTTAGTTCCGGCTATACTGCAGACGTTATTGCTAACAGTACCGGATCGGCATCGTTGTCTACGTCCCAACCGGTAGATAACGCCAACTTTGCTTTTATGAGCAACGACTTTTTACCGGCTACCATTACCACTCCACCATCTTATGGCCTACCTGCTACAGGATTAATAAACTCGCTGGCTACAACGGGACTAACCTTTCAAATGGCATCATTAAGCAGCAACAACTCCTTGAGGATAGGCGGTACTACCGGTGCAACATCGGGTACGCTTGCTTTTTCTAACGGCGGCCAATTTACAAAACTGTTCGTTCTTGCTACATCGGGCAGTGGTGCATCAACCATTACCGCCCTTATTACTTTTGACGATGGCACCACACAATCGGTAACATCGGTTTTAGTGCCGGACTGGTTTTTTAGCACCGCACAGCCCATAGCCGCACAAGGCTTTGGCCGTGTAAACACTACCAATAACGTATTGGAGCCATCTGCAACAGACCCAAGGCTGTACCAAATAACGCTTAACATAGAAGCCGCCAACCAAATTAAAGATGTGGTTAGCGTACAATTCACTAAAACATCTACCGCAGAAGGCGTGGTAAACATCTTTGGTGTTACCGGTGAGGTTTTACCTACATGCCCGGAACCAAGCGCATTAATTGCTACAGCGGGACCGGCTAACGGAGCGGTTAGTTTTACAGCAGCTATAGTAACGCCATCTAACGGATATGATTACTACTACGCCACTACTAATACGGCGCCAACAACAACCACAACGCCAACAGGCACTATAACTACAGGCACATCTATAAACTTTCCTGAACTTACTGCCGGCCAAACCTATTATTTTTGGGTACGCTCTAACTGCGGCGATGGCGACACCAGCGCGTGGGTAGGCACATCGTTTACTACCGGGCAGGTAACATCTACCTACACCGCAGGCGATATAAGCACTATGTATGATGAGGACCCTACAGTAACATCTGCTACTTCATGTCCGGGCACCCTGTCGGTAACGGTTCCTGCCGGATACCAGATAGCATCTGTTACAACATCATACACAATAACCTCGACAAATAATGCTTACCAGTCCGAACAGCGCAGTATGCTGTATTGTACAACAACGAGCCTTGGCGAAACAAGCCTTGCAGAAGGCAGCGGCCTATCGGGCACCTACAGCTACAACCGTAGCGGCCTTACCATTGCTAACGGCGCTACCGGCACGGTAAACTTTGAACTTAGGGCATTTAGAACCTGGGGCAGCTTTATAGAAACCGGCTGTGGCACCCAGTATGCTAAAGTTGATAACAATAGCTGGACAGTAACTGTAACCTACGCCTGTATACCTCCGGCAATACCTGTAGCCGCGGCACAAACACTTTGCGGCAACGCTACCGTGGCCGACCTTACTGCTACCGGTACAGGCGAGATGCCAATGTTTAACTGGTACACTACTGCCACCGGTGGATCTGCTCTGGCGGACACCGCAACACTTACTACAGGTGTTTATTATGTATCGCAAACAAATGGCTCTTGCGAAAGTGCAAGGCTACCAGTAGATGTTACGTTGGGTACTGCGCCAAACGCACCGGTTACAAACGCAACGCAAACACGTTGCCCGGGTGCTACCGTAGCAAACTTATATGTTGACCCAATGGTAAATGCTACTGTGGTTTGGACGTATAACGGATTGGTTATTGCTCCCGATGCACTATTAGAAAGTGGTATCTATGAAGTTACTCAAACATTAAACGGCTGTACAAGTTTACCAAGCACTGTAACAGTTACAATAAGCGCAACGGCTGCACCATCGGTTGCCAACCAGGCAGTTTGCGAGGGCAGTACAATTTCTGACGTTACCGTAGGAACAATGGTAGGAGCTACCGTTACTTACTATGATACTGAAGGGGGCGAAGCTATAAGCGCAGATACTGTATTAGAAAACGGCACGTATTATCTATCGCAAAGTATGAATGGTTGTGAAAGTGCTACGGTTCCTTTTGAAATTACCGTAAATGCAATTCCGGATGCGCCAACAGGTGCCGGTGAGCAAACTTTTACAATGGGTGAGACTTTATCAGACCTTGAATTAGGTTATGCTACAGGCGCTACGCTTACATGGTACACGCAAACACTTGAAGGCGACTATGAAGTTATCCCTTCAGACACGGTTATTGAAGAAGGCTTTACCTACTATGCTACCCAAAGCACTAACGGATGCGAAAGCGATTACTTTGAGGTAACTGCAACTATGGTTGTAAGTACAGATAAGTTTAGCCTTAAAAACCTTAAAGTATACCCTAACCCGGCTACTGATATAGTAACTGTTGCTAACAATGCGGTAATTGATCGTGTGATTGTTACCAATTTATTAGGCCAGCAGGTACTTAGCCAGGATACTAATGAGTTGGTAATAAATATTAACCTTACTAATTTATCATCAGGAACTTATATTTTAAGCATCACTTCTCAAGGGGCTAACGCTACCATGAAGATTGTTAAGCAATAGTACTCATACCTATATAGTAAAGTATAACTTACAATTTAGCCTCCGCAGTAGCGGAGGCTTTTTTTATGATTTCTTTAACTTTTTTGTGATTAATTGATGTCATGATCGTAAATATTGTTACAATTAGCAAAACTGTTAGGGTTTTCGCAAAAAAGAATGTTAATAATAATTACATTAGTATATTATTAACCTTACTACTATTCATTTTTTATTATGAATTTAAAACTACACCACCTATTTTTTGGTATCATGCTTTCGTTTGCATCGGCAAACGCACAGGAGTATGAGCACCTAACGGTAACAGGCTACAATGCCGATGTTATTGCAAACGGCGTAGGTTCGGCAACATCGTCTACTACCTCACCGGTAGATAATGCCAACTATGCCTTTATGAGTAACGACTTTTTACCGCCTACTCTAACCATCCCACCCGCTTACGGATTACCTGCAAGCGGATTGATAACATCTTTGGTTACTGCCACTCCAGGCTTAACCTACCAGCTTGGCCCGCTTTCGGGCAATAACTCGCTGCGCTTTGGTGCAACAGGGGGCGCATCTGCAGGTACCATAAGTTTTACCAATGGTGTAGAGGCCACCAAACTTTATGTACTTGCTACATCGGGCAGTGGGGTTTCTACCTGTACTGCAATCATTACCTTTAATGACGGCACTACACAGGCTGTAGCAGCTTTTACCGTGCCGGACTGGTTTAACTCTACCAGCCAGCCAATTGCTGCACAAGGTTTTGGACGCGTAAATACCACTAATAACGGTGTTGAAAATGGTGGCGGTACCAACCCAAGGCTGCACCAGATAACTTTTAATATTGACGTTGCCAATCAAACAAAATCGGTGAGCAGCATTCAGTTTACAAAAACATCAACCGGCGAAGGTATCATCAATATATTTGGCGTTACTGCCGAAGAAGTACCTGCATGCCCGGTTATTGCAAGCACGTCATCGGCAACGGCGTCTGCTACCTCGGGCATTATAAACTGGACGCTTTTTACAGCAGGCCAGGGTACTGCGGCAACAACATATACCCTTGAGGTATATACCGATGCAGCTTACACCGTACCTATAGCCGGTTCGCCATTTACAGGCATTACAGCTAACTCTTATACACTAACAGGATTAACGTTTGAAACACAATACTACTACAGGGTTAAGGCTAATAACGGTAGCTGCGATTCCCCGTTTGTACCGGGCACCTTCTCGCCTGCGTATTGCTTACCGTCTAAATCAGGAATATCTACACTATATTATATCAGTAATGTTGCTACAACAGGCGGCTATACTAACATAAGCAACGCTACAGCCACAAGTGCTACCGCAGGTTATACCAGCTATGTATTAACGCAAAGCGTTAGCAAACCCGCCGGTACAAGTTTTACTTACAGCATTACAAGGGGCAGTACATCTACAACGCTGGGCGTTTGGGTAGATTGGAACAGCGACCTCGATTTTGACGATGCAGGCGAAGCTATTGCTACTTATGGCGGCGGATTCTCGGGTCAGCCACTTACCGTTACAGGTACAATTACTATTCCTGCCGGTACTGCTGTAGGCAATTACAGGATGAGGGTACGTTCTACCATATACACTAACACGATTGTACCATGTGGTGTACTTACCAACGGCGAGGCTGAAGATTATAACATATCGGTAGTAACTCCACCGGCCGACTGTATTACACCGGATGCACCCTCTCTTACCCTTACTAATATAACAGGCACAAGCCTTGATGGTACTGTAGTTATGCCAGCCACAGCGCCAACAGGTTATATCCTTGTTCGCAGTACTACACCTGCACTTACAGCCCAGCCTGCTACAGGTGCAAGCTATGCAGTAGGAAGCATGGTAGGCGGCGGCAGAGTAATTTCGGCGGGTGCTACTATTAGTACATTTACTGAGTTCTTAAACAACAACACGCACTACTATTATTTTATATATGCTTACAATGAAAACGGCAATGCGTGTTTTGGTCCTAAATACAGCGCTGCGGGTACGGCAGATGCTACTACCTGTGCCGGTGCTACAACAGCAGTAGGTGCATTTGATGTAACGGCTGCTTCGGCTAACCTTACCTGGACATCTATTGTAGGTGCCGGCGGTACAGCAGCAACCTATACCGTTGAAGTTTATACCGATGCTGCACTTACAGCGTTGTTTGGCATGTATACCTCAACAACACCGTGGTATGCCCTGGCAGGCTTAACTAACGGGTCTACGTACTACTTCCGTGTTAAAGGAGAAACTACAGCGTGTGATAACGACGCATGGTCGGCTGCGGTAAGTTTTGTGGCAGAAAACAACTTTACGCCAATATCGGTTACCGGATTTAACTCCGATGTTATTGCTAACGGTAACGGTGTGGCTAACCTTTCTACCACAAACGCAGTGGATGCAGTAGACAACGCTTACATGTCTATCGATTATAAAGCTACTGCGGCTGCGGCTGGATCAACATTTGGCTTACCGGTAAACAGGCGCTTAACAGGCAACGTTGCAGGTTTAACGCTATTACTACAGGACTATTCAGGTAACAACTCATTAAGGATACCTGCACAAAATACTAACGGTACACTAACATTTACTACTCCGGTAAAAGCGAGTAACCTATACTTTGCTGTGACATCGGGTAGTGGTACGGCTACAATTTCTGCCGAAGTACTATTTAGCGATGGTACATCTCAAACACAAACAGGCCTTAGCGTATTAAACTGGGATAATGCTGCAACTGCCGCTTCACCGGCACTTATAAATGCTATTGGCCGTGTTAACAGGGCGAATACCGTAGGCGCTCCGGACGGACCGGGTTCGTTTAAAGTATTCCAGTTAACAATGGATATCACGGTTGAAAACCAGTCGAAATTAATTACAGGTGTTAAGTTTACTAAAACATCTGCAGGTGCTGTAGAGCCGGTGCCTCATGTATTTGCCATTTCTGCAAAAACTATAGATGAGTGTCCGGTACTTGCTGCTACCACTGCAACAGGAACATCTAACGGTGGCACTATTGCTTACACCCTTACAGAAACAAGCGGTGCGCCAACATCATACACTGTTGAGGTTTATACCGATGCGGCCTTTACTACAGCAGTTACAGGTTCTCCTTTCATGGGAGTTACCGCAACTACCTATACGGCTACCGGCTTGAGCCCGCTTACAACATATTACTACCGCGTTAAAGCGCTTAACAGCACGTGTGTATCCGAATATGTTACAGGCAGCTTTACAACACTTGATGGCTGTACAACCCCTGCTGTGCCAATTGCTGCCGCACAAACATTATGTGCAGGCGCTACAGTAGCCAACCTTACCGCTACAGGCGTAACCGGTGCTACTATTAAATGGTATGCTAATGAAACCGGTGGCGATGTCCTTGCCGGTTCAACAGTACTTACAGCCGGTACGTATTATGTATCACAATCGGTTGATGTTTGCGAAAGTGCAAGGGTTGCCGTTGTAGTTACTTTAAACACTACAGCAGCTCCTACTGCCGCTGCACAAACATTCTGTGCAGGCGCTACGGTTGCCGATCTTGACGCCACTACCCTTACAGGTGCAACAGTTACATGGAGCGCTACCGAAGGTGGTGCCCCTTTAGCATCTACTACGGCACTTGCTTCTGGTACGTACTATGTATCTCAAACGCTTACTACATGTACAAGTGCTGCAACAGCTGTTGTTGTAACGATAAACACTACAGCAGCCCCTACAGCAGCAACACAAACTTTTTGTGCAGGTGC
>Ga0265780_10010793_pt1 | contig 10860 bp, 9 predicted proteins | sample P1T30metagenome_FD_192432 | JGI IMG/M metagenome (GOLD analysis project Ga0265780, IMG submission 192432) | Plant litter microbial communities from East Loma Ridge, Irvine, California - P1 T30 | ecosystem: Environmental > Terrestrial > Plant litter > Unclassified | place: USA: California... | reverse complement strand
CCGTGACCTCACTCCCGAGGGAATGTTGAGTGTAAGAAGCTGGATTAGATAGGTCGTAGAGCCTATATAATCCTTCGTCGGAAACGACCAGGAGGTGGGTGGGGGTAAAATGGATGAGGACCGGTTGAGTCAGGTCCCACTTCGCATCAGCTTTGTTCTCGGTGGGAAGGCTTACTGTGATAGTTGATAAATGTATGCCAGATGAGGAATAGATATTGATCTTTGGTTTCCCAGCTGAATGTTTTCCGAGTAACATCACTTTCCGCTCATCCCTCATTAATGCTGTACATCAGTATCCTCCTTCCTCGAATATCAACTTGCGCCCGGATGGCTCCCCAGTTCTGAGCTGAGTTACAGTGACTTACCGATAGGCCCACCATTTCTAGCCGCCGCAAAGAGGTAATCAGACAGATCAGGAACTTTCCATCCCATACTGTAAATCTCGTCTTTACGATAAAAGACATTCTGGATTGTATCCCACCTGATGCATCAGCTTGTCATCGAACGGAAGAGAGGATTGAAGCTGACGTCGAAGTGGGACTTGACTGAGTTATAGCCATCCTGCTTAAGCCTACAAGGGGCCACGATATGGTGGATGATATGAAAGAGTGGACAGAGTACAGTCGGTGCGTCATGAGGACGCGGTTGTTTCCGCCGGAAGCTTGGCCCATTCTGACCTTCTCTTCTTTGAGGCCTTGTTGTCAGTAGTATCACCAGGCGTGTCAAGTAGCTTCACAAGAGCTGCATATCGATGAGGTAAGCCTTTCAATGTGAGACATGCTACATGATTTGTGCTATGGAGACATTCATCGGAGGAGGATCTTGCCGTGAAACCCGGACGAACCTGGGACCTTGTCGTCTATCTACTTGGCCCACCTCAGCCGAGCCCCAACTGAGGCGAGGCGAGATACATTAGTGACGACACGCGATCTTCCTTGGATCTGACACACTTCTTCAATTTAAATTGCGGAACGGGTCCGCGGAGATCGTTGACGTAACGAAGCAATGAATGCCTTCAGCCATCAATCAGTATCATATACTAAAGTTCGGAATTCGAAACGGGGAATTCTGGTTTTCATGGGATGATAATTACGTCCGACCTCTCAGATGGATCCATACGATCTCTCGAAGTAGATCTATATGCTAAGCCCGGAATGGGCAAATGACCCGCAGCAAGCGAAACGTACTCGGGATAAATCATGAATCCACATCAACCGCTTGAACCCTCGAAGTCCATGACGCAAGCCCTCGGCCAATGATTGATGAAAACTCCGGCACGGAACAGGTGATCAGGTAATGAAGCCTTTTTGTCCATCTTCCACCCCTCTCCTCTTACCTCTGTTGTTTATGTTTTACATCTTGCTTCAACCGTATAAATATACACAAGGATGTGTGCAATACACATACTCATGTAAGTGGGATTAAACCCCCTTTGATACCCCTTTCAAAGGAAGAGTCGTGAATAGCTTATGAAGTTGTTACTACGTTCGTTTGATGGAATAACTGATGAGTTGGTGAAGGGGAAGGGAGGGCTTATAAACCCCCTTCGGCGATACCTTCATCCACCTCTCAGCTATACTTGACTGTCGTTTTCATCTTACTCATCATCAATCGAGACAGAACTGAGTCTACAACGGTCTCTCGACATATCTTTGACCTACGCGACGTCATCATATTGGTCGACGTCGTTCAAATCGATAAATAGAATATCTTTCAACGTAAGTCAATCTGAACATGTCTCAACCGATCATGATAATTCCTTTCCTATACTCCATACATTATTCAATCTAGTTCTCTCCCATCTAGGTTCTTCGCCCTCAATCCACCTCCACACCGCCTACACCCAAGAAGGCGGAACAAAGCAAAAGTCAGAGCTGACTCGTCAGCAGCCTGTGGCCAGTCGACTTCGATACCCAATCAAAGTATAATCATCGAGCCAAGCACCTGCTATCACCACAATGTCGATCTTCCATACCCGCCCGATGGCCAACAAAGAGAATTCTCTACGTTCCACATCATGTCTGCCATCTTTCATCTCGAAACCGACCCTCTCTGGCCTGGGTCGTTCTCCAAAGAAGAAATTATCATCCATCCACGGGGCCAAGCCTTATAATCGTACCGCTTCTGTTCACACTAAAGCCACGAAAAATACCACCAAGGCAGGGAAGAAAGTCCCTCCGCCCCTTGATCTTACGAAAATCAGACAAGCGCCAGTGGCGATTAGGGGTGAAGTCAAAATCCCTTTGTCTCTTCCTAAAGTCAATATCCCCTTAGTCCCACATTTGGATGAATTCTTTGATGCAGATATCGTATGTTCTTCCCGTAATCCGTCGATTGAGCTAATGTTAGCCATTCGATTATGTTCGCCACAGATTACTCCCTCGCTTATCTGGTTTCGGTATCGTATCGGCTCAGTTCAGGCCTTATCCCACTTTATCTCTTCCTGCACATCCTTCAACACGCCCAAGTATGGCATTCGGTGTACCCCAAATTATGGAAGGTCAAGATCCACTCCATCACCTGTCCGGGAAACTAGCAGGTCGATTACCGGATTTATGCTTGGCAATCTCAAAGAAAGGTGATGTGGCTTTGAAGATTCCTGCCTCGCTGGTTCCAGTCAAGTAAGTCCCCTCTCCCTGTAAAAACGTGAGCTGATGATAGTCAATTGGTGTTCGCTCTACATTGCTTCCATTGGCCGAGATTGATTGCTCTACTCGCCACGCCCGCTCAAACCCCTGTTGCCCCTACCTTTGAGTTGTCCCCCTCGCCCGAGCTCGATAGTATTCAAGAGGATCAAGAAGAGGAATCAGAGGATCAGTCACCCCTTACCCAAGCGGCCGAGGTAGACAGCGACTCCGCATCCGACTCCGCCGAATCTTCATCAACCGTGATTCCTACTCCACCGACATCTCCAACTTTATCATCAAAGGATTACCCTTCAGAAAGGACAACAGCTCCAGTCCTTCACCTGCCAATTCAATCGCTACCACTGCCATCCCCTGAAACATATTCCTACATACACAATCTACTCCATTTCACCCATTCGCCAGCTCCATCAACGTTCTCTCCACTCCAAAATATCCTAGGAATGGACGTTTCCGAACTCCATAAATTAGGTACTAGGGAATTGATGAAGAAGTTGGCGGTGATTCAGGGTGTATGGAAGAATTGCTGTTATCTCGGTATTGGGGATGTAAAGATTTGGATGGGAATGAGGGATGCTTGGGGAGCTGTTGTTGGGCTGGTCGCTGAGAGGAACAAGAGGGTGGTGGATGTTAATATGGATACTCAGTAATTAGATGGTTGCGGTTCATTGCGGGATATACTATTTGTTGTTTGTATAAAGCGTGGTAGATGGCATAGCCCAGGACTGGATACCTGTATGCATGAATAGGTCATCATTTAGGCATGAGCACGGCTGCTATGCAGCCTCGAGCCAACTGACGAAGGGGACATGTGCTTGACTGCGCTGAGGAAGCGGCTAACCAGGCAGATTCCTCGCTCTGAAGCAGAGTAGATGAGTGCATACAATGCCAATACAACAACATTCAACACGATGCTTGTGTACAACCACATCATTTCCTATCGATACAATAATACCAGAAGACCGCTACTTATACTTATCTCCTTGCTCCCTCCTCCCCTGCGGATCCAGACTATTTCTCATCCCCAAAAGCGTCTTAGAAACAGCTTCACTGGCCCCGATCATTGGTTTCAGTACCGCAATAGGGACTGCTCTTACCACAGCTCTGAGTGGACCCTGATCATCAGCTACATCCACGGTTTATCGGCAGTGGTCATGACTCACGTTATCACCTGATCTCTCGTACACTTCCATCGGTACTGCCAATATCGTCTGCGCGGCGGAATTGATGTTCTTCGATAAAGAGGTATAACCAGCTTGTATCCCCTCCCTCGTATTCCCAGGTTGATTCGCATACCGACTCAACACTTCCCCATCAACTCCCAATTCAGCATCACTATCATCCCCACCGACTGTAGTCTCAACTCGACCAGATAAAACTCCCTCTGCCTTCTCAAGTACGACCTGAGTACCAGTAGCCAACCTCGCTCCGAGCTTCATCATTTCCATCGCTGTGGATTTGACGAATGAGTTGGTTCCCTTCTGGACACCTCTACCGATTCTACCGTCTTTACGATATTGTTCGATTGGTAGTAGAATCAAGTCCGCAATGCCCGATCCGACGTTCACTAGCGATCGGATAGGTGAGACTCCAGAAACGATATCTGCGATCTGGTTGGCTTTCACGTCAGGCGTCCAGGTATCTTGGAGGCTACTTGATAGGCGGTCCCAGCCAGTCACCTGTCTATCAGCTTCAGTCCTCGAGAGAGAGCGAAAGGCAGCTTACGCCAGACAGCACTATGTGCCTCAAAGTCATTTCAGCTCCATCGAAATGGAAGAAATTCATGAGCTCCATCGTCTTGCCTTCACGAAGAGCAGCGAAATCGACTCGTTTGGGCTTATAATCCAATTTAAGTTCAATCGGGTAGATCTCGACATGTTCTACTCATCAGCTTTTCCTACCAACCAACATGAGGTTTTAGCTCACGAAAGAAAGGTTCGGTGGACGGCGCTTTCTTTGGTGCTGGTGTTTCGCCAGAGGCTAAAGGGAGTGAGAAGCTAAAGAACCGTTTCAAGAAATCAAGGGCGTCTTGATCAACATGAAGCCTCAGAGGTAGGATCTTGGCCTATGGTCAGCTACAACCGGGCGTCAAAGCTTACCTTGAGCCTACTCTCCTCCGTCGAAGACGGCGGGGACGGTCTAACTGAGACTAATTCGATCCTGACCATATCGGCATCTGTCTCCCGCACATTTCCCCTGGCATCCGACTTCATTTCAGTCAAGAATTTCTTCCAGGTACTAGTCTTAATATGATCCAATATCTCCAGTGACTGGATAGTAGTATGTACCCGACTTGCAATATCGTGAGTGGGGTCGTAGATATCATAATCGGCTTTAATCCCAGTCAAATTGATATCGATTTGAGCCTTTTTAGATCGACTTAATCGTTTCCCATTCAATCGAGAGGTCGGGATTTTCCTCCTTTCGGTACCTGCAGGACCACCTGGGAGTGTCTGCCAGCTACTCTGAGTGTTCATCTCCGTATCCTCCTCCAGCTCATCGTCAATGGCAGCTAGTAGAGCAACTGGGTCATCTAGACCATCTTGATTCTGATCGAGACCGATATAGACAGAATTGAACAGCGTAGAGCCTGTTTCCCCTCTATCGAGCGATTCATCCGCTTTCTGACCCGATGCGAGGAGTTGTCGGATCTTGGCGAGTCGTCTTCGGACAGCTTTGATCTCCTCCTCGATAGCTCGGCGGGTACGGATCCAATCGTATCCTTCATGAAGCTGGATAGAAATACTAGCGTCGTGTACCCTGACCCGGAGATTACCGAGGCGTGTCCTAATCATCAGCTTGAGTACTCATGAAACAGTTGTAAACCCACTCGTTACCATAACTGGGTTCCAAATCCGGAAGGTTATCCCAGTAATTCTCATCCGCCTCGAAATGCTCCAGCAAGATTTTGACAGTCTCACCGACATCCGCCGACCCATCATCATGCGTAGCCTGCCATGATCTCAGTGATTCCCCCGTAGTCCGATCAGTCGCGATGCCCTGCCGTGGTCGCGTGGCTGTATCGAGATAATCGAGGTTGGTTGGTAAATCATCTTCGATCAAATCGGCGCCGGAGGAGATATCGGGTATCTGTCTGAATGCGTCTTCTTCGATTGAACCTGGCATCAGCTGACGGAATTGAAGATCAACATACCGAAGACATCGACGCTATGATCCAGAGCGGTCGGTGTTTGAACTGGCTCAGCGGGAGGTCTGTTGGTCAGTGAAGTGCCATGGCCCTGTGCAATCAATACGTACAGCTTTGGTCCAGTCATGCCCGAAATTACATCGCCTACCAATGCACCCAGAGTAGCCAGCGAATCTGCACAAGCAGTGATTCGAAGCTGAGCTTGGCTGACATCCACCTAGTCATCAGTCTTGATCGTCACCGACCCAAGGAACTCACTGCGAACTCTGCGGATCCAGTCAGATCTTGCATGACTTGCAGATCTAAAGCGATCAGATCCAGCAATTGAGCATACCCAGCACGCTACTGATCAGATATTGACCCTTTTCATAAGCGGAGACGTACTTGATAAGCTTCAGCTGAACTTCGATGACCGCCATACAACTCTGTAGTCGTCGCCAAATCGTCAACCGCAAGCACTACCACGTTGCTCAACCCTAGCTCCGCATTCCTCGAATCAGCCCCACTTTCAGTATCTGCCTTCCCCTCCAAAGTGCCAATTACCACGACGATCGCACCGCCCAGCGTGGGGCTCTTGGCATGTAGTGAACAATCCATCAAAGATACTCCGATACGCGTGACCTCAGATGGGACCACATCCTCAAATACCCCCTCTGGAGTTCTTGCGAACAGAGCCAAGTCTTTGGCCCATGAAAAGTTTTGATGCAGGAAGAAAGTCGAAGAGGAGAGAATGACCTTGATTCCGGTCTCCTTCAATCCAGACTGAGGGTGGGTGAGGGAGGAGAATCGAAGATTGAGCATTGGGAGGTGGTTCCCTGTGAGGAATAACGGGGTGGTTCGAGCCAGTATACGATTAGGAGCTGATGTATTGGTACGATCGGCGAATTCCGCATCCAGGAGGACGAGAGTTAAAGCAGTCTCTTGACGGCCAGTGGTATTTGACTCCAACTTTACATCGATATCTGAACCTCGTAGCGATAGGACCCGGTCTGATCCGTCGACCGTAACGTCCGTGGTGGGTACATGTAAAGCGATATCTGCTTCGGTCACACATACTCTGAAGACTGTTGCGGTATCATCATCTTCCCCTTCCTCTTCGGCAGAGCTCGAAGCTGATGATGATCCTTTGGAGCCAAAGAACCTAGAGCCAATCATCTTCAGATCGTCTCTTGGCTTCGGAGCTGAACCGTCTCCGAAAGCACCATCGAGCCAATGGGTGATATCATCAGCAAAAAATTGGAGACCTTCTATAGTTCGTTGGCGGATCTTGGCTTGGACCGATGGGATTCGGCAGGTTATAGTAGAAGTTTTGATCAAGCTGCTAGGATTGGTAGCGGATCGAACTTCTATGATGGGGAGTAGAACAGATGTATCGGTTGGATCTGGCGATAATGGACCAATCACAATGAACGCTGCTGCCCTCTTGTCTGTCCAGTCAGCTCTCTTCTGATCCGAAACGGTAGTAGAGACTTACCAGGAGCTCGGCAGAAGAAAAGTAGCATCTTTTGCCATTCCACACTAGCTTTTGGCTCCGCAGTACTCTGTCCAGCGCCCCTTCTAGGTGCTACAGCAACCTCCCCAGGCTGCTTGACCGAACCACAAAGACCATGTATGTCAAGAGTGACGATTCCACTTCTCAGATGAGCGCCATCACCCCAGCTTCCCCTTCGGTTGGGAGGTGCAGGACAGCGGATATCGAGTCGGACCATCGAACATTGGAACACCAGCACATCAGCCCCAACGTGTGATGGCTGTATGGTTGAGATTGAGCTGGCTTGCGCATCGAGATCGTCGAGCACGAAATGGGTTGGGAGATGATGGGCTGATCTGGGCGGAGATTGATGAGGAGTAGAGTCTCGATCTGATTTCGAATGGTTTAGGGAGGGTGTAATGTGTCGTAGGACTGGTAGCAATCTCTCCACTAGAGAAAGGTCGAGAAAGACATGGATCGGCTGCGATTCCACTACAGCAGCTGACCGTCAGTCTATAATGCCGTTCTGATCAGATCTGAGGACTCACGTGTACCAGCAGCAACCTCCTTCCGAAGAAGCAGGACTGGGCTAGAGTCGATCTCAGCGCATGGAACCGCTTTCATAGCGCCCTTGCCTTTTGGCCTGACCCGCCAAGCCTTTTCTCCTCCAGACTTCTTGTGTAGCCCCGAGTTCCGCCAATCGACTACATCAAACTCTGGGAATGTATTGACCCCAGGCCCGTACGTGTGTTTACCATCAGGTAGAGAGATATCATACTGTTTGGCCAATCCAGCATCAAACAACAAGACGGGGTAGGCTCCGCCTGGGATCGAGTTCTCGGGTTCGTCGGACGCGGCTGTGGTGTCCGTGGCGATATATTCGAATATTGAGGGATCAGTGATCCTGAGTGTAACGATTGGTGGTCGTGGACCGAATCGGATCGTTGATGTTGTTGAAGATCGACGAGCAATGGGTCGAGTGGCTGTATGTACAGACTGAAGACGAGGGGTATATCCCGTTGTTGAATAGGCCGCTTCCAGCCCTTCCAAATTCAATTTAAGGTGCCCAATGGGGAGGTAGAATGATGCCGGTCGATTCCAGTAGGACGAAACGGATTCCGAGAAGTTTTCAGGGGGTGGTATAGCCATCTCGTAGACCGCTGAAACGTATATTCCCTTGACCCGCACTTTCCCATCCATCTTGGATTGCGACTTCTCAGTCGCTGCGACTGGGAGCGCAGGCTGATTCTTTGGGCTAGACGAGCTCATATCGCGAGACATGGATAAGATAGCAGCCATATGCGACGGTAGCAGCATGATGGCGATGGTACCGATCGAAACATCAAAATCGATACTAGGCAGCATCGATCCAGCGGAGGTTGAAGGAGCTCGATGGGGTATAGGTCGACTTCCAGTAGACGGGGGCGGAGCTTGACCTGATATTGGAGGTGGAGTAGTCCTCATTCGGAGTACTACCTCATCATTCCCGAAACTCAAGATCATCACCCCCCTTTCCTGTTCCACTCTCGGCGTCGAAGCCCCAGATTCAGCGACGGGGGTCTCCCCGTGTACACTTTGCGCCGACCGCTCGCTCATTGCACTCTGATAGACACTGGCATCAGAGTCAACTTCTGATATCGTACTTTGTCGCAAATCCGCAATCGCTGACGACATCATGTTCTCCATATTCCCATCGAAATCCGATGACGAGGCGGAAGAGGTGGAGGATGATCTAGAAGGTGTGTATCCTGGTCGAACGGTCGGTGGTGTACGGTCGAGCATGTAGATTGATATATCGGAGATCCTGACTGTTCGAGTGGTCGCACTCGTTTCCTCCTGGTTGAATTCATCCGCATACTTGATCTGCCCAATCCGTAGCTCCACCACACTTCCTCCATCCCTATCCCGTTGCCGAACTCTTATCCGTACAGCATTGATCTTGAACTCCAATCTCGCCAGAATCCGTTCCACGAGTCCCGCTAGTACCGTGGTACTCTCCACCGTAGCTGGCAACGGCTCTCCATCACCATCATTCGAGCTCGAGGGGAAGGCACCTGGAACGGTATCTTGGATAAATGGATCTGACCGACTTAATATTAGGGATTGCCGGATTGATCGGTCCAATTCTGCTTCTTCATACGCGTCCAGTTCGTCGTGCAGGAACTCATCGGCTGCGGATGTGACTGAAGCGGCTAGGTCAACGGATGAGGAGAGATCGTACGAGCGTGACTTTGCTTTGGAAGTTGACGGTCGAAAGGCATTCTCCGGTGACTTCCCTTTTTGCGAGCTCGAAGGGGTCGGGGAAGTGAGCGTAAAATCTAGGGTGAGGGTATCGAGCGATAAGGCGAGCGGGGCCGACCATAAGTTCGGAAACGGGATTTGCGCAAATACTCTGTCCACCGAACCTGAAGTCAAAACAAGAGGTATAGAGGATGGGATCAAGCTATTGATCTCCTATCTAGTCAGCTTTCCCCTGTCCTCACCACGGACGACATGGCTCGTACCTCCTCATTGATCACCAATCCCTCAAGTTCGACTCTCCCCTCCCCCATCTGACTCTGTATCTCATCGACATCTAGTCCACTCCGAAAGAACCGTCCAAGAGCTCGTTTGAGGACATATGATAGAAACCGCCGCTGGATTTTGGTAGGTAGCGAGATGGACGGTAATGAAGGTAAGGAGAATGGGAAGGTGAGGAATTCAGGAAAGGATAACATTGCGTCATGTGATGGTTCCTTATCGGCTCGTTATTGATCCTAGGGTGGCCCAATGCTATGAGGGCTCTGCAGACATTGTCGTGTGGTGCTATGTGATGGATGGCGACAACAAAGGTTAGCTTAAGCTGAGGAGATCGCCGAAGCACCCGGAGCCGAGTCACGCGATTCCCACGCGCCGGCATCTTGATCCTCTTTTCTTGGCACTGTCACAGCGCTTGAGCATCAGACATCGAAGGGATCTTGGGTGTGCTCGGTAGACTCGAAAAGACGAGGCTCATGGTGAGAGCGAGATCGTGCTTCGCTTCACTCCGTTACAAGAGCGAATCGTCGGGTTTGGCGGACATAAATCTCGTTACCTACAAGACCGCTGATATATCAACTTCCACCTCGGAAATTCGTCAGACCTAGTACCAGCGCCATGCATCAGACATTCGGGCCAGTGGCCATGGAGAGGTACCAAAGAATCATCGCATGTCCGTCAGACTGGCAAATCGACTGATGCACGTATCAACAGTCCATTCTGTACACCGCCGGTAAGACGACTAACCGGGAGTTCCGACTTTGCCAAAATCACCGTGCCCACTTCTCCTTTTAAACTTTACATCGCATAATGGCTGATACACTCAAAGCGACTCTGGCGCTACAGCAGCTCGGTCCGAGCACTTTCAAAGCTCCGCCCTACTTTGATCGCGCTCGGTCTGGCAATCCCCATCCTATAGCGTGAGTGAAACGAAGAGCTTCGACAGACTGTCAGGGCACAGACAGCGGAGATGCTAATCTTACAGATACGGAGGTATGGTGCTCGGTCAATCCATCACGGCGGCGTTCATGTCCATCGACCCTTCCCTACCTCATCACTTGTTCTCCGTCCAAGGAAGC
>Ga0265780_10010792_pt1 | contig 10860 bp, 9 predicted proteins | sample P1T30metagenome_FD_192432 | JGI IMG/M metagenome (GOLD analysis project Ga0265780, IMG submission 192432) | Plant litter microbial communities from East Loma Ridge, Irvine, California - P1 T30 | ecosystem: Environmental > Terrestrial > Plant litter > Unclassified | place: USA: California... | reverse complement strand
CCTTACTCCGAGGAGTGTCTTGGTTGCTCCGTGCCATCTCGAAGGGAGGGTACATAGGCCACTTTGAGAAGATCTTAATCCACTCGTGTTGTGTATTGCAATGAATCCCCGTGTTGTCTCCATATATTCTATAGTCATACAATACCTCCGAAGCCCAATTGTATCGTGCGTACCATCTTCGCAGATGCTCTTGAGATCTCGGTACGTCTTCGCCTGCGAGTACAATGGCCCGATGAAATCAAGATCCATTGTAGTATTTATGTTATTCTAACAAGACTTGCCTGTAGTGTCATTATTTGGCATCTTCAGGCTCCGGCAAAGATTCTACCCGCCCTTATTCAAAGAGGAAGGAATGAAGAGGTGAAAAAGTAGCCTGTATATATTCAGATAACTCCACAGCACTAGTCAGAGGATTTGATAGCCGTGTGTTTATTCAGACTCCTCTAAGCCCATTATGAGTATAAATCTATAGAATATCAGCTCATATCGTGTAGGTACATAGCAGGCACGAATCTTGCCGCTGCCTGGTGGCGCTCTCACCTTCACCATGCCGTTACTGCGACTGAGCTAACCGAATTTGCACCTAGTGCCTTCCGCTCTGTGACCCCAAAATATTTCTCTTCAGCGCGCAGTCTCTTGCGTCCTCACATCACTTTCTCCTCACAAAATCTCTCGTCAGTTTCCCGCGCCGCGCTGAGACATGTACATACTAATAGTCGTGTAGCTTCGTGATCATGTATCCCTACTACGGGCAGCCACCGGCGCCCGATAATCGTTACGATTACTGGCCGCAATATGATCGGCTGGCAGCAGCATCAGTTGCTGCACATCAACACCCTTGGCCTCCACATGGGTACTACAATGCTCCTAGCAATAGCACTGGAACGGCCTACGGGCCACGCAATTCATATCAGGCGCGAAAGGCGCCTAGGTCCACTCCTGCACCACCTCCAGCGGCGTATCTAGCTGCAGGTTACCCATACACTGGGTCTACATATAGATACCATAGTGCTCACCCCAATGGTAGTGGTGCCGCCTACGGGCCGCAAGATCCATATCAGGCGCATTTAGCGCCTGGACCCACGCCTGTTCAGGCGGTAACTCAACCTAATTACGACCCCAGGGTATTGCCTCATGGAGACCAACCGTATGTTCCTCCCCCGGCCCAGAATTCGGGCAGTTTCCACGGGTATCCCCCAGTTCCCTTTCACCAGCCTTCTGGTGGTTATCGTCATTCTGAGGAGAGCACCAACCCTCATGGTGTCGTTTCTACTCACGTAGGCAGTTCAGGTCAACATGCTCCTCCTTCAACTACAAATGAGCAGCATCTACAACCTGGTGGGCTCGCTCCCACGTCGAATGAGCGTGTCATAAATGATGGGCAGGTTCCCTCAGACTGGGCCGTAGTATCTGCTTTCAGCAGGCAGGATCAAGTAATCCGTCTTGATGACGGAACCGCACAGGACGCTTTCGAGCGTCTCAATGGACAGCAGGCACTTGGTTCTCTTTCTCGCCAACATGATGGCGGTTTCCCTCCTCGTCAAGTCGTTGGCGGTGCTCTTTCACACCAACAGGTTGGTGGCTCTCCTGCTCGCCGACAAGTTGATGGCTCAACTGCTCACGAACAAGTCAATGGCGTGTCCCCGTTGCAAAACAATATTTTGGGCGCGCCTGCCCGTTCAGGAGACATTTCTTCTGGTACAAACAACGCTGAACAGAGTGTTGAATCTCGCTCAAGCACAACTTCAGCGCCGGTGGAACAAGCATTGGTGGTCCCCCAGAACGCTGGCAACATCACTCCTCGTGGCCTTCAGCAATAAGTCGAGGACGGTAACGCGAGTGTTGCGGCTTTTGTGTTACAGGCCCGAAACACCGACATGGAGTCGGAACGTCTTCATCGATATATCGAAGACGCTAATGCAGGTAATGCGGCCTTGAAGTTTCAGGTTGATGAGGAGGACTTGGAGTCGGAACAATTTCAGGGGCGGCTGGAAGCCTCGCTTTCGCGAAGGCGGGCTCTGCAGGGCCAGGTAATTGCTTCGGATGCGCGGATGGGCGCACTACGCAGGTGCTCGCGAGGGCTGAGTAGACAATGTGCATCATTGGAGGAAGGAGGGGCCATATTTACTTTGGTAGACAATCGTAGTCGTGAAGACACGACGTACGAGTAGTAAAATAGCATGTAAAAGCTCGCCAGAGACTTCATGTCGTAACCACGTCTCTGGCCATTGCGAACAGTGCTTTCTGCTGCCAGCTTCTCGTCACACAAAATCCTTGAATTGGGATACTCATTCGATTTCTATATGCATCTGCTTCTACGGATTATCTGAGCGTCCCTAAGTCCTCTCCTTCACCGTGAAATTGTAATCGCAAGACTAAGGCTTCATCTGGTTAGCGTACTTCGAGCGCACGCCGATATTTCCAACTTTGCAGCCATATCTTTTTTCACAACACTATCATTGTCGCAGCACGTTTACTCTCAGGTCACTCCGTCGGCTTGTACTAACAGGTGCGAAGCACTGCTTCTGTAATGCCTCACCGACAGCGATCGAGGTCACGCGGCCAGCGTGACCACCACCGCTCTCCACGGCGCCCGTACAATGAGTCCGAACATGGTAATCATGGCCGCCAAGGCTCTGCTTATAGGCGCTCCTCCTACGCCTCCGATCGTGGTCGTTCCGACCGCTACAGTGCTCGACGAGCACGAGACCAGCGGCATCATTCGCGCAGCCGTACTCACAAATCACCAGCGCGGGGTCGTTCAGACCGTGATAGAGACCGATCTCACTCAAGAGGGCGGTATTTTTCACCTGGTCATCATCGCCATGAGCGCATTAGCTCTTCAGAGCGTCATCAATCTCTTACCTACAACAGGCGCAGTGACTGCCACGACTCGCGTGACCGGCACAGTCGCTCACGGCGACGGTATCATGGGAGACTTGATAGGGATCACTCCCGTAGCAACTCACGCTCGCGTACTGCAGGCAGTACGCGATACGAGCATCGCCGCTCACGTGAGCGCCACAGTCCGTCGAGACGCATACATGATCGCAATGCCATCGAAAATACTCCCCTGCGACAAGACGAGTATATCCAAGATAGCCGTACCTACGACGCCGCTGACGTTCCACGTCGGACTGGCCAGACACTGGCCGCTCCAGTCCTCAGTCCAAGTGCGGCGACGCCTGTTGTACAGACTCCTCTCAACAATGGTGCCTTTGACTCCGAGTCATGGCGTTCTAATGGCGACGGCCGTCAAAATTCGATGTCTGCTCCTGGGCGAACTACTGTGGGTCTCAGTAACCACCGCAGTGACGATGAGGGTCGCTTGGCCGCAGGAGTCGTGGCATTACACGCCGCAACTAGCACAGCTGTGCGCCTGGATCAGTCAATCCTATCAGGTGTGCGCAGGCACATTGTCCTTGGGCGCACAGAACTGGAAGAGGCCAATGATGGTATGTCGTCAGTTCGCGCATTAGTTGTCAACTATAAATGATGAGCTAAAGAACACTCTAGAACTGGAGCAGATACGCGAGCGCAAGAGGGTCATGCAGGCCGCTGTAGTAAGAGAACGTGGTGAGTTAAGACGTGGATTGGCCATGCAGGCGAGGAGCAGATCGGCATTAGCAGAGCATACAGTTTCCGATTCGGCGCTGTTGTCATAGAATGACGCGAATATCATCTCGGAGTATCTGTATACTTGGAGATACCACTGAAATCAAAACTTATGATGTTCACATTTTCCAAAATGCAAATTGTACGATGCTCAATTCGACGTGCCTTGTTGCCACTTTATTTAAACACCAGACGCCTACATCTCCACGACATATCTCAACCCCAGAACCCTTCAACAACCCAAATCTTCCCTTACTCCCGCGACGCTATACACACCTCGAAGATCAAAATCATGGCCAGGCTCCTCACAAGTCCGCATGCACCGCCACCTCTCGTCCACAACTGCCTGCGCAAACAAGGAAAGACTCAGGTTATTCGGATCGTAAGGGAAAGGGCGCAGGTCAGCCATATACTCGTACGGCCACCGTCCCCTAACGTTGTTCCAGGGTGGACGATGATGGTCTACATCGTGGGGCACGGTGAGCTGTTCCCAGAGGCTTGAGTTATCGGGGAGCTCGGGGTACTCGACTCGCCTAGGCATGGCTTCACTCGATACGTAGTTACTTGCGAGTGTATTGCCTGCCTGCGGCTGGTGGTTCGAGCGTGGCTGGAGCCCAACAGAGTCCGCCGTTGACAGAGTCCGAACGAAATTCAATGCATCATGGGCATCAATAGACGATGAGCTCCGATGATTGCGCAACCGGGCACCGAAAACAAAACGCTCCAAACGCCTTAGCTCTTCCTGCAACTCTCCATGCCGAGCCTCCAAGAATGCTAGATCCGCGTCCTCCTACGGCAGATCTTCGTCTTCAAACATGACAGCTCGACAGGTCGGACATTGATTATGCGTATTGTTGGCCGTCGAGATCCATCTCTCTATACAGTGATAGTGGAATAAGTGGTGGCAGTTCGGTAGCGTTATAGGCGGGTGAACCCCTCCATATTGCTCCAGACAAATGATGCATTGGAGCACTTCGAGACTTTTTAGGAACTCGAGCGCGTTCGCATCGCTAATGGGTAGATGGGCGTCGTCCATGACAGGCAGCTGGGCTATTAAGTGAGGGCGGACGGGTAAGAATGACTTGATGATTCTCTAATGACTGTGGGCACCGAGCTGTGCTTCTGAGGAAGACTGTGAACTCAAAGTGAATGTTATGCAGCAACATGGAAGTACTTACCGTAGACGAGCTCGTTGATGCAACGTACTTTCTACACATTTGTTAGTGTGAACTACATCGAGCAGGCGTTTCCTTCATGAGTAGAGGTGTTCCTGCTTCACACCACATCGCGTCCAATTTGACCTTTTAGTTCAGCCAGATGCTACAAGTATTAGATCATCGCAATGGGAACTGGTTGTTGTACTCCAATCTTGGTAAATTCGTCATCTACCAACTGAAGCTTATTTCTTGTCTTGTTAGCGAAGCGTCGCGCTCCATAGACTCCCGCTAGGTGGATACAATACCCAAGCCTAGGAGCCCTATACAGTCGGCCAAAATCCCTTCGTTCCATCCGACATCTGATTACATACGCCATCCGCCACTCATCTCAACCTGGGGTAATGTACGTTCGAGAAGAATGCAGCTCAAACATACACGAGTCCTGAACGCCATGCTGTGAAGAGTCCAGGTACAATACACATTGCTGAATGATCCACGAAAATGTATGATCGAGTTTGAAGTGGTTGTAGGATCGCGCGGGCGCCATCTCCTAGTACATACCAGGAGGTCCAGGGCGACCTTGCTGCTGACGTGGACCGGGTCCGCCAAAGGCCTGGTGTCCGTCAAACATCAAGCGAGGGTCCTCACCGCGCATGCCGGGCATCGGCGGTCCGTAGCCCGGAGGTGGGAAGTAGCCTTGTGGAGGACCTTGCATGCCGTTGCCGCCAGGCCCCCCGGGTCCGCCGGGTCCACCAGGGAAGCCCATACCGCGCATGTTGCCAGGCGGGGCGAAGCCAGGTGGGTGGCCTAGAGGCGTGTTACCAGCTGAAAAGTTAGGACCTCCAAGGCCCATCTGCTGCTGAGGGTTGGGGCCATTCAAGCCAGGTGGCTGGCGCATAGGCCCACCTCCAAAGCCTGGCGGCGGTGCAACGTTTGGCCGTTCTTGTGGTGTTGATGGCATGCCCGGTTGGCCGCGTCCACCCATGAACTGCATGTCTGGCACAGGCTGGGATGGAATTCCCATGTTTGTCATTTGTCGCGAATCACCGCCAGTGTTGCGACGCTGCAGGCCTAGGATTTGATCTTCATGTCCGGGAAAGCCCATGGGCAAGCGCCCATTCTTTGCGCGCATGGCTTCCTGTTGCTGCTGTTGCATATTGATCTGCTGGCGAAGCTCTTGCTCACGACGCTCAGCATTGATGCGAGCCATCTCGTTCTCGTTGAACATACGAGGGTCTTCCATGAAGCCAGGAGGTAGCCCAGGGCGTCCCTTTGGCGGCGCTTGGGGTTGCTGTCGAGGTTGGTCAAAGAAGGCAGCCAAATGGTTGTCCGGATTTTGACGAGGCAGATTATGACCATGCATCTGCTGAGGTGGGGTGGCGCGAGCAGGACCTTGCATCAGATTCAGCAGGAAGTCGCGCTCACGCTGCTTTGCAGCCTGATCACGATGCGACTCGTCACGAGCGCGGCTACTCAGTAGTGCGGCCAGGTTTTGATCAGGAATGGTAGCGTTTCTCGATGGCGGTTGCTGGTGGAAGTGGTCCTCAGAAATGGAGGGCTCTGCTCGTGGATGTCTAAACTGTTCGTGTGGCGCGTTTTCTGGCGACATGCTACTGAACCTGGCTTGCTGCGATGGCCGAGAATCGGGTCGCTGAGCCAAAATGTTCTCGAGGATGTTCTGTTGCTCCATGGTCCGTGGTGGCCGACTGTTCTGTGGCTCGGGCGGCGGAGTTTGTTGGTGGAAGTCTAGGGAGATACCGCCACCATGCCTCATACCGCCGTTGCTGGGAGGTGGCGGGCTACCTGGATTGACTGGCGCACCACTGACGTTGACTTGGCCCAGCATCTGCAGTATGCGCTGGAAGCCTTCCTTGTCCGCATTGCCCTCCATTACAGGTGGTGGTGATATGGCCGAGGACGCCATGGGCTGGGCGGGTGCTGCTGGTTCTTCAGGCTTAGCAAACATGGTCATGAACCTTGACTTCTTGTCCGGCTTGGGTTTCGTAGAAGTCATTTCCGCAGCGTTGATGTCGACAGCCTTATCTCTGCCCCAGTTCCCAAACAAAATGCCTTGGGTCGGCTCTGCGCCTGATGGAGTGTGTAATGGCTGCGTCAGCATTGGGGGCACAGTAGCAGATATCGCCGTCGACACCTCGGTGGGCATGGCCAGGGGCTCGTCCTTGTCTTCTCCCGCTGTCTTGTTGGCCTTCATCGACTCCTTCCAGCGCTGAAAGTCCTCCTGGGTGCGCGGCTTGAACTCCTTCTTCTCCACTTTGGTGTCCATCCACTCTGGATCTTCCTCGGCCCTGTTGTTGCCGCGGGTCCAGTCTCGGTCCCGGTCGCGCTCCCGGTCTCGATCACGCTCGCGCCATCCACCCTGCAGGCCAGGCTTAGTGCCATCGTCCTTGTTGTCCTCACGACGGCCCCATCGCGGCTCGGCTCGGTCGCGGTTGCCTCGACGAGGAGTAGCGTCAGCTTCAGGATCGCCTTCTTGCTTGTCGCGATTGCGGTCACCGTTGCGGCCAGCAAAGCGCTCAAAGTCTTCTTGACCAACGCTCTTGCGGCCCTTGGCGTTTGTCCAGCCCTCGCCATCTTCTCGTACGCCGCGTCGTCCATTCGTGTAGGTCTTGTCGCGCGCTCGCTCAGGGTCCCGGTCGCGTGTCCATCGGTCGTTCTTCTCGCGCGGGAAGCGATCACCCAGGTTGTCGCCGTCTACTGACACGATGCCTGTGCGCTCCTTGGTCTCGCCTTGTGCCTTTGCTGCGTTTCGCGAGGCGGAGATGAAGGACAGCTTTGGCGGGCCGAGTGTCGTCTCTTCGCCGGGTTCTACAAATAGAGCGTTAATTGCGGCCACCATGCCATGAGCTTCTGACTTACGCATGCTCTGACGGCGACCGAACTGGCCCATAGGGTTGATCAGCGGCGGGCGCTCGTTGCCTACGGGTCCCTCGCCCTCGCGCATTCCACGCGCCCGGCGAGCAGTGCCGTTGTTGTTGGCATGGTTGTTATTGTTGGTGTTGCTCTGCTCCGCGGGCACGTCCATCCATTGTGAGATGGAAGGCAGGCCGTCGGGCTTCTTGACAAGCGGAGACGCCCTCAGGCCGAGCAATTGCTCCTCTGTGTATATCGCACCTCCCATGGTCGCCAAGGCGTGGGTGGCAGTGGTCAGGTAGGGGCGGGGTAGCTGCGCTCAGCAGGTGTGGTGTAATTGATTCAGGCTGGACAGGCTCGACGTGTCGCGTTGGTGGTGGAGATGAGCCACCTCGGGGCAGCTCAAAGGGAAGGTGCTCGGTCCAGCAGTGTTCAGACGCCTCGGTCTGCAATCTTCAGAAATGTGACAAGGTTGTGCGAGCTGCGTCTGTACAGTGCAGCGCGAGGCCGAGGGTCAAATTGATAGTAAGAGGTGCTGGGCAATTGATAGCCCAATCGTGAAAGACGGAGCAGGGCACAGCCGGCGAAGCTCGAGGTGGGGATTCAGCGTGGTCGAGGAGTAGCGCACCCCTGCTGCTGCACAGCGGCGATGAAAAGCGGAGAAGGGTGTAGCGAGCTCACAGCATGCGGCGGCCGGCAATTCGTCGTGTCAGCGGGGGGCTTTGTGGTTAAGAAGAAGTGCGCATTCGTTTGCTGGGTCGGGAAAAGTCGCGCGTGTTAGTTGTCATTGTGTCTCGGGCTGGCAGCGAGTGTTGTCTTGCAGCATACGGCCGCTGGCGCTAAGACCACGCCAGGGTATTCGCGAGGGTGCGTCATGAACATGTGACTTCATCCAGTCTGAACACCTTCAGGCAGCACTTGCTTCAACATTCTAAACATGGCGATTTGCGGACCATGCATTGACTTCCCAGCTCAGAAACTACGAACAACGCCCAAAATGCTCCATTTTCATAATTCAAACGCCAATAGTTTCAATCCACAGACAAGCTGGTCATGCTAGCGCTGCCATGGTCTGCGCTATAGAACCACTACTCCACTCGTTCACTCTCTCCTGGTCGCATGTCTCGTAAACTCTCAGCGCTAGAGTTCTTAGGGTGCGGTGACGGGGGTCCTGATTGTCCAACATCATCTGGATCCACGGCAGCAGGCCGCATCTGGTTATAAGCGTCGTGCTGCCATCGACGTGGGTAGCGCGAAGCAATAGCCTCAGAATCTTCTCCTTTGCCGACACTGAGCATGATCGAGAGGCGTAGTGGCTAAGCAGCTGCTCAACAATGTTGCTCTTTCGGAAGTATTCCATGTCCTGTGGGGTTCGTAGAGAATCGAGTAGGTAGTCGAGAAACCAGTCAACCTCTTGGTGATAGGTACCATCCTCGTCCGGCTCGCTAGCTACAACAGCATGCCAGAACTCGCTAAGAAGATGTTGTACATTCCACGCTGGCGCCTTGGTCAGAAACCTGCTGATCTTGCTGTACATAGACTGGGTTGGGTCAGCCAGGATGCTTGCACATCGAGCCGCAAGCACACCGCCTAGGTAAGGGAATGCTTCTGAGCCGAGCAGTTCGACCGACTCAAGTGTCTCGCCAAGGAGGAGGTATAATTGTTGCAGATCAGCATTGGCTGCATGTTTCTGTGGCTGTTCGGTGTTTTCTTCTTCCTGGGAGCTGCCGTGGACACTTGTCTCAAGCGTTGCCATGAGCTGACGGGTGTTGCTGACAGCTTGCAGGCGAATTTCGGCGTGTTTCGAGCAAAGACATAGCAAAAGATCTCCAACATCTCCATCTTCGATAGCTTCACCAAGGTCCTTCCTCTTCCAGCGTGTCAGCCCGGAGTGTTTCTCATCTTCTTGTGGGGGTGCCTCCAGATCAACAGTGCGCCTGGTGTCCAATTTCTGCTCCATCTCGACCACGGGAGAAGGTGAAGATACAGATCTTTCAGATCCACTGAAGTCAGCGCCTGTCGCCAGTTTCAAGGCCTCCTTGGCACTTTCTTTGCCCATTTTCCAGAGGAAGGCGTCTTTGAGTACATCTTTGTACGACTTGGCAGCGGAGTTGACCAAAGCATCACGCACTGATATCAGCATGGTTTCGTCCTCCCCTATGAGTTTCAGGAGGTAGAGAAACTTCGATAACCACTGTGCAATCGGCTCGGCTGCACTAGTCGTCACAGCTTCCCCGCCGCGGAAAGGCCACTGCTCTACAAACGTCATCAGTAGTGTGGTGAAGGGCCCTGCGTCTGTCGCAAGTTGTGCTTCGCGTGCACAAACGACATCGAGATCATCAAAGTACTTGATGGGGGTTTTGGTGAAACGTGAGCAACAGTCGTCGAGAAAGTCGAGAACCTCGACTGATGGTGCAGATGAGCCAGGTGATGCACCCAGGCTGGCGATGAGTGCTTCAAGAGCATCTGGCGATGTCTTGGTTTGCAGCATCTCTTGGTCTTCAAGAATGACCCCTAGGAGTGACTTGACACCCGCATATAACTCGTTGTCCTGTGAAGTGACCAATAACCTGAGGAGTGTGACGAAGGGTGAATGAGTCAGTGTTTCTGCGCTATGTCAGTATTTGTACTATACTGGAAGTTGGTTACGAAACTCACTTGGTTTCTGCCACCAACGCATGGCGGGCGAGCGCCTTGCCATCTGTACCCAGTGCTCAAGCTCCATGACGCGAAACGCTTTGTTTTCAGTCGAGCTCGTAAACTTCTCCACCTCTGCCAAAGCATTACACAACGGCAGCGAGACGTCAAATCTTTCTTGGAGGGCAGTCTGGGGTGTGACTTCGTAATATAGCCTTAGCAGTCTTGTAATCGATTCTCGCTTCATGTCCTTCACATCAGGCTTCCTCAAGGAGAGGAAGACAGTCTTGATGGGCGGGCAGCGTCTGCTAAGCTCGTTGGTCAGAAGCTTGCTTGCTTGTTCCCACTGTTTCGAGGGCTTCACAGTGCTTCCATGATTCAAAACCTGAACAACGCTCTGGAGTTTCTGGAGGGAAGCGATCAGAACGCGGACGGCGAACAACTGTATCAAGTCGGAACTATGGTTAAGACATTTGGTAAGGACCTGCTGATTCAAAGCTTGGGGTAAGACACTCTGTATCATCATCGACACTGGCGGTGGATGGTCGCGGAAGCTTTTCTTGCCGCCGAGATGCTTTGG
>Ga0265780_10010789_pt1 | contig 10863 bp, 15 predicted proteins | sample P1T30metagenome_FD_192432 | JGI IMG/M metagenome (GOLD analysis project Ga0265780, IMG submission 192432) | Plant litter microbial communities from East Loma Ridge, Irvine, California - P1 T30 | ecosystem: Environmental > Terrestrial > Plant litter > Unclassified | place: USA: California... | reverse complement strand
TGCGGATGCGAAGACTGGCCTTCATCCGAGCTGCGCCTTGCCCCGACGCGCGCGCATGAGTAGGCAGGAGTCAGTCCGGGAACCAGGGTGATGTTTGAGAGAGGTCCGCTGAGGGGGGGAAACGATTAAACGAAACCCATTAAACGGTCAATGCCGCTCAGTTCAGTGGGTGTCATGTTACGCCAATCACAAGCAGTCCGTCTCCGCAAGCTGCCTCATTTCCCAAGACCCTGCCTCTCAACTACTACCTTGGTTCCAACGTTCGAACCACGGTGTGCACTCCTTTCGACTTTTTGCTTTCCCAGCGTCCCGATTTCCTACTGTACCTACCCTTTCCTCCGTCTGCAAAACCTCCACACACCGTGACCGCATCCGCATCCGCATCCGCATCCGCAACCACAGCCACGATTGGATCCCACGCCCTGGACCACGCGCCCGCACCCGCTCCCGTGCCTGCCACAGCTGTCATACCCGCCATATCCATATCACCTGCCAACCCCGGATTAGAGCTACCGCCACGGCCCACACGCGAGTCTTCAGCACTCGGAGCCTCGAGATTCGCAACATGCGGTAGCAGCATGGAGAACATCATCCCCGACGACTCGCCTCTTGCGCAGTATCTTGAAGGTGCGACGACGTCGAGTTCCTGCCAGGGCATGCGCCATGCGACACCCACGCACTAACACCATTTGACAGGCCAAGGAAGAGGGGAATCCCGCCCATCCTCACCACCCGCAACCGCTTTCCCAGACTCGCAGTCGCAGGCCTTTGCGCCACGCGGTCCTTCGACGCTGCAATCGAGAATACGTGACAAACTGCCCCAGCCGCTGCGAATACATGCGCGCCATGGCTCCATTGCCCGCATCCACACGGCCTGCTCGGTATGACCCCACACCGCAGCCATGACTGGTTTGGCTAACAAGATGCGCAGAAGGCCGTCAACTCGAGACTGGGACGTGCCGACAACGAGCGCTTCCTAGAGCAGTTCCGCTACCTCATCGTCGCTTCCCAGCTGCTAGGCGAACAGGGCGGCCTGCGCACATCCACCATTCCCAGCTTTGCGACCGACCCACGCTCCGATGCGCATGAATTCAGAGCCGCCCGGATCAGCCCCATGGGCGCCGCCCTCACCGGCTCGGCCACCTTCATTCTCGTCTGGCTGGTCCACTGGTCGCGACGCCAGCCGGCCTTTAGCAAGGGGAGGACGCTCCTGGTGCTGCTGGTCTTTGCCGCCATGGCCACGACCGCCTACGGTTACATGCGACGTCAATGGCTGTACTATCTGAGGCAGGAGGCGGTCAAGGGCGCATCTGCCTTGGTGACGAACCTGCAAGCATACGACGCCTCGACGTCAGCCGCGCTCGCCTTGATTCAGGAGGTGGAGCTCGTCTCGCGCGGCTACCGACTGTGGGTTCCCGATTCCCGACCCGACGGCTAACAACGCCTTCTACCCTACCAGCCTTGGTACTAACACTCTGCAGGAGCAGCCCTCTACCGCCCATTTCGCGCCTCGAGGAAAAGGGACACGCTCGCCGCTGCCAGCGGCTGCGTCGGAATCTGCGCGCGACATACGCTCAAGTCATTCCCGTCCTCTCCGAGCAGTGCGCCATCCTGAAGCAGCTGGTCCAGGCCGACGACCTGGAAAAGTACCTGGATGTCTATGAGATCAGCAACCCGGACATGCAAGAGGCAGCTCTCAGCTACAGCCCATCCGAGTTTGAGGATGCCGAGACGTTAAAGGCCCTCCGTACCCTGCAGTATCGCCTGTCCATCCTCCGACGCGTCTACCTTTGCTCTCTACTGGCGCTCGAGGCAGATGGTGGCACGCCCGATTTCGCCCGATGGTCCACTGTGGTCGACTCGATGCTCAACACCGCTCGTCCTGCTGGGCAATGGAGCGAGAAGTTCAATCGCGTGCTAGTCGAAGAGGACCAATTTGTGCTTCCATCACCGGCCAAGGCAGCGCCCACGCCTGCACGCGACAAGATTCGAAACTCGGTTCGCAAACTCTCGGGGCTGTCGAGCGGCATTCGGGGCCTGCAAGCCAAGATGCAAGTGCTCCGAGAGGAAACCAGCAAGAGTCTAGAAGACACCGAGGATGTCACCGAACTGGGCCACTCTCTTCTGGTGCAGTACGACTCCATTGGCGCCGACCTCAAGAGCTTAGTCCAAGCATGGGAAGCTGGCAAAAACGCACTCGCGCTCAACATTGATCGCCACGAACGCAGAATCTCTCAGGCGTCATCAACAGGGCTGCGATCACCAGTTCCAAGCCTAGGGGGGCTTACCGCTGTAGACGAAGGCAGTCCGTCTGACGCTCTGCGTGCCCTTAATGGCGACTTGCTGAGTCCCCAGCAGAGTGCCCCGTCGAGCGACCAAGGCAGCGCGTCCGACGACGAAGTGTTCGAAGCGATTGCGATACCAAAGACACGTGCCACCATGTCGAGGGAGGAGCGCATGCAAAAGATTCAGGATGACCGCATCCGACAAGCTACATTCCGCGAGCAACGCGATGCGAGTACAAATATGCTGAGGGAGTTGGAGTCGGTCATCAACATGCGGCCCAAACGCATGTCGGCACCACCCGGCGTTCGAATTACTAGTCTTTGAGGCGCATTTTTCCTTTGTGTTTATCGCTGTACTGATGACGGCTACCAGATATCGCATTTTCCTTTTTGCTCTGCTTCCTGTGTCTTCAAGGCGCGCATTGGGTTTCACAACTTGATTTGGGCATTTACGCTATACCACGGCCGCGGTCGCATTCGCTTTCTTTTCCTTACACAGCCCCATGGAGTCAGAGGCTAATGTCTATAACGTATATCCTGTGGTCAAACGACCCTCACAAAATAGTAATGATATACATCACCATGTCAACCTGGAGCATTTGTTATTTGCTCTGTCGTTTTCTCGGCAGATGAATCAAGGTTACGCGACACGACGTGGCTGAAGGATAGTGGCATCGGAGAAATGATGAGTACGGTTGTGCAGCAGCGAGACACGGCTGGGCTAAAGGCCAGCATCGTTTCTCGCTTTGCGAGTTACGAGGCAGTTGGCAGACGGTGCACATCACATGCTCATGTAAAGCCACAAGACGCTGTCATGTGCTCTTGGGACGATATAACCTTCACCATGATACATGACACCTACGCTATCGTTACAGCAACTTGAATGTTGCATGAGGTGCATGTCACCCTACATGATCATCTTTCGCACGCCAGCGTTGCGTGCCCAAGATGTCGCTCTCAAATAGCTCCGTTGGTGCCACAGGGTAGCTGCAACCCAGTCTGCGAGGTGATTGACTAACCGCTCTTGTCCAGGTGCCCAATGACGACCAGATGTTCCTTCCCGTTGGGTTGGCCGACTCATTGATCCCTACCATGGACCTCAATCGTAGTTTCGGCTTTCCCTTCCTACTCCCACTTCACCCCTGCTACTCCATGACGGCTAAAAGCTTCACCTTGCTATGCAGTATACCACTTCCATCTCAGTCGTTGATTCTTTACAAACACATCATGGCCATTGCTGAACACCGCGCAACCAACAATACCCAATTCTCCCAAATGCTGACGCAAAATGACCGCCAGCTAATCGCAACAAGCCAACTTCGTACACGGATCCAAAGAAGAATGTCGGTATCATACCTGAAACTGATCCGCAGTAGATTGAATGAGACACGAAAGAAGATATGATCCTTGAAGTCCTCCAGCAATCACGCAAAAGATGGCTTCTCCTTTTGGATCTGTCGGCAGAGCTCCCTCAACTCTCACTTGCAGGGTGCTCATAACAGCACTCTCAATCGCCATCGTCATCGACCGTGCCATCCGTCTTCTGCATGGGTGGGGGAGCGCCATGCCGTCTCCGCATATGCACTCTTAGCCCATCCGAGCGTGCGTATTCTCGGTCACAGTTCTCGATAGGGCAAGGGTATCGGACTTTGGCTCGACTGGATCCTGCGCAGGCCTGAGTCTTGAGATGGCGTGTAAGATTTCCTAGTGCGTGTACACCTGTAAGGACTGTACCGCAACGATACGGACATGGCACACTATACTCAGCGTCCGTCTGTGATCTCTCAGGCGAGATGACGGGTGGTGTATAGGGAACGTTACTTGAGGGTGATACGGAAGTGCTTGCTGTTGGACAAGTATGTGGATAAGTCTGACCAGAGCTTCGCAGTCATGTCAGCGTCATCATCAGTTTGACTTGGATGATCTACATACTAATGCGACAAAGCAGGAGCAATTGAGGTATTCACCAAAGGCGCTTTGATGGGGGTGTATCCTGGGGCCGATTGGTAGCCACCGCTCTGAGGAGAAGGTCCATAACTATAGCCAGGTCAGCAATGCCCCAGTCTTCCCTACGCCACACACATACTCATAGGATCTGGGATAGGCATCCGATGACAAGTAGTTACCCTCCAGATTCTTCTGCAATCCCACTACAGCGTTGTTATTGGTAGCGAAATTACTCGTACCACACGTATCGTAGCCTACCGTGCTCGATTGTTGATAGGTATGGTATGGATAATAACACAGAGGGTCTTGGGAATACGTGGACATCTCATGGCTCCAGCCTTGCCCATATGTCTGGAGTTCAGACAAAGGAGACGTTGCTCCGAATGCTTGCTCAGGTCCACTGGAAGTCACTAACGTCAGTGAAGAGGGTATCACTTCCTGATCCTCACTATTGTTGTGTGACCAGGAAGCTCCATGGGAACCCTGGGGGTGGTGGTACGCCATATGGACAACCCTCCCTCTTTTTGGATTGGCCGTGTCGCAGTATGTGGCTATGAAGTCGTGTTCACCGGTCTACGACTGTTGTCTGAGGTCCCTAACCTTGCTCTCCAAGGAAAAGTCTCAAGAGCTCTGAGGGTGTTGCGTCGAAAGTCGTCCGAGAAAGAGCAGTTGAAGCAATTGCCTTCCGAAAGATTGGCGATGCAAGGTTCTGATCACTTGAGTATGGGAAAGTAATTAGGCGATATGCTACATACTATGATTGCTTACCAGCCAGCCAGATATCTTTTTGACTGAAGCACGTTTAAGCCGCTCTGATCTCCACCAGTCTTCTGTTTTCCGACAGAAGAGATCTTACCGACGCAGACTATTGTCTGAAATTGTATCTCTCTAACACGAAGAGAACGATGGCTAGAGAATACACGCCAGAGTGGTATGGGCTACGAGCAATGTTATACAGCTATGCATCGTTGTAAAAGAACATGTAAGGCTGGGCTGACAGAGGACCCTGAGCGAGAGCACGATAAAGCACCGTACGATTAAACCGGCAAGCCACCGCCAGGGAACATCTCGCTTCACCGTGCGCTTGAAACGACAGGCTTGTCGACATAGCTGCGTCCCAACTCAAAGGGCAAGGGATCGTGCGACGACCGGGAGCTGCTGCTCTCACCAATCAAGCATGCAATAGCAACAACCGGATGTAGCACAGCGCATTAGATGCCTTGTTGGCCTTCATGCGATGGCCTCTACTGCCTGATTCTATTGCGAAGCTGCTGGCCTGTTATGCGGCTATCGCAGCGAAAAGCCTCTTTTCCAATTTCCAACCCAGAAAGTGGGCAAAGGCTGTGGGAATGGCGTTTCCGACCGCATGTGCTGCCGGGATACCCTGATACCGTGTATCCATCCAATCACCCAGACCAGCACAATATCTGGAGGCGCTGTCTTCTTCCGCTGAGGTACTGTTCACACTGGCTTGGGTGATCGATACAACGTGCTCGGCTCTCCAACCCAACCGGTAGCATACTGCTGTGTCTTTTCGGGTTCTATACTCTGCCTGAGCAATGCGCACGAACTGGCTTTGCCATCTCCCAAAAACAACCCCAGTGTCATGAATTTGACATCAAAGGTAACACAGTCAACGTACTTGGACAGCTGGGGCAACGAGAAACTGGCGGAAATGGATCACGTTCCAGTTTTTGCCTTCTACGCCACGCCTTATGCTCCCTGCACGTCTTACTTGCAGCGAAACCGTGTCGAATGCGAGCCACAAGGTCACTACATCAACATCTCGGCGCTTATGCCCAAGGGTCATCCGGTCTAGGCACACAAATTTCATACCAAGAGTAGTGTTTGCAAAGTCATGAGGGTGGGCGGGACGGCTCGCTCCGGCTATGAGTGGCCTTACCGATCAACCCGACCGGCCCGAAGTCTTGCCCATTGGTTTGCGAAGAGATGGCACATGACAAAGGACAGAACACAGAAGACTGGCAGAAATTTTTACAGCATAAACTGCGGCTGATCCTGCAGGGAAATACATTTCACAGACCAGCCTCAAGAGTCTGGGTATGTGCGCCATTGTGGTGATGATTACCTGCATACGCCATCCGATTGGATCGACATGGGACGAGTTGGATGATGCAGACAAACTCAACATGAGAGGGGCATCCTTGCCGCGAGTTATTCACAAATCTACCCCTTTTTTCGCCGTCATGATGCCAGTATTTCGATTACTCGGCCTAGAGCAGGGTAGGCCCAGCCACGTGGAACAAAGGAATCCTCCTTCTCAATCAGGTCTTGCTTGGAATGCCTGCGGAGGGGCCGAAGCTTAGGTGCGAAAGGTAATTTGATTACGCTAAACGCCACAATCCAAACACAACGTTTTTGCTATACAGTTGACGGGGAACACAACGGCCAAGGGGTGGGAGCACTGCCTTTCTGCCAAGAAGTTCAATGACATGGTATGGTGTGTGCACGTACAGTCTGTGTGCGTTTGATTGGGATTGAGGCCATCTAGGAAACTATGACATACCTGCGATGGTACCACGACTTGGTATGCCTCTAACCTGTTGATATCGGTCGATGCCAATGCATTGAATCGGGAAAATGCAACCGAAACAATTCGTGTACAAAGTGGCGGTGTGTATGCGAGCCTCGTAAGCAGGCAAGAATGGGCTTGAACTGAATCTCAAGGCATCTTGGGGTTGCCGTATCTGCAAAATTTCTGTGACGGAGATATGGCGTGTAAACCAAAAAAAATAATTCACTAATCAGAACCAGTCGATCATCAATGCGCTCGGAACATTGAGCGGTGAAAGAGGTCTGTGGTTGGCCAATCCTCCTAGCTCGTTAGCCGATGCAGACTGTGAAAATGACAGCCTTGTCCATGCTGCAGTGCATTACATGCATCGATCCAATTCGGGAAACACATACTTACACAGAGAAGTACGCTTTAAGATCTCGTGCTTCTCCGTAGCACACATGAGCTCTATCACAGTCGAGAAGGCATAAATTCTCCCGGTGGCAGATAAACCTGGGGAAAAGATAGTATCGATACTAATTTGATATAGCACTACAAAACCCTGGTATATAAGTAGCACTGTCACCATGCAAGCCCTGTCTTTACATGTCAGACTTGCTAGATTTTGCTAGTTATACCGCATACTGAATCGATGGCATTCCCGATCCTTATCGGACGTTGTATTGCAGGCTTTCCTGTACGGATTCACGACTATGCTACCGATGATTCCAAACGTACGATTTGCTTTAGAGACATATACGCCATTATGCTGTGCCAAGGTGGCGTGTTCCACATCAATTGACTGTCAAAAAGGAAACGTTACGCTAACTCTATTCTAACTACATGGGACCACAGAAGTATGGTAGCACATTTTTACCTCCCACGTGAAACTTGCAGTGATGTAGCGCCAGCCTCGTCTCGAGGCTATCTTGATACAAGAGCGATGATCAATTGCCAACAGAACATTGTATGCGAAAGACCACCAAAGAAGATGACCTCTCTGCTACTGTATCCGAACATTCAAAAAACTATAAAGCAAATATCTACGCCGATTCTGCATATTTTCGCTTCTTCGCTGGCGGGATATTCAGTTCTGGATGGCTTCGTCGAAGATGAATGAGTAGAGCATCTCCGCGCCCAAACGTCTTTGTGCACTCTGGCTTGCTGCATCGAATGCTTTTCGTACTCTTATGTCGTTCCATGTGTCGATTGTAGTTGCGCTGTGCGCAATATCCAGTGAAAGTGGTGTCACCACACACTGAGCAGTGCAGACCCTGCACATCTTCACTGCGTACGAGTCAGTTGATCATCATAAAGAGTTTCGCGAGCCTCCAATACTATGGCTACATACCCTTTGGGATTTGTTCGACTTCCCTCCGATGAATGAGGTCGCAATGGCTCGGGACTGTACCGATCTTCTGCTGTTTCGGCAAAGGCATTGGGGTCGAACGGAGAGAACTCTGAAGAGGATTCACCGTTTTCGGTCATTGCTTGCGGATTCTGACTATGTACTGTCTTAATACTAGCCATCTGCGGCAACGCAATATTCCGACTTTGATCCTGGTAGCATAACGGCGCTGCTATACAAGACGCTTGCCATGACTCTGCAGTCAATGCGTCCGGCCAAGTAGCTACGGGGCATCGCTGCCGAAGGGTAAGCGGTGTGTGGTATGGGTATTGTGCTGCTTCATATACAGAAGGTGGCCAGTTGTTTTGGGCAAACTCCTGTGAGGGTAATGCAGCGATACCGTAGGAGGAAGCAGATGTGCGATCGTACGAAGTGTTTGGCACTTGTTGAACGTTTTCATGGCTCTGTCCATACAGACGGTTCTATTCAATCTTCAGCTGCGATTCTAGTACCGGAAGGCGCCGCTAACAAGCGCAGTGAGATTATTGGCCCCTTACTTACCGCATCACGTCCATGCATGCCGTAAACACATGGGTTGTTTGACATTGACATATTGATGGGACGTTGATCTTCTCCCAGAAGATTGCAAGTCTTTCGAGCTGTGCTCTTGTCTGATTTGGAAAGGCTGCGCGAAAGCAAAAGTAAGGTGTGCTCTGTAAAGTAACAGATGCAAAAGGAAACCAACAGTCAAAAGGCCCGTTTTTGCACCAGTCAAGTCAGGACTGCAGGACGTACCGCTATTCACCCCCTCAATACCCATTGCAAGCTGCGCAGCCCCGTTTTACAGTCGGAAAACACAAGAACCCCAGCATCAGTGCCCAAGCAGACAGACAACACACACGGCGGCGCCTTACTCACAACGAATCGTAAAGTGGCGAGAAAGGAAACAGGCGGTCGGGACCGGGAATGCCTCATTCACGAGTCTGCCGTCACGTAGAGGCTTATCTCTCGGCAGACTGGCAGCGCGCTTACCTTTCTCCTTCACCGGTCCTTGGTTCCCCGTGGAACGAATCAGACATGGCGCATAAAGTCACGAAGCCTGGATAGCAAGGCCCTTCAAAAAGGGCGGCCTCCCGACGAGTCAAGATGCCAGCTCGCCAGCGCATGCCCAAGACACCTTGCGAGTTGTGTGTGTATGTGTTTGATGCGTCAGCCCCTCTTTCTGCCTTGTAGTGGATTGTTGTCTCAGCCGGGCCTACTTATCTGAGCGTAGCATGAACCGCGGAACATGCTCCCCGTTGCTCCCGTGCCGCACTTTTTCTTAGCCCCCCGCCGCGAATTTACGACATGGATTGCGTTTGGGAGGGGTAGCCGCTTACTCTGTTACAAGGCAAACGATATGTATGCCAAGAGAGGGCGAACGAGGTGTGGGATACGAGGGAGGCGTTTTTTGATGTGGCTTAGCTGTCAAGAGTTTTTTTTCTTTTCGATAGACTTTTTAGGAGGCGTGGTTTGACTGCATGAATCCTGCCATATTAGAGAGGAATACGAAAGAGGCGCGCGTGACGATGTTGAAAGAATAACCACGGTCATGGTCATCCACAGTACAGTGCAGTAAAGACAGTCAGATTTTACCTTTTCAGAGACAAAAAGGCAGCAGAGACACAAACTATGTCCATCTTTTTTTTCATATCCCAGCTTCACTGCTTTTAGTACCACATTAGCACCTACGTTGGGCATCTCTGCATTCTCCCCCCGTTGAGGGATTGGGAATGGGAAGGCGGGGAGATGCGTTGTGTGTTGGGTGTTGCGATGATGATGGGGTGGTGTGTGGCGCAGTCATGTGGCGCAGACGGGGGTAATGGATAGATGGATGCCTGGGCGTGGGCTTAGCTTGTGGCGTAGTCGTGTCTTTTGTCGTGAAGCTCTTGACGGCATGTATGTCTTCTATGAGGGTCTGGTATTCTTCTTCATAAATGAAAAGATGTGTTTTCTCACTTTATGCAATATTTGAGCATTGTCAAGTGGCTTTTTTTAGGGGGGCCTACATTGGTGGATATCTTCTGCTTAGTACAAGTGAGAGTAAGCGATGTAGGTGTGTGATATATACTTATCTTGGGATTTTAGTTTTTTTTGTGCCAGTGGAATGGGGAGGAAAAGTCATGGGATATATACATGTAACTACAAAAAGAAAGAAGGAGATTTGAAGGGCTGTAGAGTGTGCTGAACTTCTTTACTGCATATTGGGATAGGTACTGGATAGACTTTTTATGATTATGCGCCTATTCAAACTGGCAAATATAAATGTATCGAAAGAAGAAATTTGGATGTCTAGATCAGCAATAGAGGAAAGATGTGCAAAGAATTATGGTTGTTCATGATACAGATATGAAGGCTGCTGTGCAAATTGTACGTCATAAGGGTTGGGTTTTTGATGTAGTGAAAACGTAGAGGAGAGAGACAAATTCTCACAGTCAGAGTCAAGATTGTGGTTCAAGGGTTGAGTCTGAAGGGGTGCCAGTCCAAAATAGAGAGTAAAAAAGCAGGGGAGGACTATGTATATGTCTTTGCCTGTCACAGTCCTGTTGGGAATGGAAATGCGCACCGCTTGAAGAATTCATTAGTGTTATATTTGATTCTTCAGTAGTATCTGAAGAGAATTGGTATGCAGACGATAATAGATACAAGGCATGTAGTGAATCTGACCTATGTTTATTCTATCCTCCCAGAACAATCCGCCTTGTTCCGGTTAAAACTCTTAATTGCTT
>Ga0265780_10010787_pt1 | contig 10865 bp, 10 predicted proteins | sample P1T30metagenome_FD_192432 | JGI IMG/M metagenome (GOLD analysis project Ga0265780, IMG submission 192432) | Plant litter microbial communities from East Loma Ridge, Irvine, California - P1 T30 | ecosystem: Environmental > Terrestrial > Plant litter > Unclassified | place: USA: California... | reverse complement strand
AATGGGTTGTCCTTAGCTACATAATAGGCCGCTAGATGGCAGCTACTATTCAACGCCTACTGTTTGCATTGATTAGATAATTTCAAGGCTGTAAGTTGTACTCACACTACAGCGTACAGAACTTAGCTGATGTCAGGTAGTGTGAGGGAATTTCTGCTGAGACACTCCACATCGATTTTGACAACGAGGATATCATGGATGCCCCAAAAGCATCTGTTGTGACTCAATTGCGTCTCTTCATCAACTTCAGGGGTACGAGGATGTACCGACACACCGGTTAACTACCATGGGTATTTAGGTCAGGAACTCACAGACTACACCATCCAAAAAGCCAGTGGAAACGAATTGAAACCTGTGAAAGAGCGGGATCAGAGCCAAATTACAGTTCCAAGGTATGGCTGTGGTATGCTCCTTCTCAACTCCGTTGATGTGCGGGAAAAGCTAAGAAATCGTCAGGAGACCTACATCACAAGGAAAGCCTTCCCCGCCAACCCAGAAATGGCCAAACATCCCTGAAATCTGAATCCGTCTAGCGACGGAAGACAGTGGAGCAGTAAGATGTTGAACTCATTTCGTTAAAAGACAGCACTATTGAAAATTATTCTGAAGGATTTGGTTGGGGCAAAATTTGGGCGCAAACTTGAGCATCTCGCAGAAGCCGATGAGGGAACTAGGAAAGAGAAAATGTGGCAAGATGAGAACCATACTGCGAAAGGTTTTTACGTGCTAAGTACCTACTGAGCCCGTACTAAGAAATAGGAAGCTACTCTCTTCCCTGAACGCATCGAAAAGGCTTTCCCTATTTGATCTCGACTGTGCAACTCTGCGATGTCAACCCACTCCTTGCAAACGAAATACCCCGTCTCCGCCCATGGCTTCCGCGGTGATGGAATTCAGCGATCGCAATCCCGAACTCTAGGGGAGCTGGTTGTAATAGCCAGCGCAGCGTCCCAAATCACGACCAGCAACGTAGTCTTCGAATTCCTCGTCTGCAATCTCCTCGTACTTCTTCTGGCATACAGGCTGAAGCAGGCTAGTCATGAGATCGTTCCTGGTCGCATCGTTGAGAGGGTACGTGCGATCTGGAAAGGTGTAGTCAATGAACTGGCGCTTAGTTGGAAAGATGAGAACGGGCTCTCCGGTGCGTCGATTGTTGACAAGGTTGACGATGTTGACCAAGACGTTGCCGAGTGCCTGAAAACCTGTTAGCGGACTGACAATTGACCGTGTGCGGCATACATACGTCTCTGCAGCCATCGATAGTCATGGGAAGAGGATGAATGAGGCAGACACCGCACAGCTTGCGCCAGTTTCGGAGCGACCTGCTGTTATTCCCGTAGTAGCTTTCGAAGTCGGCTGCAATGAATTTGGGTCGCTGCTTCTTCTGCTCGATCTTGTCCCAGCCTTGATGTTCTGCGAGTCGCTTGAACTCGTCGACGATTTCGGCCTCAGGGTCCGGCGTGAAGCCTTCGTAGAGCGTCCAGATCCTCTGAAGGGAGCCTGGGGGCTGGTATGTGTCGTCTTCCAGATCTCCGTCTTCATAATCTCCTTCTTCCAGAGCAGCGCCTAGCATTGTTAGATAATACAAATAAAGCATGCGCAATCAATTTCTTACCATCACCGCGCCAGGCGTAGACCTCATCAAACGCCTCCAGCCAATTCGCGTTCCAAAGCTCTTCGCCGCCGACCCAACCGAAAAACTTGACAAGGATGTTGAATTGGCATAGAGCTGTCGTATATGTCGAGCTCGTAGTCAATCTCTTCAGCCCATTGGTTGAATAGAGCCTGTTGCGCATCGTTGACTTGTACGAGCGTCGCCATTTCGGACATCGCTTCGCGCGTAGTTGAGTTTACGGTGGTATTGGTGTATTGTAACGACACTGAGATTTTGTGCACCTAGTCTGACGTTTGAAAGCAAGCGCGTGCCAAGAGCATATATATTGGTGAGTGAGTGATGAAGATAACGGCATACCTGTCAACAAGCAACTCAATCAAGCAGCATCCTCTGCTTATGCTTAGCTCAATACTTTAGACCTGGTAATTTAACTTAATATAATTAAATTAAACTTTACTAAATTGCGAAGCGATAGGAAACGAGAAGTATAGCAATATATATTTAGGTTCTAAGAAGCGCTAGGTAAACCTTAGGTAAGTTAGGTCTTACATAAGCTGGAGGTTACTTTCTCTTTCAGAACGCTAATAGTTAAATAAGCAGCTTAATTGTTAACACGTGTAGTGAAAAGAATCAATGAGTGCTTACGATGAAGCGAAACAATACTCTCTCAACGAGCAGAAACCAGCTGTAATTCTAGAACAGAGAGCAGAGGCCATAGGATAGTGACTCGTATGGCTCCAAGTATATTGAGAACATCAAAGCAATGACTGCGTAGTGTGAACAAAGGCAAGTTTCGAACGGTAGGCAAACATCCACTAGGAATCAAGCGATGAGCAGAATTCAAGTTACAGAATACCTCCGATATAACACCTCTAAGGACCTAACATTCGTATACCCCATCTAGAAGCCCCGCATCAAATCTTCCTCAGAAACACACTCAACAGCCCATCCCCCCTCGCGCACTCCCTCGGGAACTTATGCCCCGCACGCGTATACCTCACAAACTGCCCATACGACCTGAACCTCAAAACCTTAACCTCAGGATTTCTTCGATGGTCAAGCACATTGTACAAATTGACAATTACCGGTGACATGATCTGTACATCGTTAGTCCCGTAAAATCATATAGTAACGCATAGATATGCTATGTGTGGCTGGACTAACCTTCCGACACTGCGTAACCGACCTGGGAATAACTTCAATACCCACATCTTCACACAGCTGCTGCCACCGACCCAACTTGTTCAGGTGTGTGCCGTAGTGGTGCGCGATTTCTGCGGCAAGCGCTTTGATTTGCTGGGAGCGGCGCTCGGCGGATGGCCAGGTTTGGTGCTGGGCTAGGCGCGCGAATTCTTGCTTGAAGGGGGATGTGGGGGATGGGGTGAAGGAGGGGAATTGCAGCCAGTATGGGCTGGGCAAGGAAGACTGGGGCTTTGTTGGTAGTGCGTCTGGGTGTTGGTTGGGTTTGTGTGGGCTGGGCGATCGTGGACGGGTGTCAGCTGTTGATATAAGGTCTTGGTCGGATGCGGGCGCTGGCGCTGCTGGGATGGGGGGTGCGTCATGGTATATTGAAGCGTCCAAATTGTCATCGGAGGTGGTGAGTGCTTCGAGACATGTCTCAAGGACTTCGATGGCAGGCGCGTTGATAGCTACTCCTCCGTTGACGGATCCGTTGGTGTCGAGTGACAGAACGCTTGGGGCTTCAGAAATGAGGGAATATGAAGAGGTGCTCGATGCGACAGACAAGCGGCGCATGCAATCGACAAGATCAGGCTGGGCGATTTGAGTAGCAGTGTCCATGGCTGCGAGAGCCTCAGCGTTGAGCGTCGTGTTGTATTCAGACATCCTTGTGTTCGAGAAGGTTTAGGACGTGTGATGGTGACACAGGAATGTGCAGCCCTTACTTCGTCGATCGCGGTTGATGTAAGGTCAAAAATCAGAAAATCACAACGATAACCGTATTCGATCTGTGCTTTTGCTGATTTTTATGCCCATACCTTGACTGAGGACGAGATTGTGTTCTGCAGCCGATCATGGTTACCTATCTTTTAGTCCGCGCACTGAACCACGGTTAGAATGTTTGTCTCATGTAAAAAATTCCACACTTATACGTACTGTACTGTCTTTGCGATTTTGCTAGTTTTGATGCCCGTAGCGTGGCCGATAAGACGACCGTCTACTCAGGCTCGAACCGTGGTTCCTCAACATCTTAGTCCGGACTGAGCCACTATCAGAAAATTAGCCTCACCAAAAAAACGCCACAGTTTGCTCAAAATTCCTACGTCACATTCAAAAGTCGGGACGTCAAATTTGGATATTGCTTTTATTGTAGTAGTTTGAACTCAACATGTAACGAGCTAGCGATTGGGTACATCTATAAACAATCTAGTAATAGAAACTTAGAGAAAGGGAAATAAATGATCAGTACCATCGCGCGCGCCAAAGCAATACCACTACTCTAGAAAGGATTCAACGCGCCTAACACAATCAAACCCACGGTCCAGTCCTCGAGCTTGTCAATCGCTTACAACGCCGAGTCCCACCAGGCACACGTGAGCTCCGCCAGATCACTCGCTCTTGTCGAGCTTCGACGTCTTGTGCTGTCGCTCACCCTCCGCAGTTCCCTCGGCCTTGCGCTTGCGACCGATCTTCTCAGCCTCAAGACCCAGCTCGCGGAGCTTCATGGTCGCCGCGCGAGTCCGACCATAGCCGTGGGAAGCGCCAACCAGGAGGCTTTTGGTGCTGTTTGAAGTGATCGTATCGTCAACCACAGTCTCCGGGCGGCGATTAATGAGCACGAGCCTTACAGGCTTGGACTCCGGCTCGTGGAGCCTATCGCGGTTGAGCAGCACGATCCTCGCGGGTCGGAGACCCCTCTTGCCCGTACCGTGGTTGATGATGGTGATTCTCCTGGGCCCCGTGGGGACCTGGACACGGTTCACGAAGCTTCCACTGCTTTTTCGGGCCGCCTCTTTCCGAGCCTCCTCCCTCGCGCGCTCCAGCGTCTCCGGGAGCGGCTTGATGGGGAAGTGCGTTGGCGTCTTGACGCGCGCGGCAATCTGCCTGCTCAACCTGTCCAGGCGGGCGTTGTGCCAGTCTGAGCGGCCTACGTCGTCCCATTCCGTGTCGTCGAATGTGCGTAGTCTGAATTCTCTGCGAGTCGGTGAGCTTATATGAGGGCTGCGATACAGAAGGAATGCGTACTTGCTACTGCTAGGCGGGGAGGATGTGAGGAGCGCTTTGGCGGCCTCATTACTGTTGTGGGCGGAGGCGAAGAGGCCATGGAGGAAGTCTGAGTCGATCCGCTCAATCGAGACCTTGGAGGTGTGCTTGAGGGCCATTATTGCTTTTTTGGTGCAGATGACTTTTTTCGGCTGGTGGTTGTTGAAAAGTCAAGAAGTTGTCTGCAAGATACCAGCCTTGCGAGAAATTGTTTGGTGGTATTCTTGTTGATCTTTTCTGTGAGACGCGTTAGGCGTTTGTTGTCCGCGTTTTTGACGCGCTGTGGTACTATTCAGGTCTTGGAGGTGAAAGAGCGCAAGAAGCGTATGTCGTGAGAGCGTGAGAGAAACTTGCTTAGATCAACTTCAATCGCGTGTGAATGTGGTCAAGGATAGAGAGCAGCAGAAGAGGAGAAAAATGTTAAGTAGGCCTTTCTTAGTGGCATAGTCGAACCAGAAAAACGATAGTCACGGGTAGTTACTTTGGGATTTAGAAAAAAAACAGGAGTGGGCGCTAAGCAGCTTGTGTATACTGTTCCTTGGTTGTGAGATGTGCTAGAGTCCCATGGCCAATGTCTGATAACATTTTTTGAAGCGTACCAAAGGTTTTAGCTATTGGTATCGGTTTTCACGTACCTTAGGCCCTCCTACGTTCCAGACTATCGAGTGTCGTGACCCCCGCCAAAATACGATGCAAGTCCTCCAGGTCGAAGCTCTCCCTCGCCGGCGGGTCCTCCAACGCCTCCTCGGGAACATCTTCTTCTGCAGCCAATGATTCCTCGGAAATCTCACGCTCGGTAACAACGAGAGCCATGCTCTTTTCCTCGTACACCAAGCGCGGAGTCTTTAGTACCGGGGTGCCATTCTATACACCACCCGCGGCTTTCACGATCTCCGAAACTTTGCGCGCGAGGTCTTCAGCTTCGGCCTTAGTGGCGGCCTCGGCATAGACACGAACGGCATCCTCTGTACCACTGGCGCGGGCAAAGGAGCGGCCTTGGCGGAACTTCTGAACTTCCTTGTCGATCTGGTTTTGAACGCCGTCGGGCTTAGTGAGCTTGCGCTCGGCATCCGTGGTCTTGAAGATGTTACGATCCTTCACGAGAACCTTTGAGAGACGGTTCGGAAGGTCTGTGTAGGTTGCGAGCCACTCCTGAGGACCCCACCGCTTGTGTGCGAGGACGACCTCGACGAGGAGGAAGTCAGATAGCGCGTCTCCGACAGCCTGATTGATCAAATCTATACAAGCGCGCAGGATCTCGAGGTTCTCTGCCTCAGAAGGTGACTTGGGCTCGTAGCTTTCGATGATGCTCAAGGTCTTGTGAGAGAAGATGGCAGTGCCGTGACCGTTGGCCTCGAAGTAGACACCAATGTCGAGCTTCTGAGCGGCGTGGTGTAGGTACTTTACTCCGGTAGGCGTGCAGGTGACAGGTAGGCGGAGGTTCTTCTCGACATACTCGGTGGCCGCGCCGTTTGCATATGCAGTCTGTACTACACCGATCTTGATTTGGTCAGCAAGGCCTGACGAGCGTACTAGATCGCCAAAGAAGGATGCCACAAGCGTAGCGATGCGATCACCGTCTAGCAGTCGGAAAACGTTCTGTTCATCCTTGAAGTAATAGACGACACGATCCGCATCGCCATCGAGCGAACAGCAGCGATCACCGGGACCAGTCTTAGAGGAAGGCGGCGCTCGCTGGTTCGTCTTGACATAGTCGGCTCCGCACTGATGCATCATTAGTGAAAGAAAGACTCTAAACTTCCGGCAGACTTACATCAACGTTGAGGGCCTCTGGCTTAATGACGTTGTCGTTCGTGACGGAGATCGCGAGACCGGTCTCCTTTGCGGGGAGGTACTTGATGAGCTCGTTAAGTTTGGGACCACCGACACCGTTCGCGCAGTCGACGGTCAAGCCGCCGTTGGGTTTCCTACTACCCATAGCCTTCTTGAATGCAGAACTGAACTTCTCGTAGTAGCCGACCTCAGTAGGGGTACCATAGGCCTCCGACGTGCCCTCCGTGTTAAGGCAGCGAACCATGTAGTGCAGCTGTGGCGTCGTCAGGAAGCCATAGTCCTTGTACTCAGCTCCAGCACCCTTCAAGCCGTCCAACAAGCAGCCAAGCAGCCTTGATCCAGAGGCACGGGTATCGCGTGCGACAACAACGTTGGCGGGCTTGCTAAGATCGATGTTCTGCTCCTCCGCAATCTTGTGGTAGTACTCGGAGACGGCCTCAGCGCTAGTCTGGTTAGCCATCTCCGTGCTGATGACCTCCCATGACTCCTGTGTAAATGTGTCAGTTTAAGATCGCCGTAGTCACCTTGGCATAAAGTTGGAGCATTCTAGCTTACCTCCAGCATGTCACCCTGTGCAAATGTTAGCCGGATACTATCAAGCAGAACGACAATCTCACCTTGGGCTCTACCAGCTTCACGCCGTTGTCCTCGGGAGGATTGTGGGAGGCCGTGATCATGACACCAATGTACTTCCCGTCCAACTTGCGAGATCGAAGGGCTGCAATCAGACCGACACGGGCCAAGACGGAGTCGAGGACATTACTGCTGAAATTAGCGGTGGCTCTTTGGTAAGTGCTTCATCGTGGTATCAAGAGTTCTTACGCTTTCGTTCGGAACTGTGGAAGCTCGGTCAGCTGCGCTCATTCAATTAGGCTGCGATACTCACTCCGGCAGTGCCATAGGTGTAGACAAGTCCCTCAGGCGGGGGGTGCTTCTGCGCGGCATCAATGATAGTATCGGACATTGTGCCGTCTGTTGTTTGTAAGCGATGTTCGGGCCAACGGTCAAAATTGAAAAACGCGTAGACGTGAGCGGCGCTGCTGCTGCTGAAGTCCGAAAGTCAAGTCGCAAGAGGCGGAGGTTTGTTGCGCATATGGAGCTTCGGAGCCCCTCCACGCTAACGCCCCGCGCTAGCAGGGATAATCCGGATCATCCCTGTCGCTTCCCATGACGTTGCACTTGTACCTGAGCAGGTGCTGAAAATAGCTCTCAGATGTTAGCTTTTGCCTGCTCCACGTGCTAATTCCGGTCGCGTGGAATTCGGCGCTACCCTCAATGGCCAGTATTGGTGGCTTCTTCGTGAAAGATTTGGGTGTTTTTCTAAGAACTTCTTAGGCAGCACTTTCATGGTTGAATCTGGTCGCGCGATGGCGGGGTTGTGGAGCTGAGCGGAGGCTGACCGCTCTTCGCCCACCACAATGCCCGTGCTCACATGCAGCTGAGTACATAGCACTTTAGTATCACTAGTTGCATGATGACGGATGGAATTCAAGAAGTGGTTCACGAGAAAAGTGAACTTGTCTTCCATTCAAGGGAAGATGTAAGAACTACCTAAAGTCAGGAGAGGGCCCCAACGCAGGTACCGGATACCGATAAACCTGCTTTCAAAGGAATGAGGGCTGAGGACTAGGCCTAGAAGCCCTGAGGTCCAAGACCAGGGAAGCGGCCGCCAAAGCCAGCAACCGGCAAGCTGTGACTGGGAATAGGACTACCAATCTCACCCAGTGCAGGTGGCGGGCCTGTCGTGTCAACGAACTTGATGTGCGACAGGCGTCCATCACCAAGGTTTTTGTATTCAAGCGACCCTCCACCATTGTTGTGAGTGCCATCAATGATGTCGCAGGCCTCCTTCAGCTCTTCCTGTGTTACTACAGGCTCACGAGGATCCCGGAACGCATCCAGCTGCTGCTGCACCTCGTTTGCATCGATGAACCCATCTGGTCCTGCGTGTCTGCTCGAAAGCATCTTACAGACTGTGCAGATGACGCGACGAAGCCAGACTAGGCGTGGCTCATTTGGAGCGCGATAGTCTGACACACGTGGTGAGCTCATGGTGAGAGGATTGGTGAAGAAACCGGATGTTGGTGAATTGCCCCACGGGCCAGCAGCAGACGAGAAAGCCTGCGATGGTGGCGTGCCCCAGATGCTAGCAGTGTTCGCACTGCCAAAACCATTGAACGCAGTAGACTGGTGCGAATTGGGCGCGTCTGGAAACCCGAAGCCAATGGGCATGCTCCTCATTGAACCATGCTGTTGCACACTTGACCGTCGATCAGGAATTTCAGGAACGTCCTCTTCGTCCAGCAAGGCCTTGCTGCCAAGGTGGTCTGCCAATTCATCAACATCAGAGTCTTGGCCATGCTTGTTGCCGTCGTGCGGCTTCACACTAGAAGGCCGCTGAATGGGCGCTGGTCGATGGATTGGCTGCGCTGATGGTGCTGAGATGGGTACATCCATGCTGGCGAACGACCCCGACCCTTGCCGTGAGTGTTGTGTTGGTGGGCCCATTCCAAATGGAGGTGCCTGGTTAGGTCCAGCAAATCCTGGCATTGGCCCGAGACCTGGCGGCCCGTCCATAGGAAATCCCCGAGGGCCTGCCATGCCTGGAGGTGGGAATCCGCGGAACCCTTGAGGCACAGGCGGCTGAGGGAAAAAGGGCATGCCTGGTCGCGGACTCATCATGTTTGGCAGCATGGAACCTGGACCAGGAAAGCCGTTCAGTCCCGGAGGAAGACCCATACCCAAACCCGGTGGTCCTGGTAAACCAGGCGGGGGCCCTATTGGGGGCATCGGGGATGACGGCTGGCCTAGCGGATGATGACCCACGTGCTGTGAGTTTGCTGGCTTAGTCAAGATAGACTTTGGCATCATGTTGCTCTGCGCTTGCGACGTAGGAGACATGGACTTGCTGGTACCAGGCGCGACCTGCGGAGTTTGGGGAGAGGAACCATGCGAGCCTTGCCGTGATGTCTGTCGAGGTCGACTCGGTGTTGGTGCCTTGGGAACAGCTGGAGTTACGTGTGGTGACGGCATACCTGTCGAGGAGGTTTGCTTCAGCAGTTGAGGTGGTAGCGCGGGAGCTAATGGCTGGGACGGTTTCCGTGCTCCAGGAACAGCATTGGGGACAGCGGCTTGCAAATCGTCCTTGCGTGTACGGTCCTTGTCAGCCTTGGCTCGCACTTCACGTTCCTTGCGCTGGCTGTCGTCGTGGGCCTTCTTCTCCCGAGCCTCTTTCTCCTTGGCTTCCCGCTCTTCTCGTTCTCTTCGCTTGGCATCATCTTTGACCTTCTTCTCTAGCGCTTTCTGCTCGCGAGCTTTCCTCTCCGACTCCTGTTGTCGGTCACGCTCTTCCTGCAGCCGTTTCTGGCGCTCGGCTTCCTTGCGCTGCTTCTCCTCCTCCTGGGCCTTGCGCTCTGCCTCTTTCTTCTTCCGTTGCTCTTCTCGCTTCTTTCGCTGTTCCTCCAAGCGCTTCTCTTCGGCAGCCTTAAGCTCAGCCTCTTTGGCAGCGAGCTCTGCGTCTTTCTTGGCCTTTTCTTCTGCTTTGATCTGCCGTTGCTTCTCCTTCTTCTCCTTTCGTTTCTGGGCTTCCTTTGCCTTTTTAGCCTCCTTCTGGTCCTTCTTCTCGTTCTCCTCCTCCAATTCCTCGAGTAACCGTTTTTGTCGTTCTGCGGCGACCTTTTCTCGATAGGCTTGTAATACGCGCTGTTCAAACATTCGCGCTGCGAATATCTGGAACATTCGTCGACCCTCCTCCATTCGCTGCTCCTCGGTCATAGCCTCCTGCACCTTATTAGTCAAATCATGAGACCCAACAACTGATACGCACGTCTTCGTCCTCGTCATCTTCCTCGTAGTCCTCATCTTCGAAGCCTTCCTCCTCGTCGACCTCGTCATCGTACTCTTCTTCTTCTGGCTGCGGGGCATGGTTGTGTGCGCCGTTGTACCGATGCATGTTCGGATGCGCATGGAAGTTAGCCTCCTCCTCTCTCTGCATTCGACGCTCGGCAAGCTGCTCCATCATCTCGATGAACTTCTTCCCGTCATTTTTCAGCAGATCGTCTGCGACTGTGAGAATACCACCTAAGACGTCAAATCAGCATATTTCCACGTGCAGCCCCAAGTTCCATGTACCTTTGACTGTGAGACTACTCCCAAATCGTAAGAAGTCGGCGGCGTCTGGCGGAGGCAGACTGCGGTCTTCGGAATCGTAGTCGCCATCGGACGATATCTCACT
>Ga0265780_10010785_pt1 | contig 10867 bp, 9 predicted proteins | sample P1T30metagenome_FD_192432 | JGI IMG/M metagenome (GOLD analysis project Ga0265780, IMG submission 192432) | Plant litter microbial communities from East Loma Ridge, Irvine, California - P1 T30 | ecosystem: Environmental > Terrestrial > Plant litter > Unclassified | place: USA: California... | reverse complement strand
CCCCAAGCGTCGACCGCTGGCAGTGTCCGCGGCCCGACCCGTGGTCCTCTCGACGTCGGCCAGTCGCCCGGTTGGGACTGACCTCTGCTACGCAGACTTCTTCCTGAGCGACCAGCACGCCCAGCTCATCGCATCGTGACCAGCTTTTCAGAGCGCATCCTTGCGGTGTCGGTCGCTGATCACGAGTCATACTTCGACACCACCCTCGACGACGACTAAAGAAATCACCTCCTCAGGTCCTGAATCCCGCAGTCCCTAGCTACGGCCCAGGCAGAGCATTTGCGAAGCGACGGCACCTCGTCTTGCCGGGACACTACGGCCAACCACAGCGCCCCAGGAACACCCGCGCAAAGCCAAAGAATTCCGTCTGAGGTCAGGCGTCAAGGCCTACAAGGCGTCGAAGTTCACCACTTAAGGGTCGCCCTCGAACTGGCCTAGTCGGCGCCGTCTACCTCGCGGCCTGCAAATTCAACTGTCAGCGCAAAGCGCCCGATGCTCCATCCCCTATCGGGACACCCGATCCCGGTTCGATCACGACGAAGCCTTAGGCACAAGGCGATCAGAGAGCATCTGACGCGCCCGGCGGATTGTGCTCTCCGCAGCACGGAGAGCACGCAGGCCTGGGCCTGTCACAACGGATCAGGTGCTGTGACAGACACCAGCCCATGTCGGAGAACCACCCTCGACATGGCGACCATAGGCCCAGCGCGTCTGCGCGCCTAGGGCTGGAGTGCGTTCGGGGTGGCCGACCCGAATCGATCCACCCCGAGGCGGGCTATCACGCCCGCTCACCCAAGAACGATACAAACGCATCTAAGAGGCTTGCGCTCCACCCCTCTTCGGGGCTTGCTCAGAATGTGGACAGCGCCGTAGACCTGAGACCTGGCTTAACGCATTATCTGCCGGGTACTGTTCCACGATGTCTCCCCGAGCACCGCTCGGCAAACGTTCTGCAGTCACTCACCCCACGGCATGAGTCCGCAGGACAGGCGCCCTTCGTACCCGAATCGGAAGGGCGCCGCCCCCTCTCGGCGTCAAAACATTTCGGACGCCCACTGGCATGGCGGGTGTACTTTTTGCGCGAAGCGTACCCCGCAGCCCTTGAGGCGGCAGGGAACACCGTCCGGGTCACCACCTACTTCGGTATGCCTCATGGGTTCTTGGCGTTCCCCAAGATCAGCCGGGCCGTACCCCAAGCTCTCGGCGAACTGTGTCACGAGCTTCGGCATGCGCTTGGCGTGCGGGCCGGCGACGCATGAAAGCGTGGTCCCTCTCCTTACTTACCCAGAATAGGGACGACAGGCGCTGACCACTTCGCTCGGCGAGACAGGGACAAACCTTCTCTCCCTCGGGCCGCGCATGCCTTCTAGCGTTGCCGTCGAGGCTCTCCACGAGCCCCAGCGAACCAAGGAGACCCACAGGCATGAACATCACCGGTAACACGATCCTGATCACGGGCGGAACTTCAGGAATTGGCCTCGGCCTCGCCCTCAAGCTGCAGCAGAGCGGCAACAAGGTGATCGTCGCCGGACGACGCACCACACTCCTCGACGCGATCACGACCAAGAATCCCGGTATCGACGGAATCGAACTAGACGTCGCCGACCCCGCATCCATCAATCAGGCCCGCCTGAGTCTCGCGTCGAGCCATCCGGACTTAAACGTCGTGATCAACAACGCCGGCATCATGCTCGAAGAGAACCTCCTCGAACCCGCCGACGTCCAGATCGCCGAGGCACACGTCACCACCAACCTCCTCGGAAGCATTCGGATGTCGTACGCCTTCGCCCCGATTCTGGTGGGGAAGACCAACGCGACCATCATCAATGTGACCTCGGCACTGGCGTTCGTGCCGTTCCCCTCAACGCCGACCTACAGCGCCACGAAAGCCGCCCTGCACGCCTTCACTGAGGCCCTGCGAGTTCAGCTGGCCAGCGCGGGCACAGGTATCCAGGTCATTGAGATCGTGCCACCAGGTGTCCGCACGGAACTGTTGAACCAGAAGGACAACGACCACGCCATGCCTCTCGATGATTTCCTCACCGAGCTGACGAACCAGCTCCAGGAGCAGCCGACCGCCGATGAGCTCGTCGTCGAGCAGGCTCTCCCAATCCGCAACGCCGTGGCCGACGGCTCCTACGCAGACATGCTGACCATGTTCAGCAACATCAAGCCCTGACTCACTCATTCGCAGACAACCGAGCTCCGGGATGTGCCGGGGGCCGAAGGAAGATGATCTATGAACAAATCCGGGCTCGCCGACTTCCTTCGCTCTCGGCGCGAACTTCTCCACCCGGGGGATGTCGGGTTGACCGTCGGTCCGCGGCGACGCGCGAGCGGACTGAGGCGCGAAGAGGTCGCCCAATTGGCCGGGATGTCCACCGACTATTACGCACGGCTCAAGCAACAACGGGCGCCGCGGCCCTCGATGCAAATCGCCGCCTCACTCGCGCGGGCCCTGCGGCTGACCCTCGACGAGCGAGATCATCTCTTCGTACTCATCGGGCACAACGTTCCAGCCCGCACCGGAAACACCGATCACGTCAGCCCCGCGCTCCTCGAAGTGCTCGACAATCTCGTGAACACCCCGTGCCTTGTGCAAACGGATCTCCTGGAAACACTCGCGATGAACCCCTTAGCGGAGTCCCTTCTCGGAGACCAGACCCGCTTCTCGGACCTTTCGCGAAGTGGGTACTACAGATGGTTCACGGACCCGTCTGAACGGTCCATCTACCCGCGCGAGACACACGAACACCACGGCCGCGCCCATGCCGCCCGCCTCAGAGCAGCCCTCACCTCCGGCAGCGACCCCGTCCGAGCGCAGCAGATCTACCACCAGCTGAAAGACGCCAGCCCCGAATTCGCTCGAATGTGGGACCTGCACGAAGTCGCCCAGCGCTATGACGATTGCAAAACCATCCTCCACCCGCAACTCGGAGAGATCGAAGTCGATGGGCAGGTCCTCTTCACCGAGAACCGCGCTCAGACCCTCGTCGTACTCAGCACGCGCCCCGGGAGCGAAAGCCGTAGCAAACTCGATCTCCTGAAAGTCATTGGCCATCAGACCCTTCACATCTGAGACAGCGGCGGCATAGCCGCCGATGCTCGGAAGTTCACGATCTATTCGCACGACGCTGGAGTTTCTGGCGTCACCGGAAACCGATCACCTGGCGGCACCTCCGGCAATGTCGGCCTTCAAGTGCCACCTGCCACCATTCCAATAAAGCGCTAACTGCTCCTAATCCTGTCTCTGTGCCGGGTCTCAACGTTTAGGCCTTGCGGATGCGTGGCGCGAGGTCGCAGAGACTCCGCTTCGCTGCATTCTTTCCTTTTCCCGCGCAGACGAGGGAGAACCCTAAGTTCCGCGCATAGGGAGAGGCGCCTCCGAGCCGCGTCTCTCCCTTCTTGAGAAGGCGGAATCGTGTCGCTTCCGGGCTAAGTCTCATAGCAACCCGAGCTCCCGCCCTAAAGCTCATTTTTTGGCAGGGCATTGCAACCCAGCCACGATCAGACCGATGTCCAGCACGCAGGGCTCCGCCAAGAGACACTCCTGCTGCGGGCGTACCGGTCGGCGGCGATTGCCCCGAGTACGGCCATGGACGGGACGGCCATGTCACGCCGGCGAACTGGCTACGTGACCGCCACGAGTCCCGCTCGAATCCCCCCAAGAGGACGGCCTGCAGGCGGTCGAGGGACCCGATCTTCTGCAGCAGCCCGGCGAGGTGGTACTTGACCCTGGTGAGCTCCACGAACAAGTGCTCGGCGATCTCGGCGTTCGACGAGCCCTGCGCGAGCAGCTACAGCACGTCGAGCTCGCAGGCGGTCAGGCAGCACCCTCCGTGGACCGCGGCAACGGCCCTCCCGGCCTGCGCTCGGCGAACTCCTTCCGCCCCCGTCGGGTGAGGCGCTGGTCGAGAGTGCCCTCGCCCGCAGCGCCGAAGAGAAAACCCGCCATTCGTTTTTTTGAAGAGCAGGAGACACCGGCTGCCTCATAAGAGAAACGAGTACATGTCAATAAATTGCGCGGTTCAGCTGGGTGAGGTAGTCGGGACTGACGCTGCCGTCTGCCTGAATCCGTTCCTGCACGGCGGCCATTGCGATGTCTCGGCGTTGTGGAGCACCTGCAGCATTGGCAGCCTCGAGAAGCGCGGGAATTTCATCGGCGGATCGCGCGGTGCAATATACGGGAGTACCCGGCTGCTGTCGCCACGAGTCGGCGAGCAAACCGGCATCGACCGCGTCTAGGCCGGTGAGTTCGACAAGTTCCATCGCGACGCGCTTCGCGTCAGTGTTGTCTGCGGCCACGGGGATAGCAACTCGCTCGGCTGTTCCTTTCTCAGTCGTCGCCGATTCAAGCGGCCCCGACCCGACAGCGTTCCATGCTTTGACGATCGGTCGGCCGAGCTGTTCAGCAACCCACATGCTCTCGGCCTGCCCACTGTCAATCGAGGCGATGCGCTGATCGCGGTGTGGGTAGTAGTTCGAGGTGTCAATGATGACTGCGGCGGTCGGCGCTTGAGCCACGAGAGGCGCCAAGTCGGGCACGCGATGCAGGGGGACGGACAGGATTAGGACGTCGATGCCCCGGACGACGTCTACTGCCTCAACGGCTCGTGCGCCGCCGCGAAGCGCTGCCGGGCTGATTGTCTCCGGTCCTCGCGAGTTTGCGATCATGACATCGTGTCCGGCCTCAGCCAGTCGGTCGGACAGGATGGAGCCGATGTCGCCAGCGCCTAGAATTCCGATTTTCAAAGAAAGAACCTTTCGCTTGATGTGTGCCTGATAGTCTCGACCATGACATCAGTGTCAAGGTCAAGAGGAGCGTTGCATGAAGATTGGCGAACTCGCCGCTCGGACCGGAGCGCCCGCTCGGATGCTGAGATACTACGAAGCGCAGGGCCTGATTCAACCCGTGCGGTTGCATAACGGGTACCGCGATTACGACGACTACCTGATCGATCGGGTCGTGAGGATCCGTGGGTTGCTTGACGCCGGGATACCCACGCGGGTCATAAGCGACATCCTTCCCTGCTTCGACGCCCCTGACACTGGGGTGCCTGTCGCCCCCGACCCCAGGCTCAAGGAAGCACTGTTGAGACAGCGCGAGCGCATGTCGGAGAGCATTCGCGTCTTGTCCGACAACCGCACGGCGATCGATCGATATCTCGTTTCCATCGACGAGGCACTCAGCGCTCATCCGGGTTGAGCCATAGACGGCCCGCGCCAGCACCAACGACCCGTCAACGGCCCCTCTTTGCGAGTGTGGGCACGCTGCCCAACTTGACCTTGACACTAATGGCAGGGTTGAGAATGGCGGGATGTCGAAGACCACCTCGCATGCAACACGCTCGTCAGCGCCTAAGCGGCTTCCGCTCAGTCCTTTGCTCGCACTTGCGACCAGCGGATTCCTCACCGTCATGCTCGAGACGCTGCCCGCGGGCGTCCTCCCAGCCCTGAGTAAAGATTTGGGGGTTGAGGAGGCGACTGCTGGACAGACAGTAACGTTGTACGCGCTTGGCGCACTCCTAGGAGCCATACCGATCATCAGCGCGACGATGGGATGGCCCCGTCGCCGGCTGCTCGTGATTGCGTTGAGTGGCTACGTCCTCACCAGCCTGATCGTGGCGGTGTCGCCAGTGTTCGCGGTGACGTTGGCCGCGAGATTCATCGCGGGCGTCTTCGCCGGAACCCTTTGGGGAATCTTGGCGGGATACGTCGGCCGTATCGTTGATCCAACACAACGAGGCCGTGCCCTGACTATCGGACTTTCTGGAACTCCGATCGCTCTCGCATTCGGGACCCCCGCGGGAACCCTGCTTGCTTCAGCAATCGGTTGGCGACTTACTTTTGTGACCATGGCCGTTGTTACAGCAGCGGTGTTGGCCTGGGTCCTGGCAGCAGTACCTCCCCTGCCGGGGCAAGAACGGCACGAGCGCACGACTGCACTCCAGGCGCTCCGAATTCCCGGTGTGCTGCCGATCATCGCCGTCGCTCTGCTGTTCTTCTCAGGTCACGCCTTGCTGTACACCTACATCGCGCCGTTCCTCGCCCTTACGGGGATGGGTGGCTCCGTCAGCGCGATACTCCTCGTGTTCGGCGTGTCAGCTCTCGTCGGGCTCTGGGCGACCGGACTTCTGATTGACCGGCATCTGCGCCTGCTCATGCTGATCAGCACCGCCGTGCTCGCACTCGCGGTCCTCGTGCTCGGACTGGCGACAAGCGCACCCGTCGCGATGATCATCAGCATCGCTGCGTGGGGAGTCGCCTTCGGCGGTTCCGGAAGCCTCCAACAGACCGCTTTGACGAACGCGTCCGGCACCGCCGTCGACGCCGCACAGTCGGTCCTCGTTACGGGCCTGAACCTGGGAATTGCCGTGGGTGGGATCCTCGGGGGACTCGTCCTGACTGGGATCGGCGCTGGCGCTCTGCCCTTCGCGACCCTGGTACTGATCGTGTTCGTGCTCGTCACCGTCGCCGCGGGACGCCGACACGCTTTTCCCCCTCAACACTTGACGGAACTGTCATGACCAGACACCAGCACTCGATGCCGAATGCACTTTCACTGGAAAGAGGCAAGGGATGACTCAACCAGACAAGAAAATGCTGATCAGTATGCAGCTGGGCAACGGATACGGAGCTCCAACCCTTGCGTGGCGTGCACCTCATGTCGACCCGCACAACTACACGAACCCAGACGCATACGTGCGGTACGCGCAGGCCGCCGAGCGGGGAAAGTTCCAGTTCCTGTTCCTGCCTGATTTTCTCGCGCAGAGCCAGCGCTCCGACCAGGACTCGCCCATGCTGATGATGGACCCGTTCATCACTATGGCTGTGATGGCTCGCGAAACCCAGAAGATCGGTTTTGTAACGACAGCGTCAACGACGTTCTACGAGCCCTACAACCTCGCACGCCAACTGAAGACACTCGATGTGATCAGCGGCGGTCGCATCGGCTGGAACGCAATCACGACATCCGATGAGGCTTCAGCGGCCAACTTTGGTACATCGATCGCTGGCCGTGACGAGCGCTACGGTCGCGCTCAGGAAGTCGTTCAGATCGTCCAGGCTCTGTGGGGCAGCTGGAATGAACGCGCCTGGATCGCGAATCAGGAGTCAGGGGTCTTCGCCGACCTGACAAAGATTCAACCCGTCAATCTCCGAGGCCAGTACGTCGCCTCCCGCGGACCTCTGGAAATTCCGCCGTCCAAGCAAGGACAACCCGTCGTCTTCCACGCCGGCCAGAGCCTGCACAGCCTCGCGTTGGCAGGACGATTCGCGAACGGCGTCATCGGTAACACCCACTCCATTGAGGACTCGATCCGCCAGCGCTCAAACGTCCGGCGCGCAGCTGAGGAGGCGGGCCGCAACCCTGACGACATCAAATTCTTCGCAGGGATCAGCCCGACCATTGCGCATACGAAGCGCGAAGCACTGGATCGGCGAGGTCTCTTCGTGGAACCTCAGATCAATCAGCAAGTCGGCTACCTCGGGATGATGCTAGGCATCCCCCTGGCTATGACCGATCTCGGAAGGGCACTGAACGCATCGGAGCTCGCTGCTGCTCGGGCAACTCGGTCAGACCCACGGTCGACGGCCGCCCTGAAAATCGCTCGAGAAGGATGGAGCGTTCGCGACATCCTCTACCACGGCGTCATCGACTACCACCCCGCTCCTATCGGCCCCCCGCAGCTCACCGCCGACCACATGCAAGAGTGGTTCGAGGCCGGTGCCTGCGATGGCTTCTGGCTCAACCCCGACGTCTACGAGGACGGCATCGACGCATTCGTCGACACAGTCGTGCCCCTCCTACAACAGCGAAATCTCTTCCACCATGACTACGAAGGAGACACCCTCCGAGACCACCTCGGCGTGCCGTACCAGTACGGCCTGAACGAGGACATCTCCGGCCCATAACCGCAAGGTCCGCGAGGCTGTCGCCGCGGGAGCTCTGCTTATTGATAACCGAACCGAAGCGCACCGCCGTGATCAGGGCGACATTCCGGGGACTTGGTCATCGACGCGCCGGTTTGGAATGGAGGCTCGACCCGACAAGTGACACGCTCATCGGAGGCGAACGCCAATCGTGCCTCGTGGTGGTGTGTCGTCACGAGTTCAGCTCAAGCATTCCGGCGACGTCCCCGCGGCCTATCGGTCTGACGGCCACCGACATGGACGGTGGCGTCCAAACGTGCGTCGACGCCGACCTACCCATCGACATTGGCCCGACCAACGTGCGCCCCTAGACGGGCCAGCGCGACCCGTATCGCCGCGTCAGGCACCCGCCAAGCCCCCAGGCCCGCCCGCTGGGTGCGACCACGAGGACGAGCACAGATCGGGCCTCTATGCGAGCGGCATCAGCCTCCTTGCGCTGCTCGCCCTGCTGCTCTCCACTATCACAAGGGGAAAAGGGGACCGCCCCGTCGCAAGAACAGGGTGCCAAGGAATGAGCCACCACGACCGGTCACCGCTAGCCGATCGGCTATCGGACTCGGCAGGGGTGCCCCGGGCTTCTCCCCTATTTGTAGATGTAGGGGTCCGCGGGCTGGGCGACGGCCTCAACGGCGTCAGCTGTCACTGCGATGCTCTGGGCGCTGGTTGTGCTTGCGTTGACGGCGAATTCGCCTTCGAGGTTGACCCACTCGTCCGCGTCGTAGGTGCTGTCCCAGTTGGGCATGTAGACGGGGACGCCGACGGCTTGGGCGTCGATTGCGCAGTGGCTGATGTAGAACCGCGAGACGTAGAACACGTTGTCGGGGTCGTCGCTGTCGGGGGTGATGAACCCCGTGGCCTGAACGGTTTTGCCTTCGTAGAAGCCGAGGTCGCTGGTCTGTCTGAGAAGGGATGCCCAGTCGAGGAGTGACAGGTTCTCGGTCGAGGCGTCGGGTGCGGATTGCTCGTCGAGGGTCGTGGTGTCCGTGAGCGGGGCTGTGCTGTTGACGTCACGCTGCGCCGCTGTGGCAGAGGTCAAGGTCGCTGGCGGCAGGAGCACCATCGCTGCGGTCACGAGTGCCGCGACCGTGCCGCCGACGCTGGCAGCGACGCGGCCGAGCATCCTCGGCCGCGCTTCGGCGTGGTGATGGACGGTGACGCGCATGGCGCTGACGAGGACGGCGGCGAGGCCGAGGCTCGACATGACGACGGCGAAGATCGCGTGCTTCGGGGCGACGTAGAGCTCGAGCTGCCCGGTGGCGGCGAGCCACAGGGTCGAGGCGGACATCACCCCGATGAGGGCAAGGCCCTGGTAGCGCTTGAGGTCAGGCATAGAAATTCACCATGAATCCGATCGTGGCGCTCATGAGAGCGACGACTGTCGTGATCTGGACGAGGGTCTTGATCGTGAAGGTGGTGCGCATCATGGCGAGCATCTTGATGTCGATGATGGGCCCGAACAGCAGGAACGCGACGATCCCGCCGGGCATGAACGTCGAGGCGAACGGGAGGATGAAGAACGCGTCGATGTTCGAGCAGATCGAGATGACGAACGCGAGGGCCATCAGCGCGAGGACGGACCAGACGGGGTTGCTGCCGAGCGTCACCAGCACGGAGCGGGGGACGGCGACCTGGACGAGGCCCGCGATGAAGGCGCCGAGGATGAGGGCTGGCATGACGGCGGCTGCTTCGCGGGCGAAGAGGTCGCGGCTCTCTTGCCACTTCGACCCGCTGTGGTCGTGGTCGCCCTCGGCGGGCAGGGCGCAGTCAGCAGCGAACTTCTCGGTCAGCAGTGCCCCGGGGGCGGGGTGCTGGCTGAACAGCCACCCGATGAGGTTCGCGATCAGGAACCCGCCGACGATCCGTGAGACGAGGATGCCGTCGGTGAAGCCGAACACTTGATAGGTGGTGAGGATCGTCACGGGGTTCACGATCGGCGCTGCGACAAGGAACGTCATGGCCTCCGGAACGGAGAACCCCTTCGCGATGAGGCCGCGCGAGAGGGGCACGTTGCCGCACTCGCAGACCGGGAGGAGCACTCCGAGAACGGAGATGACGACCCGCCGAGCTGCCGCGTTCCGAGGAAGGACCTTCACGATCCACCGGTCTGGTATCCACACCTGCACGAGGACGGAGATGAGGATGCCGAGGATCACGAACCCGAGCGACTCGATCATCACGCTCACGGTCAGGGTGACGAGGTCCTGAGCGGCGTTGGGCAGGTCGACGAGGGCGATGTCTCCCGTGAGGGCGCGGACGACGAACACGGCCGCGAGCCCGCCAGCAGCGATGAGTAGCCCGATGCGCTGAGCGCGGCGGGCGACCTTGGGCCTGGTGCGCGTGAGCAGGTCGGTCATGGGCCAGCCTCCTCAGTACCGGGCGCGCCCTCAGTTCTCGTCAACAGCGTTCCGGACAGCTTGCCTCAGCTCGTCCGGAGTCGACAGCTCGATCGGCTCGTCACCCAGGAAGATCGTCGGCGTCGCCTCGACCCCGAGCGCCATTCCGGCGTCGAAGTCCTGCTGCACCCGCGCCTGCGTCGACGGGTCACCAACGGCGTGGTCGTACTGCTCCATATCAAGGCCGAGGTTCTCCGCGTAGCCGCGGAACACGTCGGCCTTCGACTCCTGCTGCTCGCCCCACTCAGCCTGGGTCTCGAACATCCGCTGGTACATCGCCTCGAACTGGCCCTGCTCGGCGGCGGCCTCGACGGCGATCGCGGCGTTCATCGAGTTCGCGTGCCCCGGCAGCGGGAAGTACCGGGTGACGAACGTGACCTCGCCGGCGTGGGTCTCGCGCAGCTCCTCGACGACCGGGTGGACTGCGGCGCAGACCTCACACTCGAAGTCGAGGAACTCGGTGAACACCACCGACCCGTCGGGGGCGGTGTCGAGGCGGTGGCTGTTCTCCGCAACGACGGTCACCTCCGCTGGGTCCTCCT
>Ga0265780_10010784_pt1 | contig 10868 bp, 13 predicted proteins | sample P1T30metagenome_FD_192432 | JGI IMG/M metagenome (GOLD analysis project Ga0265780, IMG submission 192432) | Plant litter microbial communities from East Loma Ridge, Irvine, California - P1 T30 | ecosystem: Environmental > Terrestrial > Plant litter > Unclassified | place: USA: California... | reverse complement strand
GCCAATATCATCGTTGTTGAAGGTGATGGTCGCCACAGTCGCGGGGACCGGGATGCTGGCCGCGCCATACGCGATAATGGCTGGAAATGGCCCTGCGCCGCTGGGTTTCTTGATAGTGACAGAGAAGGAAACCGACTTTCCGCCTTCAGTAGACGTGATCGCGAGCGAGGTGCCAGAGAAGGTCGCAGTAACCGAGGACGGCTTCTTGGGGAAGTCGCCAAGTTCCTGAGCCTGGATAGCAGCGCTGACTTCCTTGTTCCTGCAGTCGAATTGTGCCTTTGTGGCCACAGCCGTGCCATCGAAGAATTTGAAAGGATTAGGCAGCTTGGCGTTGGTGGCCGATGGGAAAATGGAAGGAATCGCAGGGCAAGATGCATCCTGACGCTCTTCGATTACAGGTGCTGCGAGGACAGTGGTGGCGAGAAAAGGGAGGGCGATGGAATACTTCATGATGGCGACTCCGCGTGATGTTTGACTGACTGGCAGCCGGTTTGGGAGCAACAAATATACTTATATAAGAAAATCATCGAACATGGATGGTCGGATAATCCGGGGACAGACATGGTTGCCAAATGGGGCTCGATACAAGCATATTGATCTTCGTAGCGTGACTATACTATAATAAAGTCGGAATTCCTTGGCCTGATTGGCACGCTTGACGCTCCACACGGGTGTTGATGTGAAGCACTGCCGGAAGATCCCATGTGCGTAAGAAACGTACCGAATTAGTGCATGTGTGTATACCTTCGTGCTTCTCCACGGATGTTTAGAACGGGCGAGTTCATATGCCATCAACGAACCCGCTCCGGCTGGGTCCAACCTGATTGATGGAACAATTTCTATGCTTTTGATACGCATCTGTTCGGTTCGAGCCGACGCCTCCCCTTGACCCGCGAAGAATATGGATGCACTCTGCCCATCTTGGCAAGAGGCGTCCTACCAGAATGTAGTTTGCCAATTTGAGCCACGCTCATATACCACTACACCAAGATAGAAATCTCCAACTCACTGATACGTCAATCCCCTTGGAGAGGTCCATAGTGAATTTCCACGTGGGGCAGCCAACTGCAGACTGCGCACTTTACTGACACGTTCGCGTCGCCCCAAAGTAATTAAGCATATATGTGTCTCACTGTTTCCGGCGTAACACATGTGGGGTGCATACCAGTGGGGCGCTCGTCAACCTGCCGATTATCCTAGATATGACCACGCGATAATAGCCGGGAGCTGTAACGATCTACACATGAAGATCAAAAGCTTGTTAGATTGGAGAAATTCGCCGAATCTGAGCGCATGAAGCTCTGACGTGCACCATGCAGCTGACACATATCAACACGACCACGGCCACGTGACGCAGATGCGACCCTGAAGCTTTCCCCCTACTGATACTCAATCACCTTCAACAGAGGCTTTGGAATGGTGCTTATCGAGACTTATCATGCATCCAGGCGGCACAGTTCATGCTGGGCAGACGCGGACTAGATGTCTCACCGCCCTTGGACGACGTCTGGAGTGTGTATATCTTTAATAAATACCACAACACAAGTCTCCATTCTCGCTCCCTAACTCACTTCCCACCCCCCTCCGCCCCCCAACTCTTCTCCCTCACCCTCTCACCCCACCTCCACAACAAATACGGCCCGGGCACAAGCACCACCGCCACACACCCCAGCAGCGTCATCGTCCAATGCACGCCAATGCCATCATACATCGGCCGCGCCGCCATCACCATCCCGCCCGCGACAATATACCGCATCATGGTGATGCTCGACAGCGCGATTGCCGCGTGCTCACCGTAGCTGTCGATAATGTACTGGTAGCTGGAAACGTACATAGCGTTTAAAACCACGCCAAAGCAGAAACACGCCCCCAGGCCAGAGTAGATTGATATGGAAGGGTAGTTGGTCCAGCCGAGCCAGAAGAGGGAGAGGGGGAGGAGCGGGGCGGTGCACATGGCGGGGCGGAGACGGTGCTCGGGAGCGCGGAGATTGGAGTCTGTGAGTTTGCGCGTCCGGATATAGAAGGCTGGGGTGGTGAGTGTGAAGGTCGTCGCGCCGAGGGCTATCGATGCGAAACAGGCGCCTTGCTGGAGGGGATTCAGCCCATAGGTACGCTTGAAGATGTAGTCGAAGCCTGAGAGGAAACTGAATAGCAATATGTAGAGGAGGACAAGAAAGCCGCCTAGGGCTAGGATGGCGGGCTCAGTGGTAGCGAAGCGGACTGCCAGCGGGACGTTGTATTGTAGTCGACCGAAGAAGGATGAGGTTGAGGCGTGCTCGGAAACGTATATCTTTTTGCCCGAGACTTCGCGTAGGGACTTTGCTTTCCAGTCTAATAGGACAGGCAGGTACGTCTCTGGGAGAAAGAAGAATGCAACGAGGAATGCAAAAGATGCTATGATGAGTGTGATCCATTCAGTCCACACCCAATCTAGGTGCGGCTGATTAACTACCCAACCCCCTACGATGGGTGCAAGAACTGGAGCTTCAGAAGGTCAGCTTTCAACATCCCAAAACCCCAAATTATTCAACCACTTACGGACAACATTAACCCAAGCCACAACCGGAAACCACATCGTCCGCTCAACCCCATCAAACAAATCCCCCACGCTCGCCCCATTAATCCCCAACGCCCCACTACTCGCCAGCCCCACAAAATACCTGCAGACAACCACGCCCTCAAAAGTTTTACTCAGCGCTACCCCAAGCTGGAATAGGAGAAATGCAAACGAGAAGAGCAGATACACTGGTGTCCGACCACCTGTTTCGCTCAAAGGACCCGTGAACAGCGAGCCAGAGCCAATGCCGAAGAGATACGCGGCGGTCGAGAGATTCATGCCCACGCTGCAGACGGCGAATTGCGCGGCGGCTTTGTCGTGTGCGAGGGAGGCGGAGGAACCGGCCCAGGCTTGGGTAAAGACGAGGAGGCAGAGGATGCATAGGGCTGTAAGGCGGCGTGCGAGAGGCCAATTGTGCGGGTCCAGAGTGTCAGAGGGAGAGGTGCATTCTACCAGGATAGAATCATGGTGACTGGGAGTGCCTGTGGAAGCTTGTTCTTGCTTTTGCGATTCCTCAGCCTGGCTGAGTTTGCTTGTTCGGTGAGAAGGTAAGCGTGTGCGTTCCACCTCTTTTCTTATCTGCCTCTTTTGCACGAGGGTCCACATCACGGCGATGGGCGAGGAAGGAGAAGCGCGAGGTCGGTTTGAGCACTCATTGGAATGTAAGGATAGGACGTACCGAAGTATGTATCTATTGTCCAAGACGTGCGTGTTGATCTGGCCCATATCGCCGCTCCGCAAGTATTGACGTCACTGTCGCGTGCTCAATTTGTCAAAGAAGAGTTGCACGCTAGGTGTAGCGCGGTAGATCTACCCAAGTACCGCGACGATGGTATTTGCTATCCAGGATAGACTATGGCGGTATAGTGTTTTCAAAAGACCAATGGAAGAACCCGGAAAGCATGAAGCTGTAAGGTAGCTGCGGTAGCTGACACCCATCTAAATACTGTTAGAAGCCCTCTCAGGCAGCAAAAGTGTTGGCTGATAATTCGAGTCTCGGGAATGTGAAATGCCGCGATGTCTATCCCGAATTCATGCCGTAATACAACGATTTGCGTACGTAATGTCATCAGTCTTTAACGGGCGTCGCGGGACTGCGTTGTGAAGTGTGTATGTGAAGGCCGATATGCCCAACTCAGCAACAAGATCTTGAACGTAAATTTTGCTCAAGTTGAACACCAAAGCTTCGCCACTAGTATGCGGTGTCATCTTTCAAGCGTCAGGGCATTAGAGCCATGGAGTAAATTCAGGTCAAGTCTCCTTGCGAGTCAGGTCGTAGTGTATCCAATGCATATCCGCGCCAATCCTCGGCCGAAGTAAAAACTCATCAAGGATCTCATCCGGGCTTCCAGATATTTCGCTATTCCCCGGGCCCAAGTTGTGCGCAGCAAATCGTCTATACTTGGACAGCCGTTCTGGTGCGTCAGGCCAAACGTTTGCAAACGTCAGGACCAACAAGCAAGTCCGGTAACTGACATCTAGGCCATTCAATATTGTTGTGCGCAGTGTGTAACGCAGTCCGCAAACATTTGCTAGTATGGCGAGACGATCGGAGAGTACCAGATTACTGCGCGGTCCCATCTCGTATAGTGTGAGCTCGATGTTGCGGACGAGTTCGTCGCGTGTGGTCGATGAGCGCAGCCACCTACCAAGTTGTTGATAGGCGGTCAATAGACCGGGCTCTGGAGATGTCATCATATCGAAATTTGCTACACTATTTTGCAGATCCACAGCCAAATCGTCGGCAATGACGAGGTGCTGGTAGCGAGGGTCAATCTCGAACTCGTGGCAAGGGGCGATTGGAATGAGGTATTCCAGATGGGTTGAGCAGAGCTTCTCTTGCATACTGATGAGCTTAGGGGCGCTGCCAGCGTGTACATGTTTGTCTAGATTTGTGTCAAAACTTACGTCCAGGTTCGCGTGAACCATCTGTCGCTTGTCATAGTCATCAGCCAGTCAGCGAGAACTCCGTGTGGCAGAACCCGAGGCTGGTTGTGCGTCCCCTCATCGACAAGCGCCCAATCTGCAAAGTCATTGAATACTGCCATGTTCGGCACTTGTGTGGACAAAATAGCTATCGTCACAGCGCTGGCACGGTAGATGCGGTGCATGAGTTGCAAATGTCGTTCACGATCCGCATCATCGTCTTGGTCGATACATTCCTGGTCGATCCAAATGTAGTCGAGTCTTTTGGCTTTCGCATATTGAACGGCTCGATGAAAAATGATAGGCGGACAACGCAGCCCTCTTGGCCGACTCTGAGGCCGTGCAGAGTCCCAAATGCGATATTCGGGTATTTCCAGATTTTGGGTAGATTGATCATGCGCCCATACATATGACACAGCCGCATAAGCCTCGCTGCCGCGGAAAGCATCGATCGGTGTGATAGTGAAGTCTTGGGTGGAGTTGACCGTTCCGGATTGCGTTAGAAGGCGCAAGCGAAGCGGCGCATCGTCGAACCGTTCCGTGAGGGCGATCTGTTCGATACCCTCTATGGCTGTTATAAAAGCACTGACACTATCATGAGATCTTGCGAAAGGAAGACCAGTATCGTTGCGCATTATTGCGAAGTCTGTTGCACATGGGCGAAGGGGTGGTGAAGGGCATGTAAAAAAGCCTGCATATGTCAGCCTGATCACCGACGTCCTTCAGGATCAACACTGCATCCTGCTCTGTTATTGGACCGGATGTTTAGCTGATTACGCTTGTTGCACGTGTGTCATAATTGCCGTCAAATTATTCAGTACTCTGCCACGCTCCGCTTTACTTGAGTTGCTGAGTTTGATTGCATGTATAGACTTCGCAGCCTTGTGCTCTATTCGTCCTTCTCCTGCAAAAACTCTACAACAGCTACTTTTCGTCAGCGCCTTTCTCCCCACAAGCTCACGACACAACGTACCTTTAATAAACTCCTCCGGCTTCTCACTAATCACCCAATGCCCCGCCTCAACATCCACAAGTTCAAACCGCGGGAAAAACCTCCCCACAATCGGCAGCGTCTCATCACTAACATAATGACTCCGCGTCCCCCTAATAAACAGGGCCCTCTTCCCAAACCTATGCGTATCCGGATCCGTAAATGGGAAATCCGCCATGCTGTTCAGCGCATCTGTCAGAATCTTGACGGGGATGCGGAACTTGAGCGGCTCGGACGGCGCGGGGCGGATTAAGTTAGTGAGCAAGAACTGGCGGACGGGCAGGTCCTTGGCATATGGTTGTAAGATGGCATCTGCTTCCTTTTGGGTTTTGGGTTTGGCGGCTTCGACGCGCTGCATGCCTTCGGCGTACTTGGGGAAGTCACTTGACAGAGCTGCATCAACAGGCGCGTTGTCGACCGGTATAATGTTTGCGCAGCAGTCTGGATTGCGGAGCGCCATGGTCATGACTGTCTTTGCACCCATGGAGTGGCCGATGAGAGTTGCATCTTTGAGATCGTGTTTTTTCAGGAAGGCTTCGACGTCGTCGGCAATGACCGTGTAGTTGTGGACTTTGTCGTGCGGGGAGTCGCCGTGGTTGCGCGTGTCAATGGCATATACAGGACGGTTAAGAGCACGGGCTAGGGCACTGAGAACGATTGTTAGCCTCTGGATTGCGTTCTGGTGTTGTGTTGTCACACGTACTTGCTAACACTTCTGTTGTTCTTTTTGCTGCCAAAGAGCCCATGGATGATCACAATTGGGTCTCCTTTTGCGCTGCCTTTTTCATCGTGAAGACTGTATGCGAGATCGACAACGCGCAAGCTCGCAGACGCGTGGAAAGATCGCGTGCATACTGGTTTAGGTACTGGGTGTGCGAATTGTATCCTCGTGGTATGCTTCGGATGTAAAAATGGCGCACTTAGGGGCTGTATGCTTCGTGCTATCGTGCGCATTGTGAGTGTTGAAGTTCGTACAGTTCCGAGCACCGGAACTTTTTTGAATGCCAAGCGCCGACGTCATTTGGAGACCCACCACGATTCCTAGTGAGGATATGAAGACAAATGCTGTAAGAAATGGCAATATCGTATCTAAGAGATTGTTTCTTGTCAACCATTAATCTGCCCATGTAACGAAAGAAATCATTGAGACACGTAGTATTATTGCCAGTGAGCACTGCTAAGACTATCGTTGCAAGACTGCGCACATAGTGCCGCCATCGTATCATTACTCATTAGTCGTAGCTTAACCTCAAGGCATCTTTCTGTCACTCCTTCTCAACAAAGCTGCATCGCCGGAAAGAATCGTGGCCCGGAGTAGCCGTAGAACTGCACGCTCTCAATGTCAATGTTGCCATCATGCGTAGGACTCCAGAGCTTGAGCAAGATATTCCGTCCAGAACTACATCGGGTCAGTGGATGCAAGGCATAGGGACGTGGTGACTTACATGGCTGGATGGAACCTAATGGTTATCTTGCTCTTATCCCTGGCGATAAAGAACCTCGCATGAGGGTTTCTTAGGTTGTCATCCTCTGGTAGAGGCTGGGATACTTCAATCCGGCTTGGCACCCCAACTCGGGTAGCTCTAATGGGCTCGATATGCCGCTCTCGCCGCGCGCGCCACTCGCTATATGTGGTGTAGTCAAGAGCGGGCGCCCGGCGAAGTCCACCGAAACGAGAAGTGGTTTCGCCATCCTCGTCATCAGTTTCGGCACGCCAGAGCGTCTCTCTTCGCATCAGATCAGCCATGACTGCAGCACTGGGCGTCTCTTCGTTCGAGTCAGATTCCTCCGCTTCGCTCGCAGCCGTCACAGTGAAGGGCGGGGGAGTGGGTGCAGACAATCTGATGATCCCAGACCTGGAGTCATCCGCGACATGGTCACAGTTCTCTCCATACATATCGTCTTCCTGCTGTGCTGAATGGCGCTGCGTGTGTCCGCGGTCAGATCTTGGTATCCACGACTGTGACTCTGTCATTCTATTGGTTCGGCTGGCGCGCAGACGCAGATTCTCAATGCGTTCCTCCATCTCCTCATGAGCACCACGACGAGAGTGCTGCAACACATGTGGGTCCTCGATCGCTTCCCTTAGTGAGATCTCCTCCTCGTCTGCCGAACTGGGCGTACACGACCTTGGTGGGGGAACTGGGTCAAGTGACTGGAATTGCAAATCATAGCCTGCCGTACTTGACAACAATTCGTCCGCGGACATGGATACAAATATAAGTCCTTCTTGTACACTGAAAAAACATTAGCGTCTTGTTCCCACAATAGGTGAGCTACATACGGAGCCGTAAAACCCCGGTCAGGGGCTCGAATGACAATCTTTTCCAAGGTGAATGGCGCATCACCAATGTGCTTCAGCAAGAGATTGCATCTTGAACTTTCGCTGCAGTACACGCTGCTGTCATTCTTCAGAACGTTTCTGACGCTGTGAAGGCCGATCGGGTGGTCCTTGTCGAAGTATTCGCCGCCATCGCAGCTGAGAATCTCCATCTTAAGACGGCCAGGCACTACCTGCCCTTTGTAGCCGTACTTGAATCCGTTGTACTCAGACTTGAGGCCAGCGTTGTGGTCGAGCTTCCGGCGCTTTGTCTGTCTGCGGTCGGCCGCAACCTCGATGATGGGGCTGCGTGCGCGCGCATTGGTGTTGTGGAAAGTGAAGGGATTGTGGAGCGGAATGTCGCTGAGAGAGTCTAGAAGGTCGGCCGCGGATTCCATGTCAGCGCGCGCTTCACGTATGCGTGCGGAGGAGCGGCGGAGGTAGCGTTCACTCGGCGTGGCTCGGGGACGGTTGGGGTTGGCGGTAGTTGGTCTCCTAGAAAGATTGTCCGGTGGGTCGCTGTCACGGGGAGGGCCAAATAGTCTGTGCATGGTGCCACGCCGTCCTGACTGGAGCAGGCGGCGGGGCGGTGGTCGGCGAGCGGGTGCGACATCGTGATCCGAGGAGTCTTGGTCGGGCCTGTGGGAGAGCGATGGCGGCGCGCGCCTTATGTACTCGCTGGTTCTCGGGCGAGAAGACGAAGACGGTGAGGTCGACGCATGAGGATAGTCAAAGTTTCCGGCGGTGAAGGGGAAGCTTGTCGGCGGAGGTGTCGGGGAAGCGGGCGGTCTGGGCATTGAATGACGTTGGTGCCGCTCACATGGAGACGGGCGGGCTTCAGTGGTCTCCCTAGGGCAGTGTGAAGTGGGTATAGACAGGCGGTGTGTATCTGGTGAAGGTAAAGAGAGTTGCTGGCGTGAAGGCTGAGGTGAGGGTCGGGAGCCCTGTCATGTCGCCCCACTTTCTCTCGTGCAGCGTGGGGAAGCGTGTCACGGGCCCAACAGAGCCGCAGGTACCAGACTAATTTCGTCACCGATCTAACTGCCTTTACCTGGTGCTGATCAAGTCAAAGTCACCGAGAGTTGCGCCTGCAGCTGAGATCGGCATATCGACTTCAGCCTCATTTTTGCGACTGGCTGTGTTCTTCCCTCTCTACGTTAAGCTCGAATTGAGCGACTTGCAGCACGCCATCACCAACAAACATCGAAACATGGCCGCGCCTTCCTCGGCGCCAGTCGCCAATGGCACCTTCCCTGCGGACGATGCAGCTGGACAGACGGTAGCTGCCATGGCCGGAGCCGACAAGATCTCTGCCGACGAGATCGCCCTCTACGACCGTCAGATCCGTCTATGGGGTGTTCAAGCTCAAGAGAAGTGAGACCCTCGTAGAGCTCCACCCCGAACTGCAATTAACGTGCCCAGAATTCGCACCGCCAACATCCTCCTCGTCTCCATCAAGGCGCTCGCCAACGAGATTGCCAAGAACCTCGTTCTCGCTGGTATCGGATCCATCACACTCGCAGACCATGAAGTCGTCACCGAGGAAGACCTTGGCGCGCAATTCTTCGTTAGCGATGCCGACGTAGGCAAGAACGTATGTGAGCCCTACCGCTCCTTGCGCGTGACCAACCTAACACATCCATACAGCGCGCCGAAGCAGCAGCTCCCCAAGTCCAGAAGCTCAACCCACGCGTCAAAGTCAACGTCATCGACCGCGACGTCAGCAACGAGCCCGACCCAAGCTTCTACGCCGCCTACGACATCATCATTGCGACCGATCTCGACTTCCTGTCCTTCACCAGACTCAATGCCGGCGCGCGCCTGTCCCAGAAAGCCTTCTATGCTGGCGCATCGCACGGCATGTACGGCTACATCTTCGTGGACCTGGTGAAGCACAGCTTCGTCATCGAGCGCGAGCTGAGCAAGAAGACCAAGTTGGTGCCCGAGACCACGACGAGGCGCATTACTGGTAAACAGACGAAGCGCGAGAATGGCAAGGCCATTGAGATAGTCACCAAAGAGGAGCTCTATAGTCCGATGATGCTGGCCAAGGACTCACCGCTGCCACCGGAGATCGCCAACGATCGCAGGAAGGTGAAGAAGGTCCATCCGCTCCTCACCTGCGTGCGAGCACTCTGGCAGTACCAGCGCGACGGCAAAGGCTTAAACCCGGCGCACCCGGCTTCACCGGAGAACCTGATTCTCTTCACGAAGTTGGCCAAGGAAAAGCACATCGAGCTGATGCTGCCTGAAAGCACCCTGTCTGGCGACTTCCTGAAGAACTTCCTAGGCAACATTGGCAGCGAGCTGGCGCCTGTCACGGCTTTCCTGGGCGGACAACTCGCGCAGGACGTCATCAACGTGCTGGGTAATCGTGAGCAGCCGATCCAGAACTTGATGCTGTTTGACGGAGAGGAGAGTCAGGGCCCGATCTACCCGCTGCATCCTATATTCCCTGATACATCGCTGCCCATCATGCCAAGCGCGCCAGGCAGTTCTCTAGTCACGGGCCTCATGAGCTGAGACTATATACACTAGACTGAGCAACGAGGGCGCTGTGAAAAGCCAAAAGTCATGCATAATGGAGGACGAGAATAGAGACGACGAAGGAAAATAAGTCGGAAACCTGCACGAATGAAGATGCAGATCAAGGACACGGCGCAGATGAACAAAGCGCAATAGCGTGAGATACCCATAGCAAGAATTGAATTCCAGACCCATCCACAATCTCTTCGAACTTACTGCTTCTTCTTCCCTTTCTCCCCTCCCCTCCCGAACAAAACCCAACAAAGTCCCAGAAACGCACACACAACCGTCCCCACAGTCCCCACCTCCACCCACCCCGTCCTCCCCAGATCCAGCACCGGCACCTCGATCCACGCAACCAACTCCTCCTGCGCCGGATCAACATGCATGAACCGCGTCTTGGGCCCAAACAACGCCTCATACCCCAGATGAATCCGATCGAACGGATTAGCCGCCATTTTCGCCCCTTCGTCCGCTCTGCACGCCCAGAAGACGACGGGCCAGGGGAGAGGCAGGCGCGAGTGGGATGAGTGCGCGGCAGGCATGTA
>Ga0265780_10010783_pt1 | contig 10869 bp, 12 predicted proteins | sample P1T30metagenome_FD_192432 | JGI IMG/M metagenome (GOLD analysis project Ga0265780, IMG submission 192432) | Plant litter microbial communities from East Loma Ridge, Irvine, California - P1 T30 | ecosystem: Environmental > Terrestrial > Plant litter > Unclassified | place: USA: California... | reverse complement strand
ATAAAATAGATTTTGAAGCGCTTAACCAGGGTACATCCGGGCCTAATACGGCAGAATTCAGGATTTATGACGATACACAGCAGGTTATAAGCTCTAACGAATGGAACCTTGCCACCGGTTTTAGGGCCTCTATTATTGTTTATAAAGAATTTGAAAACCTTACTGAGCAACAGGCTACACAGGAAAAACCTACAGGAAATTAAATCTGATTATTATTATAACAACCATAATTAAGATTTCAATACAATCCATATAAAACAATAAAAGCCCCGAATTCGGGGCTTTTATTTATTTTGAACGGATAATTATCCTAAAACTTCTTTTACTTTTTTGCCTATTTCAGCAGGAGAGTCAACAACGTGGATACCGTTTTCCCTCATAATACGTTTCTTGGCTTCAGCAGTATCATCTGCACCACCTACAATAGCACCGGCGTGGCCCATAGTACGGCCTTTAGGAGCAGTTTCACCAGCTATAAAGCCAATAACCGGCTTGCGGTTACCATCTGCTTTTACCCAACGTGCAGCATCAGCCTCAAGCTGGCCACCTATCTCACCTATCATAATAATAGCTTCAGTTTCAGGGTCGTTCATAAGCAGCTCTACAGCTTCTTTAGTAGTAGTGCCAATAATTGGGTCGCCACCAATACCTATAGCGGTAGTAATACCAAGACCTTGTTTTACAACCTGGTCTGCCGCTTCATAAGTAAGCGTACCTGATTTAGAAACAATACCTACTTTACCTTTTTTGAAAACAAAGCCCGGCATAATACCAACTTTAGCTTCTTCCGGCGTAATAACGCCCGGGCAGTTAGGGCCTATAAGGCGGCAATCAAAACCTTGTATATAGTCATAAGCTTTAATCATATCTGCTACAGGAATACCTTCGGTAATTGCAATAATTACTTTAATACCTGCCTCAGCAGCTTCCATAATTGCATCAGCAGCAAATGCCGGCGGAACAAAAATGATAGAAGTATCTGCACCTGCAATATCAACAGCGTCTTTTACAGTGTTAAATACAGGTTTGTCCAGGTGTGTGCTGCCACCCTTACCCGGGGTAACGCCACCTACTACATTAGTGCCATACTCAATCATTTGGGTTGCGTGAAAGGTACCTTCGCTACCTGTAAAACCCTGTACAATTATTTTGGAATTTTTATTAACTAAAACACTCATGATATTTATTTTATTGTTTTTTTTCAGTTTGTGGTACAAAAATAGGGTTTTAACCAATATGCAAAGCCCATTTTTTATTATTTATGCATCAAATTGCAGAAATTTCTGCCTAAGCCTTATCCCAGCTGGCTCATTAAATAGCCACGGTGCAGCCGCGCGTCTTTTACCTCCCAAAACATAACAAAGTGTGCTAACACCATCTCTTCGGCAGGGTTTTCAATAGCGGTAACATAATGCGTGTAGCGCACCGATACCTGGCTGTTCTCTTCCAGTATATGGGTTATCTCTACGCGCGATGACGTGTATGATTTTCCCATTTCGGCAGCAAGCGCCATCAGATCTTTTTTATCAATTTCAAGATAGCCTTTAGAGCTGTACCACTGCAGTAAAAAATCAGTATGGAGGTATTTATCCATTATCTGTGGGTTGCGCAGTGCGTCAAGCCTATAATAATCCTGTACCAGTTCTTTTGCAGTCATAGCGGGCTATTTAAGTTTTTCAAGAATTTCAGGAATGCGTTTTACGTAAGCAATCTGTTTTAGTTTTTCACGCGATTCTTCAGCCGGAGAGCCAAAGTAAACCTTACCGCCCGGCAATGATTTTGACACGCCGGTTTGTGCAAGTATAATAGCTTTAATGCCAATAGTGGCGCCGCTGGTAATACCCACCTGGCCCCACATGGTAACTTCATCTTCTATAATGCAGCAGCCTGCTATGCCGGTTTGCGATGCAATAAGGCATTTTTTGCCAATTACGGTATCGTGACCTATATGCACCTGGTTGTCTATTTTAGAGCCATCGCCGATGGTTGTATCGCCTGACACGCCCTTGTCGATAGTACAAAGCGCACCAATGCCCACATCATTGCCTATAACCACACGCCCGCCGCTTAGCAGCTGGTCAAAACCTTCGGGACGTTTTTTATAATAAAAAGCATCGCCACCCAGCACCGTGCCGGAATGGATGATTACATTATTACCTATAACAGTATTATCATAAATGGCAACATTGCTGTGTATAAGGCAGTTTTTGCCTATAACCACATTATTGCCCACAAACGTATTGGGCTGTATTACCGTACCCTCGCCTATTTTTGCCGTTGGTGCGATAGAAACATTTGCCTGCTGAAAGGGCATAAAATGCCTGGTAAGCATGTTGAAATCCCTGAAAGGATCGTCAGAAATTAGCAATGCTTTGCCTTCCGGACAATCTACCTGCTTATTAATAAGCACAATGGTAGCCGCCGATTGCAGGGCTTTATCATAGTACTTGGGGTGGTCAACAAATACAATATCGCCCGGCTCAACAACATGAATCTCGTTCATGCCGTGCACGGGGAAAGCTTCATCGCCCACATACTCACTGCCTATAATTTCAGCGATTTCCTTAAGCGGATATACCTTTGGGAATTTCATTTTATTAATTTAAAGATTTAAAAATTGAAAGACTTAAAGCGTAGCGAATATATTAATTGACCACCTTTAAACCTTTCAACTTTAAAAAATTATTCTTTTACACGCTCCATGTAACTACCTGTAGCAGTATCAATTTTAATTTTATCGCCTTCGTTAATAAAAAGCGGTACATTTATAGAGGCACCTGTTTCAACCTTTGCAGGCTTGGTAGCATTTGTTGCAGTATTGCCTTTAACACCCGGCTCAGCATAAGTAACCTCAAGCACTACAGACGATGGCATATCTACAGATAGCGGCGCATCGGTTTCGGCATTGATAATTACCATTACAGTTTCTCCTTCTTTAAGCAGGTCCGGCGCATCAAGGATATCCCTGTGCAATGATATTTGCTCATAGGTTTCAGTGTGCATAAAGTGGTACTGGTCTCCTTCCGGGTACAAAAACTGGAACTTATGTGTTTCTACACGTACATCATCAATTTTGTGGCCAGCAGAAAATGTATTATCAAGTACTTTACCGTTAGTAAGGCTTTTTAGTTTTGTACGAACGAAAGCTGGGCCTTTACCCGGCTTAACGTGAAGAAATTCGATTATTTTATAAATATCGTGGTTAAATTTTATGCATAACCCGTTGCGGATATCTGATGTACTTGCCATTATTTGATTGTTTATTTTTTTAAATTATTCGGTTATATGGTTATCCGGCTATTGAATTAATCAACAATTACCGGATTAACAATTCTGTTTATGCGTTGCCGCCGCTGTAGCCTTTCATAACACCACGTGGAGAATTGCGGATAGACATGATAATCTCGTCACGCTCCGGTGTTGCCTCCATTTCCGCCTCGATGATTTCAAGAGCCTGGCTAACGTTATAATTTTTTTGGTACAGTATGCGGTAAATATTTTGTATCTCGGTAATCTTCTCTGATGTAAAGCCACGCCTCCTTAAACCTACCGAGTTAATACCCACGTAGCTAAGAGGCTCACGGGCTGCCTTTACATATGGTGGTACATCTTTACGCACTAGTGAGCCGCCGGTTACAAACGCATGGCTTCCAATAGTAGAAAACTGGTGTACCGCCACCATGCCTGCAAGCACTACATAGTCGCCCACAGTAATGTGGCCGGCCAGGTTAGTGTTGTTGCTAAAAATGCAATAGTTGCCCACAAAACAATCGTGTGCTATGTGAGAATATGCCATAACCAGGCAGTTTTTGCCTATTGTAGTTTTCATCCTGTCGGATGTGCCACGGTTAATGGTAACACATTCTCTTATTGTGGTATTGTCGCCTATTTCGGCAGTAGTCTCTTCTCCCTGGTATTTAAGGTCCTGCGGTGGGGCAGAAATTACCGCACCCGGAAATATATTGCAATTTTTACCTATGCGGGCCCCTTCCATAATGGTAACGTTAGAGCCTATCCAGGTTCCCTCGCCTATTACTACATTGTTATGAATGGTTGTAAAAGGCTCAATTACCACGTTTTTGGCAATTTTGGCGCCCGGGTGTACATATGCTAATGGTTGGTTCATGTGTGGTTTATTAACTGTTTTTGGCAATTTGTGCCATTAGTTCTGCTTCTGCTACCAGTTTACCATTTGCATAGGCGTTTGCCTGCATGTGGCATATACCGCGGCGTATAGGCGATATAAGGTGACATTTAAATATTAGGGTATCGCCGGGTAGTACCTTGTGTTTAAACTTAACGTTATCTATCTTCATAAAATAGGTAAGGTAGTTTTCTGGATCGGGTACCGTGCTAAGTATAAGTATACCTCCGGTTTGAGCCATTGCCTCTACTATAAGAACGCCAGGCATTACCGGTGCACCCGGAAAATGGCCCACAAAAAAGCTCTCGTTCATGGTAACGTTTTTAAGGCCTACCACGTGTGTTGCGCTCATTTCTATAATACGGTCTACCAACAAAAACGGCGGACGGTGCGGCAGTATGGCCATTATCTTATGGATGTCCATAAGCGGCTCCTTATTAAGATCGTACACCGGCACGGCATTGCGCTGCTCTGTTTTGATGATCTTAGATATTTTTTTGGCAAACTGTGTGTTTACAAAATGCCCTGGCTTATTAGCAATTACCTTTCCGCGGATACGTGTGCCTACAAGGGCAAGGTCGCCTATTACATCAAGCAATTTGTGGCGTGCAGCCTCATTAGGATAATGCAGTGTAAGGTTATCAAGAATGCCGTTTGGCGTTACAGATATGCTGTCTTTGCCAAAGGCTACTTTTAGTTTTTCTATAGTTTCGGGCGAAATTTCCTTATCTACATACACAATGGCATTGTTAAGGTCGCCGCCTTTTATAAGGCCGTGCTCCAGCAGGGTTTCCAGCTCATGAAGAAAACTGAATGTGCGGGAGTCTGATATTTCTGCTTTAAAATCAGCAATATTTTTAAGGGTAGCATTTTGCGTGCCCAGTACCTTGGTGCCAAAATCTACCATAGTTGTTACCTGGTAGTCATCGGCCGGCATAATGATGATCTCGCTGCCAGTAGCTTCGTCAGTATAAGAGATTACTTCTTTAACCACATATACTTTGCGTTCTGCATCCTGCTCTTCTACACCTGCTTTTTCTATGGCTTCCACAAAAAATTTAGATGAGCCATCCATAATAGGCGGCTCTGAAGCATCAAGCTCAATAATAACATTATCTACATCGCAACCCACAAATGCAGCAAGCACGTGCTCTGATGTTTGTATTTTAACGCCTTTTTTTTCAAGGTTGGTACCCCTTTGGGTGTTTACCACATAATTGGCATCTGCCTCTATTACGGGCCTGCCCTCTAAATCTACCCTTACAAAAGTGTAGCCGTTGTTAACCGGGGCGGGCTTAAATGTCATGGTGACCTCTTTACCCGTGTGGAGGCCAACACCTTTTAACGATACTTCAGTCTTAATTGTGGTTTGTTTAACCATTATATGCTAATTTTATTTACTTCGTTACTTTTTTTAGTTCGTCTATCTCGGTTACTATTTTAGGCAAGTTGCGGAAATGTACATATGATTTATTGAAATCGGTTAACGGCAACGCCGGGCTTCCCTGCATTATCTCGCCATCGGCAAGGCTTTTTGTAACGCCGCTTTGTGCCTGTATGCGCACATTATTGCCTATTGTAATATGGCCTACTATACCTACCTGCCCACCAATAATACAGCTGCTGCCTATTTTTGTAGAACCCGCTATACCGGTTTGAGAGGCTATTACCGTATTTTCGCCAATGGTAACATTGTGGGCAATTTGTATCTGGTTGTCCAGCTTAACGCCTTTTTTTATTAATGTAGTACCCATGGTTGCCCTGTCTATAGTGGTACAGGCCCCTACTTCTACATTATCTTCAAGTATTACATTGCCTATTTGCGGAATTTTATTGTAAGAGCCGTCGGCATTGGGTGCAAACCCAAAACCGTCAGATCCTATTATGGCGCCACTGTGTATGGTGCAGCCATTGCCTATCTGGGTTTCGCTGTATACGCGCACGCCTGCAAACAAAATGGTATCGTTGCCTATAGTTACATTATCGCCTACAAAGGTATTGGGGTAAATTTTTACGTTACTGCCTATTTTTACATTTTTGCCAATGTAGCAAAAACTGCCTAAATACAGGTTATCTCCGTAAGTAACGTTTTCAGATATAAACGAAGGCTGCTCTATGCCGCTCTTCATTAGCTTTACCTGGTTGTAGTATTCCAGCAGCTTGCTAAATGCTTTATAGGCATCATCTACCTTTATCATAGTAGTGGCAAGTGGCGCGTCTGGCTCAAAAGTGCGGTTTACAATAGTAATGGAAGCCTGCGTGGTATATATATACGGAAGGTACTTGGGGTTTGCCAAAAAGGTTATAGACCCGGGTATGCCTTCTTCTATTTTTGCCAGCGTTGCTACTTCGGCCTGCGGGTTACCCACAATATCGCCTTCCAGTATGCCTGCTATTTGTTCTGCTGTAAATTTCATCCCGACAAAAATATAAAATTAAATTAAAACGTAGCTTTTTCCAAAAGCACTTTTGGAAAACACAGGTAGTACTTTGTAACCGGTTTAGATAATGCCTTAAGGTTAAGCTGGTCGCTGGCGGCTACAACATCTTCTATACTGCGGTCTTTCATCAATATATGTATAGGTTCGCCGGTTTTATTGTAGGCCTGGTTTTTTATCTTGCCTTTAAACACAAAATAATCAGCTTCCTTCTCAGTAATGCTATGCAGTTCCATCATATAATTGCGAAGGTTATCGGCATCATCCTTAGTAAATTTTTTGGCACGCAGCTTTATTTTAGGCAGGTCGCGGTTAATTATCATCTTGCTGAGCTCGCTCAATACAAAATCTTCGTTAAACTGCCACGCCTTTATGGCACCCATAATATCAAAGTCGTCAAGGTACGAAAATTTAGTAAGCACCTCATTGTTAAATTCTTCAAGCCCTACCCTATTCATTAAAAAGTAACGCAGGGGCTCGCTTGCCGGCAGGTAAACTCCGGTATGTGTAAGTTCTTTGGCACGCTTTAAAATTTTAGTAAGCACAAGCTCTGCCGCTACACTGGTTTTGTGCAGGTAGGCCTGCCAGTACATTAGCCTGCGGGCTACTAGAAATTTCTCTACGCTATAAATGCCCTTCTCTTCTATAACCAGCATGTCATTTTCTACATTAAACATCTGGATAAGGCGTTCGCTGTTAATGTTACCCTCTGCCACGCCGCTGTAAAAGCTATCGCGCTTTAAGTAGTCCATACGGTCCATATCAAGCTGGCTCGATATAAGCTGCAGCATGAACTTGCGATGGTATTCTCCTTTAAATATTTTTATGGCAAGGGTAAGCCTGCCTTCAAACTCGGCATTAAGGCTATCCATAAATAACTTGGATATAGATTCGTGGTGCACGTTCTCTACAATGCTGCGCTCCATTGCATGGCTAAAGGGCCCATGGCCTATATCATGCAATAATATGGCTATGCTAAGGGCATTTTCTTCCTCTTCGCTAATCTCTATACCTTTAAATCGTAATACGGCTATGGTTTTTTGCATGATGTGCATGCAGCCAAGTGCGTGATGAAACCTTGTGTGGTGCGCCCCGGGATATACCAGATATGACATGCCCATTTGTGATATACGCCTAAGCCTTTGAAAATAAGGGTGCTGTATAAGATCGTATATTAGGGGATTTGTTATAGAGATAAACCCATAAATAGGGTCGTTAAGTATTTTAAGCTTGTTGATTTGGCTCACTATGGCTAAATTTTTAACAAATATACTAAAAGCCCGCAAAATAAGGCAAAACATTAGCTTTGCCATAACATCTAATAATGTCTACATACAAATAATCCATACCATAACGCGTATGATGACGAAAATGGCCTTTTGTAAGTGTATTAACGGTAATTAGTAATTAACGTTAAACATAGGTTAATCCAGGTTTTGCAAGTACTTTAATAGCAAAGCATTGCCTAATTTTACTAAAGGCAAACCAGTGATATGAAAACAACTGCTTTAATAATATTAGCTTGTTTGGGCTTTACAGCCCTTGCCACTGCACAGCAAAATGTGGATAGCCTGCAAGCCAACCGGCAGCCTCCCGTAGTAACTGAGCAGCAGGTAAACCGCCATGCGGAAATGGCACAGCAGGAACGCAAAAAAACGGAAACTGAAAGAAAATTGAACCCTGTAAAACAACAACAGGACAAACAGAAAGATAAGACATTAACATCGGGCTCTAACAATACATCATCTCAAACAAAAAAATCTTCAAAGAAGCCGATAGAACAATAATAACGTTATTTTTTGTTACTTAGGTTATTGAAGGAGAGGCCTGCAAAACTTTTTTTGCGGGCCTTTTTTATATCCAGCCGTTATCATAAGCTATGCGGATAACCTCTCCGGCCGATTTAGCATTGGTTTTTTTTAGGATATTTTTTCGGTGAGAGTCTACCGTTAACTTACTGATGTTTAAGGCCTGGCTTATCTGATGGCTCTTCATGCCGGCTGCCAGGGCTTTAAGTATATCTTTTTCGCGCGGCGTAAATACCTGGCGTGTAGGCTTAAAAACGTCGTCTACATTTACATTATAATAAGAAGGCTCGCCATCCATACCTATAAAAGACAAGCGTGGTTCAGGATCGTTTTTAAGGTGGCTGATATCTGTATTTACTAAAAAAGTGCGCACGTTAACCTCGTCATGCTCAATAATAACCATTTGGTTAAGTATGCGCACATAGCTGCCGTCGGCCTTGCGCAGGCGATAATCGTATTGTGTTTTGTATTTAAAAAGCTTATCAGTATCTACGCTATTAAAAAAGCGTTCAAGCGTGTTTTCAAAGTTAAGAAGGCGCGGCCTGTCTTCAGGATGAAGTATATCAAGAAAAAAAGGCAGGTCTATATCTTCGCTTTTATACCCAAGCACATCTTCTATCTCGGGGCTTATGTATTCATAATGCGATTTTCTGACATTTAATATGGCGTAAAAATATTTACCCACATGAAAAATGTCGAGTAGCTTTTTGTAGGCAGCTACATCAAAATTTTCGTCGCGGGTATTTGGAGCGGTCGGAATTCTCCCCCAAATTTTACGCAGTTCGTCTTCAACCTCCAATTTCATAATACAATAATTTAATAGGAAATTACGAAAATTTTGTGAAAATAAAAAATCCAATGTATAAATAATGAAAATTAAGAGTGAAGAAAAAAACGCGAAAACAAAGTCCGATTGTGAAATATTAGACCTTTTTAGATAACTATTTGTAAGATTTAAGCTTAAAATTTATAAATAAAAATACCCCGCTAATGCAGGGTATTTAAATGTAGTTTGCTAGAAAAACTAGTCTAACTGAAATGCTATATTTACGGTTGCGGTAACAGTAATCTCACCAACAGCAAGGGTTTCCCGAACAGGTGCGCCGTCAAAAGCTTTCATCTCTTCCCTCATATACTGCGGAAAGAAGGTTTGTGTGTTATCTGTTACTGTTATGGCTTTGCCTATCTTTTGGTTAAGTGCACCGGCGTAGTCGTTAGCCTTCTTTCGGGCATCGGCTACAGCCTTAACACGGGCCTGGCTTTCATACTCTGCCTGCTTGCTGGTTTTAAACGTAACATCCTGAATTTCATTAGCTCCAGCATCGGTAACACCCATCATTAAAGCATCATATTTGCTCAGATCTTTAAGATGAATTACGATAGTCTGGCTTGCTACATAGCTATATTTCTTCTTATCAGAATCATAGTTACGGTTAAGGTTTACACGCTGCGTTTGGTAATCGGCGGGCTGTAACTTCTGCCCTTTAAGGAATTTAAGTATGGCATCAATAGCGGTATCGTTGGCTTTTTTAACGGTAGCGGCATCAGCACCGGTGTTTGTCACACCCACAATTATATCTGCCTGGTCTGGTGTTACCATAATTTTACCTTCGCCGTTTACATTTATTTGTGGCACAGGGTTTTGAGCAACCTGTGCTGTTGCAAGCACGCCGGTTAACATTAGTAGAGCAAGGGTTAGTTTTTTCATAATATTCAATTTTTAAGGTTGTTTTTCTGTAAGAAAACCAAAATGCGTGCCAATTATAGCTTTTTCATCTTGGCCATTACAAACAAAATTATGATGGGTATGGTAAGTAGTATGACCATCAGGGTATTATCGTAAATCATATTTGGGTTGCGCGACAGCGTTATGGCATATCCGCCTATAGCTCCGCCAAAATGTGCCACATGGCCTATGTTGTCGTTCTTGGCTTTCATGCCATAAATAGAATATAGTAAGTAGCCAATGCCAAATACATAAGACGGTATGGGCAGCGCAAAAAACAGGTACAAGTTCCTATCCGGCATAAACAATATGGCAGAATATAGCACACCCGTAACAGCCCCGGATGCTCCTATGGCCCTGTACCAGTAATCATTTCTATGAAAATATAAGGTGAGCAGGCTGCCTGCCACAAGGCTTACAAAATATACTGCTACAAAACCTAATATACCCATATATGTCTCAACTACCGGAGCAAAGAAATAAAGGGTTAACATATTGAATATTAAATGCATAACATCGGAATGAAGAAACGCGCTGGTAAACATGCGGTACTGCTCTCCTGCCCTTATACTGCCTATATGAAACTCGTATTTTCTAAAGAAAAGCGTATCGTTAAACCCTTTATAACTCATTAAAGCATTGGCGGCTATGATTACCAACAGTGCCGGAGAAATATTTTCCATAATTTTTTTAATTGCGCTACAAAGCTAACGTAAATGCTGCAAATGCATTATTTAAGGCATTAAATATTAT
>Ga0265780_10010781_pt1 | contig 10870 bp, 11 predicted proteins | sample P1T30metagenome_FD_192432 | JGI IMG/M metagenome (GOLD analysis project Ga0265780, IMG submission 192432) | Plant litter microbial communities from East Loma Ridge, Irvine, California - P1 T30 | ecosystem: Environmental > Terrestrial > Plant litter > Unclassified | place: USA: California... | reverse complement strand
CCCGTCCCCGTGATGTACGCCTATGCGCCCTCGCTCGACCCCGAGGACATGTCGGTGACCGTGGACCACGAGGCCGGTGGTCGGATCGGCGTCGAGCACCTCATCGCCTGCGGTCGCTCGCGCATCGCCGTGATCTCCGGCGACCCCGCGTACGGCGCCGCCCACCAGCGCGCCACCGGTGCTCTCGCCGCACTCGGGGCGGCCGGGCTCGCCCCGTGGGGCGGCGACGTGCTCTTCGGCAGCTGGACGGAGTCGTGGGGTCGGTCGGCCACCGAGATGTTCCTGGCGAGGCCGGACGCGCGCGACCCCGAGCTCGGCATCGACGGCATCCTGTGCGGCAGCGACCAGATCGCCCGTGGCGTGCTGGACGTGCTGCGCGAGCGCGGCGTCGCCGTCCCGCACGACGTCTCGGTGGTCAGCCACGACAACTGGGAGCTGTTCGCCACGGGGTCGCGGCCCCAGCTCACGAGCGTCGACATGAACCTCGAGGACCTGGGCCGACGGGCGGCGCACCGCCTGTTCGAGGCCATCGAGGGGCGCGTCACACCGGGCATCGACGTCGTGCCCAGCAGCCTCGTGATGCGCGAGTCGAGCCTGCCGAGCAGGTGACCCAGCAGTCCGGTCCCGACCGGCGGGCCGCCTCGACATCGGCCGTCAGCTCGGGCGCACACCCATGTGAACGACGGCGTTCGCGACCTCCTGCAGCGGGATCCGGCGCGTCCTGGCGAACTTCCGGATCACGGTGAACGCCGCGTCGACAGTCGACCCGTTCGCCTCGGCGACGATGCCCTTGGCCTGCTCGAGCAGCACCCGCGTGTCGAGGGCGTTCTGCAGCTGCTCGGACAGCAGGGTCTGCTTCGCGAGCGTGGACGCGTTGATGAGGAACGCCGTGGCCATGTTCGACAGGACCTGGGCCGCGCCGAGGTCCTCCTCGCTCCACTCGCGCGCGCTGTCGCAGTAGAGGTTGAGGGCGCCGATGCTCTGGTCGGTCAGGCGCATCGGGATGGCGGCCACGGCGCGGATGCCCTGCGCGTGCGCGATGCGGAGGTAGGCGGGCCAGCGGCTCTCGCGGTCGAGGTCGTTGATGGCCTCGACGCGGCCGGTGCGGAAGGCCTCCAGGCACGGGCCGGCCTGGTCGAGCTCCTGCTGCTTCTCCAGCGGCTGGATGAGCTCCGGGATGGCCGTGACGGCCTCGAGGCGGTCCCCGCGCGCGAGGCTGACACCGCTGCCGACGAGATCCAGCAGGTCGGCCTGGCGCTCGGCGAGCTCCTCGAGCACCTCCAGGACGTCGTAGTCCGTCAGCAGCCGAGCACTGAAGTCGGCGGTCGTCCGCACGAACTGCTCATACGACTTCACGCGTCACCCGTCATCCGTCATGTCCGCCGCGGCGGTCCCCGCACGAGACGTGCGCGTGGCCGAACGGCCCGTTCCAGGCTACGCGGAACCGCCGCGATCCGGCGCTGCGACATCGGCCGCCGCACCGGTCGAACATCTGTACCGACAGGAGTAGGGTGACACCAGACGTCCTCGGACGGCTGCCCACCCCAGACCCCGGTGGCGAATCCCCTGTCACCCCAGAAACCTGGTGGCGAACCGTTTCGCCGAACCAGGATGGTGGGCCCGTGGCCTCGATTCTCATCGACCCCTTCGCGCGCGACGACGACGTCGCGTCCCTCCGGACCCGAGCTCGTCTCGCGATGGTCCCCCTCCTGCCCGTCCCGCGCCTCGTCGACCCCTGCGCCGGGTCGCCCCGCGCCTTCGCGGCCTGATCGCCGCGCCCAGCGACACCTCTGCCCCTGGAGATCTCATGCACCAGAATCCTGCACGCACGCTCGTCAACCTCTCCCCGTCCGGGTCCACGTCGGCGCAGGCCACCAGCGCCGCCCACCTCGCCGAGGACGCCCCGAGCGGCACCGGAACTCGTCCGGTCACGTTCCAGCAGCTCCCGCCGACCGAGCTCGAGCAGATCCGCGAGCAGCACCACGCCCTCGGACTGCGCATCGGTGCCGCCCTCGGAATGACGACCGACTGGGCCCGCACGCGCTGGCTCGCCGGACCCACGCGCGGCACGGTCGTGCCGCAGTTCTTCATCCGGGTCCCCGGCGAGCAGCCGGCGCGCGCCACGGGCGAGATCATCACGCGTCGGCTCGCGCGGTTCGGCTGGGGCGGTCGCCTCATCGCCGACGACGGCGAGTTCCGCATCGACGCCCGCCGCAAGGACGCCCGGCTCGTGCTCGACGCGCGCGACCGGACGATCTCACTCACCATCACCGGCACCGTGCTGGCGATCGGGCCGACCCAGAAGCTGCACCTCCTGGCCGGGGCCTACGAGGACGACCTCGACAGCTGACCCGTGGAGCCCCCTATCGGATTCGAACCGATGACCTGCTGTTTACAAGACAGCTGCTCTGGCCAACTGAGCTAAGGAGGCGGGACCCGGGCGTCGATGCGCCTCAGGACCCGACCATTCTGCCAGAACGCACGAAGGGCCCCCGCCGCGGCGGGGGCCCTTCGTGCGTGTCAGGACGTCACTCGGAGACCGCGGTCTCGCCGACCCCGTTGTCCGCGAGCCACGTCTTGAGCGCGCCCTGCGTGTAGATCTGCACGTCCTGGGGCACGCGGTCGCCGTCGAGCTCGACCGTCGGTGTGCCCCTGACGCCCTCGCGCTGCGCCTGACGTGTCGCGACACCGACCCACTCGGTGTAGGTACCGTCCACGAACGTGTCGGCCACGGCCTGCGGCACACCGGCGTCGACCGCGATCTGCGCGATCTGCTCGTCGGTCAGACCCGTGGTCTGCTCCTCGGGCTGGTTGGCGAACATCGCCTCGACGAACGCGACGAACTGCTCGGGCGCGTCGTTGGCGACCGTCGCGGCCGCGTTCGCGGCGCGCGTGGAGTACTGCGTCCCCTGCGACAGCTCGTCGAGGTTGGACATGATCTGGTAGGTCACCGTGAGGTCGCCGGAGGCCCGCAGCTCCTCGAGGTCGCCCTGGTTGGCCGCCTCGAAGTCGCCGCAGTACGGGCACATGAAGTCGATGTAGACCTGCAGCACGGGTGCGTCGGCGTCGACCGCGCCTGCGGCACCGGTCTCGCCGGCCGGGATGCCGCCGTGGTTGTCCGACGTCGACGGGGCGCTGCCCTCGAACGCGTCGAGCAGCGTCTTCTGCGACTGCTGGAAGATCACGAAGCCGACGCCGATGACGAGCACGACGATCGCGCCGAGCACGATCATCAGGATGTTGCGGCTGCGCTTCTCGCGCGAGTCCTGCTGCTGGCGCAGCTTCTCGGCCTGGGCGCGCGCCGCCTCGCGGCGCTGGTCCTTCGTCTGCTTGGGGGACTGCTGGGAAGACATGGGGCTCCTCGATGAGGGACGTGCGGGACGGGGGTGACGGCGGTCGACGTCGACGTCGACGGCCGGCGGTCGAGCGGGGTGAGGACTCAGGCCGCGAGGGGCGGGGCCCGCAGGCCGACCACCGAGGTGGCGGCGCGACGCACGTCGCCGAGCACCGCCGTCGCGCGCGAGAGCACGGAGCGTGCGCCGACGGCGACGACCCTGCCCGGCGTGCGCCGTCCGGGCAGGACGTGGTCGACCAGGCGGGCGACGAGCGCCGCGGTGCGGGCCAGGGCCGCGGACAGACCGGCGAAGGCACCGAGCGCGGCGAGCTGGACGGCGAGCGTCGTGAGCGCGACCGCACCGACGACGGCGAACACGCCGTGCTCGTCGAGCGCGACACCGCTGGGGCACGCGGCGGCGGGACGCAGGAGCAGGAGGTGCGCCCCGGTGAAGGGTCCCGACGTCGGGACGCACGCGCGGACCTGGACGAGGCCGGCCGCCACGACCGCCCAGAGCGGCACCAGCAGCGCGCAGGCCGAGGCCAGCACGAGAAGGCGGCGCGAGGGGGTCACGCCGCGATCCTACGGGACGCCGTTGTCGGGGCCGCCGCCGATGACGCCGCCCGCCGACCCCGGACACGCCGAGAGCGACCCGTCCGCCGTGGGAACGACGTGTGACACGTCGTCCCCACGGCGGGAGGGTCGCTCTCGGCGGAGTGCTGAGGGCGCAGGGCGCAGGGGTGGGTCAGCGGGGAAGGCGGTGGTGGATGTCCTGGCTCATCCGCACGACGGCGAGGTAGAACTCCAGCGACAGCCGCACCAGGGCGAGGTAGATGATCACGACGATCGGCCCGAGGATCAGGGCGAGGACGCCCAGCGCGGGGTCGACCGAGAAACCGGCGACGACGTACACGAGCCACCCCAGGATCCCCATCACGAGGACCGCGATGTAGACGACCTTGACCAGTGACGGCGTGACGAAGTGCGTGAAGGAGAAGTCGAACAGCGCCCCGAAGAAGCCCTTGGCCTGGACCGGCGGCGTGCCGGCGCCCTGGTAGGTCTGGCCGAAGCCCTGCGGCGCGGCGCCGTAGCCGAACCCGCCGTCCTGCCCACCCCCGCCGTACCCGGGGACCGACGGCGGAGCGGGCGGGGCGCCCGGCGGCGGAGGCGGCGGGCCCTGCGGGTTGGGCGGGCCCTGCGGGTGGGGCGTGTACGGGTTCTGGTCGGACATGGCGGGTCCCTTCGCGGTCGTCGTCCCCGCCGGTCGGCGAGGTGCTGCTACCAACCTGACAGAGACGACGACCGCGTGGGGAGAGCGCGCGCCGGCTCAGAACCCCTGGGCGAGGCGGAAGTACGCCGCGTTCCAGCGCAGCTCCCTCTTGAGCCCGCGGATCGTGGTGGAGTCGTCGATGAGCACGAGCTCGGTGCGCAGGATCTCGGCGAAGTCCTCCCACGCCTCGGCGCCCACGGCCGTCGACATCACCGTGTGGTGCGCGCCGCCGGCGGTCAGCCACGCCTGCGCGGAGGTGCGGAAGTCCGGCTGCGGCACCCACACGGCGCGCGCGACGGGCAGGTTCGGCAGCGCGGCGTCGGGCTCGACGACGTCGACCACGTTCGCCACGAGGCGGAACCGCTCGCGCATGTCCGACAGGGCGACGACGATCGCGGGGCCCGTGTCGGTGTCGAACACCAGGCGGACCGGGTCCTCCTTGCCTCCGATGCCGAGCGCGTGCACCTCCAGGCTCGGGCGCGAGGTGGTCAGCGACGGGCAGACCTCGAGCATGTGGGCGCCCAGGATCTTCTGCTTCCCGTCGGCCATCTCGTAGGTGTAGTCCTCCATGAGCGACGCGCCGCCGGGCAGGCCGTGGCCCATCACCTTGGCGGCGCGCACGAGGATGGCGGTCTTCCAGTCGCCCTCGGCGCCGAAGCCGTAGCCCTCGGCCATGAGGCGCTGGACCGCGAGGCCCGGGAGCTGCTTGAGGTCGCCGAGGTCCTCGAAGCTCGTGGTGAAGGCGCCGAAGCCGCCGTCCTGGAGGAACGAGCGCATGCCTGCCTCGATCGCGGCGCCGTCGCGCAGGCTCTGGTGCCGCTCGGCGCCGGGGAGCAGCTCGGGCGCGACGTCGTACTCGGCCACGTAGGCCCCGATCAGCGCGTCGATCTCGGCGTCCGTCACCTGCGCCACGCGCGCCGCGACCTCGTTGACGCCCCACGTGTTGACCTGCACGCCGAAGACGCGCTCGGCCTCGGTCTTGTCGCCCTCGGTGACGCCGACGAAGCGCATGTTGTCGCCGAAGCGGGCGAGCTTGAGGCCGCGGACGTGCGCCCACGCCGTCGCGGCGCGCGCCCACGTGCCGATCTCCTCGCGCACGAAGGACTGCGACGCGTGACCGACGACCGTCTTGCGCGCGACGCCGAGGCGCGAGGCCATGTAGGCGAACTCGCGGTCGCCGTGCGCGGCCTGGTTGGTGTTCATGAAGTCCATGTCGATCTCGCCCCAGGGCAGGTCGACGTTGGCCTGCGTGTGCAGGTGCAGGAACGGCTTGCGCAGCGCGTCCAGGCCGGTGATCCACATCTTCGCGGGCGAGAACGTGTGCATCCAGGCGATGACGCCGACGACGGCGGGGTTCGCGTTGGCCTCGTCGGCCACCGCGCGGATCGCCTCGGTGTCGGTGAGGAGCTGCTTGAAGACGACCTTGACGGGGATCTCGGCGCTGCCGTCGAGGTGGCCGACGATCTCGCGGGAGTTGACCGTCACCTCCTCGAGCGTCTCGGGGCCGTAGAGGTGCTGGCTGCCGGTGAGGAACCAGATCTCGCGCCCGGCGAAGGGGTCGAGGGTGGTCGGGTTCGTGGGGGGAACGCTGCTCATGGGGTTCTCCTGGAGGTTCGGGTGGGGGGTCGCGGGCGCGCGGGCTCAGCGCCCGTAGACGTTCTGGTAGCGGTCGTAGAGCGAGTCGACGTCGGAGGTCGCCATCGGGACGGGGTCGCCGAGCTGGCGCGAGATGTGGACCGTGCGGGCCACCTCCTCCACCATCACGGCGGCCTTGACGGCGGCCTTCGCGTCCTTGCCGATCGTGAACGGACCGTGGTTGGCCATCAGCACCGCCGGGCTGCGGGACTCGCGCAGCGTCTCCACGATGCCGCGACCGATCGAGTCGTCGCCGATGAGGGCGAACGGTCCGATCGGGATCTCGCCGCCGAACTCGTCGGCGATCATCGTCAGCACGCACGGGACGGGCTCGCGGCGCGCGGCCCACGCCGTGGCGTAGGTGGAGTGCGTGTGCACGACGCCGCCGACGTCGCGCATGTGGCGGTAGACGTACGCGTGCGCCGCCGTGTCGCTCGAGGGCGACCGGTCGCCGTCGACCAGCGTGCCCTCGAGGTCGCACACGACCATCGACTCGGGCGTCAGCTCGTCGTAGGTGACGCCGGACGGCTTGATGACCAGCAGGTCCTCGCTGCCGTCCGCGGCCTCTCCGCGCACGCGCTGGCTGACGTTGCCGGCGGTCCAGACCACCAGGCCCCAGCGGGGCAGCTCGGCGTGCAGCGCGGCGACGTCGACGCGCGCCTTCGCGACGGCGGCGCGCAGGTTCTCGGGGATCGTCCCCATGGTCGTGCTCCTCAGGTTCGGGTGACGGTGGTCAGACGGCGGCGATGGCGGCGCGCTCGATGGCGAGCCCGGCCTCGTAGCGCTCCAGGAACGTGGCGTAGCCGGCGACGTCGGCCTCGTCGGGCTCGACGACGACCTGCGCGGCGTCCGCGAAGACCCGCTGGTCGAGGTACTCGGCCAGCGTGACGTCCTCGCCCGCGGCGATCGCGCGGCGGTAGGCGGCGAGCACGGCGATGCCCCACGCGCCGCCCTCGCTCGCGGTCTCGCCGACGGCGACCGGCGTGCCGACCGCCGCGGCCAGGAGCCGCTGCGCGACGCCCGCGGTGCGGAACAGCCCACCGTGGGCGAGCAGCGCGTCGACCTCGACGCCCTCGCGCGTGAGGATCCGCATCCCGAGGCTGAGCGTGCCGAACGCGCCGTAGACCTGGGCCCGCATGAGGTTGCCGAGCGTGAGGCGGCTGTCGGGGGTGCGGACGATGAGCGGGCGGCCCTCGTCCAGACCGGTGACCGGCTCGCCCGCGAGGTAGTTGTAGGCGAGGAGCCCGCCGCCGTCGGCGTCACCCTCGAGGGCCTGCGCGAGGAGCGCGGCGAACACGGCGTCGCGGTCGGCGCCGAGGCCGAGCGCGCCGGCGAAGGTGTGGAACACGTTCGCCCACTCCCCCAGCTCGCTGGCGCCGTTGTTGCAGTGCACCATCGCGACGAGGTCGCCCACGGGCGTGGTGACGAGGTCGATCTCGTGGTGGACGTTCGCGAGCGGCTGCTCGAGCACGATCATCGCGAAGATGCTGGTGCCGACGCTGACGTTGCCCGTGCGTGGCGCGATCGCGTTGGTGGCGACCATGCCGGTGCCGGCGTCGCCCTCGGGCGGGCAGACCGGCGCGCCTGCGGCCAGCGTGCCGGTGGGGTCCAGCAGCGCGGCGCCCTCCGGCGTGAGCGTGCCGGCGTCGGCGCCCGCCCCGAGCGAGGCGGGGAAGAGGTCGCGCGCGGCGGGGAGCGGCTGGAGTCCGTCGCGGCGGGCGGCGATCCGCTCGTCCAGGAGCGCCAGGAGGGCGTCGTCGTAGTCGTGCGTGGCGGGATCGACGGGGAAGATGCCCGAGGCGTCGCCGACGCCGACGACGCTGCGTCCCGTCAGGCGCTGGTGCACGTGGCCGGCCAGCGTCGTGACGTGCGCGAGGCGGTCGAGGTGCTCCTCGCCGTCGAGCACCGCCTGGTAGAGGTGCGCCGCGGTCCAGCGCATGGGGATGTTGTACCCGAGCGCCTGGGTCAGCTCGGCGGCGGCCGCGCCGGTGGTGGTGTTGCGCCACGTGCGGAACGGCGTGAGCAGCTCGCCGCCCGCGTCCAGCGCGAGGTAGCCGTGCATCATGGCCGAGACGCCGACGGCGCCCAGGTCCGTGGGGCGCACGCCGTGGCGGGCCTCGGCGTCGGCCAGCGCGGCAGCGACGGCGGCGGCGAGGCCGGTCCAGACGTCGTCCAGCGCGTAGGTCCACACGCGGTCGGTGAAGGCGTTCTCCCACGCGTGGCTGCCGGTGGCCAGCACCTCGTGGTCGGGGCCGATCAGGCACGCCTTGATGTTGGTCGAGCCGAGCTCGATCCCCAGCACGGCGCGGCCCTGGGCCAGCACGTCGCCGGGGGTGGGAACCTCGGGCGGGACGGAGGCGCCGCTGGGCGCGGGGGAGGTTGTCATCGGTGACCCTCTCGGAGTGGTGAGCTCGGGCGAGCCTAGCCGATGTTAACGATCACAACAACCGCTTCGACGATCCACCTGCACGCCCGGTCGAGCTGCGGACCACGAGCTCGGCGGGGATCGGGGCCACGGCCCCGGCATCGGGCTCCGAGACTCCCGCCCGACCCGCGGGCGCACGCCCGCCCCGCTCGGCGATGAGCCTGAGCATCTCGGCCATGGCCGCCTCGCCGAGCGCGGCGAAGTCCTGCCGGACCGTGGTCAGGGGCGGCTGGAAGTGCGCCGTGCCCTCGATGTCGTCGAACCCGGTCACGCTGATGTCGCCCGGCACGTCGAGGCCGCCCTCGCCGAACGCGCGCAGCAGGCCGAGCGCCATCTGGTCGTTGGAGGCCACGACGGCGGTCGGCCGGTCCGGGTCGGTCAGGAGGCGGCGTCCGACGGCGTGACCGACGTCCGCGGTCCAGTCCCCCTCCCAGACGGGTCCGGGTGCCACGCCGGCGCGCTCGAGCTCCTCGAGCCAGCCGCGGTGCCGCTCGCGCGAGTCGAACCAGTCGGCGGGTCCCGCGAGGTGCCCGATGCGGGTGTGGCCCTGCGCGAGCAGGTGCGCCGTCGCCGCCCGGGCACCCTGCGCCTGGTCCACGCTGACGACGCCGAAGCGCGGGCTGGGTGCCACGCCCGCCGCGATCAGCAGGAGCGGAGCGCGCGAGCTGATGGTCGCGAGCGCCTCCACCGTGCTCACGCGCGGCGCGATCACGACGACGCCCTCGACCGCCTGCGAGTCGAACGCGAGGAGCGTCTGGGCCATCCGCGCCGCGAGCGCCTCGGAGTCGTCCTCGCGCACCGCGGTCACGTTCGCCGCGAACCCGGCGCCGCGTGCGGCCTCCTCGACCGCCATCAGCGTCGAGGACGGTCCGTAGCGCGCCGACCCGCTCGTGACGACACCGATGATCCCCGAGCGCGAGGTGACCAGGGCGCGCGCCAACCGGTTGGGCCGGTAGTCGAGCTCGGCCATCGCCGCGAGGACGCGTTCGCGCGTGCTCGGCCGCACGCTCGGGTGCTCGTTCAGCACACGGGAGACGGTCTGGTGGGACACCTCCGCCAGGCGGGCGACGGCGGCCATGCCGGCCGGTCGGTCGCGCCGGGTGGTGGGCGGGTCGCCGCCGTCGTCGCTCACGCGCGCGACCCCGACGGGCTCGACGGACCCTTCAGGCCCGCGCTCAGCTCGTCCGCGCGGTCGGCCGCGGCCCGGGCCGCAGCGGCGTAGGCCGCGCGCACCGCGCGCTCGTCGAGCACCGCGAGCGCCGCGAGCGTCGTGCCACCGGGCGAGGAGACGGCCTCGCGCAGCAGCGCCGGGTGCGTGCCCGACTCCACGGCGTAGGCGCCCGACCCAGCGACCGTGTGCGCCGCGAGCCGCAGCGCCAGGTCGCGCGGCAGCCCGCCCGCGGTCCCGGCCTCTGCGAGCGCGTCGATCAGGTGGAAGACGTAGGCGGGGCCCGAGCCCGAGATCGCCGTGACGATCGACTGCTGGTGCTCCGGCACGCGCACCACGAGGCCCGTGCGTTCCAGCAGCCGCTCGACGAGGTCGAGGTGCGTGACGTCGGCCGCCGACCCCGCACTCAGCGCGGCCACGCCCTGACCGATCGTCGCGGGGGTGTTCGGCATGACGCGTACGACGGCGACGCCGGCCGGCAGCGCCGCCTCGAGGTAGGCGCACGTGAGACCGGCGGCGATCGAGACCACGACGGCCTCCTGCCCGACGGCGGTCCCCACCTGGGCCAGCAGGTCGCCCATGTGCTGAGGCTTGACGGCGAGCACGACGACGTCGGCACCCGTCACCGCGGCCACGTTGTCGTCCGTCCCACTGACGGCCACGCCGGCCACGCCCGACCCGCCGTCGTCGTGCGCCGCGGCGACCTCGCGCGCGACCTGCGCCCGCACGTCGGTCACGACGACCTCGGTCACGCCGTCGGCGGCCACGATCGAGGACAGCACGGCGCTGCCCATCACACCCGAACCCAGCAGAGCGATCCTCATGTCACATCCCGAACGCGTCGTAGAAGGTGGTGGCGGTCCCGTCCGGGGCCGTCACGACGAAGGTGGTGGCGCCGTTGGTCCAGGCGACGCGCTCGCCGGTCCCGTCGACGTCGGGGTAGGCGGTCATCGCACCCACCGCCGCACCGCCGGCCAGGACCTCCTCGCTGCGCACCGGCTCACCCGTGAGACCGAGAGAGGCGAGGTGGGCCGCGGC
>Ga0265780_10010780_pt1 | contig 10871 bp, 11 predicted proteins | sample P1T30metagenome_FD_192432 | JGI IMG/M metagenome (GOLD analysis project Ga0265780, IMG submission 192432) | Plant litter microbial communities from East Loma Ridge, Irvine, California - P1 T30 | ecosystem: Environmental > Terrestrial > Plant litter > Unclassified | place: USA: California... | reverse complement strand
TCACATCAATGGGTCCTGACCCTAGGCAGGCGCGCAGTGGATAGGCGCCTCAGGGAGGATGGGTATCGTGCCGAACTACACGGCCGCGCTGCAGAACGTTGCCACTCTGACGAATATTCGCCCTCCTGCCCGGCAGGACAGCCTCATACCGCCGCTCGCCGCCTTGCTGGCTGAATTTCACAGCAGCTTGAGCATGACCGGCCTTCGTTACTTCAGCGGCAACATCGACCGGTTCATGGTCTTCTGCCTGTTGTTGCGGACCAGTCTTTCGCAACCGGAACGCCGGGGCACGATCTCGGTCCACTCCGCCGCCATGTCGCTGGGTCGACCGTTCGAAACGGTGCGCCGACATATCTGCGCGCTGCTCGACCAGCGCGTATGCGAGCGGACGCGCAATGGCGTTACCCTGTCCGAGGCGTTCTGGGCGCGTGCCGACAATTGGCAGCAGCTTCGCTACGCGCATGACTGTTTCGTCCGGCTGATCGCCGACGCGGTCGCGCAAGGTGCGATCCCGGTCGGGCCGGTGAAGCCCTCCCATCCACGACGTCTGCCGCTGACCGATGGCGTCTGCGCGGCGGTCGACCTGTTCCTCGCGCTTGTCGAGGCCAACCGCCTGCTCTGCGCCGAGCCGCTCGACCTGGCGATCTTCTCCGTCGTGCTGCACGCCAATTATCGCGCGCTCAAGGCCGATCGCGCGCTCAGCGGGTTCGACGGCGCGCCGCGATTGCTGCCGCGCCATGCGGTGCGCGTCGCGCAGGTCGCGCGCGCGCTCTCCACCCCCGACACGACGGTCCGGCGCCGCATCGCACCGCTGACCAGCGAGGGTGGCCCGTACAAACGCACCGTTGGCGGGCTGCTCGTTTCCCCCGACTGCCTGCGGCACTGCGGCGGCCCGGACGAAACGAACAGCGCGAAGCACGGCTCGATCCGCCTCATCATCCAGCGCGCGGGTGCCGCGGGCCTGTCGCTTCGCGATCCAACGAGCGCTTATTGCGACGGGCGCCCGCCGTCACCCGAGATCGACTGAGATCAGCCGCCGCGCGGTCGCTTCGGCACCAGCGATGACAAGATGCCGCGCACCGTCCGCACCTCCTGGCTCGACCAGCCCGGTTTGGTCAGCAACGTCCGCAGCATCCGCCGCGTCGTGGGGGTGCGATCGGGCGGGAAGAAATAGCCGCCGTCGTCGAGCAGCGCGTCGAGCTGCGCGATCATCCCGTCCAGCTCGACCTGCGGCGCGGGCGGATCGGCATCGACCGCCGGCGGGCTCGCCAGCGCCTGCCCCTTCGACCATTCGTAGGCGACGAGGATCACCGCCTGCGCCAGATTGAGGCTGCCGAATTCGGGGTTGATCGGCACCGTGATGATCGTCCGCGCCACCGCGACATCGTCGGTTTCCAGCCCCGATCGCTCGGGCCCGAACAGGATCGCCGATCGCCCCGGGGCAGCGTGGATCGTCTGCGCCGCTTCGACCGGGGTCACCACCGGCTTGGTCACGCCACGCTTGCGCACCGTCGTCGCATAGACGTGCACGCAATCGGCGACCGCTTCGGCGACCGTCTCGAACACCTGCGCACGTTCCAGCACGATGTCCGCCCCGGATGCCGCCGGCCCGGCCTGCGGATTGGGCCAGCCGTCACGCGGCGCGACCAGCCGCAGCTCGACCAGCCCGAAGTTGAGCATCGCGCGCGCCGCCTTGCCGATGTTCTCACCCAATTGCGGGCGGACGAGCACGATGACGGGGGCCTGGGCGGAGGGCTTCTCTCCCCCGATCCGTTCGTCCTGCGGAGCGGCTGAGTCAGCGTCAGCTTCCCCAGTCGAGACGCCGCCCGCCCCTTCCTCTCCCTTAATCCGTTCGTCCTGAGGAGAGGCTGAGCCTGTCGAAGCCTCGTCTCGAAGGACCGCCCGGCGCGCAAGCGATCGGATCGCTTCCCAATCACCCCGCACGAGCGCCTCCTTCTTGGCACGTGACCAGCCCTTGATCTGCTGCTCGGCGCCGAGTGCCTCATCCCGCGTGGGAAAATCCTGCGACCAGAGCAGCTCGACCGGGCGTCGATTTTGCGTATAGCCGGGCAGCGCGCCGGCCTGATGCGCGCCGATCCGCGCCTCGAGATCGTCGCTATGCCCGACATAATAGCTGCCGTCGGCGCAGCGCAGGAGATAGGTGTAGAAACTCACGCGGGGCAGGTCCTTCGAGACGAGGCTTCGACAAGCTCAGCCTCTCCTCAGGACGAACGGTGGGGATGTCAAATTCCCGCCTAGCCCCGCCCCGCTTCCTCCACGCTGCCAGCGAACTCTTCGAAATCGCGCGCCTCGCTGAAGTCACGATAGACGCTGGCGAAGCGGATATAGGCGACCGAATCGAGCCCCTTGAGCCCGTCCATCACCATCTCGCCGATCCGCTTGGCCGACACCTCGGCCTCGCCGCTCGTTTCCAGCTGCCGCTGGATCCCGCTGACCAGCTTCTCCAGCCGCACCGGCTCGACCGGGCGCTTGCGGGCGGCGATCGAGATCGAGCGCAGCAACTTTTCGCGATCGAACGGCTCGCGTCGCGACTCGCTCTTCACCACCGTCAGATCGCGCAACTGGATGCGCTCGAAGGTGGTGAAGCGCGCGGCGCAGCCCTCGCATTGCCGCCGCCGTCGGATCGCCGCCCCGTCGTCGGTGGGGCGGCTGTCCTTCACCTGGCTGGCGTCGTGACCACAAAAGGGGCAGCGCATTCAGCGGTTCACTTGTTCTTGGTGCCCTTGTGATAGGCCCAGGCCGCGCCCGCGATCGCGCCGAAGATCGGCCCGACCACCGGCAGCGGAATGGCGACGACCGCGCCCAGCGCGCTCCACTTCGCCATGCTCTTGCCCAGACCCGGCGTGCTCTTCACCGTGCCGCGCACTTCGTTCACCTTGTTGTCGAAATCGGCCACCGCTCGTTCTCCTTAGCTGTAGATCGGGAACCGAGCGCATAGCGCGCGAACACGTTCCCGCACGTTCGCCTCGACGGTGGCATCGCCGGCCTCGCCCTTCTCGCGCAGGCCGTCGAGCACGTCGGCGACCATGTTGCCGATTTCGCGGAACTCGGCGGTGCCGAACCCTCGCGTCGTGCCGGCGGGCGAGCCGACGCGAATGCCGCTGGTCTTGACCGGGGGCAGCGGATCGTTCGGAATGCCGTTCTTGTTGCAGGTGATCCCGGCGCGCTCCAGCGCCTCGTCCGCGTCGCGGCCGGTGATGCCGAGCGGGGTGAGATCGACCAGCGCCAGATGCGTATCCGTCCCGCCCGACACGAGATCCGCGCCGCGCTCCTTGAGCGTTGCCGCCAGCACCTTGGCGTTCTCGACGACCGCCGCGGCATAGCTCTTGAACTCGGGCCGCAGCGCCTCGCCGAACGCCACCGCCTTGGCCGCGACGACGTGCATCAGCGGCCCGCCCTGCAGCCCCGGGAACACCGCCGAGTTGATCTTCTTCGCGATCGCCTCGTCATCGGTCAGCACCATGCCGCCACGCGGGCCACGCAGCGTCTTGTGCGTGGTGGTGGTGACGACATGCGCATGGCCGAACGGCGTCGGGTGGACGCCGCCCGCGACCAGCCCGGCGAAGTGCGCCATGTCGACCATGAAGAACGCGCCGACCTTGTCGGCGATCGCGCGGAAGCGCGCGAAATCGATGTGACGCGGGTACGCCGAGCCACCGGCGATGATCAGCTTCGGCTGCGTCTCCACCGCCTGCTTTTCGACGGCATCATAATCGATGAGATGCGTGTCCGACGCGACACCGTATTGCACGGCGTTAAACCATTTGCCGCTCATTGCGGCACGCGCGCCGTGCGTCAGGTGCCCGCCCGCGTCGAGGCTAAGCCCCATGATCGTGTCGCCGGGCTTGACCAGCGCGAGCATCACCGCGCCGTTCGCCTGCGCGCCCGAATGCGGCTGGACGTTGACGAACCCGCAGTTGAAGAGCTGCTTGGCGCGATCGATCGCGAGCTGCTCCACCTCGTCGGACGGGTGGCAGCCCTGATAGTAACGCTTGCCGGGATAGCCCTCGGCATATTTGTTCGTGAACACCGAGCCTTGCGCCTCCAGCACGGCGCGGCTGACGATATTCTCCGACGCGATCAGCTCGATCTGCGTCTGCTCGCGGGTCAGTTCATGCTCGACACCGGCGAACACCGCCGCATCGGCGTCGGCGAGGCCGCGGGTGAAGAAACCATCCGGCTGGATGTCGGAAAGCGAGGTCGGGTTGGTGCTCATGCGGGCTCCTTGAGCATGTCGACGCGCGCGGCATGGCGCCCGCCGAGGAAATCCGTGGAAAGAAAGGCGCGTACACAGGCGCGCGCCATTTCGGTGCCGATCAGCCGCGCGCCCATCGCGATCGCGTTGGCGTCATTGTGGCTGCGCGCCAGCGCCGCCGACAGCGGCTCGTTCACCAGGGCGCAGCGCACCGCCGGGTTGCGGTTGGCGGCGATCATGATCCCGATCCCCGAACCGCACAACGCGATGCCGCGCTCCGCCTCGCCGGCGGCGAGCGTGTCGGCAAGCCGGCGGCCGTAATCGGGATAGTCGACGCTGGAATCGTCATAGGTGCCCAGGTCGCGTACCTCATGCCCCTCGCCCTTCAGCCACTCGCGCAGTTCGTCCTTCAACTGGACGGCGGCATGGTCGCAGGCGATGGCGATACGCAAGGATCGACTCCCGAAAGGACTGGATCGCCGCGCTTTAGCGATCCATGCGCGCCAAAGCTACCCGGAACGCGGCCCCGCCCTTGCTGGTTGATGTACCATGACGAAGCGCCTGTTCCTCCTCGCCGTCCCGCTCGCCCTCGCCGCCTGCGCGCAGCCGGCGCCCGACCCGTCGCCCAGCGCGACGCCGACCGAACGCGTCGGTCCGCTCGCCCCGCCGCGCGACGGGCCGGGCGGCGGGCAGCTCCGCGACAATGCGCTCGAGCCCGCCGCCACTGCCGCGCTGGAGGAACGGTATCTGGGGCGCTGGATCGGGGTGGAGGGAACGTTCCTCGACGTCACCCGGCGCGAGGCGGGGGGCGTGACGCTCGACATGCAGTGGGACCTCGATCACCGCGGCACGTTCGACGGGTCGGTCGCCGCTGAAGGGCTGCGCTTCATGCGCAACGGCATCGCCGAGACCGCGGTGCCGGGCAATGGCGACGCGACCGGTCTCAAGTGGCTGGCGGGAAAGAAAGACTGCCTGATCGTCAAGTCCGGCGAGGGTTATTGCCGGAAGTAAGTGTCGTCCCGTCCATTCGGGTGCGACAAGGGCGGCCGATCTCGCGCGGCGATCGCCTCGGCCAGCGCGAGCACGCGCCGCGCCTCTTCCAGATGCAATCGCTCGACCATCCGCCCGTCGACGCGAATGGCCCCCTCATCCTCGCGCCCGTCGAACGCGGCCGTCAACGTTCGCGCGGCGGCGACCTCGGCATCGGCCGGTCCGAACGCATCGTTCGCCGCCGCGATCTGGGCGGGATGGATCAACGTCTTGCCGTCGAAGCCATAGGCTCGCGCCTGCGCGCATTCCGCCGCGATCGCCGCCTGATCGTCGAGCGTGTTGATGACTCCGTCGAGCGCCACCAGCCCCGCGGCGCGCGCCGCCAGCACGATCTGCCCCAGCGCGGGCAGCAACGGCGTACGGTCCGGTCCGGCCCGGCAACGCAACTCCCGCGCCAGATCGTTGGTGCCCGCTATCAGCGCGGCCAGCCCATGATCGGCGGCGGCAGCGACGATCGCGGGGAGCGCGAGAACCCCCGCACAGGTCTCGATCATCGCCCATAACGCCGGCCGGTCGCCCAACGCCGCCCGCGCCCGCGACAAGGTCGCTGCATCTTCCAGCTTGGGCAGTACCACCGCATCCGGCGCCGCCTCACCGAGCGCCATCAGATCGTCGCCGCCCCATGGGGTATCGAGCGCATTCGCCCGCACCGCCAGCTCGCGCGCGCCGAACCCGCCGTCGCGGATCGCGGCGACCGCCGCCGCACGCGCGGCCTCCTTCTGCGCCGGCGCAACCGCATCCTCCAGGTCGAGGATCACCACGTCGCACGGCAAGGCCCGCGCCTTCTCGATCGCGCGCGCATTCGACGCGGGCAGGAACAAGGCGCTCCGCCGCGGCCGCAGCGCGTTCGTCATGCCGCCACGCCGCCCGACAGCGGCGCGAAGCGGGCGACCTGCCGCCCGATCAGCCGCAATTGCTCGACCACCGCCGGGTCGCTCGCGCCGCCCTCGTCGTCGAACCGGGTCACCTGCGTGTTGATCGCCGCCGCGAACGGCGTCGGCCAGCCGCGCAGCGCATGGACGATCGAGCGCAAGGCCGCGATCGTCGAGCCCGTCGCCTGCCAGCCATAAGCGGTGGCGATCAGCCCGACCGGCATGTCGGCAAGGTACGGCCGCGAGTCGCGCGCGGTTTCCTCCAGCAGGTCCAGCGCGTTCTTCACCACGCCCGAGATGCTGCCGTGATAGCCGGGGCTGGAAATAATGACCGCCGAGGCATTCCGCACCGCTTCCACGAACGCCTGCTCCTCCGGCGTGCGCGAGGTCGCGCGCGGGTCGTAGAGCGGCAGCCGCGCCATATCGGCACCGCCGAACATCTGCGTGCGGAAGCCCTGCGCCGCCGCCTCGCCCAGCGCGATCCTCAGCGCGCGCTCGGTCGACGACACGCCGCCGATCGTGCCTCCGATCCCCACCACCAGCGGCGCGGGCGCGCCTTTCGCATCATCCTGCATTTGGCTATCCTTGGTTCACGCGGGCGAGGCTTGCGACAACTGTTTTATCAGCGTAAGACACCAACAGCCATGCGCCCCGACCCCTACGACACCGGCCGCGTCCGCTACAACCACGCACGCGGCGATACGCCCGGCGCTCCGCCGGAGCCGCTGCCGTCGTTCGGTGCGTGGCACGAGCACGCGCACGACGCCGCCTCCTCCTACGAACCACCGCGCTATGACGACGGCGGCGATCCGCCGCCGCGATGGCGCCGCATCGCATGGGGCAAGTGGATCATCCGCGGGCTGGCGGCATCGATCGTGCTGTTCGTGCTCGCGGTCATCTGGCTGGCGGTGACCGCGCCCTTGTCGCGCTCGCTCAAGCCACCGACCCCGCCGTCGATCACGCTGACCGCCGCCGACGGCACGCCGATCGCGCGGCGTGGCGCGATCATCGGCACGCCGGTCGACGCCAGCACGCTGCCCCCGCATGTCCGCGAGGCGTTCCTCGCGATCGAGGACCGCCGCTTCTACTCGCACTGGGGCATTGACCCGCGCGGGATCGCACGCGCCGCCTGGGCGAACGTGGGCTCTGGCGGGGTGCGACAGGGCGGCTCGACGATCACGCAGCAACTGGCGAAGAACGCCTTCCTCGATTCGGATCGCACCGCCGCGCGCAAGATCCGCGAGGTGATGATCGCCTTCTGGCTGGAGGCATGGCTCAGCAAGGACGAGATCCTCTCGCGCTATCTGTCGAACGTCTATTTCGGCGACAACGTCTACGGCATCACCGCGGCGTCGAAACATTATTTCGGCCGTACCCCGCAGAAGCTCAACGTCGGGCAGGCGGCGATGCTGGCGGGTCTGGTCAAGGCGCCGTCGCGGCTCGCGCCCACCGGCAACCTGAAGGGCGCGCGCGCGCGGCAGGCGGTGGTGGTCGGCGCGATGGTGGATGCCGGCTTCCTCACCAAGGCCGAGGCGGCGACCGTCCAGCCGCAGCGCGTGCTCGCCGCCCGCGCCGACACTTTGCCGACCGGCACCTATTTCGCCGACTGGGTGCTCCCCACCGCGCGCGAGGTCGCGGGCGATTCGGGCACCGAGGCGACCGTAAAGACCACGCTCGACCGCGGGCTGCAATCGACCGCCGAACGCGTCGTCCGGCAGGCGAGCCTACGCGGGCTGCAGGCGGCGGTGGTCGCGATGCGCCCGGATGGCGAGGTGGTCGCGATGGTCGGCGGGCGCGATTACAAGACCAGCGCCTTCAACCGTGCCGTCCAGGCGAAGCGCCAGCCGGGCTCGACCTTCAAGCTGTTCGTCTATCTCGCCGCGCTGCGCGCCGGGCTGACACCCGACGACATTCGCGACGATTCGCCGGTCGAGATCGCCGGGTGGAAGCCGCGCAACGACGACGGCCGTTATCTCGGCCCGATCACGCTGCGCCGCGCGTTCGCGCGTTCCTCGAACGTCGTCGCCGCGCGGCTGACGCAGGAGGTCGGCGTGCGCAACGTCATCAAGACCGCGCGCGATCTGGGCATCACCACGCCGATCCCCAACGAGGCGACGATCGGGCTCGGCACCGCCGAAGTCTCGTTGCTCGAATTGACCGGCGCCTATGCCGCAATCGCCAACGGCCGCTATCCGGTCACGCCGCGCGGGGTCGAGGGCAACCGCAGCGCGAGCTGGTATGAGAAGATCGCGGGGAGCGACACCGCGATGCCGGGGAAGGTGCGCGACGAGATGCGCTCGCTGCTCGGCTCGTCGATCCGCGGCACCGGGCGTGACGCCAACCTGCCTGTCGATGCCTTCGGCAAGACCGGCACCAGCCAGGGCGGGCGCGACGGCTGGTTCATCGGCTTTGCGGGCAATCTCGTCGTCGGGGTCTGGGTCGGCAAGGACGACAGCTCGCCCAATCCCGGCCTCCACGGCGGCGGCATTCCCGCGCAGATCTGGCGGCAGTTCATGATGTCCGCGCTGCACATTCCGGTCGTCGTTGAACCGGAGGCGGACGAGATGGGCGCGCCGCTCGACAATATGGAGGAAGCGGTCGATCGCTTCGGGCGCGTGATCGACGGCGCGCAGCCGTCGATCGAGGATGCGGTCGACCGGCTGCGCGAGCTGGGGGTCGAATTGCCGGAGCCCCCGCTGCCCCGTCAGCGCGTCCCGGTGGAGCGCTATCCGGAAGAGCGCGGACCGCCGCGCGACGAGGATGGCGGTCCGTACGAGGATTACGATTACCGCTTCTAGCGCCGATCAGATTTCCTCGCGTCGTCGCGCCTGACCTGATCCGGGGCTCCCCGCCTCCGTCGCGTCCGGATCCCGAGCGGAGCGACGGAGGAGCGCACGTCATCGGTCGTCCTTGACCGTGCAGACCGCCTCGTTATTGTCATACAAAAAGCGGGAGAAGGGCTGTTCCTGGTCGATTGTTGATGGCAGCCTTGCCGCTCGCCGGACTTGCGGCCCCCGTCGCCGCGCAGGAGCGCGCCGTCACCGTTACCTTACGCCCAATGGTCGATCGACCGACGACCACCTTCGAGGGCTGGGGCACCGCGCTGGCGTGGTTCGCCGACGTGACCGGCGGCTGGCCGGATGCCGAGCGTCGGCGGCTCGCCGATCTCTTCTACGGCAAGGACGGGCTCGGCTGGACGATCGCGCGCTACAATATCGGCGGTGGCAATGCCGTGGACACCCCGCGGTATCTGCGCCCCGGCGGTGCGGTGCCGGGCTTCTGGCGGCAGCCGGCGGGAGCGCAGGGGCGTGACTGGTGGCGCGCCGACGATCCCGCGATGTGGGACTGGTCGCAGGATCAGCGCCAGCGCTGGTGGCTCGACGCGATCCGCGACCGTGTGAAAGCGCCGATCTTCGAGGCCTTCTCCAATTCGCCGCCGTGGTTCATGACCGTCTCTGGCCGGGTGTCGGGGGCCGAGAAGGCCAGCGACGACAACCTGCGGCCCGGCTTCGAGAAGGCGTTCGCGACCTATCTCGCCCGCAGCGTCGCCGAATTGCAGCAGCGCCACCGCATCACCTTTCGCACGCTCTCGCCGCTCAACGAGCCCAACACCGATTACTGGTTCGCCGCCAACAAGCAGGAAGGCGCACACTGGAGCCCGGCGCGACAGGCCGCGATGATCGACGCCACCGATGCTGCGCTGAAAGCGCAGGGGCTGAAGACGGTCGTCGCCGCGCCGGACGAGACCAATTCGGTGCTCTTCCTCGCCGATTGGGCGGCCTATCCCGCTGCAACGCGCGCGCGGATCGGGCAACTCAACGTCCACAGCTATGGCACCATCCATCAGACCGGCGTGCGCGACGCCGCGCGGGCGGCGGGCATCCGGCTGTGGATGAGCGAGAATGACGCGCCGCTCGACAAGGATCCGGAGGATTTCGCGGGCATGGCCTCGCCGCTGGCGATGGCCGAACATATCGTGCTCGATATCAAGCGGCTGGAACCCGCCGCCTGGGTTTTCTGGCAGGCGGTCGAGACGCTCAGCAGCATCGATGGCGCGAAGGGCAGCAACTGGGGGCTTGTCAAGGCCGACCTGCGCGGGCCGGCCAGCATCCCTCATGCGATCCACGTCACGCAGAAATACTGGGCGATGGCGCAGTTCAGCCGCTACATCCGCCCTGGTGACCGGCTGGTCCCCGTCGACGATCTTGACACGATCGGCGCGCTGTCTCCGGACGGACGGCGGTTGACGCTCGTCCACGTCAACCCCGGCGTCACCCCGCGGCGGCTGGAGGTGCCCGCCGGCTGGACGACGCAGATGGTCGTCACCGATGCCAACCACCGTGCCGCCTGCGCGCCCGGGACGCTTGCCCCCGCGCGCGCGGTCGTCACGCTCATCCTGCGCCGCGACGGCGGAAAGGACCTGCCATGCCCTACCTGACCTCACGCCGACGCCGCTGGGCCCCCGCGCTGCTGCTGCTCGCCACCCCGCTGACGCTCGCCGCCGACGAACCCGCACGCTGGGATGCGCCCGGCGCCGGCAATCCGTTGCTGCCCGGCTATTTCGCCGATCCCTCGATCGTCCGGGACGGCAACCGCTGGTATATTTTCGCGACAATCGATCCCTGGGGCGACGACCGGCTCGGCCTGTGGACGTCCGAGAACGGCCGCGACTGGTGGTTCTCCACCCCCGATTGGCCGACCAAGGCGGCCGCGACCAGCCCCACGTCGGGCGA
>Ga0265780_10010779_pt1 | contig 10871 bp, 12 predicted proteins | sample P1T30metagenome_FD_192432 | JGI IMG/M metagenome (GOLD analysis project Ga0265780, IMG submission 192432) | Plant litter microbial communities from East Loma Ridge, Irvine, California - P1 T30 | ecosystem: Environmental > Terrestrial > Plant litter > Unclassified | place: USA: California... | reverse complement strand
CGGCGGCCGGCTGGCGCCATACCTGCGAACTGCCCGAGCGGCTTGAGAGGAAGTAGACGGCGTCGCCCTTCGGCGACCATTCCGGATCGGTGCTGCTGCTCGCGTCGCTGACGAAGACCGCCGGCGCAGCCTTGGAACCGCGCAGATCGACCATCCACAGTTTGGTATGGCCGCGGTTCTTGTCCATGTCCGTGCTGCGCACGGTGTAGACGGCGCGGCTGGCGTCCGGCGACAGCACCGGGGCGCCGACGCGTTCCAGGGTCACCAGGTCTTCCACGGTCAGGCCGCGCGGCGCGGCAACGGCGCTGGAGGCGGCCACGGCCGCACCCAGCATCAGCAAGCGTAATGTCATTCGATCCTCTTCAAGCGTGTCTCGGTGTTTTGTGTTGCCAAAGCACGGTTGTGCCATGGGCAAACCAGCAATTTAACACGTTTGGCGGATGCCGCCAGGCTGTTGGCTTTGGCCAACTTTGGAAAGAAATCCGTCACGTATGTCGAAACGGCGGATGTCGGATCGTCGTACCGACAGAGGGCCGTCCTCTTTACTTCAGAACAGGGAAACCATCATGTCCACCAATACCGTCGAGCTGCACCGCATCCTCAAATCTCCCACTGACCGTGTGTACCGCGCCTTCGTCACGCCGGGCGCCCTGGTCAAGTGGCTGCCGCCGCACGGCTTCTATGCTACCGTGCATGAGATCGAAAGCCGGGTCGGCGGACGCTACCGGATGTCCTTCACCAATCTCACGACCGGGCACAGCCATTCATTCGGCGGCGAATACCTGGAGCTGGAGCCGGGCAGGCGCCTGCGCTACACGGCCGAATTCGACGATCCGCAACTGCCCGGGCGGATGCAGACGACCGTCGAGCTGCGCGAGGTGTCTTGTGGCGTGGAACTGAAGATCAGGCAGGAAGGTATTCCCGCCGTGATTCCGGCCGAGGCTTGCTACCTGGGCTGGCAGGAATCCCTGGTGTTGCTGGCGCAGCTGGTCGAGGCGGAAATTCGCGAACAAGGAGCATGACAACATGCTCATCCAAGGCGTAGACTTGATGGTGCGCTGCACAATGTAGCGGCTTGTCTCGTTTCGCTTACTCACCAGGAGAACAGCATGTTAACGATGAGCACAAACCTGAGCCCGATCTACCCTGCCATGTCAAATCCTTATCTTGGCATGTGGTCTGAGTTGGCTGGGGTGTATAGAGGCGCCATGAAGGCCAATGCCGAGCAGCTAGTGCTGAGTTCGGCAAAGATCATTCAGGAACACATGCTGCGCGCATTGATTACCACGTCGCAATCCTGTGCCGATGCGTTGACGAAGAATGCCATGTCGATCCAGCAGCAGTCGATGGAGCGGTTCTCCGAAGCGAATGGTAAAGCCGTTGCCATCATGGGACGGGCATATACGCAGGCATTGACGGCGGGCCTGCCGCCGGCAAAATAAGCATCACGCCATCATGCCTGGCAGTGCAGCAAGCTGTGTTGCCAGGTAACTGATCAGAACACCGCCGTCCAGTCCCCGCTCTTGCCGCCATGCTTCTCCAGCACCCGCACATTCGTCATCACCATGCCGCGGTCGGCCGCCTTGCACATGTCGTAAATCGTCAGCAAGCCGACCTGCACGGCAGTCAGCGCTTCCATCTCGACCCCGGTCTTGCCCACGGTTTCCACCTGCGCGCGGCAATGCACGCTGTTGTTCGGCGCATCGACCTCGAAATCCACCGCCACGCGCGTGATCGGCAGCGGATGGCACAAGGGCACCAGGTCGCTGGTGCGTTTCGCCCCCATGATGGCGGCGATGCGGGCGATGCCGAGCACGTCGCCTTTCTTGGCGCTGCCCGACTGGATCAGGTCGAGGGTGGCCGGCTGCATGCGGATGGTACCGGCGGCCACCGCGATGCGGTGGGTTTCCTGCTTGGCGCCGACGTCGACCATGTGGGCCTGGCCGCTGGCGTCGAAATGGGTGAGCGGGCTGGTACGGGTGGTCGGGTTGGAACTGGTCATGGTCGTGTTGGTATGCTCGAGTAAGAAAGTGTTTCCGCTTGCGGCAAGCCATGCGCGGATGCGGTTATCATAGCACCGTGAAATCGCTGACCTATTCCGCGTTCCTGCCTGAGTTCCAGCCTGCCTTCCGGTTCGCTCCCCGGCGCTGGCGCCGTTCCCTGGCCGTCCTGCTCATGACGGCCGCAGCCGGTTTCGCCTTGGCGCCGGCGTCCGCGCAATCCCCGAATGCCGCCGCCGGGCCGCGCCTGCCGACCCTGGGTGACACCGCGCGCGAAGACCTGTCGCCGATCACCGAGCGCAAGCTGGGCGAGGAAATCATGCGCCAGATCCGGCGCGACCGCGATTACCTCGACGACGACCAGATCCTCGATTACCTGAACCATTTCGGCGGCGCCCTGGTCGATGTCGCGCCCGGCGCGCGCGGCGAAACCGGCTCCGATTTTGGCTTCTTTGCCGTGCGCGATCCGGTGCTGAACGCCTTTGCCCTGCCTGGCGGCTACATCGGCATCCATTCGGGCCTCCTGATCGCGGCGCAGACCGAGTCGGAACTGGCCTCGGTGATGTCGCACGAGATCGGCCACGTGTCGCAGCGCCACATCGCGCGCATGCTCGGCCAGCAAAAGCAGGATGCGCTGCTGCCGATCGCGGCCATGATCCTGGCGGCGCTGGCCGCACGCGCCAGTCCGGATGCGGCGATGGGCGTGCTGATGGGCGGACAGGGCCTGGCGATCGACCGCCAGCTCAGCTTCAGCCGCGACGCCGAGCGCGAGGCCGACCGTGTCGGCTTCCAGATCATGGGCGCCGGCGGCTACGACACTACGGGCATGGTCGCCTTCTTCAAGCGCCTGCAAAGCGCGAACAAGGTGTATGGCGAAATGCCGGCCTTCCTCAGCAGCCACCCGCTGACCGGCGAGCGCATTGCCGACATCCAGGCTCGCATCCGCGAAACGCCGCAGCGCCAGCGCGCCGACGCCATCGAATTCTACCTGGCCAAGGCGCGCGCCCGCGTGCTGCAGGACGGCAGCACCACCGGCCTGCGCGACACCCGCACCACGTTTGAAACGCAGCTGACCCAGCCGCAACGCCAGCAGCAGGTGGCGGCCCAGTACGGCCTGGCCTACCTGTCGCTGAAGCAGGGCGACCTGGCCGCGGCGCGCAGCTGGCTCGAGAAATCGCGCGCCAGCATGAAGCCGAAGGAGGGCGTGCTGTCGGCGGCGCCCGCCAGCGATGGCGGTGCCATGTTTGCCGGGCTCGACCTGGAAATCAAGCTGGCGGCTGGCCAGCCGAAAGAGGTGGTGCAAGGCGCGGTGAAGGAGGCCGAGCAGGCCGTCCACGCCTATCCGCTGTCGCGCGCGCTGGCGCGCCAGTATGCCGAAGCGATGATTGCGGCCGGCAAGTTCGATGACGCCACGCGCTACCTGCGCGACCAGGTACGCATGTACCGCGAGGACCCGAAGCTCTACGACCTGATGGCGAAAGCCTATTCGAGCCAGGGCAAGATCGCGCTGCAGCACATGGCGCTGGCCGAATCGTATGTGCTGGCCGGCGCCATGCCGGCGGCGGTCGACCAGCTGAACTTTGCGCGCAAGGCGGGCGATGCCAGTTTCTATGAACAGTCGGTGATCGACGCCCGCGAACGCGAGATCAAGGAACGCCAGCGCGAGCTGAAAGAGCTCGAAGAGAAGGTCAAATAAAGGCCAGGCTCAAGAGCCGAGTATAAGCAATCATGAAAACATTTCTTCTCGCCGCGGCCGGAGGCGCCGTGGGTACCCTCATCTATACCGGGTTCATCAGTGACACGCATGCGCCCGACTGGTATCGAGCTGCATTTGTTGGCTGTGTGATCGGTCTCGTGGCAGCGCTATCGGCCAGGAAAAAGAACAGCACGCCTCGGGCCAACTAGCGCGACTGAATCAGGCCGGCGCCGGCGTGCGCACGAATCCGAAGCGCTGCGGCAGCTCATTGCGCTTGACGCGTTCCACCGGCACCTGGGCGCCACGGTAATGCAGCACCAGCGTGCCCGCGCCACCTTCCAGCCAGGCCAGCAAGGCGTCGTCGCCGGCCGGCTTGCCATCCAGTTCCAGGCTTTCGAAGAATTGCGCCACGTCGCGGTCGTCGACCTGGGCGACGATCTCGCCCGACTGCACGATGGCCGCGCCGGACTCGGTCAGGAATAGGCGTTCGATGGACGGCAGTGCTGCGCCGGTCTGCACCGTCATGCCCTGGGCCGGGTCGGTGCGCGCGATGAAGGGCGTGCTTTCCAGATTCACGTACACGCGCTGCGGACCGTTCTGGAAATACCAGCGGCCCTGCTCGTCGTGGGCGTAGTTGCGGTTGATGAAGCCGACCAGCGTCGGGTTGTTCAGCTTGTCGCCGGGCGCGTCGGCCTGCTGGGCCGCTTCGTCGCGCATGCGCCAGGCGCCGCGCGCGTCGAGCGCCAGCCAGCCGTAGCAGTGCGGCACGTTCGGCCACTTGGCCATTGCTTGTTTTACGATGTCATCCATGGGCTTGAGCATTGCATAAACCCTGGTCATTCGGCGCGCGCATGGCCAGGTCGTCGAAGAAGGACAAGATACGCGCCGGCAGCCAGTCGATGCGGCCCGGGAAGGGGCCGGCAGGGAAGCCGACGTGGCCGCCTTCCTCGGGATATTCCAGCGTCACCGTGTTCGAAGCAGATGCAGGCAGGTACTGGCCCGGGAGGAAGGGATCGTTGCGCGCGTTCAGGACCAGCGTCGGCACCGTGATGTCGTGCAGCACGTGGCGGGCGCTGGCGCGGTGCCAGTAGTCGTCGGTGTCGCGGTAGCCGTGCAGCGGGGCGGTGACCACGTTGTCGAAGGCATACAAATCGCGTGCGGCGAGCAGGGCCGTCTTGTCGAACAGGCCGGGAAATTGTTCGAGCTTGGCCAGGCATTTCGGCTTCAGGGTTTGCAGGAACATGCGCGTGTAGAGCATGTTCAGGCCCGACGATAACGCTTCGCCACCGCGCGCCAGGTCGAGCGGGGCGGAAATCGCGGCGGCAGCCGTGACGAAATCGGCGCCATGGCCGGATTCGCCCAGCCAGCGCAGCAGGGCATTGCCGCCGAGCGAGACGCCGGCAGCGTAGATGGGACCGGGCGCGCGCTGGCGCAGGCGGTCCATGATCCAGCCGATTTCGGCGGCGTCGCCGGAGTGGTAGAAGCGCGGCGTGAGGTTGGCTTCGCCCGAGCAGCCACGGAAATGCGGCACCGCGCCGGAGCAGCCGCGTGCTGCCAGCGCCGCCATCAGGCCACGCGCGTAATGGCTGTCGGACGAACCTTCCAGGCCGTGGAACAGCACCACTAGGGGCTTGCCCGGTTCGCCATCGACGAAATCGACGTCGACGAAGTCGTCGCCCAGCAGCGGGTCGTGCACGCCCCAGCGCTCGCGCCGGTACGTCACCGGCGGCTTGGCGATGCAGGTCGCGGGATAGATGGTTTGCAGGTGGCCGCCGGGCAGCCACCTTGGGGCGTGGTAGTGCATGTCGGGCGGCTGGGCCGCAGTCTGCTTAGTGGTGCTTGAATTCGACGCCAGGGGCCAGGCGGTAGTGGGTACCGCAGTAGGGGCACTTGGCCGTGCCTTCATGGTCGAAGTCGAGGAAGACGCGCGGGTGCGACGACCACAGCGGCATGGCCGGATTCGGGCAGTGGGCAGGCAGGTCCTTGGCCTCCAGTTCGACCACAGGCATCGTCTTTACGTTCATTGCAATTCTCCGTCGGGCATGTTTGGGTAAAGATGGGATTTTAACGGATTCGAGCGTGTGGGCGGGATGATCGGTAGAATGTCGGATTGATCACATTGTCCGTGGCCCCAGTAATGTCGCGAGCGACGATGTGCCGCACGTAGCCATCGGTTACGCACGTACCGCGTGGGCACGGAGTGCCCACCCTACTTTTTTACGTTTCGATGCCTCATCCTTTCCTTCCCGCAGGCGTTTTATCTCATCCAGGCTGTTGCAGGAAGGCGACATGAGCGCGCCGCCAGCTACGCAATCGACTCCACTGATCGAAGAACACGATCCCGAACTCTGGCGCGAAGGCCTGAAGACCGGGATGCCGACCCTGTTCGGCATTGCCGCCTGGGGCATGGTGGTCGGCATTGCCATGGTCAAGACCGGGCTCACCGCATTCCAGGCCAGCGGTATGACACTGCTGGTGTTCGCAGGTTCCGCCCAGTTGGCGTCCTTGCCGCTGATCCTGGCGCATGCGCCGATCTGGGTCATCTTTGCCACGGCGCTGGTGGTGAACCTGCGCTTCGTGATCTTCTCGGCCTTGCTGGCGCCGCACTTCACGCACTTGCCCTGGCGCCAGCGCCTGTTCTACGGCTATATCTCGGGTGACTTGACGGTGGCGATGTTCCTGCAACGCTTTCCAACCGCGGTGCCGGTGAAGGGCAAGCTGTCCTATCTGAAAGGGTTGATGTTCCCGAACTGGTGCGCCTGGCAGGTTGGCTCGCTGATCGGCATTTTCCTGGGCAGCGCGATTCCCAGCGAGTGGGGCCTGGGCTTTGCCGGCACGCTGGCGATCCTGTGCATCACGGTGCCGCTGATCATCAACAGCGCGGCCCTGTGCGGGGTGCTGGTGGCCGGCGCGGTGGCGGTGCTGGCGAACGGGTTCCCGTACAAGCTCGGCCTGCTGGTGGCGGTCGTGATTGGCATGCTCGCAGCCCTGGCAACCGAAAAACTCATCGCATACCGTACGAAAAAACGAAAGGCGCCGCATGGCTGATTGGGAAATCTGGGCAGTGATCGGCGTGCTGGCGCTGTCCACCGCCATCACCCGCAGCGGCTTCTGGCTGATCGGTCACAAGGTGAGCATTCCGCCGCACGTGCAGGACATGCTGCGCTATGCGCCGGCCTGTGCGCTGGCGGCCATCATCGGCCCCGACCTGCTGCTCGACAGCGCCGGCAATGCGCACCTGGAATTGGGGAATCCGAAACTGCTGGGCGGCATTGCCGCGCTCGGTTTTTACCTCTGGCGCCGCAACATGCTGCAAACGATTGTATTCGGCATGCTTGCTTTCACACTGTTGCGCACCTTGCACGTTTTTGGGGCCGCCACCTAGCAATCCCCAATAAACCTACTGCGCGTTGGATTGTCGGCCTGCGATGCTCGCTGTACATTCGTACAGCTGCGCTTCTCGGCCAACACTCCTGCCGCTCGCAACGGTTTCTTGGGGATTGCTGCGGTAGAATATCGTTCTTTCATTATTTCACCGTTGAGTCGCCATGGACGCCGTTCTCAGTTTCACCCGCTTGCAAGACCTGATCGATCGCGATGCGCTGAAAAACAAGCGCGTCTTCATCCGTGCCGACCTGAACGTGCCGCAAGATGACGCCGGCAACATCACCGAAGACACGCGTATCCGCGCTTCGGTGCCCGCCATCCAGGCCGCCGTCAAGGCCGGCGCTGCCGTCATGGTGACCTCGCACCTGGGCCGCCCGACCGAGGGCGAGTTCAAGCCGGAAGACACGCTGGCGCCGGTCGCCGCGCGCCTGTCCGAGCTGCTCGGCCAGCCAGTCGAGCTGAAGCAGGACTGGGTCGATGGCGTGGATGTCGCTCCAGGCCAGGTTGTGCTGCTGGAAAACTGCCGCGTCAACAAAGGTGAAAAGAAGAATGCCGACGAGCTGGCCCAGAAGATGGCCAAGCTCTGCGACGTGTACGTGAACGATGCCTTCGGCACTGCCCACCGCGCCGAAGCGACCACCCACGGCATCGCCAAGTTTGCCCCTGTCGTTTGCGCCGGCCCATTGCTGGCCGCGGAACTCGACGCCCTCGGTAAAGCCCTGGGCCAGCCGGCCCGTCCGCTGCTGGCCATCGTGGCCGGCTCGAAAGTGTCGAGCAAGCTGTCGATCCTGCAAAGCCTGGCTGGCAAGGTCGACAACCTGGTCGTTGGCGGCGGTATTGCCAACACCTTCATGAAAGCCGTCGGCCTGAACATCGGCAAGTCGCTGGTCGAGAACGACCTGGTGAACGAGGCGAAATCCATCATCGACATGATGAGCGCGCGCGGCGCCTCGGTGCCGATTCCGGTGGACGTGGTCTGCGCGAAAGAGTTCTCGCCGACCGCCACCGCAACGGTGAAGGACGTAGCGGACGTCAGCGACGACGACATGATCCTCGACATCGGCCCGAAGACGGCCGCCATGCTGGCCGAGCAGGTGAATAAAGCCGGCACCATCGTCTGGAACGGTCCGGTCGGCGTGTTCGAGTTCGACCAGTTCGCGGAAGGCACGAAGACCCTGGCGCTGGCGATTGCCGACTCCAAGGGCTTCTCGATTGCCGGCGGTGGCGACACCCTGGCGGCGATTGCCAAGTACAACATCGGCGAGAAGATCGGCTATATCTCGACGGGCGGCGGCGCCTTCCTCGAGTTCCTGGAAGGGAAGACCCTGCCGGCAGTCGAGATCCTGCTGCAGCGTAATAGCCAGTAAGCTCAGTAACAAGCGCAGCCCAGGCTGCGTTTCTCTTTTTCAAGACCAAGGATCAACATGTATTGCGCTACCAAGATCGTTGCCACCATCGGCCCTGCCTCGACCGACTTCGACATCCTCGTCAAGATGATCCGTGCTGGCGTCGATGTCGTGCGCTTGAACTTCTCGCACGGCAAGGCCCAGGACCACATCGACCGCGCCGCCCTGGTGCGCCGCGCGGCTGCGGCCTGCGGCGTGGAGGTGGCGATCATGGCCGACATGCAGGGTCCGAAGATCCGCGTCGGCAAGTTTGAAGAAGGCAAGATCTTCCTGAACAATGGCGACAAGTTCATCCTGGACGCGAAATGGGGCGATAACGGCGAACTGGGCAACCAGGAACGTGTGGGCCTCGACTACAAGGCGCTGCCGCGCGACGTGCGTCCGGGCGACAAGCTGCTGCTCAACGATGGCCTGATCGTGCTGGTCGTCGACAAGGTTGTTGGCCACGAGATCTGCACCACGGTGAAAGTCGGCGGCGAACTGTCGAATAACAAGGGTATCAACCGCCAGGGCGGCGGCCTGACCGCACCGGCGCTGACCTCGAAGGACATGGAAGACATCAAGACCGCGATGAGCTTCCAGGCCGACTACCTGGCGATCTCGTTCCCGAAAAGCGCGACCGACATGGAAATGGCGCGCCAGCTGGCGAACATCGCCGGCGAGGCCTATCACCACAAGCCGATGATGATCGCCAAGATCGAGCGCGCCGAAGCGATTCCGGTGCTGCAGGAAATCCTGGACGCGTCGGATGGCATCATGGTAGCGCGTGGCGACCTGGCCGTGGAAGTGGGCAATGCCGCCGTGCCGGCGCTGCAAAAGCGCATGATCCGCATGGCGCGCGCATCGAACAAGCTGGCGATTACCGCGACCCAGATGATGGAGTCGATGATCGTGAACGCCGTGCCGACCCGCGCCGAAGTCTCGGACGTGGCGAATGCCGTGTTGGACGGCACCGACGCCGTCATGACCTCGGCCGAAACCGCATCGGGCAAGTACCCGGTCGAAACCGTCGAGATGATGGCCGCGGTGTGCCTGGAAGCGGAACAATCCGAATACAACAAGCTCGATACGGACTTCCTGAACGTCGAGTTCACCCGCATCGACCAGTCGATTGCCTACGGCACCTTGTTCACCGCCCACCACCTGGCGGTGAAGGCGATCGTGGCCCTGACCGAGTCGGGCTCGACTGCGCTGTGGATGAGCCGACATAACATCGACACCCCGATTTTCGCCCTGACCCCGTCACAAACGACGCAGCGCAAGGCCTCGCTGTACCGGAACGTGCGAGCATTCCCCCTGCTGCAGGAAGGCGGCAGCCACGCCGTGCTGCGCAAGGCGGAAGAGCTCCTGATCAAGGAAGGCATGGTCAGCCCGGGCGACACCATCGTCGTGACCTGGGGCTCGCCGATGGGCGAGGCCGGCGGCACGAATGCGCTCAAGATCGTGCGTGTCGGCGAGACCTACAAGGATTGATAGCGGCTTCGCGTTGTCGAAGCTTCTGAAAAGTTTCTTTATCTTGGAGTAAACCATGGCACTCGTATCACTGCGTCAATTGCTGGACCACGCTGCTGAAAACAGCTACGGCCTGCCGGCATTCAACGTCAACAACCTGGAGCAGGTGCAGGCCATCATGGCCGCGGCCGATGCGGTCGGTTCGCCGGTCATCATGCAAGCCTCGGCAGGCGCGCGCAAGTACGCCGGCGAAGCCTTCCTGCGCCACCTGATCGACGCCGCCGTCGAAGCCTACCCGCACATCCCGGTCGTCATGCACCAGGACCACGGCCAGTCGCCGGCCATCTGCATGGCCGCGATCCGTTCGGGCTTCTCGTCGGTGATGATGGACGGTTCGCTCGAAGCCGACGGCAAGTCGGTCGCTTCCTACGAATACAACGTCGAAGTGTCGAAAGAGGTCGTGAAGTTCGCGCACTCGATCGGCGTGACGGTGGAAGCCGAACTGGGCGTGCTCGGTTCGCTGGAAACCATGAAGGGCGACAAGGAAGACGGCCACGGCGCCGACGGCACCATGACCCGCGAGCAGCTGCTGACCGACGTCGACCAGGCCGCCGATTTCGTGGCCCGCACCCAGTGCGACGCGCTGGCGATTGCCATCGGCACCTCGCACGGCGCCTATAAATTCACGCGTAAACCAACCGGCGACATCCTGGCGATCGACCGCATCAAGGAAATCCACGCGCGCATCCCGAACACCCACCTGGTGATGCACGGTTCCTCGTCGGTGCCGCAGGAACTGCTGGCCATCATCCGCGAATTCGGCGGCGACATGAAAGAGACCTACGGCGTGCCGGTCGAAGAGATCCAGGAAGGCATCAAGCACGGTGTCCGCAAGATCAACATCGACACCGACATCCGCCTGGCCATGAC
>Ga0265780_10010778_pt1 | contig 10872 bp, 6 predicted proteins | sample P1T30metagenome_FD_192432 | JGI IMG/M metagenome (GOLD analysis project Ga0265780, IMG submission 192432) | Plant litter microbial communities from East Loma Ridge, Irvine, California - P1 T30 | ecosystem: Environmental > Terrestrial > Plant litter > Unclassified | place: USA: California... | reverse complement strand
CCTAACTGGTTGACGGGCGTCGTACCAGCCGAGAAGTTTTTGAAGATTACGTTACCCCGACCGCTGTCCGTCAGTTTCTGGCCCTTGTAAAAACCATAAACAAACTGTGTTGGAAGCCGAGACGAGTTCGACAAGGCACCAGCTACTGAGTACCCCCATGAAGCCCACATCGGGTTCTGTTTACCATCCTGTTTTACATAACCCGGATTGACGATTACGTCGGTACTGACAAAACCAAGGGTTCTGTCCAGTGCCGCAAACTTGGTCGTAACGAACGACGATAGTGTTGACACACCCGATACCCGAATCAGCATACGCAGCTTCAGCGTATTGGCGAACCTTCTCCAACTCGTCATATCGCCACCAAACATTGGATCAGACGATGAGTTCAGCGCAATGGGCGCTTTGGCGTTGGTGATGATCGCCATCGCATTATCCAGTTGCGTAATCAGGTCCTGATAGATCACTGGAGCCGAATCGTACTTGGACGTCCGATTGCTGTTTCCCTGTAGTGCTTCCGAATAGGGTACATCGCCATACGCATCGACCAGCCGTTGAAAGTTCAGCACCGTCATAATTTTGGCAACGGCATTGTAATACGATTGATCATCCAGGCCCTCCGTCTGGGTGATTACGTACTTGTAATCTTCCAGGTTGTCGTAGGTACTTACCCACAATCCATTATAGTCGATTGGAGCAATGTTGTAGTTCAGCAAGTTGCCAAACCCCGAGAAACCACCTGCATTAGCCAAATAACCACCGAAATTCGCACCGTAGTTGTTGTAGCTGACAGATAAGGAAGCCGAGCCTACAATCGCCTGAGGTAACACCAGCGGGGCCGAAACGACAGTTGCCGAGTTCGGGTTGTTATTGATGTCCAGGTATTCGTTACAGGACGACGTAGCAAGAAGCAGCAGCGTCAGTACCCAGTATATATGATTTTTTTTCATCGCTTATCTATTAAAACGTTAACGATACTGTACCTCCGAAGTAACGGGCTGGTGGTGTTTGGGCCAGGCTTGTGACGCCAACGGCATTGCTGTCGGTTCCGTTTGCACTATACTCTGGATCAGTGTACAGGTTTGATTTAGGCACCCAGATGAACAGGTTACGTCCCTGAACGCTCAACGTAGCGCCTTTAATAAATTTCGTCTTTGTCAGCAGAGACTGTGGAAAATCGTAAGCGATAGATGCCTCACGAAGCTTCCAGAAACCAGCCGAGTTCACGAAGTTTTCACCAATGTTTAGGTTACGCGTAGGATCTGTCCAAAAATCGGCACCACCGCTGCGCACCGCAATGTTGGTGTTGGGAACGTACGTACCATCTGCCGCCAGCGTAGACGAGTTCGGAATCACGAAGCGGTCACGATTGTACCAGGCTGTACGAATACCCGCACCCGAGAAATCATAGCCGGTCGCGACTGCGTTAAAGATGTAATGACCGTTCCGGTATTCGAATAAGGTCGAGAAGCGGATTCCCTTATACCGAATCAACGTATTGAAGCCCAGAATGTGCGGAGGAGTCGTAATACCTATGTCACTAAACGTACCATTGCTGGCGGGGTAACCCGTGATAGCATCGACAATGATACGTCCCTGTGGATCGCGGTTGTACGTCGTTGTCTGTAGCAGTGGGAATGGCGAACCTACCTTAGCCAAGATTTGAGCAGAAGACGCCTGGCTATTGATAACCAATTGATTAGACTGGTCAGACAGCGACAATACATTATTACGATTCAACGTATAGTTACCACCCACGGTAAACTCGAAGCCGCTGGCCGTTTTGATTGGCGTAATTCTCAGGTACGACTCAAGACCTTTATTCTCTACCTCACCTACGTTAGTTAACAGATCTGTAAAACCGGCGGATGTCGATACTTTTACAGTAATCGTCTGATTAATGGTGTTTGTTTTGTAAGCCGTAAACCCACCATTTATGCCGTATTTTTTCAACTCAAAATCAAGACCTGCTTCAATTCCGTTAGTTTTTTCAGGCTTGATATTGTCTGATACCAGTACGTTACCGAGCGTGAAACCAGCTCCACTAGCGTATGGATAGCCATACGCCTGACCAAACGTAGTCTGCAATGAATAGGCACCGAAGTTTGTCGAGTTACCCAAGTTGATCTGACCAACCTGCGATACACCACCCCGCAATTTCAGGCTTTGTAACCAGTTGTTGGTTTGCAATGCAGGGAACGCGTCGGTCACAATAAACGACACGTCGGCGGATGGGTAGAAGAACGAACGGTTGGCTTTTTCGAGGATCGACCGCCAGTCGTTACGGCCCGTTACGTGCAGATACAGATAGTCTTTGAAGCCAAACCGTGCTTCTCCATAGACACCAATCTGATGAGCCGTAAAGTTGGACTCACTAGCAGTTGGGTTGTTCAATGAGTTGCCCAGGTTGTACAGGCCGTCAATTACCAGACCATTGGCGCTGGCTGAAATATTCTTCGAGGTATTGCTCCGGAACGTCGTTCCCAGCACGACATCGAACGCAAAATCTTTTGTGATTTTCGTTTTGTACTGCGCTAGGAAGTCGTTCACTAATTGAGTCGAGAAGCCACTAGCATCGGTTACACTACCAGCCATATCCGTTTTCGAACTACCCGAAATACTTTTCGTGTAATCGGAATAGATGAATTTGCCCGACGTATACTTGGCAGAGTTGTTGTTCGTCGTAATACCAACGCGCCCCGTAAAGGTCAGGCCGGTAATTGGCTGATACCGTAACTCGACGTTACCCTGGAAATAATCATTACGAATTTTTTGCCGGTTGTTCGATAACGTAAAATACGGGTTCTGGAAATACTCGTTGAAGTAGCCATTTGGGTTAGCAAATGGGTCTGTCTGCCAGTTCTCGTACCGGGTTACATCGACCTGACCCGGCGACATCAGTAAGTTCTGATAAGCGGCTCCTGTAGCGCTACTCTGGTCGTAGCGGTTAGCGATAAAGTTCGTATTAAAGATCGCAGTCAGCGTTTTGGAAATCTGACGGGTGCTGTTCGCCCGAATGCTGTAACGCTTATAGCCCTCATAAGGAACAGTCGATTTCTGGTCAAAGTACTGACCCGACAGGTAATACGTCGCCTTCTCGTCGCCCGAGGAAATACTGAAATCAGTTTGGTTAGCCACGCCCGTCTGCCAGAAATTTTCGCGCGAGCCCTTATAGTTATAAGGAGTCGACTGAATCGAACCATCCTGCAGCGGCTTACCGATGTTTACTGTCGATCCGTCGAAGGCTGGACCGTACTGCTGGTTTTCGTAAGGCGTATAAGTCGGCACGTCATCCGGCGTAGTACCCGAACCAAAACCGCGTTGTAGTTGTGGCAGATAGCTTACCTTCTCCAGCGTCGTGGTGTTCGAGACTTTAACCTGCGTTACGCCCGCCTTACCTTTTTTGGTTGTTACGATCAGGGCACCATTCGACGCGTCCGATCCGTACAGAGCAGCCGCACCAGCCCCGTTAAGCACTTGAATATCATCGATATCTTCAGGATTCAGGTTGCCCAGAATGCTGCTTGTTGAGATGATGTTATCGATGATGATCAGCGCCTGGTTGTTACCCGTCAGCGAGCGGTTGCCGCGCAGAACGATCCGGTAGTTTGGGTTCACACCGCCACTCACCGCTGTTACCAGCAGACCCGGTACCCGGCCCGACAGACCAAAAGCAACGTTCGACGATTTACCTTGTGTGATTTCCTGCGCCCGAACTGTAGTTGCCTGGTTACCCAGCTCACGACGTTGTGCCGTCAAACCACCAGCCGTTACAACAACTTCGTTCAGGACGTTATCGTCTGGAGCCAGCGTTGTGTTAGCGGTATTACCCGAAATGTCAGCCCGCTTCGTAACAAATCCTACGAACGAGAACGTTAGCGCACGCGTACCAGTTGGTACGCTCAGGCTGAACTGCCCATCGGCATTGGTCGTTGTTCCGGTCTTTGTTCCGGGAACAATAACTGATACGCCGGGCAACGAAGAGCCGTCTTCCGACGAGGTTACCTTACCGGTAACCGTTCTGGTCTGGGCATACGCTGTCCCAATCAGCAGTACACTCAGAAATAAACAAAGTAGTCTTTTACACATACTAACTTGGTTTGATTGGTTAAGAAACAAATTGAAACAGGCACTAAACTATAAAGAAGATTACCACAGGTAGTCCCTTGGAAGAAAACAGGAAGTGTCGTTTGAGGGACGTTCAAGAACGCAACAATCCGCCTGGGCAGATGAGTATAATACCCTAGAAGCAGGGATCAATGGAAGTAGCACTTATAGATTAAGACTTGTCGATGAAGGTACTATAACCAGTTATTCCCCGTTGGCAGACTCAGGCAACATAAAATTGATGCATCAACTACTTAGGCAATAATTAAGGCAACAAATCTACTACATTAAAAGAATGTTAAGTTAAATATGCTTAAAAGATTTATGCAAGTTCTTAAAAATACATAAAAGTTTGTCAAATAAGTCAATATACATGATGGTTGTTTCGTCTCTTAAGGCATCAATACCCAAAACAGGGCCTCTCTGCCCATTTGACGATATTATCTTATTAATCTATTACGTAACAAAAAATACCCAGCAGCAAATTTGCTACTGGGTATTTTTTGTTACGTCCAGCTTCGTCAGGACAGAATGATCGATCCTCTACTTGAAACCGACAAATCGTACTGTCTTGTCCGAACGGGTTATATTGACGCGGAGAACATTTGCCTGCCTTTCAATGCCACGGTTCGTGAACGCCCGGTCATTTTGTAAGGAGCCAACCAACGTATCATTGGTCCAGAAATAAATACCATCGGCCTGATGACGTACCAGCACGTGCGGGATCTGATCTTCGGCTACCGATGGGTACTGGTCCACGTAGGACATAGTCACCGTACTATCCGTTTCGGCGGTTACGGTCAACGAGGGCATCTGGTTGGCCGGGGTGGCTACATGGAGTACGTCCGTAAAAGCGTTTGTCTCATACGTGCCGACTACTTCGCTGGTTGCGGATACCCTGGCCGGTTGAATATCGCCCTCGCGCTGGCAACTCGCCAGTGATCCCGCAAAAGCACAGAAAAGCAGTCGTTTTTTCATTTGCTGTTAGCCGTTTTGGTTAGTAGACCCCACCGGCGTCGAAACGGTTGGTGCTGATTCTGAATTATATTGGTCATCGTTTTCGGATGTATCGGCATCCACCCAAACTTTCATATCATTCAGGGTCATGGCACCAAACTGAGTTGTAAATGCCACGTCGGCGGCATCACGTCCGTAGGCTACTGTTACCCGGTTACCGCGGGGCTCATTCTGGGTCGCATCGAACGTAAACCAGCGACCGTCTACGTAAGCTTCAAACCAGGCGTGTAAATCCATTGGGTTGAGCTGATATAGATACCCAACGACCATCCGGGCCGGAATATTCAGCGCCCGACAAAGGGTAATACCCAAATGCGTAAAGTCACGGCACACGCCAATGCGTTTGTCGGCCGTATCAGCCGCCGAGGTACTGGCATCACTGGTTCCATACTGGTAGGTTACGTTTTCGTGAATCCATTTCCGGATAGCCTCAACTTGGTCATACCCCGACTCCGCATTTTTCGTAATTTCTGTCGCCAGTTCCCCAAGCTTATCCGATTCGCAGTAACGACTGGGCAAGGTATAATGGAGTACATCGTCCGGCAGTTCCTCGACGGGCGTATAGGGTGCCCCTGGCGCTACGTCGATTATCTCGGACGTCTGCACATTAGCCGAAAAATGAATGGAGAAGGGGCCTTCCGGGGCAACAACCCGCTGGCACAAGTTACCATATAAGTCGGTAAATTCCGTTACGGTAACAGAGGGAGTCATCTGATACGCTTCGCGGATGATCCACTGACCTGCCCCGGAGCGGGGACGAAGCATTAAAACGATTGGTGTTGATTCCTGAGCTTCAAACGAAAGTTCGCAGCCTACGTTGAGTTGCATAAAGTGACTATTAGATAAACGGTTGTACGTACTTAATACCGTCAAATCGGTATTTGGTTCAAAGCCCGGCTGCTTTAATTACCTGACCGGCAACTTCGTCCGGGGAATCGATCTGAGCATTAGTCAATACGATAATTCCGGTCTTCTTTTTCGGATTAAATCCAGCAAAACTCCGGAAGCCGCCTGTTCCGCCGTTGTGCCACCACCAGCCTGTTTTCGAATTGATGTGCCAGCCTAGTCCCACCGTTACGTGAGTAGCCTCTTCGGTATGGGTTGGCTGCTGGGCTATTTGAAGATCCTTGAGCAGACTGGCCGGCGCTTTTCCCAGGTTCGCCTGCAGAATCCGCAGCAGGTCATTAACCGTCGATCGAATGCCCCCCGCTCCCGTCAGCGCCTGAAAATCCCAGAGGTGGGCTGATTTGCCCTCTGCATCATATCCCTGTACCAGCTGTTTATCGGCAGGCAACGTAACAAATGTGTTCGATAGCCCAAGTGGTCTGATAATTACCTCTGCCAGCAGTTGTTCATACGATTTACCCGCCCGTCGGCTCAGAATCGTGCCGAGCAGACCCATACCAAGATTTGAATAGGCGTATACCGAACCCGGTTTGTGGGTAAACTGAGCTTTTCTCAGGTAGGCGAACAACGAACGTTCGTCGTAATGTGCGTAAGGATTCTGCGGGTTATACGAAGGCCCGGCATCCAGATTTGTTGGCAGACGAGGTAGGCCGGAGGTATGATTTGCCAGCATTCGCAACGTAACGGTTACGCCATCATACCGTAGCGGAGGTAAGGAATCAGGCAGGTAGTTACTGGCAGGATCGTCCAGTTTCACCAGCCCCCGCCGAACGGCATCAGCCAGGAGAACGTCCGTAAAGGTCTTGGATACCGAACCGATTTCGAAAAGGGTATTACCCGTTGGAATACGCTTATTACCAGTCTGGGTTTCGCCATACCCGTAAACAAACAGGCTGTCATTACGTAGAATTCCCACGCTCAGGCCTACCGCTTCGGGTTTGCGCATGTAGGCCGACACGGCCGAATCGACCTGCCGATCCAATGCAGTACGTAGGGCATTGCTGGTCAGGATTTCCTGGCGGGTTCGTTCTGGTTTTTTCGGCTGTTGGGCTGGTTGCAACGCAAACGCTGCGATTTTCCGCTGATTGTCGAGCGCCAGCAGAAAATCCAGGCTCCCGTTCGCGAAACGGACCGGATACCGATAGCCATCGGAAGTGATCCGGGGTTCGCCCGTTGACTGCCACAGTCCCAGTGCGGTAAACGAATCCGTAATGAATTTGGTGAATTGAACCGTCGAAATGGCTCGTTTGAACGATGCATCCGTCAGCGCGTAGATGCTATCGGGCTGACGGGCGTTGTAATGCGTTCGGACCAGTGCCGCCGTCGAATCAACAGTCTGACGAGTTGACTGCGCAACACTCGTCAGCCCGACCAATAGCCATACTGCTATCAGTAGCCCCCGGCCGGTGCTCATTCTGTAATGGGTTTAAACAGGAAGGTTTCGATTTTCCCTTGTTTGTCCAGGCTGATAAAGAAATCCAGTGCGGCCAGCGCAAACGTGGCTTTGTACCGTCCTACCCCATCCTGCACACCTTTGGAGTCAACAGCCGTCCATTTTCCCAGTTGTCCAACCAGTTGCGAGGACACTTCTTTCATTTTGTCGGCCGAAATCTGCGCTTTGAAGCTATTTCCCATGAGTGCATACAGCGAATCGGGCTGGTTGTTGTTGAGGTACGTCTGCGACAATTTGGTCAGCGAGTCCAGTTTAGGATCGGATGTCACTACGTTACTGGGTTTTGATTGGGCAACGGCCGAAAAAGCCAGCAGAACGAAGGCAAAAAATAAGGGGAAGCGTTTCATGGTCTGTATGTTAGTTTTGAGTAAAGCTAACATACAGACTGTTTGCGTACCGAAAAAAAGGAAGGCAGGGAATGATACTGGCCCAGCGGGGTAATACTTGTATTAATGGCGTGCTTATTTCTGCACGATCAGGAATTCGACCCGGCGGTTCTGCTGGCGACCAGCATCGGTATCGTTGGGTGCCACGGGCTTGCTCTCGCCGAAGCCTTTACTGGCCACCCGATCAGGTTCAATGCCTTTGCTGATGAAATACTCCCGAACGGCATCAGCCCGGTCCTGCGACAGCTTGGTATTGATTTCGTTGGAGCCGGTGTTATCCGTATGGCCGCGTACTTCGATTACCATCTTGGGCGTTTCGTTCAGGGTCGTCACCAGCCGGTCCAGCTCAGGACTGGATTCCGGCCGCAGTTCTGACTTACCCGTATCGAAAAAGATATTGTTGATACGTATCGTATTGCCCTTTTCAATGGGTACCAGTCTTAACTCTTTGCCCTTAATTTCCTGAAAGCCTTTGGTCTGGGTCAGATCGACATTGTCCCCCTCGGCAATGAAGTTTTTGGCGATAGCCCGCATGCTGTACTTCTGTCCGTATGGCAGCACGATTTTATACTCACCCGTAATCGGGTCGGACGTAGCTTCCCCCACCTCAATCCCGTCGGGCAGGGTCTGGTAGATAATTCGGGCTTCAACAGGTTTGCCCGTTGTCTGGTCGATCACCTTGCCGCTGATGAGCGCCACCGGATCGGGTTTGGTTGTCGTTGGCGCAGCAGCCAGATCACCTTCCCCTCCCCCCACTCGGCCGGGCTGGTTGGTCGGCTGCTCATCCGTCAGCTTCACCCGAACAATATCGCCTTTGCCCAATGTGTTTTTGAATGTAGTCAGGTAGGCATACTCGCCTGAAGCCGCCAGCGAGTAATACGCATCGTAGCCATCTGTGTTGACTGACGGACCGAGGTTAACCGGCTTCGACCAGTGCTGCCAGGTTTTATCGACCCGTTTGCAAACGTAAATGTCATTGCTTCCCTGCCCCCCTTCGCGATCGCTGGAAAAGTAGAGCGTGGCACCGTCAGGGGCCAGAAAGGGCGTTGTTTCCGTAAATTTTGTGTTTACGTCCGATCCCATATTAATCGGTTTGCTCCACGAGCCGTCTTTCTGCCGGAAGCTGACGTATATATCGTCTTCCTTGCTGTTTTTCTTCTCGCTGAACGCCATCAGCAGCACCTTTCCGTCGGCCGACATGAATCCGCAGTCAAACTGCCCTTTGCTCATGTTGGTGTAACTGGGGATATCCATTTTTTGCGGTGCCGACCAGCCGTTGGCTGTCCGTTTACTGATCGAGAATCCACGGGTTTCGTAGTTACCGTTGGCGTATGCGCCCTTCACCAGCATGGTATTCCCATCGGGCGTGATACTATAGGCACAGTTATATTCGTCCTTGTTCAGCGGGAAACCCATGCGTTTGGCGGGTCCCCACTTGTTGTTCATGTCCTGCTCCGAGTACCAGATATCCTGGCTCCCTTTGTCGCCGTGCGTATTATTGGGGTGGCTGATACGGGCAAAATACAGCGTCCGCCCGTCCGGCGAAATCATCGGGTTGATTTCGTTATATTCTGAATTGACCTGATTCCCCAGGTTTTCAACCCGCGGATTTACAGCGCCAGCAGCCGTTCCAGATTGAGGGGTGGCCGATTGCGCTAGGGTTGCCTGCGTTACGTCGGTTTGTGCACTGACGGGCTGCGCCACAACAGTCAAGGTGGTGATGACTAAACCAAAGACAATCGCACGACAGGGATTCATGAACAATGGATGGAAAGAAATTAATCGTTTTCTGAGAAACGCTGATTGAAGTTGGTTTTGTATATCAGGTTGGCTTGTTGGACTTTACCACTTTTACAAGCTGTAAGCCAATAGCTGGTAAATGATCGAAATCATTATCGGCCGCGAACCATACTATCGATTGATAAACTTGCTGGACTGTTTCACCAGATTCATCGTTGACAATGCGCTCCGCAGGGGCAAAAACCTGCTCAATATTAATACGTCGATTTGTCTCTCCCGAGCCCGTTCCTGCATAGGCGCGCTTAAAACAAACATTATGCAACCACCCGCAGCTTGGCGAAGCTTAGCAGCAGGACTTTTTCGCCCGCTTTGTCAAACAGGATCGTCGCCTTCCGTTCGGCTCCGTTTATGTCGATTTTCTTAACCAGACCAAAGCCAAACTTGGCGTGTTCCACCCGCTGACCCGCTGCCAGCTCGGTGGTGCTGGTTGGAGCAAAGTCGGGCGAGGGCGTGTGGGACGCGAGCGGTTGTGGTGCCTGCGAACGGGCCGTTTTCTGAGCCAGTGACCGCACAAACGACATCGAACCGGACGACGTGCTTTCGCTACGGTCCCGTTCGGGTCGGTCAAAATCCAGGCGGCTGGGCGCCGAACGAGTCTTGGCTATTTTCAGATACTGCTGGTCGATTTCCATCAGGAACCGGCTGGGTTCGCACATTTTCAGCCGACCGAAGTGATAGCGCGATTCGGCGTAAGACATGGTCAGGCGTTTTTCAGCGCGGGTAATCGCTACGTAAAACAGCCGCCGTTCTTCTTCCAGGTCGTTCCGGCTTTCGAGCATCATCTGGCTGGGAAACAGGTCCTCTTCCATCCCGACGATATGCACGTTGTTGAACTCCAGTCCCTTGGCCGCGTGGATGGTCATCAGCGTCACTTTGTCGTTGTCGCCGTCGTCTTCCCGTTCATCGGCCGTTGTCAGCAGCGATACCGACTGCAGGAACGCGCTCAGACTCTTTTCTTCGTTATCCGGATTATCGACAAATTCCTTGATGGCGTTCAGCAACTCCTGCACGTTCTCATACCGCGCCAGGCCTTCGACGGTTTTGTCATCGTACAGCTCTTTCAGCAACCCCGATGCTTTAGCAATGTGCGAGGCTACTTCGAACGCATCTTTCTGGTCGAGCAGCAGCTTGAAACTCTTGATCAGGTCGGCAAACCCTTCGATGGCAATCCCACCCCGACCCGCGACGAATTTGCCGATGTCG
>Ga0265780_10010776_pt1 | contig 10872 bp, 13 predicted proteins | sample P1T30metagenome_FD_192432 | JGI IMG/M metagenome (GOLD analysis project Ga0265780, IMG submission 192432) | Plant litter microbial communities from East Loma Ridge, Irvine, California - P1 T30 | ecosystem: Environmental > Terrestrial > Plant litter > Unclassified | place: USA: California... | reverse complement strand
TGGTAGTAGAGCTGGTCGGTTGCGCCGACGCTGCCCAGGGTGACGATGCCGGCGTACACGCGCAGCAGCGCGCCGGCGGCGTCGTATTCTTCCCAGCCGCCGTCGCGCAGCAGGTTGCGGGTGCCATCGTTGGCCGGCTTCCAGGCCGAGAAATTCGAGCCATCGGTGCCGAACTGGTACTTGCCCGCCTCGGCGTCGATCGCGTACATGGGGAACGGGTAGAGCTGGTAAGGCAGGGTCAGCCACAGTTCCTTGAATTTCGAGTACAGCGCCTGCGTCTGCACGCCCTCGGGGCCGAGGTTGCCGGCGAGGTTCAGCGCGAACGTGAGGTTGGCCAGATCCAGGGTCAGCTCGGTGCCGACAATGAGCAGATCCGGATCAATAATTTTGGTAGTCATGCAAGGCCTTTAGGTTGGGTTGCGGTAGTTGCGATCGATGCGCTGGAACACCGGCAGGGATGCCGTTGCCGACTCCAGCTCGTAGGTGATGTCCATCGTTTCGTATTGAAGATTCACGATCAGGATCCGGACAAGGTTATTTGGCGAGCCTGCCGCGTAGCGCTGCAGCAGCGCGCGGATCGGCGCGCCGGTGGCGGCTTCATCGCTGAACAGCAGGTTGCGCGACGGATCGGCGATGTGCACCTCACTGCCGGCCTTCACGCCGGTGATGGTGAGCATCGTCGTGGCCACGGCGTCGGTCGGCAGGCGCTGCAGCATGACGGCGCGACCGCTGCGGTTGGCGAACTCGCCACGCTTGACCGGCGGGATCACGCTGCGCCCGGCGATGGTCGAGGACAGCAGCGGCATGTAGGGGTAGCCGCTCATGGCAGCACCAGATCGGTGATCTGCACGTCCGGATCAAAGAAAAACTGATCCGTGTCGTAGCTGCCAATGCGGTGCAGGCGCAGCATGGCCGAGATCTCGGTGCCGTTCTTGACGGCCGTAGGCGTGGTGATCTCGATCTTGCGGTGGTTGAAGAACAGCGGCGTGCCCAGGTCGTTGAAGGTGGCGCGCTCGACGTTATCGGCCGGGTCGATCGTCATGGCGCTGGCGCCGCCCGGGCGCGTCCACGTGCCGGATCCGGCCGCCAGGGCCGTGGCCGGGCTGTGCACGTCGTGGGACCAGACCGTGACCGGCAGGCCATCGACGCCCTCATAGGTGAACATCACGCTGATATCGCGCGAAGTCCAGGCCATCGTTTTCTCGATCAGGAAGTTGGCGGTCAACTTCTTGATGCCGGTGCCGGTGGTGACCTGCTTGGCGCCCTGCGGCGAATCGAGCGAATTGAGCGGGTTGATGTTGTCGGTGCGCATCGAGGGCACGATGCGGTAGACCCACGACGAGCCGTCCTGCAGGCGCGCGTTCAGGCACGGCATATCCTGCAAGGGATGCCAGAGGATCATGCCCATCGGCGTATCGGCCAGGGTCACGTTCTTGCCGTGCGCGCTGGTGATGATGACGCCCACGCCGCCGAAGCTGTACGACAGGCCGCTGTTGGTGTTCTCGCGGAACGATGGGCCGACGTTCGACACGTTGCCGAGATCGCAATTGCGCATGTACAGCAAGCTGTTGCCCGAGCTGGTGGCCGTGGCCGAGAGCAGGGCCGAGCCGAGGCGGAACCCGATGAACTTGGCCCCTTCCATGTACGTGCGCACGGTGAGCGAGGAGCTGGCCGGGAACAGGTAGAACAGACCGGCCTGCACGCCATCGGCCTCGCTGAGCTCGAACACATGGTCGAGGAATTCGACGGAAAGTTGTTGCGAGGTCGAGCTCCACGACACCATGTTCAGGGTCGAGCGCTGGCGCGTCCACAGGATGCGGCAGCCGCGCATCACGGTGCGATTCGATGTATTTGCGATGGCCCCGCTGACAAGGCGCGGGGTGCCATAGTTGACGCCCACGAAATCGATGTTCTCCCACACGGCCGCAGAACCCATGCGCACTTCCAGGTTGTTGCCGGTGATGAGCGATGGCGCGTCGACCAAGAACACGATGCCGCGTTGCCCGTTCGGGTATTTGCGGCCGATCCAATTGGCGCTGGTGCCGTTCGTCTGGCCCCAGGTCAGCACTTGCGCCGCGTTGACCCAGCTACAGTAAAGGCGCAACACCGGGTTGACGCCATCGGCTGGCCATACCGTGCCATTGTCCTGCTTGAAGATCAGCGGGTTCGTGGGTGGCGCCCCTACGTTCGAGAGCATGCTGGCGTTGGCGCCGCGCAGCAGGTAGGCGGTAGTCCCTCGGAACTTGCTGTGCGATCGCAGGTGCACCACGTCGCCGGCGAGCATAGCGCCGGCCAGGGGCGAATTGGTGCAGGCCACTCCGTACTGGTACGAGGTGATGCCCGATGGCCAGAGCGTGATCGGGATGGCGATATAGCCCCAGGCGCCGCCGGCGCCGCCGGTGAAGTTGTACGGGCCGGCCAGGCCGGTGATGCTCGATTGCGCCACCTGGCACAGCGGATTGTTGTTGTAGGCGGCCGAGCCGGCGCGCGTCATGATTTGCAGGATCGCGGCATTGTTCGGATCCTGGCGCGCGAAGAACACGTCCTGCACCTTATGCTGGGTCCAGCCCTCGGCCATCATGTTGACGATGACGGTATTGCCGGCGCGGTTGATCGCCGCCACGAGGTTGGCCGCGAGCGTGGCGCCGGATCCGGCGTTGAACTGGTTATTCGATGCGCTTGATGCCACCGCGACCAGCTCGGCGCCGGCGAGGACGAAGCGTGCGCCGGCGGCGGCACTGGCGCTGGCCAGGTTGATCGACAGGACGGCCGCAGCGGTCGATTTATCCTTGCTGGTGCCGTCGCCTTCGATCGGCACGCCCCATACCCATGGATCGCGGGCATAGCCGCCGTAGCCGGTGATCTCCTGGCCCGAGCGCGTCACGTTGGCGCTCACCATTTGCGAAAAGCCGGTACCGGGCAGGCCGTTGACCGGCGCGCCGCTGACATAGGTTTCGGGCCTGAGATCGGGGTGATCGATCAGGGTGCCGGGGAACACCGGCGGCGAGCCCGGGTTCAGGCTGGTGACCGTCAGGGTGCCGGTCGACGCGGAGAAGCCGCCCAGGAACGATACGCCCTCGGTGAGGTAGCAGCCGTGATCGCAGAAACGGTCAGCCATGGGCCATCCCCTTGAAGTACTCGGCGTAGGCGGTGCGCAGGGCCAGGTTCTCGGCCGGCGCCACCGGCACGCGCAGGACGTTGGCGCGGATCTCGGCCGTCACTTCGGGCACGTAGGCCACCAGCGCATCGAGCGCCTGCACGACGTCGGGACGCGCCAGGTCGATCCACTTGCGCACGGTGGTGTCGCGCACGATCGCTTCCACGGTGCGGTGCTCGCAAGCCAGCACGGCCAGCTTGGCCAGGCCGAAGCGATCGAAGAACGGCCCCACGTCGATCAGGCTGGCGGTGGGATCGGCCGGCGCGCTTGGTGCAGCCGGCGCGGCGCCCAGCTCGATGTAGTCGAAATCGGCGAACGGGTAGCCATCGAGCTCGGTGGCCGTGTCGCTGGCCGTGCGGTATTCGGTGATCTTCTGGCCCAGGGCCTTGGAGCGAATTTCAAAGGTTTTCATCGGTGCTTTCATAGGACAGGGTTGCGCGATCGCTCCAGGCGTGGGCGAATGCCGGCGCGCCGCCGGCCCAGGCGAACGTGGGCTCGCCGGTGGCGCTGATCTCGATGCGCTCGATGCGCCAGCGCGCGTCGGCTTCTTCGGTGCCCGGCAGCGCGGCGCCACGGTAGACGAGATCCTCGGACACGAGATCTGCCCGGCGGATGAACACGACCGGCGCAGGCGCCTCGCCGCCGCCGATCGGGTTGGTGATCTCGATCAGGTCGACCGGGCTATCGTCGGCCATCACGATCAGCGCCTCGGGCAGATCCGGCAGCGCGCCGACGTCGACGGCGATCCGGATCTCGGTGACGCCCAGCTCGACCACGGTTTCTTCGCTGCACGCGGTGAGCTGCAGCGGCGCGTTTTGCAGCTCGGCGATCGACAGGTCGATGCTCATGGGCGCGTGATCGTCAGGGTGGACGTAACGGGGCCGTGCAGCACCAGCAGCGGCTCGCCATCGGGCGCGAACAGCAGCAGGTCGGTTTCGCAGGGCGTGAGGATCTTGGCCGTGTCGGTGTGGCGGAACACCAGCGTGACGGCGCCGGCCGCGCCATCGATCTCGATGCCGCCGTTTTCGGTGGACAGGTCCACGATGACGTCAGGCGATCGCGCCGACTCGCGCACCTGCATGCGGCCGGTGTAGCCGGTCAGGTTGATGGGCTCGCCGCGCTTCTTGAGCGCCAGGCGGATGCGCCGGGCCAGACCGCGCCGCAGCTCGATCGGGTATGGCTTGGAATTCGGTTGTGCAGTGCTCATGGGTGGGCCTCCTCTTGCCATTCTTGCGTCACGACAAGCAAAAGGGCGAACCGCAGTCCGCCCTTTTTACCTGGTGCCGCGAGCGCGATTTAGTTGCGCTTGGCGTTGGCCTTGGTGATCTTTTTTTGCGGCGCAGCCGGTGGTGCTGGCGGCGCTGGTGGTGGCGTGGCGGCTTCGGTGGCCGGTGGCGGCGTAGTAGCGTCGGCGGCTGGTGGTGGCGTGGAATCGCCAGGCGGGGCCGTAGGCGCTTCGGCGCCCTTCTCCTGCACCGATTCATCACCCGGCGGCGGCGTGGCCGTGTCGGCCTGTTTGGCGGCTTCTGGCGCGGGTTCGGTGGCGAATGCGGTAACCGTGCCGGTGGCGACCAGATCGCCAGCCGGATCGATCACCACTGGCGCCTCGATCGGCGCGGCCATGATCTCTTGTTCGAGCACGAAGAACCCCGGGATCGACAGGAACAGGGACAGGTCCGGTTCTTCTACTGGCGCGCAGGAGATCATTCCGGTCGGCCATGGCTCGAAGGCGATGCCGTTAATGAGGGTCGATGCGTTTTCGTTTTCGTTGATGATGCGTTGCATGGTTTGCTCCAATGTAATGACGGAAAAAATGGGGCCGCAGCCCCATTTTCTTGCTACTGCCCGGTGATTAGCCGAACGGCTTCCACTGCTGCGAGCGCGACACGATGTTTTTGATGACGATGTGTTGACGACGCTTGGTGATGCGCAGGTAACCGCAGATCATTTGCAGCCATGGATCGATCGGGCTGTTCACGGCCGCCATCGGGATCTTGATCATCGGCATGAACTGCTTCCACGAGATCGCGTGATCCGAGGCGCGCAGGTTCAGCACGAAGGCGTTGGACGAGCCCGGGATATCGCGGTTCTTGTCGACTACGACGGTGGTGCCGCTGACGTGCTTCGGCACACGGCACATTTCACGCATATCGGCCAGCACGTTGGTGCCGTTCTTGCGCGAGCGGTAGATCACGTAGCCGGTTTCTTCGCCGCCGACCGAGCCGGTGATGGTCAGGGTGACCTTGCCGCCCTGCGCTACTGCGGCCTGCGCGGTAACCACGGCCGTCGACTGGCCTTTGTGGTTGATGCCGGTGACAGCGTAGTAGAACTGGCCAGCGTGGTCAGCATTCCAGGCCGAATCGGCGCCACCATCGGCAGCGGCTGCGGCGGCCACGGTTTGCGGTGCATTGCCGGCCAGGCGCGCGGCCAGCTTGGCGTGCTGCGGGTTGCGGAGCTGGAACACCTTCTTCATCTTCTCGTCACGGCAGAACACGTCCTGCGTGGTGGCGATCTCGCCGAAGGCGGTCTTGATCTTCGACACGTGTGCGCCGTATGCCAGATCCTGGCCGCTGCCGGTCAGGCCGACGCGGTAAGCTGGATCCAGGTGATTGTTCAGGTCGGTCTGAACCGAGCCCGGCATGAAGATATCGGTCGAAGTACCGAAGTTTTCGATGCCCCACACGGTTTCGGCCGCCTGGCTGATCGGTGCGATGTTATCCAGGGCGCCGCCCTTCATGTCGATCACGTGATCGACCGAGCCCAGCAGTTCGATCTGCTTGCGGATGCCGTTGAATTCGGTAGGCACGACAGCATCGTCGCCCTCGAACGACAGGAACTCGATGTCCGACAGCAGTTGCAGCGTGCCGTTGGCCTGCTCCAGCGCCTTGGCGGCCACGATGTTGTTCTGGTGGCCCAGGACCAGCGAGATCTTGCGGTAGGTCGACAGGTATTTCACCTGGCCGACTTGGCGAGCGTAGTCGCCTTCAGTTTCTTCGGCAACACCCGATTCGGTGTTGGTCGAGCCGCCCAGGACGCCACCGACGCCATACTGTTCGGTCCATTCGTCAACGGTGGCCGTTGCCGAAGGCTTTGGCAGGCGGTTGAACAGGGCAAAGTGCTTGTTGTCCTGCACGGTGGCCTGCATGGTGGTATCGAGCGACTGGATGCGCAGCGCGGCGCCGCCTTCCAGACCGGCCGAATCCGAGCCGTAGCCCGCTTCCAGCGCCTTGTTCATGGCGGTCAGTTCGGTCATACCGAACGAGCCGGTTACCGTTTCGCCGCCGCCGGCGTTTTTAATGAGTTGTTCGACAGACATTGTTACCTCGTAGGTTATTTAGGTTGAAACACTTTGGCGACGATCGAAGGGTCAACAGCGACCCCGCTACCGATTGCTGCCTCGGCAAGCGCGACTTCCTGCAAGGAAAGTTTTCCGACTTTTTGCAGGTCGAGGCACTTGGCCAAGAACTCTTGGGGTGGCAGGCCCTTTTCATTGGCGTCGTTGTCGAGCGCCTTGTTCATGGTTCCTGCCGGGATGACCGGGACGGTCACGCTCTTGCGGCCGGCCGGCGCATTGCGCACGGCGTCCAGATCGGCGCGCAGCGACTTGACCAGCTCGGTTTGTTCGTTGAAGGCTTCGGTTTGGGTGGCGAACGACTTGGCCAGCTCGCCGATCGTGGCCTGCTGGCCCTGCAGCAGCGCCACAGCCATGCCCAGCGCGGTGGTGGCCTGGCTTTCGGTGTGATCCAGGCGCTCGCCGAGGGCCTTGAGCATTTCCATGCCGTCCAGGGCCTCGACTTCCGTGCCGTCTTCCAGCACCAGCGTCATCGACTTGGCCAGCGGCGTTTCGCCCGAGCCAGCTTGCGGAGTCGCTTTCTGGCCTGCGCCCGCGCTCGCTGCTGCGCCTTCGCCTGCAGCAGCGCCCGAAGATCCGGCCGCAGCGCCAGCACCTGCATCTGCGCCAGCGCCGGTTCCTGCACCTTCGCCAGCGCCAGTGCCTGCGCCCTGGCCTTGACCCTGCCCGCCATCCGTCGCGCCATTGCCGCCACCTTCGCCGGCAGCAGCCGCAGCCGCGCCAGCATTTGCATCCGCTGCGCCTGCGGCGCCTGCGCTCGAACCGGCTGCAGCAGCAGCCGCCGTGTTTTCTGCATCGGTGGACAGCGACTTATTCATCTGTCCCATCGATGCGATCAATGCCTCAAAGCTCATCGCTTCTCCTGTAGTGCACTCTGTAGATCGGTTAAAAATCGCTCGATGTAATCGGCAGCGGCCTCGGCCGGCAGATCAAATCGTTCTTGTGCGGCCTGAATCAGGCCCGGTTGGGTCATCGTTTTCACCTCGCCGCCGTGGATCAGGCTGGCGAACTGGTCACGAAAATCGACGTAGCTCATGAGCTGTTGGTCGAGGGATTGCACGCGCAGCGCGGCGCCGCCGGTGAGCGTGGCCACGTCACTGCCGCCGCCCGCTTCCAGGCCCTTGAGCAGCATTGCGGCGCCCCAGCTCTTGGCCAGTGGCCCGAAAGCGCTGGTGGAGATCGTGGAAAGCGTGGGATTGACCGGCGTCTTGGAAAAGCCGATGTTCGTCCAGCGCACCTGGCGGATCACGGCCACCTTGTTGCCGCGCGCATCGGTTCCCACGCCCTTGTCGGCGACGCCGCCGCCAACGGATGGGTACCAGCGTTGCGGCGGGCTGATATCGGTGATCGAGGACCAGAACTGATTGGCGCGCTCGGCGGCCGGCCCCTGGCCACAGAAAATCTGGCCCTTGACGAAGGTGACGTCGTTTTGCACGCGCACCTCGATCGGGCGGCCGATCTCGAACGACTCGTAGTTCGGGATGCCCTTCTTGGCGCCGATCTGCGTGTAATGCTCCAGATCGAGGTTGCCGAACTTGAGGTAGTAGTCGGCCGACTCGGCCAGCGCCTTGGCCAGCACGATCTCGCCCTGCAGGTCGCGCATCTGGTTACTCGCCTCGATGTAGACGAAGCGGTCGCGGCCCTCGGTGACAGGCGTGGCCTTGAGCATCTGCCCGCCGCCCACCGTGATGTGGTCAGGCAGGGCATCGAGCAGCGCCAGGTTTTCAAGTTCTTCGTTCATGACGCAACGATGGCGTCACGACTTTTTACGGTGAAACTTTTTTGATGCGATGGGGCAAAAAAAAGCCCGCAGTGTGAGTGCGGGCGAAGTCCGTGGTACGGCCTGGTTCGGGAAGGATCCCGAGCTCAGCAGTATGCCATCAATATTTGGTAACGCAAAGCAATATTGCTTTAAGCATCTTGGGCGCGCCCTTGGTGCCCTGCACCTTGCGCACGAACTCGTCCACCGGCATGGCGATGATGCCGCCGAAGAAACGCGGATCGTCGTAGTGCCCCAGGTAGGCCGCCTGCGCCGCCTCGATCGAGGGGAAGTTGATCATGCACTTGTCCTCGTCGTACTCATCCCAGCGCTTGCGGCGCATCTGGCGCACGATGTACACGAAGCCGGCGGCGGCATACGGGCCGACAAACACGTCGACCGGATCGCCGTCCACGCCCTCGGTGCCGGCGATCTCGCCATAGGCGAAGCGGAATACATTGCGCCAGGCCTTCCCGGTTTCGTCCACTCCCTCGCGCACGGTGCCGGCCGGGTTCTCGATGACCAGTTCGAGGCCGTGCCATTTCTCGCGCGGCTTGTAGTAGTTGCCGGCGGCGGCCTGCGCCGGCGTCGGCTGGCGCCAGGTCGGCTCGACCGATTCCAGGGCGGCCGAGGCCTTCACGTGCAGCCGGCCATCTTCGTCCGCCATCGCGGCCAGGTTGCCATTGTGCCGACGCATCATGAGCGCCGCATAGCGTTTGTCGATGCTCATGGCGTCTCCAGTAGGCCAGTGGGTGGCGCCGGCGTGGGGCCGTTGCCGGTGGTGGGTGAGGCGCGGTTCTGGTGCAGGTGCTTGTCGAGCCAGGATTGAAAGTCCGGATCATCGTGCACGCTGGCCGCCGGCATCAGGTGCCAGGTGCCACGGCAATGCGGGTGCACGGTGCCGGCCGGGATCCAGTACAGCTCGGACGGCACGCGCTCGACCAGCTCGTCGCCCACGCGCTTGCGCGGCGCCGCCGATCGGCCGACGTTGTTCTTGCCTGGCCAGACTTCCTTGTCGCCATCCTTTTCCGGCGCATCGGCGGCCACCACCTTCATCACCACGCCATCGATGCGCTTGCAGAACGGACAGGCGCCCTTGTACTGCTCGATGCGCTTGACGCTCGACCCGGGCGTGAGGGTCATGATCAGGCCCTGGTTCGCGTTCTCGCCCGCCTCGGTGACGGCGATGCGGCGCCAATCCCGGTTCAAGGTGGCGAACTCATCAAACAGCTTGGACTGCAGCACTTCCTTGGTGGCGATCGGATCGCCCTGCATCTTCTTGAACGTGTGTTCCAGGATGACGCGCTTGATCTTCTTGCGCGCGGTGTTCGACAGGTCGACCAGCAGCTCGGCGCAGCGCGCCTTGCCGAACTCCATCACCGCGTCCATCTTGCTGCCGAAGTTGAACGCCTTCTGCGCGCCGGCGACGGTGAGCGGCATGGCCAGGAGTGCCGGGTCGAGCTGGAGCACGCTGATAGCCTTGCCGTTCATGTGCGCCTGTACGCGGCCCATGATCGAGGAGCGCACCGCCAGCCATTCCGCCTCGGTGCGCAGTACCTCCTCGGGCATCAGGGTGTGCAGCAGGTAGTCGACCAGCAGGCTCCAGTCATCGAACAGGAACTGGTCGGCCGGCAGGCTGGTGAGGTACAGGTGGGCGAGCTGGGCCTGCTCCACGCTCCAGTTCTGGACGTAGGGCGCCGGCTTCGGTATCGGCGCCTTGTGCGGGCTGACCATCTTGCCCTCGGCCCACAGCTTGAGGCTCGCTTGCACGTTGCCCAGCATGGTGAGGCCGCGCGCAGTGAATTTCTCGATCAGCGCCTGCAGGAACGGCGAGTGGTGCGGCTCCCATACGTCATGCTGGCCATCCTCGCCCGAGATCGACTTGGCCAGCGCTTCGAGCGCGTGATCGGTGCAGCACGGCGACAGGCCGCCCAGGTCGATCAGCAGTGGCTTATGCTGCATCCTTGGCCTTTTTCTTTCCGCCCTTGCCGGGCTCGTGGCCGGTGACCTCGTGCCAGTGGATCCGGTGCTCGCGCGCCGTCTTGTCCTGCACCGTGACGCCATGCGCGCCGGCGGCCAGCACCTGGCCAGATCCGGAGTACTCCCCGGCCTTGAAGGCGATGCTGTCACCCTCGGCGACCGAGCCCGGGCCGAACTGGCCGCCCGCCTTGTACTCTTTCAGCAGCGCCAGCAGATCCACGAACTGCGGCTGCGCCAGGTCGGGCTTTGCCGGCGGCGCCGGTTCGGCCGGCTTGTCCTTTGGCTTGGCGGCAGGCTTGGGCGCCGGCTTCTTCTCGGCCATCAGATCGGCCAGGTCGGCGCGCAGGTGGTCCTTGTGATCCTCGGACTTGAACGGCTTCTCGGCCGGCTTTTTGGCCGGTTCGCCCTTTGGCAGGGCCTTCATGATCATCAGCATAGGGCAGCAAACGTGTACACCGGCAGGTCTGGCAGCTCCAGGGCCTTGCCGAAATCGAAATCATTGCCGACGCTCGACGGCGGCGCCTCGGGCTCGGCGCCAGGCTTTTTCTTGGCGCCCTTTTTATCACCTGGTGCGCCGTCGTCGTCGCCATCTTCGTCGTCATCGGCATCTTCCCCACCTGGTGG
>Ga0265780_10010775_pt1 | contig 10873 bp, 9 predicted proteins | sample P1T30metagenome_FD_192432 | JGI IMG/M metagenome (GOLD analysis project Ga0265780, IMG submission 192432) | Plant litter microbial communities from East Loma Ridge, Irvine, California - P1 T30 | ecosystem: Environmental > Terrestrial > Plant litter > Unclassified | place: USA: California... | reverse complement strand
AACCCCCCAACATCCTCCAACCCCAGCCCCGCCGTCTCAGGATAAACCCTCCAAACCGTCCACCACGCGACCCCGCAAACGCCCGCATACAAGCTAAACGTGCCCGTGGGCGTGAAGAACTCCATCATGGGCAAGAACGTCACTCCGACAAGTGTGTTACTCCCCCAATTTGTCGCCGTCGCGAGCGCACTGCCCAGACTACGTACTTGCAGCGGGAAAAGCTCGGATTGCTGCCAGGGCACGTTGCCGAGGCCCGTGGCGTAGCCGGCGACGTAGGTTACCATTGCGATGAGAATGACAAGCGGCCATGTGCGGTTGGTGGGGAGCGTGGACGAGCCGGCTTCGCCCGTGAGGTCGACGTGCAGGAAGGCGAGGGAGCAGAGGAGGAGGCCGGCGATCATTATGGGAATGGAGAAGAGGAGGATGCGGCGGCGGCCGATGCGGTCAATGGAGTGGAATGCAAGCAGGGTGAAGAGGAAGTTTGTCAGGGCGATGGATAGGGAGGTCAAGGTCGGGCTGTGGAAGCCGACGAGCCGGAAGATGGTGGCAGAGAAGTACATCAGGGAGTTCTTGGGATGTAGTTAGTGGGGGAGGTTGGTAAGGGGGAATGGGAAGAACTCACGAAGCCGCAGAGCTGTTGGAAACCTTGGAGCATGCATGCGATGACAAGGGCACGCCGATTACCACCTACATTAACGAGCTGGGAGAAGTTGTCGTGCACTCTGGCGACTTTTGAAGACCAACCGGTTTTGGAAGTTTGAGGGACGTTTCGAAGCCCAGCTGCGTCTTCCTCCTCCAAGATCTCCTTTGCGACCTTGCGCAGGACGCCGTTCACCAATTTCCCCATCCCATCCCCGAGACCATAAACCTTTGTCAGGACTCTCCTCGCTTTTTCTCTGCGGCCAGCCTTTACCAAGTAACGAGGGGTTTCAGGAAGGACAAAGAGCATGCAACACTGCACTGCGGCTGGTAGTGCGCCGAGGCCGACCATCCATCTCCATCCATTTGGCTGTGTCGAGAACAGCCAGCCAATGATGTACGCAACCACCTGACCGCCGGTGATGAAAAGACTTGAGACTGTAACGAGTCTACCACGAAATGCACTGGGTGCCAGTTCGCTGATGTACATGGGCACCACAAAACTCGCACTTCCAACAGCAGCGCCGACCACACTTCGTCCCAGGATCATGCCCCATACCGTACTCGAGCAAGCCTGTATGAGCGCACCAACAACAAACAAGATATCCGCGATGAGAATGATACTCTTGCGCCCCAGAGCATCAGCCAAAACCCCCGTAAGCGGCGACGCCAAGAGCGCGAAGAACGACGTCGAAGAAGTAATCAGAGATTTATCCAGAGTGGTGAGCGGCCGATTCGACAATGACGAGTTTATGGAAATCAGAGTCGAGGATATTACTCCAGTACTGCGGTCGCAAAGTCAGCGCAGAACACGAAACGATGCCGGGCGCAGGATCGTCTGTTCATATCTTGGACGTACTCGTAGCCGAAAAGTAGCCCACTGACGCCTGCGCATATCGTCAAACCCCATATAAACAATCCTGGTGCCACCAGCGCGCTTTCATCTACTTCCACATCTGCATCTCTATCGCTGTTCTCTTCATTCGGATCGTTGCGGATGAGCGGCTCGGCGGCAGCGTCGGTCATGCTATGGAGCTCTAGATCGTCTATTTGCGCCACGGCGTAGGTACATCGAAGGGCGCACCTAAGAGTCGTGCAGGTGCGGTATGAAGGTAGGACCTGGAGTGCGAAGTAGGTTCCGACGGATCGGAACGCGGAACCTGGGGTCTCGCGACGCACTAGCGCATCACTTGGTGCGTGCGCGTGGTCGTGTGTTTTATGTCACTCTGCGCACATGACTTTAGCGGGGTTGGATGGCTGGTTACAAGGAACAGTGTATTAGGTCACGACAAGAAAAAAAGTTTGAAGTGATTATAAATTTTCCTATGGTGGTCAAAGTCATATATGACTGAACCATCTGTCAAATAGGCGCAGCGACAGCTTGTACCCTTATCAAGCTCACTTCCCAGGGCAGTGCTTGCGCTCCGCCTTGCAAAAGGCTGGGTGTACCGTGTCCAATAAAGGGCATTGGCTGAGGTCGCTTGCAATGCCCCCTTTGATATTGCTGGACATCTCTCCCTTCTGAATGTCTCTCAGTTCATCCCATCATCACCGTGCCGACCATCTTTTGAGCGCCAGCCATGCCCGTTCAACGCCTATTGCTCATGCTAGAAACCATCTGCACGACAGTTATGTGCTATAAGCGCGCAGGATAGAGTCTCACAGCTCTCCACACCAACGATGAGTCGGTATTTCTTGAGCGCATCGCTATTATCTTGAAGTGGATGACGCCTTGACCTCTCATTTCGGCTCATCGCTAGTCTCGGGTCCATGATTGGCAGGCCCGGTCGGTGGGCCTTGAGGTGGTATTGAGTGTTGTTGCATCATAGGCTGCGCGTAGCTACCGCTCGGGGTGCCACGGTGCTGGTGAGGGAACTGGTGGTGCTGGTGCGGTGAGCCGTAATGTGGCTGGTGCGGCTGCGCATAGGGGGCACGCATGGGAGTCACTGTGGTATTTAGCGGGTGCCGCTATGAAACATCATGCAAAGGACCTACTCGAACCAGGCGGCATTTGGAACATCTGGGGTCCCTGCGCACCTGCCGGCACATACATCATCGGCGGCTGTTGATGTCCTTGCTGCGAGTTGGAGTGACTCATCATCTGCGCTCCAGGTCGTGGACTGTTTGGATAACCATTTGCGCCAGGTGCGCCGGGCATATGCCCTGGGTACTGCGGATATGCTTGGCTGGGAGCTGGCGAATACATCTGCATTTGAGGGTAGCCTGGCATACCCATAGGAGGACCATTGGATGGCTGATGGGTCATCATATGTCCACCCATTTGCGGTCCTCCCGGAGGAGCGATGAACTGGCCGGGTTGGCCGTTACGCAGACCGACGTGTTGTACGTTAGGGCTCATGCCATATTGCGGCATTTGCACTTGCTGCGGGTATCCGGACATTGGCTGTGGCTGGGCACCATACATGTAGGGATGCATTGGGCGAGGCGAGGGATGTACAGATGATGTGGAGTGAGAGAAGTGCATCTGCTGTGCTTCATAGTGTTGAGGTCCTTGACCATGGTGGGGTTGGACTGGTGGACCGCGGGGAGTTTGCTGCGCCGTTTGACCTTGCGGGACAACCTGTCCACCTTGGAGATGAGGTGGCAGTTGGTGTTGGTGCGGCATGGGTCCGTTGCTCATTGCGCTGTGAGGCGCGGAGAGTGGTGCTGAAACTGGCGTGTGTTCGAACATCTGCACGTGACTCTTCTCAGTGTTGGAAGAAGGAAAGTCCCAGGTAGGAGGAGTACGGTATGGTGGAGGAAGGTCCCCGCTGTGGGGCTTCTCCTTGTCCTTCTCCTGTACCTCTTTTTGAATCCGCGCGACGGCATTAAAACTCTCCTTCGTCGCTGGCTGCTTTGCCGGAGGGCGCTGACCACTGAAGAAGCTGGTCACAGTAGGAGCCTTGCGGGTCTCCTGCCTCGCTGCCGAGGTTGGCCTAGGGCTGGAATTCGTGCTTGGATTATTGCCAGGCTGAAAGGTATTTGCTGATGGATTTGGCTTGAATTCGCTAGCGCGGACATTGAACCTGATGGCAGCGTTGGAGGTAGGAGTCTGAACACCACTAGAGGTCTGAGATGGCCCTGTAGGGGGCATGCGCAGATCCTGGGGTGGTATCGGTTGTGGGACATTGTTGTAGGGCACGCCGCCTTGCTGCTTGTGTTGCTGATGATTCAATTGTAGACGGGTGCTCAATAGACCTTGACCGCGTGGGGGAACCTGGTTGAAATTTTGCTGCTGCTGCTGCTGCTGCTGCTGCGGGCGCTCACGCACACTAGCGGAGGCATATGGCGGCTGTGCTGGTCGTGCCCGTTGGTTCTGTTGTCGGTCAACGGTGGCGCTTGGAGAAGCGTGTGTCGAGTCTGGCTTGGGTGCAGCAGGCTTTGCAGCAGCCTTGGGGTCGACCAATGTGCTTGCAGTCTTTGGCGGGGTGGTCTTCGTTTCTTGCGCTTGCTTGAGTGCTCTCTCTACGATGGCCTGCTGCTTGTTCTCGTCCTTGGCAAGAATAGGGACTAGATCCGAAGGCACAGGAGTATTCAGCTTGAAGTTGAGTGCAAACTTCTTCAGATCGTTGAGCTTTACGGCCTTATTCTCCCTCGCAACGACCCGTGATCGCTCAGCAATGCGCATCTTCTCGTTCGCAGAAAACTGCTTGAATGAGTCAAGAAGATCATTTTCTACATTTGTGGTTGCGTCATGTGGCCGGCCGGTCTTCCGTAGAGGGATCGCTGCAACACTTGGCTTAATTGCGCTGCTAGGCTTCTGTGGCTGGTCTGCGCTAAGCTTCGACACTACTGCTGTCTTGATATCATCTTTTGTTGGGACAGCTTTGGAAGCCTCAACAGCAGATGCCGCTGTGGTACTTTGAGACACGTCGGTCTTCGCAGATTCAGGGGCCGCTGTTTTCTGCGCCGCGGGGCTCGCGGTCCTTTGCACCGGTTTGGACACAGAGTCAGGACGTGCAACTGATGAAGAGATGATCGCAGGATCAATGGGGGCACCTGGGACAGTGGCTTGCGGTGCCGGAGCACGTCTCGCCGGAGGTGTGTACTTGTTGGGCTGGCCAGTTGAGAGTTGGGGAAAGTCTCGACGAACGCCGCTGTACTTGTCCTCCTCGTCTCCGCCGTCGTCAGCGGCCATCTGGCCTCCACGCTCTTCGCGAACGTGCGAGTTCATGGCGCTGCTTGCCTCGATCTCTCGCGCAAGCTTCTCGGCACGGGCAGCCTTCTGTGTATACTGGGGGTCGCTTCGGTCGATGGTAGTGGTGTAGAAGTTCTCATCGTAGTTGCTCTTGACTCCGAACATGCGTTCATTCGTTGCGAACTGATCCCATTCTGTTGAGCGACCAGACGACTCCAGGGTCATGTTGGGGTCGATCTCGGCGGGCTCCCACTTTTGCAAATTGCGCTCGCGTATCGCCATGTGGCCGGAGATGTCAGTGTCAGTGCGGAAACCCGCGGTTCCGTTTGATCCCTTTGCCTGCGACCTGTCTAGGACCACGTTGTTCACGTTGAAGTCTGCGACATCGCTCATGTCGAATGACATGACGTGGTAGTCTCCAACGCCAACATAATCTTCAGATGTTTCGCCAGTGCCATTTGTCTGAGCATTGGCAGCTGGTAAGAGCTTCTTCACCATCTTGAACACATAGCGCAGCTCACTCGGGTCCAGCGAGGTGCCTGAAAGCACGCCCGAATATTTCTCGCCATTTTTCAATGTGATGATGCCCGGTAGACCCTGCAAGTTGTGTTGGTTAGCACACAACACGGTATGCAAATAGCAAGTCGCTATACTTACAGTCAAGTTGGCCAACAGGTACATCATCCGATCGCTTAGATGCCGCATTGGAGTCGCAGTCTCGCCGGGCGAGTTCGTTACGTTCTGCGCAAGTTTAGGAGCGGCACTAACACCGTTGGAGGCGGGAGGGTTGGACGGTCGCTGGGTGATAGGGTTGGTGCCCTGGGTCCATGCCTTTTGGGCGGGGGGCTTCCTGTGAGAGAGACGTGGTCAGCATGGCGCTTATGGGGAAGTAGAGGGAAACAAAGATTGGGGTAGATAATGGAATATACATGTGCGAAGTGGCGGGCACGGCCATTGCAGCCGTTGGAATATCGCGGCGTTGCACTGTGTATCCTTGTGACTGCTCGCACGTCGCACCTGGGAATGCCGCTGCTGGGCGCAGGTGCTGTCCAACAAGCTCACGATGCGAGGCCAGACAGAGCAATGCAATTTACGGAGCGGTGATTGAGGGGTGGAAGGAATCGGGGGGCGAGTTTTGGGGTGGTGCAGGCGGGCCTGAAGCAAATAAAGACAAGCTTACCTCTGACCAGCGTCGACAGGGCTACCAGGCTTGCGCTGTGCGTCAAGGACCTTGCCAGTCGTGCTCATCTTCAGTTGTCGGCCAGGGTTGGAGGCGGGCGGGTTCAGAGCATTGGAGGAGCTGTTCGCGGTCGCAGCAGTGGACATGGAGGGACAGATGGCGCGCGGGTGAGCTCCGTGGGCGGGTCGGGAATTGTGCTTGTGGGAAGGAGCGATCGGCGGGGGAGGAAAGGGCGACCAGCTGGGGAAGGTGAGAGCAGCGCAGGACCCTCAATGCAGCGGAGAGGCTTGGGATAATGTGCAATGAGCTGCCGGAATAGCCAGACGGCGTTTGGCAGATGTTATAGGAGGCTGTGCGCGGAGAAGTAGCCAGACGTCGAATGTGAGTGCACTGCTGCACTGCCAAGAGGCTGATCGGCAAGTTGAAACGACCAGGGTGGCTGCGGAAGCTAGTGAGGCTTGAAGGGATCTGGTCGCTGGTGCGCAGTGGAGTCAAGTCGTGTGATGTCGCCGGCGCAAGGTCTGCAATGCTGTGAAAGAGCAGTGCGCAGAGAGTCGGTATCGAGTCGGAGTGGAGGTGCAAGTGTGCGTTGCTGGGGACGATGCGGCGAAACTCGTGAGATAAACGCAATAGGAACTCCAAACGGAGGCCTCGCAGGCTGCCAAGCACTGTCCACGAGCTGTTCAATAGATGCGCCTCACTATGCGCAGAAGTGCCCTATTGTCCTGCCAAACAACCAATGCCAAACAATCCTGTCTGCTACCTGCTTTTGCAGGCAAACACCAATGCAATGCTACGGGGTTTTGAGGCGTCGGCCCCACAGTGCGCTCATGTCTGGTAGTCTCAATACTTCGTACATTACAATTATCCTACTAGTCGGATAGCGTCCAGCAGCACATATGTAGCGATGCGCTAACAGTCGGGGGCAAATGGGAGCCCTCAGGCGTTCGGGCCGTTAGCTTCCAAACGGACGTCATACAGGGCTCCGTGTCAACAGAGCTGGTGTTTGGAACGTTCTGTTGCAACCATGGCAGAAGCGCGTGGTGTCGAGTCTCTTGCCGTGGGACACATCAGCGCACTGCTGCGCCACACACCCGTACTTTGCAACCCGAAAGTAGTGGTGAGACAGGCACAGCTTATGAGCATCACAAAAAAACATGCACTCAGATGTTTGAGTTGGAGTTGGAGTGATGCACGTGACATGGATGTTTCCGATGCCAACCCTAACGTTCCAATGCCGAGAGCCATGTCGCGCTCCTCCCACGTCGCACCCATTCACTCCATCGTAGCACGCCCAGACTGGATTCACAATGACTGAAGAGGCCTCATCTGCCTCTGTCAGGTCCTCGCAGGGGTCTCATAAGCGCGCCCCTAAGAACGTGAGTCTGCCCTCCGCCCGCATCTCCAATCATGGACCCTCAGAGCCCGACCGCAGCAGCTAATACTTTGCGCGATGCAGCCCCAACAGCAGCTGTCGCAGATAGAGAAATCTGTCACCCACCTGCTAGTCGCCACGAAGCAGCTCCTCGGTTCGTTCAACGCGCCCCAGCACTGGAGCCCCCCGCTGACACTGCGAAGAAACCCTGACACTATGGTCTCGCGGGACTGCAACGGAGAGCGAAGTCTCCGACGTCTATGTGCGCCTGGGTTATGAGTTTAATATCGCGTCGCGTGCATTCAACGCCATCGGTGTCGACACGGGCGATCTCGGAAATGTCCCGGAACTGCTTCGAGGCATACTAGAGGAGACGCTCAGCCAGGAAGCCTCGCAAGCAAGCCTCGACAACTTCCTGCCACGCATACGCGACATCATCATCAACCTCCTACACGGCCTGAAGAAGAAGCAGCAGCGGTTACGGCAAAGAACGGGCCGGGATGGCACTCTCAGCGGCGGCACACGGCAGGGCAGCATTGGCAGCAACGGCGACATGGAGGAGGCGCAACAGCAACGCTCACAAAGTACGAGGCTTCCTGCACGCGGCGAAAGCGCTGAACTTGGCGACAACGGGCCCAACCTGCCACCGCGATCCTCGTCGGTGGTGACTGGGCGCGCGTCCCCCAGCAAATACGACTCACTGCCGTCGAATCCAAAAGCTAACCGATCCACCACAGCTAGCCAGCTGTCTTCGGATTCGTCGCTCTCAAGCACCACAGCACAGCAGATGCCCGTCATTGCTCCATACCCAGCAGACGACGACATGCCCAGGCCTCCCCAGTCGTCGCAACCAAACTACGCCGTCGACTTCCCGCCACCGCCGCCACCACCGAAGCAGGAAGACGCATTCGCAGCACTACAGAGAGGCGGGGAGCTGGAGAGAAGGGCTTCAAGGCGTTTCTCCCAGTACCAGATACAGAAGCATCTTGGGACCAACGGCATTGCGATTCCACCAGTCCAAAACTCTCCAGTGCCGAATAGGGGTCGGGATGTGAGGGAATCTATGAATGCAGTGCGCACCAGAGCCTCTCTGATGCACAGTCGGCAACGGTCGACACAGCAGCGACCCGCAGTGGAAATAAAGTTTGACAACGCAAACGATGTCAGGCGCATATCTGAGGAAAGCTCCCAAAGTTCGGTACCAAGCATTGCTGCCCCCACGGAGCCAGAACCACAAGATAGCCCCACGCAGAAAACCCCAGAGGACAAAGTTGGCCCAGCGCCCTCATTCGCCGACGGTGACAAGCCGGTGTTTGGTGCGACGCTGAACGGTCCCTTGTCCGACCCCATGGGCATGAACGCGGGAGAGCTGTCTGCCAAAGAATCCCTGAAAGCTGCTTCTCTACCAACAAGAGCTGGATCTCGCAGAGGGAAGTCGGTTTCTCCGCATCCACAGCAATTTATTCCAGAACAGTCACCGGAGCCCAACAAAGAGCTCACACTTTTCTTGCAATACAAGCATAAGATCAAGAAGTACGTCTTCGCTGATGGCTTTGATTTGTCTGCAGGTCGCCTACAACTGGCTTTCATTGAAAAGTTTGCCTGGGATACCCATCGCTATGGTGAACTGCCCGAGATCCATGTTCAGGATCCTGTTTCGGGTGTGCGCTACGAGCTAGAAGATATCAACGATGTCAAGGATCGATCAGTTCTTGTGCTCAACGTGGAGCAACTTGATGAAGTCAAAAGCCACATCGACGACAAATTTGGCGGTCTGAGCCGCTTGGTAGAAAGCATCAAAACTGTGGTCGATGACCAACAGTCAACTATACAACGCGTAGCAGAACGACAGCAGCAGACAGCACGAGAATTGGCCGGCATCGCCGCGGCGCCTACGTTATCCTCAGCGCGTAACTCAGCCTTGTTGCCATCTCGACCAATTCCGAGCGGTCCTCCGGTGGAAGGCAATATCACCTCTGCTGCGCAACTTAGCGAAGTTCAATCGCTCCGCCGCGACCTGGCCGTAGTACGGCAAACATACTCATCCTTCGTTTCTGATATTCAGGCTAGCATGTCGACAATTCGCACAAAGGCGAATGCTGTCAAGTCGACCGCTGTCAAGGCTGCACTACCGTCCCTGGATGGTGATACCGGACGTGCTTACATCAACACTGGCAAGAAGTCGTTACAGGAGGACTCGGAGAAGATCGTCAATCGGGTGGATGATCTTCAAGACCTTGTCGAAGACCTTCGCAAGGATGTTGTTCAGCGAGGCGTCCGACCCCTTCCTCGCCAACTCGAGGTTACAGCCAAGGATCTCTCCATTGCCACGGCTGAGCTCAAGAAACTGCAAGACTTCCTTGCGAAGGAGAAGCCACTGTGGACGAAGATTTGGGAGCAAGAGTTGCAGACTGTGTGCGAAGAGAGGGACATGCTTACCATGCAGGAAGAACTTGCTGCTGACCTGCAAGATGATCTTGAGAAGGCTGCACAGACTCTCGAGTTGGTCGAGCAAGCCACCAAGCAACAGAACCTGGAGACCGAGAAAGAGCAGACTGGACAGAAGGGCTTGCGTTCGGCTAGTGGTCGGAACGCCATCAATGCAGCTGCTCTGGACAAGGTTGTTGACCCTCGAGAAGCTCGAGACGGCGTACTAGGCGAAGTCAAGGCTCTGCAGCCGAACCATGAAAGCAGGCTCGAGGCCATTGAGCGTGCTGAGAAGGCCCGTCAACGCGAGCTTGCCACACGGAGCGACGACGAGTTCAAGCGCGAGCTAGGCAATTTCGTCGAAGAAGGCAAGCTCAAGAAGAGCGGTGGTGTGGAAGAAGTCGAACGTCTGCGAAAAGCCAAGGATGAGCGCGCTCGCAAGGAGAACGCCGAGCGAGAAGCTGCCCGTCAACGAGCCAAGGCAGAAAAGATGGAGCGAGAACGCGAGGCCGCTGCTGCCGCGGCCGCTGCAGCTGCAGCAAACCCCGAGGGCGTTGAAGAAGCATCTGAGCAGCCAGAGCAAGAAGAAGCAAAGGAAGAATCTGAAGGTGCAAATCCTTCATGATGCCTCCCCAGCCATTCTTAACCTCTATATCTGGTTCATGCTGATGTCTAGAAGTCACGACTTCAGATCCAAAAACCCACGACCCCGGTCTGACCCCCAAGACGATGACGGATACATCCAACGACAGTACTCCAAGTCCCTCTTTTCCCACCCTCACCGCCACAATCCGCATCGTCGACCCCACACCTCGTCCGGCTTCACACAGCGAGGACTCTACATGGCCGTCTTCACGCGACTCCACCCCCACGCCCTCCCTGCACACCCGCAAATTAAAGTCCCTCAGCTTGCGCAGCAGAGTCGGTGGCTCTAGTTCTGACAGCACACCCACACGCCCCCGCGCGAATACATACGATCCACGCACCCCCGAGCGCAAGAAGGACACAGATGCAGACAGCGTGATCAGCTTCACGCCCAGCATGAGCAGTAAGCGCCTGGCGAATTGGGTGTCGGGGCTTCTAGGCCGATGAGCAAAGGTATGTGAATATTGTA
>Ga0265780_10010774_pt1 | contig 10873 bp, 16 predicted proteins | sample P1T30metagenome_FD_192432 | JGI IMG/M metagenome (GOLD analysis project Ga0265780, IMG submission 192432) | Plant litter microbial communities from East Loma Ridge, Irvine, California - P1 T30 | ecosystem: Environmental > Terrestrial > Plant litter > Unclassified | place: USA: California... | reverse complement strand
ACACTCTCTCTCTCTTGTATGCAACTACAGATTACGGGCCGCCTGTGCACTTGGAAATCACGGGTTTTAATCAAGTACACTGTTTTCACTCATGTACAGTGTGTGGAGTTGCTCCACGAGCCATAGAGTTCGTGCTGAATCATTTGGACAATGTTGTAAGCGGGGATTCATGGGCTCCTTTGGATTTTCTGATGCTGCCTGTGTCACTCATTACGAGAGCCGACTTCAGTACGTCGCCGTATCAAATACACACGTTCACAACAAATTTACAAAAAAAAACCCTTGAATTGTGCGGAGGAAAAGGGGGTATATGGTAACGACACGTACAAGTGTCGCTGATCATGTGGAGTTAAAAAATCGCAATATGCCTCCCGCAGTAGAAGCAGCGTTGTCTAACATTGAAAATGCCAAGGCATGCCCAACAAGTTTGTACCACATGGCTATGATCACGATCCGTGATTAGAGGATATTATCGTTCATCCAAGGTGAGGAGGAATGTTGAGCCGGAGGCCCTTTACCCTCGCCAACGTTAGCCAACCAAAACAAAACAAAAAACCCCCCACCCGCAGCTAACAACGACAAAAGACAAAAGTGACCTACGTACATGCAAATCCGTAGCCACCTCTCGCATTATACATGGTCTCACTCGCCGCACCATCTCCCTCCATTCCCAGGACCTCTACCGGTCCTGCAGCCACTGCAGCCACCGCCGCTGCAGCGTTGCGGTACTCAGCGTTACGATACTCGGCGTGTCCTTCACTCAGCGCTGCCCAATCAGTATTCTCCCAGGCGTCAAACTCTGGCTGAGAGACATGGTGCTGGAGGGGCCCAACGGGGCTATTGGCGTCTTCTTCTTTCGAGGGCACCTCGTAATACGGCGTTCGCCTGTGTGCGCAGCCAAACAGGCAAAGTATAAGCAAATCAATTGTCAATTGACACAAAGGGGTGCAGGAGTTCATCTATACCTGAGATTAATAACCCGATCCCAGAGGTGACATGCCGCTTCGTTAAGCTTGTAGCTGACCCAGCCGCAAAGATGGAGTCGCTCAAGTAGCGCTTCTGCAGAGGGAATGCCGAATTCGGCACATGCGACGGATGTTTGGTACACGAACCACGCACTTTCTGGTGAAGGTTCTGCAGAGATTGCGCCGATAGAGAGGATCCAGAGGAGTAGGTCGGGACAGTGCTGCCATTCGGTACGGATCGTGCAGTTGAGTGCTTTTTCGAGCCGCTTGCTAGCAGCGAAGTGGAGCAAGTGGACGTGGGACTGGAGCTTCATTGCCTCTGTTGTGCGGACGGTGAAGATGAGGAGGGCAACGCATAGTGCATCTTCGAGAGGTGTGACATCTTGTTCGTTTTCTCGCAGCCAGGTTAGTAGCATGCACTCCAAGACACAGGCAAAGTTTTGTATGTCGAGTGGATCGAGCGGACTTTCGGGATCGCTGAACCAGACGTTGAGATCAGCAATCAGTATGAGGACTGATTCTACCAGAGTGTTTAGCGACTCTTTGACACCTGCATGCCGGCAGTAGTCGGTCAGGTGCTGTGAGATGTTTGGGCGGTAGCCTCGAGGATGATGCGGGAAGCTTGTAGTACTAACAAAGTCCAAAGTTGAGGGGTTGGGCGCCTCGAAAGAAGCGATGGCGTGCGCGGTCGAATGCCTGTTGCTCAGTAAGCACATGCCACACCGGTCCCCAAGGTCAGACGTTCATAAAAAAAAGCAAAGAAATTCTTACACACCAAAGCATAAAAGCCTGGAGGATGCGATTTGTTTTGATTTCCTTCAGTCCGCCACGCAGCTGCACCATCCTTTGCAGCCCTTTTTGGTGTATCTGCAGCTGGGCTATGTGGTCCTCGTTCAGCGCAAACGTCGGCAACAACAGGCTCTCTTCTACGGTAAGCAAATTGAACACGGCACCAATGTTGGCGTCGGAGATGCCTTCTGGCGTCAATATGGCCGCGTTGACGGCAGCGATGGCTTGAGCTCTATGATACAGAATGGCATCGAAGGTGCCTTTGCCGAAAACGTAGGCATGCAACGCAATCGTTGACAGCAGACTGTGCATGAAGCCCGGGTTGCCTATCGCGGTGCCAAACCAGTCCGACTTCATCAAGGTGGACCGATGCCGGATGTCGACTGCAATGATACCGGGCGCCATTTCAGTGGAGACTGCAGGGTGTTGGGTTAGTGATGAACATGCAACATGACTAAACCATGGCCACGGGTCCGCCCATGTTTATAAATACAACGCCAAACCCCGCGCGATGCGATGGATGATACCACCGGTGTGGTAGGTTTGGACGCTAAAACAAGGGAACCTGTGCGTGCGTACCAGGCCGCGATTGCGAGATACATGGCAGATGCAGACTTACAATGCGTCAATAGTTCGGAAACGGTTTTCGTAATCTCGACCGAGGAGGTACGAAAGGGATCGAATAGTTGATTGTTCGGTACCTCTGTGGGCGCTGCAGGCTTGAGTAGAATACATCTGGGGCACAACCGCCGACCAGGGCGACACAGGAAAATGTGGCAGTCTGGGCAAACCTCTGCTTTGGTCAATGGAGGGTCGGACAAGTCTTGCGAGGGGAAATAGTCGGGCCTGTAGGCAATGATTGGTGGGCTTGGCGTGGCAGTCTTGGGTGTGTGTGTCGAGTCCGAGGTAGCTATACTGCTGGGACTGGCGCCTTCGGGGCTCTTGGTCTTTCTCTGCTTGGCAGCATGCTTGCTGGTAGACCATGGATTTTTCCTGCGCGCATTCTGCATAACAAAGGAACGAGCATTGCGGCGACCTTGGCGAGATGTCTTTGCTTGTGCGGCGTCGACGAACAAAAAGTCCTGCTGGGTAGGCATTGTCGGTTCGGCCCGCCTCTCTTCCCCCAGCAGCCCCTGGTGGCCCTCGAGCACTCTTCCTCGTCGCCGGACAAGCAATGCGCCGCCGTCTTGTCCTAGGGGGAGACCAACGATATCTGGTGGGGCCTAGTAAGGCGCGAGCGGGAGAAGGGTGCAAGTGGTGACTAGGTCAGACTTTCCTAATCGATGCTCGTTTTCCATCCTGTTGATTCTGGCATTGCCGAGACGGCGGTGGGCTGTGTGTCTACGATGTTACTGGAGACGGTTGAGGGGCTCGAGAGGTGAAACTATCATGAACCCGATTGGTGCTAGGCTGCAGAAGCGACGTCGGGTTGGACAGGGTGGCTGGCCCGATGTCAACATTGTGTATACTGGTGTAGTTGTGACGCCTACCTGCTGTTCTTATAGCCGGGGGCACGAATAATTTTAGACGAGCGAGGATTGATAACGGCCCCCAGCTTACATGCCCTTTTAGCGATGGGCTCTGCGGGTCTGCCACCCAAATGGGCATCACGAGTAGGATCGTCAATAGGCCGGGGCTAAATGGTGCATTGGTGGGCATGGCTTGAGATGATGAGTGTTTTCTGGAGATGCGCGACTGTACCCCGTTGCAGTCACAATTGCCGCCAGAGTACAGAGCGCCTGGACTGGACTGGACCAGGGCACGGCGAGGGGGGGGGGAGCTGACCGGAATACAACGGACGAGAAGGTTGCCACTGCAATTGACTTGAGCACGCAATCTTGCCATGTCGATGTTGCGCATACAAGATTGCAGACTGACCAAGTGGCGCAGATGAAAGTGGGAGCGCAACATAAATAGACCAACGTGCACGATGGCGAGGACGAGGACGAGGGCAGGGCCATCGCCTGTTCAAGCCTGCATCTCGCCCTCCAACCTACCGTACATTCTACCGTATGCGCCTCGGGATAGCCAGCTACCGAGCTCGCTGGTGTACAAGACTATGACGACAACGTCTTGGCGTCGCTCACGTTCAAGACGCTCGCTGCTGGGGGGCATGCATGTTGGCAACCCAGGCTCACGACAACACGTGGGGTGAGTGTGGAGAGGTGGGTTAGGTTAGGTTAGGTTCGCCATGGCCGACCTGCGAGGTGGGTGAAGCAGAGAAAAAAGGAGGGGAGAACAAAGCGTGTCCGTCCGGCCCGAGGCGGCCACGTCCAACGCGACGGCCGTCCGGTCCGCGCGTCTTACGTCGAGAAAGTTGGAGAACAGACGTTGTCACCACCGCCATGTCGCCAGACGTGGGACTCTTAGCAGGCAAGTCGTGGCATGGCGCCCTCTCGTCGGCCCAATCGCTGTCGCATGCTGACTATATTCCTTTTGCAGACCTCACCACCCTCCCTGCTCACATCCTCCACGCTGAGCTGCTCCGACGACAGCAGGAGGACGGTCAAAGGCCAAAGTGCGAGACCAAGGGCGGCAAGGGTCACTACAACACCCTCATTCATGTTCTCGCATTGATCCTCATCCTTGTCCTGAGTACTGCTGGTGTGTACATTCCCGTCCATCCCCATTCCTCCTCACTGCCTCGCTAACCGTACGCACAGCTTGCTCCTTCCCCATTGTCGTCAAGCGCTTTCCCTCCATACCGGTGCCGCACCAGTTCCTCTTCATATCCAGGCACTTTGGGACAGGTGTCCTCATTGCGACCGCCTTTGTCCACCTGCTGCCGACTGCCTTTGAGTCGCTCACGCACCCATGTCTCCCCCATTTCTGGAACCACCGCTATCCGGCCATGCCAGGTCTGATAGCCATGACGTCCGTCTTTGTCGTTGTAGGCATTGAAATGTTCTTTGCCGCAAGGGGAGCCGGCCACGTGCACTCGGCCGGTTTTGAGAACCTGGGCCTCGACAGTAGCACAGACGCGCGCCCTGGGCACAAGAGGAGCCACAGCTACGGCCGGTATAGCAACGGAACACCCGCAACCAACGGCCATGTCCCGGGCATCATGCTGCACGACGTCGAGTCGTCATCTCGCCTAATGGCAGGGCGGTCGCCTTCATTTTCGGTCGCGTCGCCCCTGACGCCGGGTACGACCGACGGCTTACTATCCCGCAGGTCAAAGGACAACGATGGCGATGATGATGATGATGATGATGATTCCGATCTCGACCTTAGTCCAGAAGAGCTCCAACAAGAGGCCGACGATCTAGAAGACGAGTCCCGCCTCCTCCCCGGCCCCCACGCCCCGCAAAAGTCGAGCTCCACCCCCGGCGCCTCTCCCGAAAAGACCGAAGCGCAAAACAAGAAACTACTCCTCCAGTGTCTCTTACTAGAAGCCGGCATCCTGTTCCACTCGGTCTTCATTGGCATGGCCCTCTCCGTCGCCACAGGCACCGCCTTCGTCGTCCTCGTAACCGCAATCTCCTTTCATCAGACATTCGAAGGCTTCGCCCTCGGCGCCCGCATCAGCGCTATCCGCTTCCCCGCTGGGTCACCCAAACCCTGGTTCATGGCCCTGGCATATGGCACCACGACACCAATTGGTCAAGCAATTGGCCTTGCGATTCATACTCTATACGATCCCGCGAGTGAAGCGGGTCTACTCACTGTAGGCTTCATGAACGCTATATCGAGCGGTTTGCTGCTGTTTGCAGGTTTGGTCGAACTTTTGGCCGAGGATTTTCTGAGCGATGAGAGTTATGTTACTTTGCGTGGGAAGCGGCGATTGCAGGCGTGCGCTAGTGTTGTGGGAGGCGCGCTGCTCATGGCATTGGTTGGCGCGTGGGCATGATTATGTGTCTTGCCTCCCGCATCTGTTGCCAAGTCCTTTCAAACAGGTGTATTCATGCATTGCGACTGGCGTTTGGCATATAGAGACTAGTTTCTTTGTTTCATAATCATAATTGCTATCTCGGCCCCCTCGGGACGGCCCGACTGATATGCATTGTTACAGGCGCTAGTCATTGTCTTCCATCGAAATGACTGGCCACCAGCCATGTTCATGTCACACTCCCCTCCCGACATGGGTAATCAGGTTCCGATCTTTGAACTCTATTCAAGACTAATTCTGAAGTTTACTTTTCAACCTCCTCCTGCTCCTCTGTCGAACCAATCCTATGCAGCTTTTCCCCTTGTCCACCTCGTTCACCCCCACTCCCTCCGCTCTCTCCCTCCTCCTCGCCTTCAAGTGCCTTACACCGCCGTACCAAATCACTCACATGAGCATCGCTACTGTTTGGACTTAGATCCAACAGCGCAGTCTCGAGATTGTACAAGTACTCTTTATTCTCGCCACTTGGGCCTTTGCCTACAAGGTTCATTTGTATATCAGCAACAATCCACAAGGAAAACGGTAAAGGAGAATGGAGAAAAAAAATCGACCAAAAACCAGTAAAGGAAAAAGAAGATGGAGAAGTAGAAGATGATGATGATGATGATGATGAAAAGGAAGGAGAAAAGGAAAAAAAAAGAAGGTGTGGGGGGGGGGGGGAGGGGAGAAGAAACATACTTTTCAAAATCCACTCCGCTAAATGCTGCGGATCCTGAGCGCCTAGAAACTGCGGGTTCTCGGGTAATCCAATATAGACTAGACATTTTATACTCTTGGGTGTCTTTTGTACTGCGCCATTTTCTTCTTGTCGGCTAGTTGTAGCAGCGGGATGAAAGGGTGTGAATTGAATCGAATACCCGTTGATCTCACGGAGATCGAGGTACGATCGTACCGCTGCTACATGCTGCGATGGGATGTGGTATGCGGCGCCCCAGACGTGGGGGTGGGCTTTGTGCTAGTATCTCGAACATCAACAAAAACCGTACATGATGGGTGGGATTTGGTATGTTCAAGAGGGGAAGAAACGTACAGAATCTGGTAATGTCGACCAAAATGCTCGCTCTATCAACGTGACTACGCGGCCCGGTGCCTCTGGCGTACCGCGGTGATCTTCACTGCAACGGAGTTGAACGTTCAAATGTCCTTCTTCCCCTTTGACAATGGGAAATGGATGTCAGAGGTTAAGCTTACCTCGCCTGTGTGCATTGTCATTTAGCTTTCCGCTATCCAAGTATGCTTTTTTTCTTCTTCAAATCCGTAGGTTTCTCGTATTGTAAAGAATGGTGCTAGAACAGGAAAGGTGATGGCAAGTAAAACGAAATGAAGAGAAATGGACTGAACATGATTTTCCATACCTGCCAAAAGCGCCTCACATAGCCTTCGATGTATCCTGGTATACGCTGATCTGTTTCCTCCCCGTTAACACTAGACGGAAGCTTTTGCAAAACATCTTCTTCCTTTACGGCTTTTACCCTGTGTGCTTGGGATATAGCATACCATAGTGTGGCGGTGGTTTCCAGATTAAGCTCCTAGTCATTGGTGGTCGTTAGCCACCGTGGTGAATCCAAAATGGCAACATTATGTGTCTGGCTTACCCGTAGCCAAAGAGCCAAAAGTCGTCGTTACTGCCAAATGCATGAATCTCGCTCTGATGGTCAGCCATGACGAGGGTTGCAGATAGTGTATGCCGTAACAGGTCGGGAAGAAATGTGTGGTCACTGTGGTTTGGAGGGGCGAGTACTAGTGGGGCCGACACAAGCAAGTAGCCGTCGCTAACTGTGCGAGTGAACATGAACCGCGGTTGCTGCTGTATTCAGGCCTTCATTTGGTCGTCTGTCTAGCTATAGATACATGTTGCACAAATACAATTACACACGTCTATGATCCACCCGCCGCCCGACTCATAAAGAAGCCCTTGAGCGGACCCATTGCATCTATGGCTCGTAGCCCCAAGCTTCGTAGTCCAACAAGTGGTCCTGATTCTACACTGTATAGTCTATGAAGCTTATCGCAGACACCCAGCATTGTGTTGTTCTCCGCATAGCGTTCGCTAGTGTAGCTTTCCAAGGCCAAGGTCGATCCAATATCCTGGCCTGTCTGCACTGCATGCGATATCGTTCGGACAAGAGCTGCCGCGTCGCCTTGACCCTGATTCAGTCCCTGCCCTGCAAGTGGGTGTATGGTATGCGCTGCGTCGCCAACTAGCGCCACTCGTTCCCCGGTATACGTATCGGCATGTCGCATGCGAAGAGGAAAGGATGCAACGGTGCCGGCTTGAACGGTTGCTGCTCGCATGGGCAGTGCACGCTCGTCGACTGGCGTGTGCTTTTCTCGCCATGCTACTTCCTCCTCTTGTCCTGATGACAGGGTGTGGAGGTATTCGAGATCTGTCGGTGATAGTCGGAAGCCGGCGTTGACCATTGCAACAAAATCACTCTGTGATAACGCCTTGAGCTTCGCTGCACGCTCGGGTGTGGTGCTCCACACAAGTGTTGCCATGTTGCCCGGAAGTGGTAGCATAGCAATTGGTCCAGTTGGCAAGAAGCGCTGGTATGCAATCTTGTGATCTGGTCCACCCCAGCCTTGCCCTTCAAGCTTCAGGCTGGCCACCACGCCGTGTCTGGCGTAATCAAAGCCTCTCGACTCGATGCCTGCAAATGTCCTTACAGGGCTATTTGCACCATCGGCTCCCACCAACAGTCTGGCCGCCAATGTCTTCCCACTTGACAATGTGAGTGTTGGCCAAGATGAAAAATCCATTGCCTCGGTATCAGTGCCCAATTCTATCGAGTCGACCTTTGTAGATGTGTAAAAGTCGACACCACCCAACTGTTCGAGCCGACTAAGAAGGGCCGTGACGGTGTTGACATTCTCAATCATGTAGGCGATGGTCGTAGGTTGCGCGGGATTCCGAGGGGTTAGGAGAGGCTTTGCGGTGTGCCAGTCAAAGGATATGCGCGCATCGCTCACGCCGTCCCAAACTTGCATCTCCTGATATGGCTGCACTCGGGGTGCATTTACATGCGCCCATGCTCCAATTTCTATGCCGTTCAAGTCAGATCATGTGTCGCAAACTTCAGATGCTCACTCATACCCTGTAAGTTCCTCACAGATGCCGGCGTGAGGGAGCTACATCTATTTGAGAAAGTGTCCAAACTTGCATCTTGCTGTAGACGAATCTTTTGCAGATCTTGGCCCTCAATGAGCGCAACCTTTAGCGAGCTAGTGGTTGGTGACGCTTTCAATCCCGTGAGTAAACTCAATCCTGCTGGCCCGCCGCCTACGCAAACGACATCGTAGATGTCCGGGGCATTTGCGGAGCTCGAAGCAAATCTCCGACGGTGCCTTGGGCGAACCAGGACTGTCGATCGTGACGACAGGCCCCTGGGCGCTCCTAGCAATATTCGAGGCGGCATCGCGAGCCTGGGAAAGGTTATCGTGGCATGAGCGAGTGCGAGAGATTTGCTAACCACACAGGTCGAGATGATGGTGTCATAGGAAGCTGGATATGTTTGGCATGTTTGCAGATCGACGCCAAGCATCATCGCAAGGTGAGTCGTGCCGGCCTGCCGGTACAACAACCCCACATGCCTCTGAACCACAACCACAACGCTGTCCGCCAATTGCAGTTCAACAGACTGTAATCGCTCTCCATGGGATCGAGCTTTCAGCCCTGAATTACTGTGATCCTCGAGCAAAACACTACAGGTAAATAACGTCTTCGACCTTTGGCCAGGCTTGGCTACCTTGTAGCGAAAGCGTCAAGTAACATAGTCATGGCTCAAGGCCGTCACCTGCAATTCCTCCGCTACGCAACGACAAGTCTATCGAATCATGGACGTTCATCACTTCGATGTCATTGTGATGCAGCATCTGGAACCTCTCATCGCAGGCTACCAACCATGCCGCGTCTGCACAATCCATCTCAGGGTTCAGAATAGTGGGCGATCGGCCCTGAGCCTGCCGGATCAATCGCAGTAGTCTATTAGACAACCACTGTACCATATGGCCCCTCTTACCCGGCGCATCTCCCATAGGGCGGGGTATCTCAGGAAAAATCGGGATCGATCTGCGCGATGCATGTGCATGTGCAGGAACACTTCGGTCGTTCCAAGTTAATTCCAAGAAGCTTCGAAAGATTCGCCTAATCAGCATCACTCATTTCTAGCCGGTCCCATACCACGAGTTCCACCTGCCATTTTGAGATACAATTGGCATCCCGTATCATGTTCGCTGGTATAGGTACACCTATCTGGTTGCTGGGCAGAGCCCTATCCATCGTACCACTAAATTTCAGGACACGATATTAAGTCTGTTGACACCTACCGGGCGGGGTCATATTTTACAACAGGAGATTCTGTCCTTGTCGTCATTGCAATATCTTGACAATTCGATGTTATGACACTCCAGATACAACACATGTCCTTCAATACAGTCTCTATTGTGGAGAGACCTCTCCAAACAGACGTTGAAACTGAAACCTATCAATCTCCCTGCCCTCTGGAACTTTCGCTGAAGCGACGCATTTCGGAACCTCTCTTGTACCGGGGTGGCGATTGTGAAAAACGCAAAAGAATATCAGCACCTGTTCTTGCAACAGCAGTTGGTCGACCTTGCAGCTCGCGTCCAAACTACCGCGCGACAATGTCAGAGTCATGGTCCAGAAAGGACAGCACCTACTCCACACTTCCAACTACACCCCCCACTCCCGGTGTCAATGAAACAGATGACGGCGCGTCCCATTTACGTAGACCTTCGCAGGTCGCTGAGCTCCTTGAAAAGACGATTGCCAGACTCAAACGGATATTTGGTAGTCGTAGGGGATCCATCGAAGATGGGCCTGTCCCGTCCAATCCATGCAACACACAGCGCTCCAGTATATCTCAGGGCTCTGAGACCCAGGAGGAGCAGGCCTGGAAAGGTGCAGCACGCCTACCACATGTAAGCATGTACTTTGATGCCAACGGCGAAGAAGGTCCCAGTCTCTTCTACACCACTGCTGACTGGGATACCTTCCAGACTGCAGTCCAGGCCCGCAGGACGTCCATTAAAACGCGCCTGCATAACGAAGTGCAATACAATGGAGGCACGGAGCAAGACGAGATACACAAGAGTGCGAAGCAAAAACGCAGAGACTCGCAATTCAGCTTTGGGGGTTTGCTCAAGTCGGGACGCTTCAGCAAGATTGACAAGGGCAAAGAGCCAATGGCGTATGACGATACGGCTCCAT
>Ga0265780_10010773_pt1 | contig 10873 bp, 8 predicted proteins | sample P1T30metagenome_FD_192432 | JGI IMG/M metagenome (GOLD analysis project Ga0265780, IMG submission 192432) | Plant litter microbial communities from East Loma Ridge, Irvine, California - P1 T30 | ecosystem: Environmental > Terrestrial > Plant litter > Unclassified | place: USA: California... | reverse complement strand
ATTAAGTCTTTGAGTAACGCAGACCAGGAAGAACCGAGTCAGAGGCTAACATTGTATGTACCCCACGCTCCAGAACTTCAACAACTGGCGAAACTCAAGCCTCAGACGCAGCCGCAGCCGCAGCCGCAGCCGTAGCACACGACTAGAGAAGGGCCTTGAAGCCTGGAACTACGTAAGCGCTTCCTACATCATTACTAAAGTACTCGAAAAATGTTAGGTGATAGACAGGGCATTGCAGGATGTGAGAGAAGATCGGCTTCGTGCGCACAAAGGCCAGCCAGCTCGCTGATGCTTCACCCTTTGTACGAAGACAAGAAAGCATGCTAGACGATATTCAGAGACCACACACCTGCTCCGTCATACTACATCTGTCAGAGCGAAAGCAAATCAAGAAGGCAGAGTAGAGGCGGAAGCTCGTCTTCTGTTAGGTAGCATCGAGGTCCGCTATTCCCTTCTTCTAGAATTACTCAAATGGCAATATTGGACTATGGCGTTGCTCTATTGCGTTAGTATCCAATAGTGGACTCTACTCCTAATTGCTGACAGTCGAACGGCGTCTCTTGAGCAAGTTTTTGCACGACCAATGGCGTTTCTACTGCGATAGGAAGCGCGAGGAAACCTCAACACAAATACCCTTCATGCCGCGTGGTTTGCCGAGTCTGTTACCGCAGAATGAAACGCTTAACAAAGCTTGATCTGCCGGTGCACCACCCTAGTGCGGCGCCACCAATCACGTCGAAGCTAACCCAACGGCCCGTATCCAACACATACACTACAGCGGAAATAGATATATATGCGGAGAAACCTGGGGTAGTCATACGCGGAGTTTCGAAATTGCCTCGGTTCGGCTCGAAAACACGGCGAAAGTACGTACGTAATGGTTGTGGTCTTCGCGATTCAAGGTATCGCCGGCGGGACAGCGCGGAAGCCACCTGGGCATATAGTCATGGCAATTCGCGTGCGACAGAACACCGCACCGAGTCTTGCACGCTTCGCTCGCAGTTACTGTTCATAAAGTCCTATTCCCGTTTTTCATCCACCAAACCATAGAAAATATAGCCTTTGACGGCATGTCAGACACCGCCAAAATGGATCACGAGGTGACCGAACACAGCGGTGTGGGCATCGCAGCAAATGGCGCTTCTCTCAGTCGTCAGATCACTGTGGCCTTGACTCCAGAACAATATGAGCGTCTATTCTTCCAGCCGAGCGCCCCTCCACGTGGTGACCTTGCGAAACGATTCGGTAAGTGATTATCTGAAATCTGGTCATCGAACGTGTCTGCAGGTGAATTGCGAGACTCACACTATCAACAGGAAATCCAAGTTTACTAGGGCTGATGGGCTTCCTTATGCCATTCACCTCTACTGTTCTCGTCCTCTGTGGTTTCCAGGGCAGCGCTGCTCCACAAAGTTTGATTGGCCTCACTGGTGACTATTACTTCTTCGGCGCCTTCGCCCTGAACGTCGCCGGAATCGCCGAGTTCGTCCTCGGTAACTGTATGAGACCCTTGTTGCTACAGCTTCTTGGTTGATTTCCGTACTGATGCCTGCGCCCAGCATTTCCCATGGCCGTTTTCCTCGTCTACGGGAGCCATTTTGCCAGCCTGGCATATCAACAAGATCCTACCCACCAGATATCAGCTGCTTTTAGCGAAGTAGGAGGGGCAAGTGGTGCCGCTTACAACTCCTCTCAAGGCTTCCACAACGTGTCGATGTAAGCTCACCTCCTCATACCACCTCTCTCGTCTTGTCGACCGCTAACCATGAAGTAGGGTACTTGTTACCTGTATCTTTCTTATTGGCACCATTCGTGTGAATGTCTTATTTACCTTGCTCTTTTCTGGTCTTGTCATGCTCTTCTCCTTCGTTGCCGCCGCAGACTTCTCCATTCCCCACGCCAAAACAGAGGCAGACTTTGAACATATCGGCAAATTACTGCACATCGCCGGCGGATTCGGCTTCGTTGGGATGGTCTGTGGCTGGTACCTTGCGATTATCACAGTATGTGAAACTGTGGGTATTCCGTGTCCACTGCCCGTGTTCGATTTGAGCAGCAAGGTCTTCCCCCCTAAAAAAACAGTCGAACGAAGTGACTAGACATGGAACGGGCCTGGCTCTTGCAAACAGAACCGGAGATGATAGTGCATGGTCTGTTTACCCAACACGAAACACTCACATGTCCTTGAGTCATCTTAAGTTGCCCATGACTGTATTCCATGTTTTGTCTTCCCGAGAATACGGGTGTATCTTGTAGAAGGATTGGCTCAACTAAAATTACACGAGACACAAAGTCTGACGTAAATGATATCATATTGTTGTAACATGAAGATCGTCTTCCTCTTGGGCCCGGCGGCTGAATGTCGTATATTTGCACGGGTCTATTGGGGAACATTGTTGTGCGGACCCAGGGCCTAAATGCGCGGGGAGGCGGGGTAGCGTGATATTTTCCCTCCAACATCTTCAGCAAGCGGCATAGTAGCGCCATTCCGGTTATAAACACGGCTGACATGGAACTTGGCACTAGTATATATGTACCTACGACGAGAAACAATGTGCTTTGTACATGCTCGGCAGCCTCAAGAGGTTGTTTTACCTAAATATCTTGCCGCTTGATCATACACTCGTTACTTGTGATGCATCTCTTGGGACTGGTGCTCTTCGGAGCCTCATTGGCCCCTAAAGCATATGCCATTGGCCCTGACTGTAAGAATGGTCCGCTGAGTTCAAACGCCATCTGCGATGTGACGGCGACGCCTGCAAAGCGGGCTGCAGCCCTGGTTGCAGCCATGCAGACGCAAGAGAAGCTCGACAACCTCGTGAGGTATGTTTTCCCCAGATAGATATATAGCTCGAAGCCTGCGCTAATACAAGTAATAATAGCAAGTCCAAGGGCGTCTCACGACTTGGGCTCCCAGCTTACAACTGGTGGGGTGAGGCATTGCACGGTGTGGCAGGGGCCCCAGGAATCAGCTTCACTGGAGCTTACCGCACCGCAACGTCTTTCCCGATGCCTCTCCTGATGTCAGCAGCATTTGATGATGATCTGATCAATCAGATTGCAAATATCATCGGAAATGAGGCAAGAGCATTTGGTAATGGCGGCGTAGCCCCCGTGGACTTTTGGACTCCAGACATCAACCCATTCCGGGACCCTCGCTGGGGTCGGGGCTCGGAGACACCAGGAGAAGACATCCTGCGCATCAAAGGCTACACTAAGAGTTTACTCGCTGGTCTTGAAGGCAACCAGGCTCAAAGGAAGATCATTGCCACGTGCAAACACTATGTCGGCTACGACATGGAGAATTGGAACGGCACCGATCGCCATCACTTCGACGCTAAGATCACCACGCAAGATCTGGCCGAGTACTTTATGCCTCCTTTCCAACAGTGTGCTCGAGACTCCAAGGTTGGCTCGTTCATGTGCAGCTACAACGCAGTCAATGGTGTCCCCACATGTGCCGATACATATGTTCTAGACACCATCTTGCGCAAGCATTGGAACTGGACAGCTAGTAACAACTACATCACCAGTGATTGCGAGGCTGTGGCGGATATCTCCCAGAACCACAAATACGTAAAGACACTCGCAGAGGCTACAGCGATTGCGTTCGCCAATGGCATGGATCTTAGCTGCGAATACACTGGATCTTCCGATATTCCTGGCGCCTGGAGCCAGGGCCTGCTGAACGCTTCAGTCGTCGATCGGGCTCTTACACGCCAGTACGAGGGCCTCGTTCACGCAGGATATTTTGACGGATCCGCGGCGACGTACTCTCAGTTGAGCGCCAAGGATATCAACACAGCAGAGGCACAGCGTCTCTCTTTGCAAGTCGCGGCTGAAGGGCTCGTGTTGCTTAAGAACGATCAGACACTTCCACTGTCTCTTACGAGCGGATCGAAAGTGGCCATGGTTGGCTTCTGGGCCAATGACTCCTCCAAGCTTTCAGGCATCTACAGCGGCCCGGCCCCCTACTTGCGCACACCAGTATATGGGGGCACACAGCTCGGCCTCAACATGGCCGTGGCTAGCGGTCCAATTCTCCAGAAATCCGGAGCCCAAGACAATTGGACCACCAATGCGCTCGAAGCGGCGAAGAAATCAGACCACATTCTCTATTTCGGCGGCTTGGATACATCAGCGGCCGCAGAGGGCTCTGATCGTACCGACATCAGCTGGCCTAGTGCTCAGATTGACCTCATTACCAAGCTGGCTGCTCTCGGCAAACCCCTAGTTGTTGTCGCATTGGGAGACATGGTCGACCACACACCAATCCTAAACATGAAGGGGGTCAATTCGTTGATTTGGGCAAATTGGCCTGGCCAGGACGGTGGTTCAGCTGTGATGCAAGTCATCAGTGGTGCACATGCCATTGCTGGGCGTCTACCAATCACCCAGTATCCTGCAAGTTATACACAACTGTCCATGTTGGATATGAATTTGCGACCAGGTGGTAACAACCCTGGCAGAACTTATCGTTGGTACAACGAATCCGTCCAGCCCTTTGGTTTTGGCCTGCACTACACCACGTTTGCCGCCAAATTTGGTGCCAGCCAGGATCTTACCTACAACATCCAGGATATCATGAAGTCTTGCACCCAGGCTCACCCAGACTTGTGCGATGTACCTTCGATTGAGGTCGCGGTAACGAACAAGGGCAACAGAACATCCGACTTTGTCGCACTGGCATTCATCAAGGGCGAAGCTGGGCCTAAGCCTTACCCACTAAAGACTCTAGTGTCGTACGCTAGACTGAGGGACATATCGGGTAGTCAGACCAAAACGGCATCACTCGCGCTCACGCTTGGTACTTTGGCAAGGGTTGATCAGTCGGGTAATTTAGTCGTGTATCCGGGAGAGTACACGCTGCTTCTTGACGAGCCCACACAGGCCGAGTTGAAGCTTACCATTACTGGCCAAGAGACGATACTGGACAAGTGGCCCCAGCCGCCAGCATCTAAGTAAATTGGATAGAGGTCCTTCTCTGTAGTAAATGAGTAGTCTGTAGCTTGTATGCGACAGTTAAACTTGACCAAAGACCTCAGTGCTCGCTGTGGGAATGTAGAGTTGAACCATACGATGAGACATTTAGTAAACCAACAACCATTCAAAGCCATCAAACGCCCTCTATGTCAATATCACAATATGCAACTTGATATCGCGATCACCAACTGAACCGCTTGATCGCAGAATAACATAGTAAAACAAGACAGCTCACTGTGAGACCCAGGATGCCGATCGCTGAACCAAGCACTAAATTTAGTTTCATCGACCGTGCATAAATAGAGCATTTGCGGGAGCTTTCGATGCCGTTGGCCTCCCGTAGACGACTATTCCGGTATGCCTTCCGCCGTGCCGCCGGTGACTTCCCCCGTACCCCCGGGGTGCCCTTGTACTTCCCCTCACTAGGCCGCAGGAAATATCTCAAGTACATGACCTGCTAGCAAGGACCCCTCGTATCATTGTCGATCGCTGCTTCAAGCTGCTGCAAAATATTAAACGGTGGGATAAAACAGGTGGGACCTTGTTGTGACCTGAGCAATTTCTCCGTCCTTCGTGAGAGGGGATTTCCCTTGCACATGGGTCGATGTCGACTACTGTCCAGCGCCATGACGTGGGCGTTGTGTGATTTTATCCAAGATAGATGTCAGTGACCACCGGGTATTAAAGCTTATATTGGTTATAAAATAGTGTGTATATGTGTATAGAGAGAGGGACCAGCGCCATCATCACTATAGTCATAAAGCAAAATGGCAAACATCTTCCTGCTCGTTGCGCCATTGGCGCTCCAAGTTGCAGCAAAGACTGCCCGTTCTCCTACCCCTCCTATGGGATGGAATTCATACAATACCTGGAACTGCCAGCCCACTGAAGACAAGATCAAAGCAAGTGCCAATGGACTCATCGAGCTCGGATTCGACAAGGTTGGCTACGACTTTGTGACTATTGACTGCGGTTGGAACTTGCGAGAACGAGACTCCCTCGGGAGACTTCAATGGAACACGACTCGTTTTCCCTCTGGAGGCAAGGCACTCGGCGACTTTCTCCACGGCTTGGGACTAGGCTTTGGTCTCTACTCAGGGGCCGGATATCTGCAGTGCGGCGACGATGATTTGCCTGCGAGTCTGGGTTACGAGAAGATAGACGCAGAGAGTATTGCCGAGTGGGGTGGTGATAGTCTCAAGTATGACTAGCCAGCGCATCTGTAGCTAGAGAAGAAACTGACGCAAACTAGGTATGACAACTGCTATTCTACCTCCAACACTACTTTGGTCGACTCCAGCTCTCCAGAGTCTCAGTCACCAGCACGCTTCCAACGCATGGCAGAAGAGCTAGAAGCTGTAGAACGGGGCATCCGTTACTATGTGTGTCAGTGGGGTATTGGCACTGATGTTGGGGAGTGGGCGGCTAAGATTGGCAATACGTGGAGGATCAGCAATGACATCTACGGTGCCTGGCGCAGCATTTGGCGCATCACAAACCAAGTGGTACCGTACTTCCGACACACGACGGTTGGTGCCTTTGCGGACATGGACATGTTAATGTAAGCATAATGTCCGCCCTCTGTACTATATGCTGACAGATGTAGTGTTGGCCTCAACTCACTCTCAGAAGAGGAAGAACGGTTTCACTTCGGCATGTGGGCTATCAACAAGTCACCCCTCATAATGGGTGCCGCTCTAGACCCGTCACGCTTGAAGAACACCTCAAAGGAAATCATGCTGAACAAAGAAATTATTGCCATCAATCAGGATGCACTTGCAAAACAAGCGCAGTTGGTTCGTCGCGATACTGAAGGCGAGTGGGATATCTGGCTGGGCGAGCTCTCGGGATCAAAACAGGTCCTGGGAGTCGCAAACTGGAGAAACAACTCCCAAACGGTTAGCGTTGACCTGTCGTCCCTCGGCATTGCTTCAGCTACTGCACGCGATGTCTGGGCTGCGAAAGACGCCGGTGCTGTTTCTGGCTCACAGACGCTGAATTTGGCGGGTCACGAACTGAGGATATGGGTGCTGTCCGACGTTGTTGCTACTGCTCCACCCAAGTCAGGGAAGTACTACTCTGCCGCCAATGCTTCACATTCTGGATCAGCGCAAGTAGTGACATGCGCGGCTGGAGCATGTCTGCCCACTGGCGTTAAAGTCGGCAACATCCTCAACGCTAACTCAAGCGCAACTTTCGCCAATGTCAGTGCTGAATCCGCGGGTAAGAAACTCTTGAACGTTGACTTCATCAACTACGACTATGCCTTCACTACTTCTTGGGGTCTCGGTGACAATATACGGAACATGACGGTCGCAGTGAACGGCAACCAGGCGAAGAGGTGGGCTTTCCCTCTTTCTGGTGGAGATTGGCAGGAAAGCCTAGGGCTTCATATTGAGGTCGACGGCTTCGTAAAAGGAACTGGTAACACGGTCGAGTTTAGAGGGTTTGGAAACGGTCCTGCACCGGATCTTGTTGGCTTCACGATCATTGAGTAGAGGATAGATCCTGGGCGATTTCGTACGATACATAGTTATCATAGAAAGCACTGAAGCAGAGGTGTATGCTATCAAAGTCATATTGGTGACATGTTTACTTGATACGTACAATTCCTGCTCTGCTCGAGATTTGCATGATTTTCTCTGCAGTGAGCAGTCGGAAGGTAAGCCATCTTAGAAATGGCCCGCTTCAGACAACCCCGCATGTGTTACGAGTTGCAGCTGCCACTACAGGTCAACATCCGGTCACCAACTTCGCACGCCCAACTTCCCTCTGGCTCCATCGGCAGGCAGAGCCAGAATGGATGCAGTATCGCATATTTCCGTGCCGCTCACAAAAGGTTGGTTGTTCAAGCGAGGCGACCGCTCGTCTACTAATACCTATCTGCCTGCCCATGACGCGCCGACAGAAGTCCATCGTGACCTTATCAAAAACCACCAGCTTACAGATCCGTTCAACGACTTCAACGAGCTTTCAGCACACTGGGTTGGCGATGAGACATGGACATACTCTACCAGTTTCGATGCTACTGCAGATTACGCCCGGTCGAATACGGTCACGAAGCTGCGATTTGAGGGTTTAGATACATTTGCCTCTGTATATTTGAACGGCAAAGTGATCTTGGAGTCAGACAACATGTTCATAGAGCACCAGGTCAATGTTTCGGGTATGTTGAAGAGTGAGGGAAACATACTAGAGATTGTATTTGAGTCTGCACGAAAGAAGGGGTTGGAGCTAGTGGCACAACATAAAGAGCATCGCTTCATTGTTCACCAAACGGAAATCTCGCGCGGCCCCGTTCGTAAAGCGCAGTACCATTGGGGCTGGGATTGGGGCCCTATCCTGATGACTTGCGGCCTGTGGAAGCCTGTATCGATTGAAACATGGACTTGCCGAATCTCAACACCAGGGGTGCAATACGAGATCTCAGACATGCTGGAATCGGCGGAGCTCAAGGCTACCGTGCAGTGGGAGGGTCCACTAGCGGCTCTTGTATTTGCAGTTCTGCAAAAAGACTCAGACGAGATTGTCGCAGATGCCGTTATCAGTGTCAACACCGAGTCACGCTTCGGGATCGCAGAAGCTACGATCAAAATGGATAACATCCAGCTTTGGTGGCCTAGAGGATACGGGAATCAGGCTTTGTACACCATCAAAGTAGAAGCCTACGCAGAACTGAGCACACCGGCCGGCTCTCCACTACAATCTATATCGCAACAATTTGGATTTCGTCGTGTGGAACTGGTTAAAGAACTAGATGATTTCGGAGAATCCTTTCATTTCCGTATCAACAGTGTCGACATCTTCTCTGGTGGCTCATGCTGGGTGCCAGCTGAATCGTTCCTCACACGTCTTACTCCCGAGGACTATCGCGCGTGGGTCAAGCTCGCTGCTGAAGGCAACCAGAACATGCTACGTATATGGGGCGGTGGCGTCTATGAATCCGATGCGCTGTACGAGGCAGCCGACGAGCTTGGTGTGCTGATTTGGCAAGATTTCATGTTTGCCTGTGCAAACTATCCAGCTTATCCAGACTACCTAAGGAGTGTGGAAACTGAAGCCCGACAGAATGTACAGAGATTGAGAAACCACCCTTGCATAGTAATTTGGGCCGGCAACAACGAGGACTATCAGATAGTCGAAAGATATGAATTAGACTACAATCTCGATGAAGACAAGCCGGAATCGTGGTTGAAGACGAACTTTCCCGCACGATACATATACGAAAGCCTCCTACCAAATCTTATCAGAGAGGAGTGCCCCAACGTACCCTACCACCCCAGCTCACCCTTTGGCAACGGTAAGTCTACTGTGCTCAAGGTTGACCCGACAATCGGCGATGTGCACCAATGGAATATGTGGCACGGCACCATGGAGCCCTACCAACGTCTCCCAGATATGGGCGGCCGGTTCGTGTCCGAGTTTGGCATGGAAGCCTATCCGCACGTGGCTTCACTCCAAGAATGCATTACCAAGGAAGAAAACCGGTACCCCGGCTCCATGGCCATGGACTTTCGTAACAAAGCAATCGGCCACGAACGCCGTCTCATCAGCTATGTTGCCGAGAACTTCCGGATACGGTACGATCTCGAGGGCTTCACACATCTCACACAGGTCATGCAGGCAGATGCCATGTCATGGGCGTACAAATCCTGGCGCCGCGATTGGGGCACCGCGAACAAACGCAAGTGTGGCGGCGTTTTGGTGTGGCAGTTGAATGACTGCTGGCCTACCATGTCGTGGGCTGTGGTCGACTACTACCGCGTACCAAAACCAGCATACTATGCTATGAAACGCAGTATGCAACCGATTACTGTTGCGGTACAACGAAAGTACAAAAGTTGGACTATGCGACCGGCCGACGAGCTATGGCAGCGTGACACGGGGCACATAGATATGCAGCAGCTATGGCAGGATGTCAAGTTCGATGTTTGGTGTGCCAATAGTACCTCGGCAGAGGTACATGGTACCGTCGGCATCAGCTACATATCCATAAAGACTGGGCAGGAGATGGGTAAACGAGAACGCGTGGGTATACTACTTGCACGAAACGCAACGACTGAATTCCTCAACGACCATGTCGAGAAAGCCAAGAACCCACCATTTTCGAATGAGCGTTTTAACGTTGCAGAAGCTGATCCGTTCATCATACATGTGACGCTATACATCGAGGGACAATGCGTCGCTAGCGATACGTCGTGGCCGGAACCTATCAAGTATCTCTCCTTTGTGGATCGAGGAGTCAAGGTGCAATATTCAAACGACAACACGGTAGCGCTTGTATCGGCTGCAAAGCCGGTCAAGGGGTTTGTGTTTGGAGAGAAGAAGGGGGTACGCTTGAGTGACAACGGCTTCGATGTCCTGCCGGGGTCAACGGAGACTGTGCGGGTAGAGGGCTGTATGGCGAGTGAGTTGAAATGGAGTTATATTGGCATTTGATGGGCATACAGGCAATCCGATACAGGGGATGGTAGATAAGAACCACATCTACCCCTGTTTGAATTTGAATCCTGGTTTCAACTTACACAATAACTTCTCGTGTCTCCATCAATGACATGAAAGTAGTACATGTTCGTAGCTTTATCCTCATCGTGATAACTGTCGTCTTTTTCACGCGCCAAGCTTTCGGATCGAAAACTGTATACTGGGAAAGTCCTGCGTGTTATACACGAACCCTCTATGATTTAACTGGAGAAGGATTGGTAAGGAAGCGGCCCATGAATAGGGAGATGTAGTTCTAGACATACATACGTTCATCAGGTATGAACGGTAGGATATTCATGAGAACGTGTGCAAAACTTTTACCCAAATGATTGGCCCAAGATAAACTTAGCTTCTGAAGAGCATCAGACCCGCCTCTGCAGCATCCACACCACCCTCCTGTTCACTC
>Ga0265780_10010772_pt1 | contig 10873 bp, 5 predicted proteins | sample P1T30metagenome_FD_192432 | JGI IMG/M metagenome (GOLD analysis project Ga0265780, IMG submission 192432) | Plant litter microbial communities from East Loma Ridge, Irvine, California - P1 T30 | ecosystem: Environmental > Terrestrial > Plant litter > Unclassified | place: USA: California... | reverse complement strand
GGGCCGGGTATCGGACAGCGCCAAGGGCATCGATTCGGTGATCGAGGGGCTCGACAAGATCGCGTTCCAGACGCGGGTGCTGGCGATGAACGCCGCGGTCGAAGCGGGCCGGGCAGGCGATGCCGGTCGTGGCTTCGCGGTCGTCGCCGATCTTGTCTCTGCTCTCGCGATGCGCGCCGAGGAAGAAGCCAAGCGGGCGCGCGACCAGTTGACGGTGACACAGACCGATATCGTCACCGCCGTTGAGGCCGTTACCAAGGTCGATGGCGCGCTCGCCAACATCTCGGGCGACGTGGCGCAGGTGCATGAACTGCTGGCGACGATGGCGGCGGACAATCAGGCGCAGTCGGCGGCGATCACGCAGATATCGGCGGCGATCGGGATGATGGACCAGTCGACCCAGCAGAACGCCGCGATGGTCGAGCAAACCTCGGCTGCCGCGCGCAACCTGTCCACCGAGGTCGGCAGCCTCGCCGATCAGGCGGCGCGCTTCGTCACCGCCCGGCGTGGCCCGGCCCGGCCGGCAGCCCGGCAGATGGCGCCGGCGCGCTTCGCCGGCCCGGTCCGCAACCTGCCCGCCGCCGCCGTCACCGCGCTGGTCCGCGCGGATGGCGACTGGCAGGAGTTCTAGACATCTTCCTGTCGGCGATCGAGGCGGCACCGGACGGAGCGGCGCCGGGCGGCCAGTCCCTGGACGGGGAGGGGGCGGTGCTGGCGCGGCAGGCGGAGGTGCTGCGCGCGCTGGGCCAGCCGTTCGTCGCCGCGCTGCTCGATGCCGGGCAGCGCCAGCTCCACCGGGCGCCGCGGACCGCCGCGCTGATCCGCACCTGGCCGGGGGATGCCGCCGCCGCCGGTCTGGCGATGCGCTTCAACGGCGCGCTGCATGCGCTGGCCCGCGCCGACGGAGGAACCGCGCTCGCCGCGCTGCTCCGCCACGAGCATGACGATGTCGATGCGGCGGTGGGTGCGGTGATCGCCGGGCATGACGACTTCATCGTCGGCTGGATGCGCGATCCGCCCCAGACCAACGAGGTCGCGCGCGCCGGGGCGATCATGGCGGCGCTGACGGTCGTGGCCGCGACGTTCGACCTGCCCTTCACGCTGATCGAGCTGGGATCGAGCGCGGGACTGAACCTGAACCTGGCCCGTTACCGCTACGATCTGGGCGGTCGCCGGATGGGACCGGACGCCTCGCCCGTCCTCGTCGCCCCTGTCTGGCAGGGGCCGCCGCCACCCGCCGGCGCGGTACGGATCGCGGGCGCGCGCGGCGTCGACCTGCGGCCGCTCGACGTCACCGATGCCGCCGCGTGCGCGCGGCTGTCCGCCTTCGCCTGGACCGACGATCCGGACCGGGCCGGACGGCTGACCCAGGCGATCGCGCTGGCGCAGGCGCATCCGCCGGCGATCGACCGGGGCGACCTCACCCGCTGGCTGCCGCGGCAGCTGGCGATGCCGCAGCCGCCCGGGCTGTGCCGGGTCGTCTTCCATTCGATGGTGCTGCAATATCTGGGTGCCGGGCAGCGCGCCGCGATCGTCGCCGCCATCCACCGCGCCGGCACCCGTGCCAACCCGAGCCGGCCGCTCGCCTGGATCGGGTTCGAGTGGACCGAATGCCGCCGCGAGGTCCGCCTGATGCTCACCTGCTGGCCGAACGGCAACACCCACCACCTCGCCACATGCCACCCCTACGACCAGTGGATCAAATGGCTGCATTCCTGACGGGGGATACCTACTATCCCTGCCGTCGCTCCCGACTACCTGCTTCTCGCGGTCATCGCCTTCGAGCCATGCTGATCATGTTTGCGCATGGCTGGCGAGATGAATACAGCGATCATTTTTTGGCGATCCTGAAGAAATTTAGGATATTTTAGATAACACCGTGGATGGCATTGAGTCAATTCGATGCAGCGCGTCAGAGCGATTGCTTGGCCATACCGGATATGCTTAGCCAATTTTAAAGTCGAAAATATAGTGCAGTAGATAAAATATATTAACAGTAACATTTTCAATGCATTCGCAAATACCGGGTACGTTGTCGGTCACAAGATTGGCACAAAACTCAACGCTGCCGGTCGATGGCTCATTCCGGTATTGGGCATCATTGAATGATGTCGCGACTATTGCATAGCCGGCGCACATGAATTGCCATCATTTACGTCTAAATTGGCACGCCTGCTAAAGGACAGCATTACGGACTTTTTGCAACAATTTTGCAACGATTCTTGAAAATCCTAAAACCCTATTGCCTGCGGCAAACGTATACGTTCTACTATTCAGGTGTTTTGACATCGCAGGGGGGAAAACGATGGCATTCAAATCTGGAAAGACGCGCTTCAGGTTCTTGGGGAGCGCGATCGGTGCTCTTATCAGCGTCGGTGGCCAAGTCGCTATGATGCCTGCCGCGTCCGCGCAGGGTTTCTCCAGCTTCTCCGCGACCGGTGTCGTTGTTGATGCAAATGGCAAGCCTGTAGAGGGTGCCTTGGTCACGGTGTTGTCGGCTGACCAAGGGTTCACGCGTAGCACACGCACGAATGGAAATGGCAGCTACTCCATCTCGGAACTGCGCAACGGCAGCTATACCTTTACCGTGGAAGCCGAAGGATACGAGACCTATACGGAGGCGGGTGTCCGCCTTGTTCAGGGGGCTGCAGCGAACAGGTTCCGCCTTGTGTCAACCGGCGCGCCCGAAGTAGCGGGAGCGTCCGGCGACATCGTCGTGACGGGAAGTCGCGCTGCAACGTCGGAATTCGACCTGACCACCACCGGGCAGGTGATCAACGTTGCCGATCTGGCAACCAGGGTGCCGGTCGCGCGCAACTTGGCCGCTTTGATCCAGTTGGTGCCGGGCACGGCCGGGGGGTCGGGTGCGTTCGGCGGTCTGCCGTCAATCAATGGCGGCGCAGTGTCGGAAAATGCCTATTTCGTCAACGGCCTGAACATCACCGATTTCCGCAAGGGGCTTAGCCCGGTAGAAGTGCCGTTTGAATTTTACCAGACGGTAGAGGTGAAGACTGGTGGCTATGCCGCGGAGTTCGGGCGTTCGACCGGCGGCTTTACCAGCGCTACGACGAAATCGGGATCGAACGAATTTCATGGCGGCCTCCTGTTTACATGGAATCCAAACGGTCTGCGTTCCTATACCCGCGACACGTTAGGCTCGGATAACGATGGAGGGACCAGCGAAGCCAAGTCGGTGATCGCCCAGTTGTCCGGACCGATCATCAAGGACCATCTGTTCTTCTATGGTCTTTATCAGGCGCGCAACAATAACTCGAGTGGCGGTGGTCGGGCATTTCTAGGTGATCCACGAAATCAGTCCCAGGTTGATGATCCGGCCCAGTATCTGGGTACGTCGCGGACATACTCGCGCTCAGACTCGCCATTCTACGCGGCCAAGATCGATGCGGTCATCATGGATGGCCAGCGACTGGAGTTCACCTATTTCAATACGACAAGCGAAAGCGAGAGCAATACGTACGGTACGGATGCGGGGGTACGGGCCGATCGCTACAACTATATCACCAATACTGACGGTCCGTACACTGGGCGGTCACAGCAGCGCGGGGGTGGTGAAAATTATGTGGGTCGCTATACAGGCGTCTTCACCAACTGGCTGACATTATCGGCGGCATATGGCCGCAACGAAAATATTGGCTTCTCGCAGCGCTTCAATGCCAGCAATGCCAGCATTCCCGCTGTCACGGATTCCCGTAACCCGCTCAACATCCGTCCGTTGACGATCGCCGGTGGTGGCATCGACAGCAATGAGGATATCCGTAAATTCTATCGTGCCGATGCGGACGTGCGCTTCAATGCATTGGGTTCACATCATATCCGTTTTGGCTATGATCGTGAAGAATTGTCATCCACGTCGATCAGTCAAGGTGGCGGTGACGGACTCAGCTACAACATTTTCACGGCACAGGCCGGTAATATATACGGTATTCCTGTGGGTACCCAGTATGTACGTCAGACGCGATATGTTCAGTCGGGGCAGTTTGCTTCACTCAATGAAGCCTATTATTTACAGGATAGCTGGTCATTGTTGGGCGACCGTCTCAACCTGAACTTGGGTATTCGCAACGATCGTTTCAGCAACGACAATTCCTTGGGTGAGACATTCTACAAGAGCGGCAATCAATGGGGGCCACGTCTAGGGTTCACCTTCGACCCAATCGGACAACGTCGTGACAAGCTGTACGGCAGCTTTAGCCGTATGTATCTTCCGGTGGCATCCAACACCAACATCCGTCTTACCGGTGGTGAACTTTTCTATACGCGAACCAATATATTTGGCGGACTTGGTGCCGGAAATATTCCGATCTTGGGTTCTGCCGTTTTTTATCCTTCGGCAACAACCTGTCCAGACGACAACATCCGTAACTGTAACGTTACCGGAAATGGGCAGCCAAAGTCTGCCGAGGCTACCGTCTCCCAAAATCTGAAGCCGCAATCTGCGGATGAATACATTCTTGGTTACGAGAAGAGATTGGGAGATAAGTGGCGCATCGGTGCATTCTTTAACTATTCAAAATTAAACGAAGTTCTCGAGGATTCTTCGATCGATGCCGCGATCAACAATTATTGCGTTGCACAGCGCATATCTGGCTGTGGACCGATTTGGGGCGGGTTTCATCAATATGTCCTGATCAATCCAGGCCGCGGTGCAACAGTCACGCTGTTGGATCCGATTAACGGCGAGGCGACGCCGCGCACGGTCGAGTTCACGGCGGAGCAACTTGGCTATCCCAAGGCCAAGCGGACCTACAAGGCGATGACGTTCGAGGCGCACCGTGAATTCGACGGTGTCTGGAGCCTCGATGCATCGTACACTTACTCCAAGACGGTTGGTAACTACGAAGGCGGTGTGAAGACCGACAACGGTCAAAGCGACACGGGCCTGACGACCGATTTCGATCAACCGGGCTTGACGCTTGGTACCTATGGCTACTCTCCGAACGACAAACGCCATGCAATCAAGGTAGCCGGCAGCTATCAGCTTGGGCCAGTGGTCTTGGGTGCCAATCTCCAGGCTTATGCGCCCCGTCGCTACGGCTGTATTGGTTTGGTGCCTGGGAGTGTTGATCCGTATGCGGCTGCTTACGGAGCGGCCGGCCTTTACTGCCAAGTCAACGCAGACGGGAGTATCAATTCCGATCCTTCCGTAACGTCGCCAGTTCGGCAGGTTCGACGTGGTTCGGTGTTCAAGAGCGACTGGTCGTTCGTAAACGATGTGGACATCGCATATAAATTTGACGTCGGCAGCGCATCAATGACCCTGCGGGCATCCGTTTTCAACGTACTTAACCTCAAGCAGAAGCTAAACTTCGATGAAAATGGGACCAACGGTGAAGGCGTAGCCTCTGCTTATTATCGTACTGTTACACAGTATCAGGCTGGCAGAAACGCACGACTGCAGCTTGCATTCGACTTCTAAACTAGAAAGTACAACGGTGCCAAATGTGTAGGGTCGTCGTATAGAATTTATCGAAAACTTGGGTAGCGGTTTAATTCATCCGATAACGGTGAATTAAACCGCCGGCCGTATTCGTCCGACATCAGCGACGAGAAATGGTTTCTGGTAACGTCGTATCTGCTGTTGTGACGGGAGGATGTGGGGCGGCGAGAGCATGACCTGCGCGAGGTGTTCGATGGGCTGCGCCGCATCGTGAGACGGGTGGGCCATGGCGTGGATGCCGGACGACCTGCGGCCCCGGGCGGAGTGGCCCAAAATTGCAGCGACGCGAAGCATCGTTGGAATAGCTACGGAGGGGGCTGTGTGTATGGGCAGACGCGGGGCTGGCTGGCTGCAGGCTGCTTCGAGATGATGGTGGGCGACCATAGGGTCGTGCCGCGGTTGGCGGCCTGGTGCTAGCCCGAACCTATTGCCGTCATTATCAATGGCCATACGCGGCGCTCCATGCCGGAAAACGGCAAGTGGGCCGGCTATGATGGTGCAAAATGCAAGAATGACTTCAAATCCCCATGGCAGTGAACACGCTGGGACACCTGTTCGTGCGGCAAGCCAATCCTGCCAGTGCCGAAGACCCCGGCGAGGTCGAACGCTTCGCTGGCACGGTGCGGGCCGTCACCGACGATTATGTCGAGATCGCCTGGATGCATCAGAGCTATACCCGCGAGCGCACCGCCAATGCCGTGGCCAGACAAGGCATCGCACTGGAGTTCGTCAAGCTACCAGAAACCAAACGGGGCTCCGTAACCCTGCTGCCGCGCTGGATCGTCGAGCGCTCGTTCGCCTGTAACATCCATTTCCGTCACCTCGTCAAGAACTATGGGTGCTGCGCCGAAACACTTGCAGTAATAAGGGTCGGCGTCAGTACCTGTCTCAAGACGAAGCAGGCTGACGCACGCGTTACAGGTTTATAGCATGCTATACTTAATTTCTGCGGATGCATTCATAACTTAGAATGAATTATTCTAATGTTCGCGAAATGACGCCCAGAATCCGTCCAATAGTGGTTCAAAAAGGTAATCCAGTGCCGTTCTAGCGCGCAGGGGAACGAGAATTTCCGCTGGTGCTCCCGCTCGTAGCGTCGTCTGTCCGCCGCGTTGATTGATTCGCGACATTTCATTTGCCGGCACGGCGATCTCACCAAGATAATAGCCTTGGCCGGAATGGTCATCGACAAAGGCGTCGGCGGACAATCTGGTCAGTTGGCCGGTAAGATCGGTCTGAGCGCGGTCGTGCAATGACGGGAACCGGACCATCGCCTTTTGGCCGATCCGCAAATCGTCGGCATCGTCGGGCGAAAAGCGTGCCTGTACGATCAGCTTTGCCCGATCGGGCACGATATCCATCAGCTTTTGCCCGCCCGCGACGACACCGCCGGGGGTGAAGGCCGTCAGCCCGACGATCGCCCCGGTTGCCGGTGCCCGTATCATCGTACGGCGCAGTTGATCGCGGGCAGCGGCCAGTTTGGGCAGTGCATCGCCCAGGGCGGTGTCGACTTCCCGAAGCTCGGCGGCGACCCGCTCGCGATAGGTGCGCTGCGCCTCAAGGCTTTGCAGCGCGCTCTCCTGCGCGGATTCGCGGCTGCCGCCGATACTGGCGTCGTACTGGCCCTCCTGCCCCTGTAACTGCGCACGCAGCCGTTCCAGTTCGCGCAATCGGGTCTGCGCCACGAAGCCACGCTCGGCCAGCGGTGCGAGCGCGGCGAGTTGCGCGTCGACGATCCGCAACTGTTCGACTGTCGCCTCCACCTGGCGCGTATAGCCGCGCCCCTGGGTCCGGGCCTGCGCGGCGCGCTGGCCCAGTGCGCCGCGCTGGGCGGAGACGGTGGCCCGCCGTGCCGATAGTTCGACCTGTTGCGCGTGCAGGGCGCGGGCCGCGGCCGGGCGATCCTCGTCGGGCAGATCGGCGAATTCGGCAGGGGTGGCCAGCCGGGGCAGATCGGACTGTTCCGCCTCCAGTCGCGCGCGCTGCGCGAGCAGGCGGATCACGCTGGAAGCCAGCGCGCGTTCCTGGGCGCGTACCTCCGGCGCTGCCAGCGCGATCAGCAATTGCCCGCGACTGACATGCTGTCCTTCATGCACCATGATACGGCCGACGACCCCGCCCTCGCGGTGTTGCACCGCCTGGCGCTGACCCGAAACGACCAGTTGGCCGCTGGCATGGGCCGCCGCATCCAGCCGGACGAAACCGGCCCAGCCGAGCAATCCGACGAAGAAGACGATCGCGACAATGGTGCCGGTGCGGATATCGGATGCGGGGTTCATCCAGTGCGCGGTGCTGGCGCGTGATATCGATGGCGCGTGCATCACAGCGCCACCGGCCGGCGCGGTTGCAGCGGTGTTACGGCAGCGGATGGTTGCAACTTGGCCATCACCTCGTCCCGCGGGCCGAACAGCGCTTTGCGACCGTCGCGCATGACCATGATCTTGTCGACGACCGGCAGCACGGACAGCTTATGCGATACGATCACGATCGTCTTTCCCTGCGCCTTCAACCGGGTGAGTGCGGCGACCAGCAAGGCGTCGCCCTCGACATCGAGATGCGCATTCGGTTCGTCGAGCAGCAGGATCGCCGGATCGCCGAACACCGCACGGGCCAGCGCGATCCGTTGCGCCTGCCCGGCCGACAGGCCGACGCCGCCCGCACCCAGTTCATAGTCGTAACCGCCCGGCAGACGGACGATCAGATCATGGGCACCGATCGCCTGCGCTGCGGCGACGACCGCCCGGTCGATCCCCTCCCGATCATCATCCAGTTCGCCGGAGAACCGCGCGATGTTGTCGCGTATGCGCCCGGCCAGCAACGCGGTGTTCTGCGGCAGGAATCCCAGTGACCGGGTGAGACGTTCCTGATCCCAGTTCTCGCTCGCCGCCCCGTCGAAGCGGATCGCCCCACGATCGGCGGGCAAGGCGGTGGCCAGCAGTCGAAGCAGAGTGGATTTACCTGCCCCGCTCGGCCCCATGATCGCCAGCACATCGCCCGGCGCCAGTGCGAAGCTGACCTGATCGACGAGCGGCTGTTCGCGGCCCTGCAACACCGATGTCAGCCCTTCCGCCGCGATCGCGCCGCGCGGGGCGGGCAAGGCGGTGGGCGCGACGGGGGCGGCATCGCCGACCAGGGCGGACAGCGTCGCATAGCTGTTGTGTGCCTGCACCAGTCCCTTCCAGGCGGCGACGAGTTGTTCGATGGGGGCCAGTGCCCGCGCGATCAGGAAGGATGCGGCAAAGATCGAACCGGGCGAAATCTGCCCGTCGATCGCCAGCAGCGCGCCAAGCCCGAGTGCCAGCGACTGCAAGGCCAGCCGCACGAACTTGGTCGTGGCCAGATAGAAGCCGCTGGTGAATCCCGCCTCGGTCGACAGGTCGAGTGCCACTTCACGCTGGCGCACCTGCCGGGCTACGGTCGTGCGGCGCATGCCGAGCGCCCGTACCGCCTCCGCCGACGCCAGCAGCGCGTCCTGTGCGGCATAGGTCGCGACCGCGGCGTATTGCGCGCGCTTCATCTTCGCCCCGGTCGCCACCTCGTTGCGCCATGCGATACAGGGGAGCAGCAGACCGCCCACCAACGCGACCCCACCGATCGCGGGGTGCACGAGGAAGCAGACCAGAATATACACGGGGGTCCATGGCGCATCGAACAGCGCCAGCACGCCGGGACCGGTCAGCGTCTGGCGCATCGCGTCGAAATCACGCAACGCCTGCCGGCTGGCGGGCGGATCGGGACGACGGATCGCCGCATCGAGAATCGCGGGCGCCAGCATGACGTCCAGCACCACGCTGGCCCGGACCAGCAGGCGCATCCGCACCCGGTCGAGCACCGCGATCACCAGAAGTGCGGCGATCAGCATGATCGTCAGGAACAACAGGGTCAGGTGGCCGTGCGTCGGCACCACCCGATCATATACCTGAAGCATGTAAAGCGTGGGCGCGATGTACAGCATATTCAGGAGGGCACTGAACACGCCGCCCGCGATCAGATGCCGCCGGCACGCCGCCAATGCGGTCTGCATCGCGCCGACCGGCCGTTCCGCCCCTGCCATGCCATCCCTTCCTTAACCATCTATCCCCCCTGTAGGGACACTTGGAGTTTTCGCGACGATCGTCCCCAGGGGGCATTGCGTGTGCCCCAGTAAAAGGAAAATATTATTAAATCCTAATGACGAGGGATCATGTTCCATATTGGAACAGCCGCCGCGACCATCCCGTCAGCCAGTTTACCGCGCGATTTCATCCGTGATAGGCGACCGTCAATCAGGGCTACAAACAGCAAAAATACAAACGACTTGATGCTGACCAATAGGTCAGCATTGCAGAGGTTGTTTGCAACATTCCGGGGCAGCATCAATGATCGGCAAACATGTTCCAATCCGCGTCGACGGCGTTCTCGACGACTGGAATGAGGCCGATCGCATCGATGGTTCGGGCCCGGTCGGTGGATACCGGGTGTATGGCACGTCGGATACCGGCAGTTATTCGATCGCGCTGACCGCACCCACCGCGATCGGCCCCAATACGACGATCTGGCTCAACACCGATCGTAACGCCACGACGGGGTATCAGGTGTTCGGCTTTGCCGGCGGCGCCGAGTACAACATCAACATCGCCGCCGATGGCACCGCATCGTTGTACACCGGGGGCGCCGGGCAAACGCTGATCGCCGCCAATCTGGCAATGGCGCGATCCGCGGACGGCAAGACGATGGAGGTGCAGATTCCCAAGGCGCTGATCGGCAATCCGCCCGCTATCAGCATCCTGACCGACGTCAACGACGCCGCCTTCGTTCCCGGCAGCTACTCGGGTCCGCAATACACGATCTTCGGGGACACGGGCATCGTCCCCGATGCCGGCAAGCGCGTCGCGATCGTCTATTCCGAAACGACCGCGAAGAATTATTTCAGCGAAACCGCCTATACGCAGCTGTTCATGGCGGCGCAGTCGCAGGTGATGCAGGCAGGGGTGCCATTCGACATCCTGACGGAAAAGGATCTCACCAGCCTCCAGACCCTGTCGAAGTACGATACCATCGTTTTCCCCTCGTTCCGCAACGTGCAGGCAGGATCGGTCGATGCGATCACCGCCACGCTGGAACAGGCGACGCGCCAGTTCGGAATCGGACTGGTCGCAGCGGGCGAGTTCATGACCAACGGCGCCGACAATGCCGCGCTGGCCGGGGATTCGTACAGCCGGATGAAGCTGTTGTTCGATGCGACGCGCATCACCGGCGGCTTCCCTGCGGACGTGACGCTGAAATCGGCGGATACCAACCATCTCGTCCTGGACAATTATGCCGCAGGGGAAACGATCCGTCAGTATAGCGGCGTCGGTTGGACCGCGATCGACAGCGTCAGCGGCACTGGCACCGCGATCGTCACCGAAACGGTGAACGGGCAGAATTATACCG
>Ga0265780_10010771_pt1 | contig 10874 bp, 10 predicted proteins | sample P1T30metagenome_FD_192432 | JGI IMG/M metagenome (GOLD analysis project Ga0265780, IMG submission 192432) | Plant litter microbial communities from East Loma Ridge, Irvine, California - P1 T30 | ecosystem: Environmental > Terrestrial > Plant litter > Unclassified | place: USA: California... | reverse complement strand
ACTTGCAGGTTCTGGCTCAGTGGTGCCCCAGTCTTCTGCGTTCTCATCCCACCGATCAAGCTCGTCTTCGACCGTGGGTCTGACGACGCCTGACTCCTGGTCCTGGTCATGCTCTCCCAGCTCAATATCTCTTTCTTCGTCACCAGCAACTGCGGTGTACCCGCGCGCAGCCCGTTTGCGCTCGAGCATGCGCTTGTGATACCAATTGCACGCACCCAGTGCAATGAGGGAGCCTAGAACATTGGCGATTATGTCATAGTAATCAAAGTCGCGATGTATCTAGTCGTGCGTTAGTCTGCAATTCCCGTCGCACCCCACACCGGCACCCTTCTCCTCCAACCCGCCAAGTACGCACACCGTCTCCGTACGACTCACAACGCCCTCCAGGAGTATGGGAGATGGCTTACAGGCAACAAGCCCTGCACAACCTCGCTAGCAACGCCCAGGCCAATGGTGCATACGGTAAATGTCAACTGCAGCACCTTTCTCCTGCTTGTTTCTAGTATCCAGTAGAAGCAGAATGTGAGCAGGAAGAAGGCGATGAAGTGGAGTGCTTTGTCAGATTGCTTGTATGAGGGGATTTTGTAGTCGGATGGGGAAAAGCCGGCGGCGGCACTGACGAAGATCAGGCCTATGAAGGCGCCTGGGTAATTTTTGTTAGCTTGGTTCGAGATAACTTGGTGCGAAGAGGCATTGTCGGCAGAATATCAGGTAGACATGTTGAAGCTTCGGGGCTGCCTCTTGGTTGCGACTCGGACACTTGAGCTGCGGAAGCTCGGTAAGGTGTGGGAACAGAGTAGGGTACATACCAGCAAAGGGTTTCCGTATGCGCATTATAAGTGACAGGACGGTGCTATGACTGATTGAGGCACATAGTCATGCTTAAAAGGCATGGGTAGAGCTGTCAGACTCGTAGGCGGCGCGGTGCTGCAACGTTGCTGCCACTGAGCTCGCACTGCGGTGGAGCTAACTAGATTGGGAAGTTTTGATGTCGATCACGTGTGGAACCTGTGAAATCGAATAAGTGCGGCAGCCCTGGGGTACTTTCTTTAGGTCTCAGTCCCGACTAGATGAGGCGCTGCGACGGATCATAATCGACTATACTCATGGGTGACGACAGGGAGAGGGAGGACATGCGGATGGGTGCATTGGTGGTTGTGAGTGCTGTGTCTTTTATAACAGAGACTAGTTCAGACATGGACGAGTTTGGGCCTTCAGTAGGCATCCTGCCATGTTGTACACGTAGCCCTCGGCAAGGACAGCTGTATAACTGTACAGGTCGCTGTTTGCGATGTAACAGCGTCAAGGCAGTACACGGTCGGCATAACTCGGCGTCGTCAGTAAGGCACAAAGCCCGCAAAGCCCACGTAGCAAAAGAGCAGAGGCTTCTAGCGCGCATCTGGGTGCTTCCAAGCGCTGCAACCCCTACTGTGGAGTGGGTTGGGGTGGTGCAGTCGGTTTGATATTGGAACGCGGGTGATTCATGGGGTTCGCGGTGGGCGCATCGCTAACCAGGCTAAGGCGTGCCTACCTAGTACGAACTGGACCACCTGCACCTCACGACAACGACGCCAAACACACAAGCCGCATCTTCGGCCATCAAGGGGCGCGCCCACATACCGTCTTCCATCTCACAGTCATCAGAAAACTGCTCGCTCGACGTAGGCCTTTCTTCCATGCTTGATTTTATCGCGTCGCGACACCTGCACCAGGTTGGACGTCGCCCTGAAGGCGGGCCATCCCCGTGAGGCCGCGAACTGCCAAGACCCCCCACAACCGACGACGACGACTATGTCCCTCGCTGCATCTCCATATCCGCCATCCTCGCGAGAACGCCCGAGCCATGCCCGCTTCCTGCATCAGCCGCCCAACGCGACCCGTTTGCGCACCCCCAATGCGCCGCTAAACGATGAGGCCATGTCCAACGCCTCCAACGCGAACCACCTGGCCGACGCCGCCGACACGACGGCCGATGAGGATCCCAGGGCCGCGCGCTGGCAGGAGCATTACTTGCGCACCGAGGCACGCCTGACTGCCGTGCTGGGAGGAACATACGAGCACGATGCGTTTGATGCTGTCGACCATGCCCCGAGGCCACCCTCGCAGGCTGCTCCCGCGGCGCATGACGCGCGCCCGACCATGACACCCAAGAAGCCCGCCCGCGCAATCGACGAGGACGACTATGGCGACGACGACGAGGATGAGGATGACGCAGAAGACGACGATGACACCCGCACCTCGCCGTTGCACGCAAAAAGCGCTTTCAATGGTGCCGTGGCCGCTCCCAGTACGCCAAGCCTTCTCCGCGTGCCATCCACATCGAACAAATCGGGCCACGACCGGACAGGGACGCCTTCGTTGGACCTTACAAAGACGTCCGACGACGTCCGCAAGAAGCTGCAGCAGGACAAAAAGGCTGCTGAGGATGCTGCCAAGCAGAGCTTCCACACCCTCTTCTACCCCTTGGAGAGCGACCGTGACGCCATGCTGGAGCAGCAGAAGCTGGACGAGCTGGACCGTCAGGTAGAGATCGAGACGTCGGGTGCGCCTGTCAATGCCCCCGCCAACGGCGTCGTCGCTGCCCCCCAACAGGGCACGCTGAGCACCACCAACCTCGGCGCATCCAGTCTGACCCTCAAGCACCTCATCTCACGCATCGATGCGCAAAGGGACCGCGTCCACGCCACCGATGCGCAGCTACGCAGCCTCATCAGCGAAGTCCGCAAGAACAGGAGCAAATGGGCCAACGAAGACCGCGTTGGTCAGGAGGAGCTATACGAAAGCACGGAAAAGGTGCTCATGGAACTCAAGGCTAACGAGCATGCCCACCCCTTCCTCCAGCGCGTCAACAAACGAGAGGCCCCCGACTACTACAACGTCATCAAACACCCCATGGACATTGGAACAATGATGAAGAAGCTCAAGCAGCTACAGTACAAATCGAAAAAGGAGTTCGTTGACGACCTCATGCTGATATGGTCAAACTGCCTAAAGTACAATGCCGACCCCAGTCATTTTCTCCGCAAAAAGGCTCTACACATGAAGAAGGAGACAGAAAAGCTGGTGCCCCTGATCCCAGACATAACTGTACGCGATCGAGCTGAAGTCGAGGCCGAGGAGCGCAGAATGCGCAACGGCGACGCTGACGCTGATGGCGCTGATGACAGCGAGGACGAAGAACCCATCATGGCCTCGCGGGGGCGGAAAGCACCAAGCAAAGGTGGTAAAGGCTCCAGTAATGCAAGAAAGGCTCCCCCAGCAGGTCTGGAGGATACACCGGGACCGGAAACGAAGCCACCACTACCATCTCTCAATAACGCCGTGTCTAATTTGAAAAATGAGTTCCATCGCGCAGACTCCGAAATGGAGGGCAGCGTCAACGGATTTTCAACACCGCCGCCTGGCACCTCGACACCCTTGGGTCCAAACAGTATCTCGCGAAATGGTATTCATGGGAGTCAAGCTGATGTGTCAGATGTTGATGGCACTGGCATCTCTATTAGCGATACTCTTGAAGAAGACGCTGACCTTGACGACATGGAATACAAAACATGGAAACAAGTGACCAAGAAGGACCGAGCGATTATCGCATCGGAGAGACATCGGCTTTTCCGTGACGACCACCTCCAGCCGGATGAGCCTGCCATCTTGCGCACAAAGGCTGGCATGAGAAGATGGCTACGGCACCGCAAACAGGCCATGGAGCAGGACTCTGCAAGTGGATCTGCCTTGGCTCCAGACGGGAAAGACGGTGTGCAAGCGACAGCTGGTGAATCACTTGCCGAAGGCATTGAAGGCGAAGAAGAGCGCCAGATCCCAGATTACTATGATCCTGTTTGTGCCATACCTGACCTGTCTGAGCGCTTACAGTGGGTTGAAGATGCCCAGGGCCATGTCATTCCTCAAGCCGAAGAATACATGAGGATCTTTCCAAAGGGTCAGTTCATTTCACCGGACAGTGCATTGGTGCACAAATTCGACGACAACAACCACACCCTGCAAGAAACCAGAAAGATCTGCGCAAAGATTGGTATCGTTAAGCAAATGCAACTCCAGTCGCAAGTAAGTCGTCTATATGAGTGGTATCATCAATGAAACTAATTGCTGACTTCAACAAGCTGTACCAAAATCAGTTTCAAAGATATGAGCCTCAGCCTTTTATGGAAGCAGATATCGAGCCGATGGTGACATCAGAGGATGGCCCAATCATGGCTCCCTATGTATGCCGCGCTGCATTGCAGCGGAGCGTCGGCAAGATCTTCTACCATGCTGGCTTCGAAGAATTCCAGCCATCGGCACTTGACGCGGTGACTGACATTGCTGCCAAATTCTTCCAAAACCTAGTTGCAAGCCTGGGAATCTATCGCGAAGCACCCAAGATGAAGTCCGATGTACCGATCACCCTTCCGAATGGCCAGCTCACAACCTGGACTCCGCGTTTTACCCAAGAAGAGGCTGTGCTCCATTCTCTACATGCCAACGGTGTCGATCTCGAGTCTCTAGAGACTTACGTCAAGGACGACGTTGAAAGGCTTGGTACGAAACTTGGCGGAATGCACGACAGGATGCGATCATACTACGCTGAACTTTTGCGGCCAGCTATGGACAATGTTGGCGCTGACGGTGCTGGTGCATTCAATGATGGCAGCGAACAGTTTGTGGGTGGTGACTTTGCTGAAGATATTGGCGAAGACTTCTTCGGCTTCAAAGAGCTTGGTCTTGACATTGAATTCGGACTTACTTCTAGTGTACCATTACATCTGCTGCAGAACAGGGTGCACAATGCCTACGCCAGGCAAGACAACAGGTACGTTCTACGATGCGTGTACGCAAGAACTTTGCTGACCCCCATAGTAATGTCGCCACCACTGGTATTATCATGCCTGAGCCACCCAAGTTCGAGCCTGTCACCCTACAGACGGCCGAAAACCAGATCGGTCTACTACAAGGCTGGCTTTACCGCAAGCTTCAGGACAATAACAGCCAACCTCTTATCGAAGATGATGAGCTGCCTCCGAAGCAGCGCTTCCCCAAGCCTCGCCTGCCACCTACAGGCAAGATTTCAAGTCCTCGTAAGCGCCCTATCAGGGAACAGCAGCAGATGGCGCGTAAAAAGCGCAAACTCGATGAAGCAATGGATGATAATGGCAACGACCATGGGGGATATATGAAGGGGATTGGAAAGCCAGTTGGTAAACTAAAGCTTGAGCCAGCACAAAAAGAGAACCGCGGCCTCCAAGAGCCGGAGAAGGACGATGGGAGCGCACATGGAATGCCTAGCCCACCAGAATCCTTCTAGCCGATAGGCCTAGCAATGGCACCGACTAGACAGAAGGTGTCTTGTGTCAGCCAGGCAGTTAATTTTCGCACTTTCGACTTTCCAGCATCTCTCAGAGGCAATTGAGGACCGCCTTTTGCAGTCATTGTTTAATCTTTTTGGCACATGTCTATTTCTTCGCAAGTTGGACGCTTCCTCTGTCGTTCACCGTGGACCATGCCGCTATATGCGCGTCCTCTCTGCTACACGGTGTTTGGTCATCTCTTATTTTCGCCGCCCACTCTTGGGTGCCAGCAAATTTGTTCTGCTACACTGGAAAGGTGGTGGGGTTCGTCCTTGTATACCCATCTTTGCATTTTGCGCTGTGGACTTTTGCATTTTTTTCTGCGAAATCGTGCGTTCGCGGTTGGGAATGTCTGGTTTCCATGAGGGGATTGATTGACTTGGACTTGGCTTTGTATATACCTGATCCATGAGCGAAAGACTGCGGTATTGGAGTGACCTGTAGTGTTTCAATGCTATTGTTTTATTACAATGCTGTCTTGACTGTGAATTGCGTGTATGGATTCTGGCGATGGTCGGTTTGTCATGTGGGTAGCTGCCTACTGGTTGCTGAGGTAAACTGACATGTAGAGAACGGTGAGCGTGTGCGGCTAGTTTGGTGGCGTGACTGTCCCTTTCTCAACCGCTATGTTGCGCGAGGTTACAGCAATGGGCGTCAGAGAATGTCCAGTGCATGCCATTACGTACTAGACTACCCATCGCACTCTGGCCACAAGTCTAGGGGAGAGAAGGTAGCTATTGTGAACCTATCGTTTCTGTAGCACCCATATACACTTCTTGTTGTACAGTAGATACAAAGTGAGCGATCAAACCATACGAGCGATAGATACAACGTTTCCTTGCTGGGCACGACTTAAGCGAGCGTCGAAATACAATGGGGTGCTTCACTCATCTCCACCATGTCTATCGACTATCATCTGCAGAAGTGGGCCGTAGTGAGACACATGAAAACAAAACTAGAGAAAGGGTAAACTTCAACGATTGCTTGTAATCGTCATCTATACGATCCCCTCTATGTAGCGACGGAAACATCTTTGCGATTCAGAGCGCGCTCAATGGGTCTGCAAACACTATACAATGCGGGTACGGATGAACGCGATCGATTGCGCTCCAACAGGCCTTCTGGAAGATTACGCATTACAATTGTATTTCGTGTAAGTGTATGTGAAAGCTCACTCCATTCGACGAAGCGCTCTCGGTGCGGGGTCTGCAATGTCTCATAAGGAGTGCCATCGGAATCGACGGTATATCTTGTTTCAAGACACGGGAGCTTTGTTATATACATGACAACACACTTGCTTTGTGTGTAAACCCGAAAGACTGCAGGCAATTTCTGGCGGATTCCCGGGTACCTGGACAGCTGAGAAACGTAATGGGAATTTCTTTTAGGCATACAGAGATGCTTGTCAAAACACCGCAAAACAAAGCTCGTGTGTAGGTGGCCAAGCTGAAATTGGTTGTTATTAGCGCGTCTTCTTTTGCCTTCTGCGCGGACCCTGGGCTCCATTCCACTTCCACACCTCCATTTTGACATGACGTCTCCACCATAAATTCGGCCCAAACTTGGATTGACAGCAGTTGCTTCTTTTTTCGTGAGTAGTGCCGTTGCCTATCAAACTGTGCCCTGCGATGTTTTTTGGCTGTGAGCTAACGTGCCACGAGACGTGGATCTTCTCGGAGTGACTTGGATCTTCTCATCTGTCACATCACGACGCCGACTTTCCTCACCATTCATCACCCTCGCGCGCAACTCGGCACACAACCCCATTTCTCATTTGCTGTCCATCAACTTTTCTTCTGCGCATCTCTTGGTTACCGTCATCAGTGCGCGTTATTTTTCTGAACTATTTCATGCGACTCCCACGTCCGCTCAACTTCTGTTGTCAGTGAGACTTTTCTTGACCTCCATGGCTCCCAACGGTCATTCAGCGTCTGGCAAGAAGCGCACCCGCAACGCCTGCGACGAGCCACCTGCTTCGTGGCTTGACAAGCACGGCCAACCAGAATATGATGCATACAAACATGCAGCTCTTGGTCAATGCCTCTCATTCGATGCTTGGAAAATGTCCCATCAGCACACCAACGGCCTCTCGCTGTACTACAAGACCTTGGACATTCTTGACGAGTCCGACTCGACTGTGAGTTGTCCATTTCGATTGATGTGTATGTGTCGCTTACTCACAACATCAGGACGAAGACGGTCAGCCAGTCAAGGCCAAGGCTCAGCCGACCAAGGTGCGTGGTCAAGTTGGCCGCCCAAGGAAGTCAGCTTCAACAGCTGGTAACGGACTTGCGAGATCGGTCGAGTCTGCAAGATCATCATCCGTTGCCAACACGGAGGACCTGAGTCCATCGGCTAAGAAGAAGCGAAGGGCGCGTAAGAAGCCACTCGTAAGCATCATTGGAGCATCCTTGTCTTCACAGCTAACAGTCCAGTCGGAGGAAATTGTTGCCTCAGCAAGCGATAGTGGAGAAGGCGCACAAGAACTTGGGGGCACACTAGCTGAAGCGGTCGAATCACCCATCGCTACTGTTAGTAGCAGGCGCAAGTCTTCCACCCGCAGGACTAAGAAGAAGAAACCTATCGTAAGTGGTAATCTTTCTGTACGAACGAGCCGATACTGACATATGTACAGTCAGAAGAAACTATTTCACCCGAGGATGAGGTCGAGGATCCGATGGAAAAGATCTTGGACGGAGTCGAGACACCTGCGAAGGCGTCTCCGCTACCAGTGCGCTCTGGTGAGTATTTGCAGGAATCTGTGCTAAATCTCCTTATTCTACAGCATAGGGAACCCTTGCCGCTTTGCCGATCACCTCATTCGTCACCTAGCTACGAACCTCGGGATTCCTGGATAATGTTTGATTTTGTTGATTATGTACAATAGCTAACAGTTCACAGCTTACAGGGCTCCGGCTGCAGCACCGAATTTGGACTCGCCCAAGAAGATCCACATTCTCAAATTGAGTACAAGAAAGACACCAAAAGAGAAAGCCGATGTAGGTCTCTCTTCTGATAACTACATTTGGCCTGCTAACGAAAACCCAAGCCCGAAGATATCATCAAAGATGACACAAACGTTGCGACTCAAGCTACGATTAACACTGATGAAACTGTCACAGGGGCAGCCATTACTGTCAACACAGGCCTCAGATCCAAACTTGATGACGAAACGAATCAAGACGCAGACTCTGCTGCGGCATCGCCAGATCCCACAAGTGCCGCAGGTTCCGCCAGACGCGGACTTAGGACACGAAAGCCTGCACAGCAACGACCCTACTATCATGATTCGCAGCTATTCGAGGATGTAGAGCCTACTAATGAGGATGCGGAAGACCTGGATAATTTGTCGCACAATGCACAGAGCAGAAGAGTATCAGTAGCGTCTCTGAGCAGGAACATAGATGACGCGCTACTTGCTTCGCTAGACGAGGAAGCAATTGCCCTTCTGGAGGAAGAGCCCGAACCCGAGCATACGCGGCCAAAACATTTCAAGGGTAAAGGCCGAGCATGGAAGAAGGAGGGCTCAGATGAAGACGAGGAATTTTCGCTCGCCGCCAAGAAAAAGGCAGCAAAAGCAGCAAGGATGAAGGCTAAAGGCCAGGTGCCCAAGAAACGAGGCAGGCCCAGAAAGAGCGGCCTGTCCGAAGAGGTGGTGGAAGAAGAGATTGAAGAGGATAAGGACATGGTCAAACGGAAGCGCCCGCCTCCTCGGAAAAGTGCTCTATCAGAAGAGATTGTCCCGGACAGCTCGGATGGCGGGGAAGAAGAGAAGGAGGGAGAAGAATCTACGACACCCAAGTACTCGCCAAGCCAGTCTTACACACCAAAGGGCTTGCCCAAGTGGATGAGTGTGGTCGATGAGGATGCGAACAAGGAGTCCACAATTGGTAAATGTGACGAAGTGGAGCCTGTCAGTCCAACCAGGAAGTCCACATAAAGCAGAACTAAAGAGACTTGTAAGCTACAACGACTTCAGCGACGATGATAGAACAGTTTGCTGACATGCTGTGGAGGTTCACGCTAGACAATTGGCGTTCAGAAGGTGCATTGTAAACCATATCGTCTCTTATCTGGGTAGCATGTGTGACGGGGATGGATGGTAAGGATGGCGGAGTCTGGGTTAGTGGTAGAGGTGTTTCTGGGGAGAAGGGGGTGACATCAGCCAAGAGGAGAGAGAGAGAGTCCATGGCATCAGACGTTAGAGAGTGTTGAGCAGAAGCTGGCAGTGGATCAAGTTGTCGTCATGGTATGGACTTGTTATATTACAAAATGCTGAGTAAGCCTTTTGGGGATACAGCACAAGTAGCGGCAATGTAGCGCGCTAGCCAACGACTTGATGTCTAAGTCTTGTTCAATACCTCAATCCTCTTAGGCGTGCAATGTAGTATAACAGCCCAAAGGTCAGTCCTCCCAAATGCCCCGCATGCCCAATCCGACTATCGACGCTATTTAGATAATAGCCATCATAAACTGCATATCCTGTGACGAGAGCCCAGAGCGGCATGGGTATGATGCCCCAGATAGCTACTCTAGTCTGTGGGGCCAAACAAGCGGCTACGGTACTAATGCCCATTACCGAGCCCGAAAATCCTAGACCGCGCATAGTGTCCCGTGTGCCAGGGGCTTGGGCCTGTATCTGGTAATATCGGCTGAAGAGGTGGCCGACGGAGCCGGCGAGGCCAGAGCCAACGGCTATGGTGAGGTAGCGAAGCGGAGTGATTGCTGGAGCAGAAGCGAGAAAGGACCCAAGGAAGTAGGCAGTAAACATGTTTGAGAAAATGTGACCAATGTCTAAATGGGTAAACGTTGAAGTCAAGATGGGTAGGTACGAGCCTTTTTGGAACTCGGAAAGGTTGAGTGTCATTCTCTGCATGAACCTTACAAAGGGGAGTTGATGACCTCGCTTGGCTTGTACCCGGAGGTGTACTGCATACCCGTAGACGGCCACGTTTGCTCCAATTAGGGTGTAGAGCACGGTCTTGTTGGCAGTCTCCTGGGCCTGGTAGTTCGTGTATCCCCCTCCACCTCGACCGCCACCAGAGTAGAAGCGTGACGAGGGTAGGCCAAGAGGGCTGGGGTTGTGGGAGGGGGAAAAGAAGTGGGATGACATGGTGTTGGTGCGCTGAGGCGTCCGGAACGTCCGGAGCGTCCTTGCCAGGCGGAGGAGAGAAGACATTTGTGGTGCTCGTAGGTAGTAAGACGGGCAGTAATGTCTGATTCAAAATTCCGTGATGCGGCGTTACACGTGATGCACGTGTGTGGCGTGGAGACAAGCAGGGAACCTTTTGGAATCCAAAGATGGAAATTGCACCACTTGAGTGTGTAGATCTATAGATGGCGGCTGTCTGTGCCAGTCATCAGATATGTGCGTATTCTAGGCCTGCAGTGTGCAATGCGGATGTATGTGGGGGGAGGGCAGCGGATAGGTTTCCAGCGCCAGACAACGGGTGAGCAATAAGAGAGAACCGGTGAACACACCGCAATGCTATTGTACACGGGCCACAATAAAACAGGCTGCAAAAGAGGGCA
>Ga0265780_10010769_pt1 | contig 10875 bp, 9 predicted proteins | sample P1T30metagenome_FD_192432 | JGI IMG/M metagenome (GOLD analysis project Ga0265780, IMG submission 192432) | Plant litter microbial communities from East Loma Ridge, Irvine, California - P1 T30 | ecosystem: Environmental > Terrestrial > Plant litter > Unclassified | place: USA: California... | reverse complement strand
AATGTGGTCAGGCAAAAAAAATGACGCCTCCCCGGCATGAACGCATTCATGGCCTGGTAGACGTCGTTGTCTGGCGGGCCCACCGCCGTTGGCGGCCACGCATGCGCTCCATTGCGCAGGTAATGAATAGGCAATGTTCATGCCAGAGATGCATCCAGAGTGATGTGACCTCCGGCGGTCTGCGCGCCGCACCGGACAGTGGCGCGAATGCTGCACTGCGATTGCGCGCTGCATCATTTTGGACGGGAAGCTGCTCCCCGCACGCCAGACGAACACGGGTCAAGCAAACTTTACTGGTACAGTAATTGTAATTTTATAAACTTTACGCGCCATGAAAGTCATCTCAAAATTCTTCGAAGTCGGCTACATCCTGATCGTCGCCATGTTCTTTTGCTGCGGTATCGGCCTGATTTTCCTGGCCGGCGTGGAAATCTGGGGCGCCCTCGTCCCATCGGCGGACACGTCGGCACGCGAACGCTTCGACCTGATCCTGGAATGCATCGGCATGCTGACCATTTCGGTCGCTGCCCTGGGTCTTGGACAGACCGTGCTGGAAGAAGAAATCCAGCGCGACGCCAACATCAGCTCGCCCACCCGGGTACGTCGCTTCCTGTCGCGCTTCCTGATCGTCGTGGTGGTGTCGTTGACGGTCGAATGCCTGATCGGCGTGTTCCAGTATGTTCACGGCAGCCCGCAGTACCTGCCGCACGCGGCATCGATCGGCGTGGCCGCTGCGGCCCTGCTCGCGACCTGGGGCCTGTTCATCCGCATGAACACGAGCGCCGAGGAACTCGAGCCGCACGCCATGCACGACGTGCAGGCCGAAGACAGGGTAATCGAGGGTGAAGAGGTCAAGGAAGGCGGCCAGCGCCACGCGGAGAAAACGGGCCAGGAGTACCATGGCGACGTCGGCGATGCAAAACAGGAAACGAAGCAGGAAACGAAACAAGAAACAAAGCAGGAAACGGAGCCGGAAACGAAGCAGGAATCCAAAAAGTGATTCAAAGCACTTGGACATTCTCGCAAGTGCCGCTATAATCTCGTCTTCTTCGGGTCGTTAGCTCAGCTGGTAGAGCAGCGGACTTTTAATCCGTTGGTCGCAGGTTCGAATCCCGCACGGCCTACCAAAGATTCAACAGCAACGCCAACCTTCGGGTTGGCGTTGCTGTTTTCATTTCCAGTTTCCTGCACTGCCGTGCACCCCATGCCCCAGTCGATCGCCCTCGCCGTTCATCACGAACTGATCATCAAGAAAAGCCGCTTCATCGCCTGCGTGCAGCCGATGCCGGACCGCGCCGGGGCGCAAAAGGTCGTCGCCGAGCTGCGCGCCCGGCATCCGGGCGCGGCCCATGTGTGCTGGGCGCTGCTGGCCGGCGGCCAGTCGGCGGCGGTCGATGATGGCGAGCCGAGCGGCACCGCCGGCCGGCCGATGCTCGACGTGCTGCGCCACCAGGACCTGGAAGGCGTGCTGGCCACCGTGGTGCGCTACTTTGGCGGCATCAAGCTGGGCGCCGGCGGCCTGGTGCGGGCCTATACCGACAGTGTGGCGCAGGCGCTACTCGGCGCCGAGAAAATTCCCATCATTAAGCTGACGCAATTGCGCTGCAGCGCGCCGTATGCGATGGAAGGGATGCTGCGGCGCGAACTCGACGCCGCCGGCGCCTGCCTCGACGAGGTGGTGCATGGCGACGACGTCCGGTTCGCGTTCACCCTGCCCGCCAGCGCGGCAGATGGCCTGCGCGCCAGCCTCACCGAATCCGGGCACGGGCGCATCGCCTGGCTGGCCGCGCCGGACGACGAGACCGCCGGTTAGCGTATACCCGTCATCACCATCCGAAAGCGGACGCCCGACCGTGCGCCCGTTATAGTGACCCATCCGGCCGCGCATCCGCTTCGGCCGGTTTTTTATTCTGAAGAAAAATAAACGTGATCAAGAAAAGCCTACTCCCCCTTGCCATCGGCGGCTTCGGCATCGGCATGACCGAGTTCGTCATGATGGGCATCCTGCCGGACATCGCCAACGGCCTGCAGATTACCATTCCCCAGGCCGGCTACCTGATCACCGCCTACGCGCTGGGCGTGGTGGTCGGCGCGCCGACGCTGGTCAGCCTGATGGCCGGCCGGCCACCGCGCACCGTGCTGGTGTGGTTCATGCTGATGTTTGCGGTATTTAATGCGATGTCGGCGTTCGCGCCCAACTTCGAGACCATGATGGTGTCGCGCTTCCTGGCCGGCTTGCCGCATGGCGCTTTCTTCGGCGTGGGCGCCGTCGTGGCGAGCCGCCTGGCCGACCCCGGCCGCACCGCCGCGGCGGTGGCGACCATGTTCACCGGTCTGACCCTGGCGAATGTGGTGGGCGTGCCGCTGGGCACCTGGATCGGCCATGTGGTCGACTGGCGCCTGGTATTCCTGATCGTGGCGGCGATCGGCATCGTGACCGTGCTCAGCCTGCGCCAGTGGGTGCCGCGTATCGAACCCGGCCCACGCACCAGCCTCATGCAAGACCTGCGCATCTTCCGCCGCCTCGATTTGTGGCTGGCGATGGGTATCGTGTCGATCGGTACCGGCGGCTTCTTCGCCTGGTTCAGCTATATCGCCCCGATGCTGACCGAGGTCAGCGGCTTCAGTTCGACCTCGATTCCGCTGATCATGACCGTGGTCGGCATCGGCATGACGGTCGGCGTGCAGTTTGGCGGCCGCCTGGCGGACCGGGTCCATCCCCTGCCCGCGCTGCTGATCCTGTTGATGTCGATGACGCTGCTACTGCTGTGCAATGGCTGGCTGGCCAGCTCGCCGGTGGCGATCGTGGTGCTGGCCTTCCTCACCGGCGCCAATGCGCTGGCGATCGGCCCACCGGTGCAGATGCTGCTGATTGAGCAATCGCGCGAAGCCGAGATGCTGGGTTCGTCGCTGGGCCAGTCCGGTTTCAATATCGGCAATGCCGCCGGCGCCTTCCTGGGCGGCATCCCGCTGACGCTGGGCTATGCCTACACGGCGCCGCAATGGGTGGCGGCCGCGATGGCGCTGGCCGGGGTGGTCCTGACCGCGATCATGCTGGCGCGCCATCGCGTTCAGCGCCGCGTACTGGCTTGACCACGCGCCACGACGCGGCGCACAGGCCGGCGGCGATCAGCGCCAGCGTGCCTGGCTCGGGGATATCCACCGGCGTTCTGGTCGTGCGCAGCTGCGCCAGTTCGGTGTCCGCGAAGGCTACTTCGCGCACGGGAATATCGCGCACCGGCAAGGCCCGCAGCGGCGCGTCGCCCATCGACATGGGCGTCGTATTGACCGGTGCTTCGCGGAAGCCGGCCAGCTCGACCGGCTTGAAGTAATTGCCTGCGTCGACCTGCACGCTCGAGTTCCAGTTGTCGACAATCACATTGCCTTTGACCACGCCCGTACCGGCGCGCATCGTCGCATACGGCGCCAGCACGGTACCGATCACGCCACGGACGTCGACTTCGCGTGCTTCGTAGAAATTAAACAGGACGTTGTAGTCGGCCAGCGGCGCGAAGCTGGCGGCACCGTCGCGGAACGAACCCCGTTCACCGCTGACGTTGAAGATCAGGGTCTGGCCAGGCTTCAAGCCTTCGAGCTGCCAGTCGGTCGAATCGCGCAGCAAGTCGCTCGACACGTGGAACACCTCGGCGCCGGCAGCGCCACTGCCCTGTACGACGATTCCGTCCAGCACCTTGTCGACCGTACCGGTCGCGGATACTTTAGAGAGATCCTTTGCCAGCCTGTAGAACTGGCGCGACGACGCGTTGAAGTTCACCGGCCGCGAGGCCGCGTCCGGGGCCGCGGTGGCGCCATCGAAGGTAGTCTTGCCGCCAGCGAAGGTCTTGCCGTTGTGGATACTGCCGTTCCTCAGCGCGATATTGCCTCCGGCGGCAATCGAGTATTCGACAAAGGCGGCCCGGTTCTTCTCGTTGACCGAATAGCCCTCGATCGTGACGTTGCCGCCGGAAACGATCGCACCTTCGACATCGCTGGCATGCGAAATGAAGTCGCTGACGGTGTACACGTTGGCGCCGCCCATCATGGGTTCGAGATCGAGCATGCCGGCCTGGGTGCTTGCGGAGGCGAGCGCGGCAATCAGGAAAACGCTGAGTTTGATCATGATGGATCCACCGGGAAATTAACAATGACCGGAAGTATCGCTACCAAACCTGACAATTGGTTGACAGCAACCTAGTGGATTTAGTGACCGTTTGTAACGTGATGCCCGACAGATGCGCCGCGAAAGCGGACGATGCAGGGTTGAGGCGTCTCAGCTGTAGGGGTGGCGGGTCTCCCGCCAACGCGTTCAACAGTCTCATGCACACCAGCGACACACAGGTGCGCTGAACGCGTGGACGGCGCAGCCGTCCACCCCACGGGGGTGCCTCGGCCACGGGTCATATCAGATGTAGGCTTGGCGGGTCTCCCGCCAACGCGTTCAACAGTCCCTCGCACACCAGCAACACACACGTGCATTGAACACGTGAACGGCGCAGGCACCCACCCCACGGGATGCCCCGGCCACGGGTCCTGTCAGTGATTCACACCAGCACGACGTCACCCATGGCCCGCGCCGTCGCCGTCGCTTCGCGCAGGATCTCGTCCAGCATCGCTTCGTCGAACACGAAATCGAGCGCGCTTTCGCCATGCTCGGGTGCGGGACTGCGGCGGCTGTCAAGCGGAGACGCCACCGGTGCGTACTGGTTCGCCATCAGAAGCGTATCGAGCAGCGACACGGGTGGCATATTGAGCCAGCCGCCGCGCATGTCGGCGATGGCATCAGCCACGGTCGGAGGAATCGACAATTTCTTCATGACCTCGGCGCTGACGACGTCCTCGCACAGCGCGCCCCAGTTCTCGGGATCGTCGTCCAGCAGGCCGGGAAACTCGTCGGCGCGTGCCAGCAGATAGAAAGCGCCGACTTCATGCACGATGCCGGCAAACAGGGCCGTATCGGGATTGACGCCGGTGACGCGCCGCGCCAGCGAATGGGCGATGGCGGCCACGTGCGTGGTGTGTTCCCACAATTGCTCGGCCTTGGCGCGCAGTGCCGGGTCGACGATGCGGTTGCCGAACTGGCGCACCACCAGGCTGGCCACCAGCGCCTGCAGGCGGCGGTAGCCGATGCGCGTGACGGCCGTGCGTACATTGTTCACCGGCATGGCATTGCTGCCACCGAAGGCCGGCGTATTGGCCACGGCAACCGTGCGCGCCGCCAGTTGCGGCTCGGCCAGCACCAGCCGGATCGCCTCGTCGATATGGCAATCGGGATCGTCGAGCGCGAGCTGCAGGCGCAGCACGGCATTGACGCTGGTGGGGAAAGTGATCTCACCGCGTACGGCCTGCGCCGCGATGTATCCGAATGCTTCGAGCTTGTTCACGCCCGTGATTATAGCCCCCCACGGGATGCCGGCCCGCAGCAGGATTTTTACGTGGGGAGTTTGTGGCGCGTGATCCACACGCGACGGAAGTACTTCGCCAGCACGCGGCTCAGGCGCGTCGGCCCATGCACGTCGGCCATCGGCCCTGACGTCGACCGTCAGCCATGCACGTCGGCCTGCGGCCCATGCACGTCGACCGTCGGCTCATGCACGTCGACCGTCGGCCCATGCACGTCGGCCTGCGGCCCATGCACGTCATCCCCGCGCAGGCGGGGATCCAAGTTGCACGCGCTGTCGACATGCAAGCAGCACCTGGATCCCCGCCTCCACGGGGATGACGAAGCCAACTGCAGCAATATTATTCCAGACAGCAGTACGCCTCCGCCGGAATGACGTCGGTGACGCCGTCAATGACATCGGCGCCGCGGCGTCAGCGCCTGCCTGCCCTGGCTTACTTGACCTTGATCGTGTTCTTCACGCTGGTCACGCCATCAATGCTCTTGGCCACTTGCACGGCCTTGTCGGCATCGGTCTTCGATTCGACGAAGCCGCTCAGCATCACGACGCCACGCTCGGTGTCGACCGAAATGTCCATGCCCTTCAGGTCGGGATTGGACACCAGGCCGGCCTTGACCTTGGCCGTGATCGTGCCGTCCGACGTCGCGCGCGCGGTGCGCTCGCCCGCGTTCGACGCCATTTCGCGGGTGCGGTCGACCGCAGCGGCGGTTTTTTCCTTCACCGTGGAGACGGCTTCACGGGTGTTCTGGGCAATCTTCGCGCCGGCCGTCGAGGCCACGGCGCCGGCCGTGGTCACGTGACCGCGCTCGTCCACCAGGCAGGCGGTGCGGGCGTCGCCGCTGGCCTGCTCGCATTTCGCCACCGCATCGGCCTTGGCCGGATTGCTGGTGCTGGTGCTCGCCACCAGGCCGCTGCCGGCAGCGGCGCCGCTGCCGCGTTCACGGTCGAGGCTGGCCATCGCCTTGTCGCGGTTGGCATTGGCGGTGGACTTGCAGCGGCTTTCCGCATCGCCTTCCAGCGCGTCGCACTGGGTCGTGGCCAGTTCGAATTCGGCCTGCACCACGCGCGAGCGCGCGTCGCGCAAGTTGCCGCCGGTGGTGTCGTGCCTGGTGTACGCATCGAGTTCGGCGCGCGCCTGGGCCAGCTTGGCTTCGTCTTCGCAGACTTCCTCGGCGTTGCCTTTCTTCATGGTGTCGCATGTCGCCTTGGCGCTGCGGTAATCGGCGGCGGCCTTGTCCAGGGCGGCGCGGTGGGCCTCCTTGTCGACCGGGGCGGCACTGGCGGGGGCGATGGCGAAGGTGGCGCCGACGGCGCCGGCGATCAGTGTGGCGATAAGGGTTTTCATGGTGGATCCCTTTGTATGATTGATAAGATGACACCATTAAACGCCGGCCACGACAGCGGCTCTGTGCGTCACACCACGCTGACCGGACAATCCGCTTCGTGCGGTATCCTGCCCACCCAAGGCAACGCATGCGGCGCCAGAAACGACAATGGCTGCCTCGCGGCAGCCATTGTCGGCACATCAGGGCATGGACCTGTTAGGTGCGCTTGACCTTGTTGGCGTCACGCGCTGCATCGCGGGTCGATTTGGCCTGCATTTCGCACTTGTCTTCAGCGTCGCCTTTCAGGCTGTCGCATTTTTCGTCGGCCAGCTGGTATTCGGCATCGATCACGTCGTTACGTGCCTTGTACACATTGTTGCCGGTGTTGTCGAACTTGACGACAGCATCATGCTCGCCCTTGGCGCGCATCAGCTTGGCTTCTTTCTCGCAGATGTCTTCCGCGTCGCCGCTCATCGCGTCGCATTTATCCTTTGCAACCTTGTAGTCGGCCTTGACCTTGTCCATTGCAGCCTTGTGCTGGTCTTTGTTGACTTGGGCAGCGGCAGGCGCGATGCCCACGGCGGTCAGGGCGGCGGTAGCGATCAGGGTGGCGATGAACGATTTCATGATGAGTCCCTCTATGTCGGTTGTTGTGGTGAGACTCATTAAACAACGAACGAACTACGCATTCTGTGCGTCAGCGTACACTTGTCTAATAAACCACAAAACCCACGATTCTCCGTCAATCCTCCAGCAGTCCCTTGCGCCACAAGGCTTGCGCGGCATCGAAGGGTGTCGCGCCGCCCACGAGGTCACTGCCATTGTCCGCCAGCCGCAGCCACACCCGCGTGTCATGGCCGCTGTGCGGCGTCGCCACGGCGTCGCGCACCGCGCTCAGCCAGTCGTGCACGCGCGCATACGCGCCGGGCTGGGTGCGCTGTACCCAGGCCAGCGCAACCAGGTCGGCAAAACCTTCCTCGCGCCGTGTTTCGCGCAGCGCCTTCGAGGCGGCCAGCAGCGCCGGATCGGGCGCCGCTTCAACGCCGCCCTCGACAAAACCGGCGGGCAGCGCATGCCATTCGCCCTGCGCATAGCGCCAGCAGTGGGCCAGCTCGTGCATCGTCATGGCTTCGATCAACAGGCCCTGCTCGGCCAGCGGCACGTCTTCGAGCACCTGTTCGGCGTCCGGATTGCCGCGCATCGACAGCACCAGCTTGCAGCGCCCGTCGCTGTAGCCGGCCGCGAACGGCACGTTACCGCTGTCCGCATTCGGCTGGACGATGATGTCGACCGGCAGCGCGATCGAGGTCGCGTAGTTCAGCACCGGTGCGGCGGCGCGCAGCCATCTGGTTTCCTGTTCGGTCAACTGCACCGCCGCCGCGTTCAGCGTGGCGCAGGACAGGACAATCATCAGGAAGGGCTTGAACATGGCATGGCTCCGGTGGATCTAAATTCCTCAAGGAAATTTTATACCCGGCTTGCACACTGCCCGCAGGAAAATATTTGCGTGTGTTCAAAAAAGCAAAGGCTGCCGCGGCAGCCTTTGCTTGAATGGCATGGACGCTTAGTTCGCCAGCGCGTCGGCAGTGACGAAGGCCGGGCGGATATCGTTCGGCACCGATGTCAGTTTATCCAGCGCCTTTTGCACGGACGGACGAATCACGACGTACTTGTCCATCATCGCCTTCGCGCGCGCATAGTCGCCGGTCGCCTCGATGGTCAGGAACTCGCGGTCGAGGTCGATCACGGCGTCCTTGATCTTCTTGAAGTCGACCGAGAAGGTGCCGTCGTCGTGCGCCACGAAGCCGCCCTTGTCGAGCAGGTAGTTGACCTGGATCGCCATGCCGCGCGCGTGCGACGAACTCAGGCCGAAGTGCAGCGTGCGGAAGCTCGATGCCAGGAAGGTGTTGTACAGCTTGCGCTCGGCGGCCGCGCCCTGCCCCAGCGTGTCCTTCAGCAGGCCCTTGTCCATCATGTACTGCAGCGCCCACAGGCCGGTGATGTCGGCCTTGGCTTCCTCGATGGTCGAATAGGTGTCCTTCAGGTCCTGGCGCGGGGTGGAATCCTGGCCGTCCTTCTTCGTGTGGTGCGGGCCCAGGCCGTGCATGATCTCGTGCGCCAGGATGTGGGTGAAGAAGGAATCGAAATCGAGGTCCTGCTGGTCCTGCGCGCGCAGCACCTGCTTGCTGATCGGGGTCAGGGTCGACGCGAACTTGGCCTGCTGGACGTTCTTGAGCATGACGCGCTTCGAGCCGCGCTCGCGGATCACGCGCTCGTCGTTGGGCAGGTTGTAGGCGGCGGTCTGCACGGCCATATTGCCGTCGCCGGCGCCGTAGACTTCATTGACCACCACCATCGGCGCGATGGCGCCGACCTTCGGGTTGCGGTACTGCTTGTCGAGCGGCAGGTTGTCTTCGAGTTCCTGCAGGTGCTGGCCGAAGAAATTCAGCTTGGCCGTCTCTTGTGGATCGCGGATCGTGATGTAGGCCTGGAACGCGGCCTTGTAGCCGAACAGCTCGTCGTTATAGGTCTCGTACGGCCCGATGGTCACGTCGACCGGCGCATCGAGGTCCATCCAGGCGAAGTCCGATGCCAGGTAGTCGTTGCTGAGGAAGGCGTCGGCGCGCAGGAGCAGGAATTTCTTGAGCGAGGCATTGTCGGTGCTGGCCGCGGCCTCGCGCAGCAGCCTGGCCAGCTGCTCGAGTTCGGGGCGGTATTCGTCCGAATACTTCACGGTGCGCAGCTTGCCGTCAGGGCCTGTGCGGACCACGGTGAAGAACCACTGGGCGTCCTTCTTCTGCGCGGCCGGCAGGGCGTTCATCCAGGCCTCCAGCGATGCCTTGCTGGCGCCGGCCGGATAGAAGTTGGCGCCTTCGGGCTTGCGCGCCGGGATCGCGATGCCGGCATAGTCGAGCGGCATGAACGACGCGTTGCCGTCCAGGTTCGACCACGGTCCCTTGTTCAGCCAGAAGGCATCCAGGCGCGCGCGACCCAGCGGCGTCGTGTCTTTCCTGAGCGCGTTCCACAGCGCTTCGTTGTGCACCCAGCGCTGGCGCAGCTGCAGGGTATCGACGATCTTCGCCGCTTCGACCAGCCTGGCGATGGCGGTGCGGTCGCCGCGCGACAGGTGGGCAATGTCGGCGCGCAGTTCGACCGGCGCGAAGCGTTTCTGCATGGCCTGCAGCTGGTCGGCGGAGGCTGCCGCAGGCGTGGCCTGGGCCTGCGCGGCGGGGGTGTAGGCGGCGCCGATGGCGGCGCACAGCATCAGAGGAGCAAGGAAGTTTTTCATGCGTCATGGAGGCGTGGTGTGAAACCTCACGATTGTAATGCGCATGGCGTGCAGGCGCCGGTTGAACGCGTCGGCGGCGTAGCGTGCGGCCGCCGACGCCCCCCCCTGACGATGACGGATGTCTCATGTGGGGTGGACGGGTCTCCCGTCCACGCGTTCAAGCAGTGCCGGAATGGTCCGCAATTCAAACTTCATACGCTGTTTGAACGCGTGGACGGCAAAGCCGTCCACCCAACATTGTTCGACCGGCAGGGTTGGCCTCGGCGGCCCCGCGCTTTGCCGCCGCCGCGTCCAGCCAGCGTCGAGGCACCGCGCTCAACGCACCGTCGCCAGCGCCTCGCCCTGCACCCACCCGCCACCGAGCGCACGCGCCACCGCCACCGTCGCCAGCAGGCGCTGGGTTCCGATCTGCGCGGCCGCGCGGTTCGCCGCCAGCGAACTGCGCTGGGCATCGGTCACGTCGAGATAGGTCGACACGCCGCGCTCGTAGCGCGCCTGCGCCACCAGCAGCGCGCGCGCCGCAGCCGCCTGCGACTGGGCCTGGACATCGCCCTGCCTTGCGCGCTGCTGCGCATCGGACAGCGCGTCTTCGACTTCACGCAGCGCCGTCAGCAGGCGCGTTTCGTGGTTCGCCAGCGCTTCGTCGTAGCGCGCTCGGGAGAGCGCCAGGTTGGCGCGATTGCGCCCGCCATCGAACACCGGCAGCGACAGCGCCAGCGGCCCGGCCGAGAACTGGCGCGCGCCGCCGCTGGCCAGATCGTTCAGGCTCTGCGAGGCGTAGCCGAAGTTCCCGGTCAGCGACAGGGCCGGATAGAACGCGCCTTCGGCCACGCCGATCTGCGCATTCGCCGCCTTCAGCTGC
>Ga0265780_10010768_pt1 | contig 10875 bp, 7 predicted proteins | sample P1T30metagenome_FD_192432 | JGI IMG/M metagenome (GOLD analysis project Ga0265780, IMG submission 192432) | Plant litter microbial communities from East Loma Ridge, Irvine, California - P1 T30 | ecosystem: Environmental > Terrestrial > Plant litter > Unclassified | place: USA: California... | reverse complement strand
CACAGTCCTCACGTTCGACCAGAGCGGAGTACGCTTGGCGAGTGGCTCCAAGGACACGGATATCGTCGTATGGGATCTGGTCTCGGAAACTGGTTTGTTCAAGCTGAGAGGACACAAGGGTCAGATCACTGGCCTACATTTTCTTCACCCCAGAAGCGCATCGGATGAAGATGGTGAAGTGGACATGGACATAGATCAAGCATTCCTACTCTCTACGAGCAAAGATGCGTTGATCAAGATCTGGGACGTCGCTACGCAACATTGTATCGAGACGCACATTGCACAAACCAATGGAGAATGCTGGGCACTCGGTGTCTCACCAGACGGCAGCGGCTGCATAACAGCCGGTAATGACGGAGAGCTCAAGGTATGGGCTATCGATCAATCCGGTCTTCGACAGGCAGCTTCGACCTTGGGCGAAGGGACGGACCGGGAGTATCTTACATCGAGAGGTATATTGTATCGACAGGGAAAGGACAGGACGCAGTGCATATCCTTTTATGACAGGGCCGATTACATTGCCGTACATGGTGCAGAGAAAGCTGTGGAAATTTGGCGGATAAAAACTCCAGAAGAGGTAAGGAAAGCCCTGGTAAGGAAGAGGAAGAGAAAGCGGGAAAAGGCCAAGACCGAGACCAACGGCGAGGTGCAAGAAGAGATGGACGAGGACAAGGTCAATGCAGCGGACGCGGAAATTGGCGAGGTCTTCGTACCTTATGTGACAGTACGGACAGCTGGGAAGGTCAGGTCAGTTGCGTGGATGCATGCCAAGGGGACGAAGAAGCTGCAATTACTCGTCGGCACAAATAATAATCTCTTGGACGTTTACGAGATACCCCAACGAAGCAAGTCGAAGAGTGAGGAGGCACCCGACTACAGCAGGACACTATCTGTCGAACTCTCGGGTCACAGGAACGACGTACGAGCGCTCGCTCTCAGCTCCGACGACCGCATGTTAGCATCTGCGTCAAGCGGAGGACTTAAGATATGGAACATCAAGACACAGAATTGTCTGCGGACACTCGAATGTGGATATGCTCTCTGTTGTGCATTCCTGCCAGGAGACAAGATTGTTGTAGTGGGCACGAAGGACGGTGACATCGAGCTGTACGACATCGCGGCTTCCACATTGCTCGACAAGATTTCGGCGCACGAGGGAGCAGTATGGACGATGCAAGTCCACCCCGACGGCAAGTCACTCATTACTGGTAGTGCGGACAAGTCCGTCAAGTTCTGGAACTTTGATATCGTCCAGGAAGAGATCCCGGGGACAAAGCGCACAACACCGCGTCTAAAGCTCACGGAATCTCGCATCCTCAAGGTCAACGATGACGTTCTGAGCATACAAGTTTCGCCCGACTCGCGGTTACTAGCCGTAGCAACTCTCGACAATACCGTAAAAGTCTTCTTCGTGGATTCGCTGAAGCTTTTCCTTAATCTATACGGCCACAAATTGCCCGTCCTCAACATGTCGATATCTGGTGACAGCAAACTCATCGCAACGTGTTCCGCCGACAAGAATGTCCGTATCTGGGGCCTTGATTTCGGAGACTGCCACAAAGCGCTCTTCGGCCACGAGGACAGCATCATGCAAATCTCCTTCATCCCACACCCCGTCGACGGTGAAGAACGACACATTTTCTTCAGTGCCTCTAAAGATCGAACAATTAAGAGCTGGGACGGTGACAAATTCCAGCAAATTCAAAAATTCAGAGGCCACCACGGCGAAATCTGGGCCATGACCGTCGCCCGAACAGGCGACTTCATCGTCACGGCCAGTCACGACAAAAGCCTGCGCATCTGGACACGCTCCGACGAGCCCATTTTCCTCGAAGAAGAACGCGAACGCGAATTAGAAGAAATGTACGAAAAAACCCTTGCCACCTCGCTCGAAGACGACGACAACAACGAAAACCCGTCTGCCGCCGAAGCTGTCGACGCCTCCAAACAGACAATCACTACTCTCACAGCCGGCGAACGTATCCAAGAAGCCCTTGATCTAGGCATCCCGGATCTCGACCTCGTCCACAACTGGGAGATACAACGCCGCTCGAACCCCAAACTCGCACCTCCACAGCGCAACCCCCTTTACCTCGCACTCGGCAACATCTCCGCAGAGCGCCACGTCCTGTCCACCATGGCCAAGATCCCCGCTGCACAACTCCACGACGCCCTACTCGTCCTGCCCTTTTCCTCTCTCCCCGCTCTCTTCACTTTCCTCTCCATCTGGGTCCGCAAACAGTGGAACATGACGCTTACCTGCCGCGTCCTCTTCTTCATGCTGAAGACGCACCAGAAACAGATTGTGGCGTCGCGCGAACTCAAGACGGTGCTCGAGGCTATGCGCGCGGATTTGAGGCAAACGTTGACTCGGAACAAGGACTTGGTCGGGTTCAATGTTGCGGCTCTGAGGTTCGTGGGCGAAAGGGTCGACGAGAGTAAGATGGTTAGGTGGGAGGATGTGGATAGATTTGAAGAGGAGGGAAAGCAGAAGAAGAAGAGGGCGTTTGTGGACGTGGCGTGAGTGAGGTTGGAATACTATGGAGAATGGGGAGTGTGGAGGGTATTGCATGTGTGGCGTTTTGTTTGGATTTGTTCCTTTTTTCTTCCTGGGAGATGATGATGATGTTAGTTGGTGGTGGTGGTGGTGGTAGTGGGGGTAGTGGGGAAGAAAAAAACATATAGGATCTATGTATATTTTTTGGCAAGATGAGGATTTGATGAGCAAGAAATGAGTGAGAAAGGAAATTCTATCATGACGTTAATCATTTTTTTCATCATTGTTTTCCCACAAACCAACCACCCAAAGCTACTTCCACACTTTGCCCTCATCTCCGCCTAAACTTGGACTTGCCCAATACCGGTCTCTTCACAACACCATCGCCCTCCTCGTCCTTCTTCTTCATCTTCACAACCCCGGTCTTCCTAACCAACGGTCCCTCTTCCTCCTCCCTAACTCTCTTCTCCTCAGCCGCCTTGTCAACCGCCATCTGCGCCTCAAGCTCCGCCTTGCGATTAAACTCCGTCTCCATGATGCGCTTATCGCGAGCCGAATACCCCTTTTCTTTGATGGAGTAAAACACAGCGCCTAGATCCGCCAGCCAGTGCGGATCTACGCTCGTAACACACGACATGTATTCCTTGCTCGTGAGGATTAGCTCGTGGTACACGACATAATCGGGGAGGTAGCCGAGGCCGTAGAGGGCAGACGTGGGGTGGAGTTGAATGGTGACCGAAGTGCGGAGATTGATGTATTCGCCGATTCCTTTTACTTTGGCAGCCTGGTGGTAGTAGCCTGAGCAGATGCATTTACGGATCACGTCCCAGTCTGTGCCACAAGATATAAGCGTCATTTTCTGCTTGGTCATGATGTCGTGAATTTGGTCGCGGATTTCCTTCGCGCGGCGCAGTGCTTTAGGATGCAGGAAATGGCGGATGCACCAGCTGTCAGAGTAGCCATTGACTTTCCATTGTGTATAGACATGGAGGAGGGTCAGGTGGTCAGATTCAGGAACGAAGAACTTTTCGCGTGCGGCGTCGGATTCTTCTTGGCGCTCCTTGGGTCGATAGAAGACGCTGGGGACGGAGAGCATGGCGACGATTGTGAGCATTTCTTCGCTGCATTCGTATTCGGTGGCTGTGATGATGAGTTTAGCGAGAGAGGGGTCCATGGGGAAGGCTGTCATGGTGCGTCCGAGTTCGGTGAGATTGCCAATGTTGTCGAGGGCGCCAAGGGCCCAAAGGTCGAAGAGAGAGGTCGTTATTGTGTCTTGAGGGGGTGGATCCATGAAGTCGAAATCAAGGAGGTCCTTTACACCAAGTGACTTGAGTAGGAGTACAGTGTTGGCGAGGTTGGTCCGTTGAATTTCTGGGATGGTTTGGATATAGAACTCATCTCGGAAAGCCCTCTCCGTATACAGGTGAAAGCACTTTCCAGGCCCTGTGCGTCCTGCGCGACCGGCACGCTGAGACGCGTTTGCTTGTGAGATGGGTGTAATCTGGAGCGTGTCCATACCCATTTTCGGATTATAGACTTTGAGCTTTGAAAAGCCGGCATCTACAACATACATGATACCGTCAACTGTCAAACTCGTCTCTGCAATGTTGGTGGCTACGATGACCTTGCGCACGCCTGGTGCTGCTCGATCGAAAATTTTTGCTTGCAAATCTGCAGGCATTTGACTGTAGATGGGAAGGATGCTGAGTTTTGGGGGGTCGTTCAGAAGCTTGAGTCGTTCGGCAATAAGCTCACAGGTGATTTCAATATCCTCTTGGCCCGTCATGAAAACTAAGATATCGCCAGGACCTTGCGACACGTGTATCGCTAGCACTTGCTTTACCGCGCCATCGACATAGTCCTCGCAGGGAGATCGTGCGTAATTGATATCGACAGGGAAGGTTCTTCCAGGAATTATAAACTCAGGAGCTCCTCCATAAAAGCGTGAGAATCGTTCCGAGTTCATGGTGGCGGATGTGACGATCAGCTTCAGGTCTCTTCTCCGTGCCAAGACTTTCTTGAGGAGACCCATCAGCACATCAGTGTTCAACGCTCTCTCGTGCGCCTCATCCATGATGATGCATGAGTACTTGTCCAAGTCAGGTTCAACTAGCGATTCTCGGAGTAAGACACCGTCTGTCATGTACTTTATTTTTGTCTCTTTGCTGGTACAATCCTCGAATCGAATTGCATATCCAACCTGGCCACCTAGCCTGACTTCCATCTCCTCACTCACACGCTTCGCAACACTCATGGCAGCAACTCGACGTGGCTGTGTGCAGCCAATGAGTCCTTGCTTGGCGTAACCATCCTCGAACAGAAACTGCGTCAGCTGAGTCGTCTTTCCAGAGCCGGTCTGGCCGACGACGATGACGACCTGGTTGTCTCGAATAACGCGCAGCAAGTCTTCGCGGACTGCAAAAGCTGGGAGGTACTGTCTCTGCTCTTGCAGTGTCTTGCTCTTACTGAATGCACTTGCACCTTCCTGCTTACTGAGATGTTGCGCAAACTTGCTCCCGCCCTGCTTCTCTTCTCCCTCGGGTCCTGGCGCAGCACTGTCGGTATCCTCCTCCTTAACCCCCATGATATTTCCCAGTGTAGTTCCCTTCGCACTCGTGGCTTCCTGTGCGTGTTTTTGCCGTTCCTTCTGTTGCCTCTTTTCCTTTACAACGCGACTGCCACGCCGACTGAATACTGCCATGTCGCTCTGTGGATCGCGTACAGCCGATATTGGATCGATTTGCTTGGTAAAGACAGTCTTTCCGTCTAGAAACGGTGGTTTGAGGTCGTGTACGAGGATGTGGACGCGCATGCCCTCTTCATCGTCCTCGAAGTCATCATCAAAGTGTCTTCTTTGGGCGACTCCAGACTGCAGCATTCGATTCGTCTCCCATGCGTCTACATCTTTCTGTTTCTGCTGGGCCCGCATACTCGCTCGATTGTTCTGCTTCTTCTCGGTCAAGGCAGCTTCCCGTTGAGCCTCCAGCCATGTGCTTTCAGCGCCACCAAAAGGGTTGTGTGTATCATCGCCAAAGGTGTGTCCGTTCTCTTCGCCGCCGTACCAGTCGCGGTCGAGCGCCATGGAATCAAAGTCCTCGACTAGTGGCTCTGAGTCATCAAAAGACTTTTGCTTGGAATTTGCGCCATCTTCTTGGTTCCTGGGTGTATGGGCGCGGGAAGACGCAGGCTGATTTGGTTTGCGAAACTTGGGACGCGGCGCGATTGAGTATTCCTCGGGGTCGATTTTGCGCCGTTTTGGACTGTGGCGGCGATCCATTTTGGCGATAGAGAAAGATAGGCGACAGCTACCAAAAAGACTAAGTGTTGGAGCGTGGCGGTTGTTGTTGAAGGTGGACGGCGTGAAGGTTGGTGATGCTCGGAGGTCCGCAATTATCGCGCGCAAGCTTCAGCCAATCGTTGCGGGGGCGCCCAAAATTATTTCCAACTTTTGAAAAAGTTCCCCACGCGGCCTGCGCTCTCACTGCACATCTGCTCTCACGAAATAATCCACAATGTCTATGATCACAGCGACTACGTGGGTGCCGCGTGGATTCGCGGCGCCTTTTCCCTCGCGATATCAATTCGACGAAGACGAGTACTAGCGCATATCCAAGCTTGCGAATCTTCAGCTGGAGGACGCCAAGGAAGAACTAGAAGAGGCGCAAGCCGAGGAGAAGAGCAAGAAGAACGGAACTTCGAGCAAGGCGTCAAAAGAAGACGATGAGTGAGTGCGCAGAAATACATGACTATATCCAAAGCAAAACTAATCTGGCAAAGGGACGACGATGACGATCTCAAAGAGTACGACCTCGAGCATTACGATGACGAAGTTGCCGAGGACCAGGGCGACACCATGGCTATGTTCGGGAATGCAAAGAACCTGGTCTTCCACGAAAACGACGAAGACGACCCCTACATCACAATGCAAGGCGGAGAGGAAGAGGACGAGGAAGATCGCGAAGAGCTTCAAATCTTGGCCACCGACAACCTTGTACTGGCTGGTCGGATAGAAGACGAGGTTGCGCATCTAGAAGTTTATGTGTACGAGGACGAGGACGACAATCTCTACGTGCATCATGACATCATGCTGCCCGCCATCCCACTCACTGTCGAATGGTTAGACTTTCCCGTGGGCAAGTCAGTAGGCACAAGCGAAGGCAAGGGCAACTATGTGGCAATTGGAACCATGGACCCTGATATTGAGATTTGGAACCTGGACGTGGTTGACAGCATGTACCCAGATGCCGTGCTGGGACAGGGGGCTGAAGATGCAAAGGCAGACAAGCCGAAAAAGAAGAAGAAGAAGAAGTCAAAGAAGGCCAACGATGAGTTTCATGTCGACTCGGTGCTCTCCCTCGCCGCCAATCGCCATCACCGAAACCTCCTTGCTTCCTCGTCGGCAGACAAGACAATCAAGTTGTGGGACTTGAATACGACAAAGTGCGCAAAGTCATACACGTACCATACGGATAAGGTCTGCTCGGTTGCATGGCATCCCGTCGAGTCTACTGCGCTGCTGAGTGGTAGCTACGACCGAACCGTAGTGGCTGCCGACATGCGAGCACCCGACGCAAAGGCACCACGATGGGGCGTTGAGAGTGATGTTGAGACTGTACGGTGGAACCCGCACGATCCCAATTACTTTTACGTAAGTCCCGCGATACCAGCTTCTTTGCGCACTACTAACAATCTTAGGTCTCTACTGAGAATGGCATGATACATTACCACGACACTCGCAATGCGCCAAAGGACCCGTCTGGCTCGAAGCCGGTCTGGGTCCTACAAGCCCATGACGAGTCCATTTCATCTTTCGACATCAACCCTGTGATACCAGGCTATCTGGTGACTGGCTCCACCGACAAGCAGGTAAAACTATGGAACATTCAAGACAGCGGGCCAAGCATGGTTGTATCGCGAGACTTGGGCGTCGGCCGGGTCTTTTCTACAACCTTTGCCCCTGACAAGGAAGTCGGCTTCCGACTCGCAGTGGCTGGAAGCAAAGGTGCTGTACAGATCTGGGACACAAGCACGAACGGTGCAGTGCGTGCAGCTTTCGCGAACAAGGTACCGGCAATCCGGGGAGATGGCAAGGAGCGTCTCGTGGGCCTGGAGGAGCAGGACACCGACTCGGATACGGACGAAGGGGAGAGCGATGAGGAAGGCGCAGAAAACGGCGATGAGAAGGGGTGGGAGTCAATGGAGGAGTAGACTAAGATACCCCAGGCGTAGAATGAAACGACGTGTACCAAGTGTCCCGGAACACGGATACGATAGCATGTACACGTTTACCTTTACATGTGCCAAAAGTCAACTGGTTTAGCTTTACATATGCCAAAAGTCAACTGGTCTGACCCCGCAGCGCGGGAAGAGACATTGTGAAGTTATGTTTCCGCGGATGGCATCCGAGGCTCCTGATCCGCGCAAGCTGCATGTTTCAGGAAAGTCCCGGTAGGCCCGCGCCCTTACCTTGTTGTTGTTATTGTTGTTTTCCAAGAAAAGTGCTCCTTTCATCTCACCTGAGTCGGCTACTCGGCCCCGATTGGCATCGTGAGTCAAACATGTTTCATGTCCGTGATATCAGCAGCGCAACCGACCCAGGGCAAACGATAAAATCAATAGTCAGTATTGTTTTTGTGTTTGCGACCCTGAAGCGTAATCAAAGGACTTGGTCCACCGAAGTGAACTGCCACCACCACACAAAGCGGCAAGCGGTTGATCAACGCTCCCAGTTCGTGTACGGGCGGGTACCAACATCGGGCCCAGGTGGATCCGCCGTCGAGGGCTGGCCGAGGTCTCGATCTTGCGGGATCGTCGTCACCAAGTAGGCCAAATCTCGAGCCTTCGGGTTGTGAAACCACGACGCGGCGCAAGGCAGAAAACAGGCGCGTGACCAAGGACAGGTCTGAATGATGTGACCTGGGCAGGCCGAACTCTAAGTACTTGGGTCGGGGGCATCTAGAATGTTGCATGACCGCATTGAGCGGGCTTTATGCAGCGCGAAGATATGCCGTCGCCAGCAGAAGGGAAACCACGGTGCCCCATTGTCGTGGGGCGCAATCGGTGCTTATGCCATGTCGAGCCACCAGTGAGCTGGCCACGCCGACCAGCTGCTGCTGCTGTACAGCCGCCGTCAATCTCAGCTCTCAATGCCGTCCTGGAGCGAGGCACAAAAGGCTTGATGGAGCGTAGCGGGCGATCTTGGCCCTCCAGGACTGGCAGGCTGCCAGCATTGAAACGGCGACTCATGGGCGGTGCGCCCACCGAAGTGGTCGGTCCCAGGCAAATAAGCAACGCTGGCATCGAGTCCCGGCTCAATCTGAGACGCATGGGCGGCAGAGGCTCTCTTTTGCTGCGTGCGCCCATTCGCCTGCACGGCAAACGCATCATCCACTAAACTTAGCCAGGCCGTTTCAACGCCACCAAGACACTGCCCCGAGCCTGTGTGCAATGCCATTTGCTGGCTTCTGCCCGTTCCTGGCGCACCCTGGTTGCTTCTGCCAATCTTTGAGAGACATGTCGACGCGGCTTGGTTAGCGGTGCCGCCGGGGGCATGCTGGTTTTTCAATCTGCAGTGTGTGTCGCCGTATTGTCGTGCCCTTCATCTTCAGGCTCCCTCCCTCTCTTTGCCTTACGCGCCCCGTTGCCCTTCTCCAGCATTCATCCCTCCTTTCGCGGCCCGGTGTTCGCTCCTTACGACACAGCTGGTCTCCACGCTCTTTGACAGACGACTTCCTCTTCGACGCTTGCCCATTCCACCATTTACTCTTCTATTCATCGCTACCCGCTTCGAGCACAGGTTGACTAAGTCAATCCAAATCCACAACACAAAAAAAAACTCCCTCTTCCCGACCAACAAAACACGTTGAACATACGGCTTCATTGTCTGGAACCAACAGCAGCCTTTTCCTGCGACAAGTGCATCACAAGTACGACCACGTACTCAGTACACACGGTTACACTGCAAGAGGGCACGCGTTCTCCAACACACCCTCTTAACTCGTCCGGATTCTCTTCTAGAACGACGCGGGACTTGCACTAGTACTAGGCTACCAAGCGCTGTTCGGACCTCGTGCCCAACACCAAGACAATCTATCCCACGCAAATACCCCGCACAGCTGCACCTCACCGGAACAGTGACCAACGGCATTCCTTCTTACAATTACTGACCCTACCGCCGGCAATCGGACCCTTTTTTCGCAATATCGCAAAAACAAGTTGCAATCAATCCGCCAATATGTCTCTCGCCCGTGCCATGACCAAGCGCATGAAGCGGACAGAAGTGCCGAAGGAACCCAAACCCATAGAGACGCGCGCTCGGAGCCAGAGTTTGAGGAGCGTGAGCAGCAACATTGACCGTTCGCAAATCTCGTCTCCCATCGCTCTGGTCTCGACCACCAACATGCTCTCCTACAACGCCCCCGATATCTCTTCACTCAGGAACGTCTCGTCCATGACTGTTCTGAGCCAATCATCGGCCGACGATTCGGACCACAGTGTGTCGACACGCTCGCGCGCTTCTTCACATGCCTCGCGAGACACTACCCTGACGGATGCTTCCTCTGTGGCGTCTTCGCCCACCTCGCCAACGCCAAACCACCTTTCGGGATACTTTGCTGCGCCCGGAAAGCCGCTCAAGAAGTCTGCCTCGATTGCCAGCTTGAGGCAAGTGCAAGAGGAGGTCGACGAGCCTGTCCCGGCCATTCCCCAAAGAGCCATTTCGCACAGCAAGCGGGCACACGAAAAGCTCGCGCACAAGAGGTCGCTCCAGACTGTAAACACACGGTCCAGCACACGGACTAGCTTGACCTCGCCAGTGAGCATGGGCTCATTGCGACACTCGCGCGAACAGCGATCTTCACTCGACATGTTCACGGGCTCGATCCTGGAAGAGGAAACCCACCCCTTTGGCCGCGAACTTGAACAGCTCAATGAGGTCGTTGAGGAATTTGGCGGTGTAGTGCGGGACGCCGAGGCAGAGGCCGACTTCAGCGCCATGCGCGCCAAGAACCTCGCCGCCTTCTGCGCAGCCGACTACCTCGCTGAGATCCGGCCACTCTTCAGCTACCGATTCGGAACGCCGAACCAGGCTGCACCTATGGCTTGGATTTGAGAAAGACAGCCGTTGACGACCAGTTTCCTTTCTCAGTGTGTTACCTGGGCTCTTTTTGCTCTCTGCTCGATACCTTAGACGATGTCTTTCGTTACACCTTCATGTATATACCTTACTGACTGACCCCCACCCCACCCATCTCGATCCATCACTCCTTGATCTAATCATAGTTTTTTGTTTTTCCCTTTTACTTATCTGTTGGCACGGTTGAGAACGGCGCGCAACACACATACATGGGCGTACCCGGGAAAACCCTGCCAGGCTTGGG
>Ga0265780_10010767_pt1 | contig 10876 bp, 8 predicted proteins | sample P1T30metagenome_FD_192432 | JGI IMG/M metagenome (GOLD analysis project Ga0265780, IMG submission 192432) | Plant litter microbial communities from East Loma Ridge, Irvine, California - P1 T30 | ecosystem: Environmental > Terrestrial > Plant litter > Unclassified | place: USA: California... | reverse complement strand
GTCATCCACATTTAACGAGAACAGCGCCAAAAAAAACCGCGCCATCTGCATGGCGCGGGCTTGTCTGTCGCAGCTGGCTTAATTGCTCAGCAAGACCTGGGCAATGATGCCGGTGGCGATGGCGGCCAGCACATAGTCGTTACCGGCGCGCACCCAGTGGTGGCCTTTCGGTGGCGCGCTCAGGTGGCGGGCGCGCCAGTCGGACACGACATAGCGCTGGTCGCGGTATTCCTTGGTCAGGCGCTCGCCGCGGCGCAGGTCGTGGCGCGGGCCGCCACCGCGCTTGTCGTCCCGATGGTAACCCCGGGCATCATCCTTGTGATACTTGCCGGCATGGGCGCGCGCGGCTTCCTTGCGATGATCGTCATGCTTGTCATCATGCTTGTCGCGTTTGTCGTCATGCCGGTCGTGCTGCTGGTAATCGGCGCGGTCGGGACCACGGTCGTCGCGCTGGGCGAAGGCGCTGCCGCTGGCGGCAAGACTCAGGGCGATCAGGGCGGATGCAATCACGGTATTCTTCATGGCTTCTCTCCTTTGATACGTTGTTCGAATGTGTCCATTGCAACGGAAATCGACGACAACGGTTGAATCATTCCTGTAAGAAATGATTCCAGATGTTTCAGTCAGGAGAGACCGGAGGAAAGTGTGGCGCGGATGGCCGGGGACATGGCCGGTCGGCGTCGACCGGCGCAACAACGGTCAGGCCTGCGCGACGGCGCGTCGCGCAGGCCTGACGACACGCACAATCAGGTTGCCAGTGCGCCTGCCTTGCGCGCCGCGCGGCGGCGGCCAGTGTAGCCCATCGCAGCAAGGCCGGCGCCGATCAGCAGGATGCTGCCTGGTTCAGGCACCTCGCCGGCCACGGGTTCGATGCCGAAGGTGATGGTGCCGAAGTCCCATTGGCCGTCGGCGCCCAGGAAATCGTCCCAGTCTTCGAAGAATTCCAGGCGCAGGATGCCATCGGCGCCGACATTGAAGCTCAGGCCGATCTCGACCAGGTCCACCGAACCCTCGTAGATGGCCGAGCCAGGGAAGCCTTCGAACAGTCCAGGGGTAAAGAACACGCCGAACAGGTTCGAGTCGGTAAAGCTGACCACCATCTCCGACAGGTAGCTCGGGTCATAGGCGGTCAGGCCGAACGAATAGCTCATGCTGGTAATCGCCGAATTGGCGCCGACATCGAAGGTGAGCACGGTATTGTCGGCATCGCCGAACTCGCCAAAGCTCTGGATGCCGGCCACGTCGACGACCAGCGGTGCAGCAAACACGGAGGAACAGGCAAGCAACGACAGACCAGCAAACAGCATCTTGAAGCGGTTGAACGTTTTGGACATGGAATTCTCCTGGTTGTTGGAACTTTTCGGGACTGCAAGTAACGTGCCATATTGTGCAGGGCAGCATAAGTAGTTGATTCCAATAGGAAATCTCATTCATGCGAGCTGCGTAGGCGCATTCTGTAAATATTCCCGACAATGCCAGAAATAACCCCGGTATCGACCGATATGTCCGAATAGCGTATCGTTTTGCGATGTCCAGCCTGGAGAGCAGAATGAAACGCATGAACGTCGACGTCGCCATCATCGGTACCGGCACCGCCGGCATGACCGCCTACCGCGCCGCCACAGCGCAGGGGGCGCGGGTCGTGGTAATCGAGGGCGGCCAGTACGGCACCACCTGCGCCCGGGTCGGCTGCATGCCGAGCAAGCTCCTGATCGCGGCGGCCGAGGCCTCGCACGTGATCGATACGGCGGCGCCGTTCGGCGTGCATGGCGGGGACAAGCGCATCGACGGCCCTGCCGTGATGGCGCGGGTCAAGCGCGAACGCGACCGCTTCGTCGGCTTCGTGCTCGAAGGCGTCGAGGCGATGCCGGTCAGCGACCGCCTGCAGGGCCACGCGCGCTTCACCGGTCCGTGCACGCTGCAGGTCGACGACCATACCGAGATCGCCGCCGGACGCATCGTGATCGCCACCGGCTCCACGCCGATGCGCCTGCCGCAGCTGGAAGGCGTCGGCCCCGGCATCATCACCAGCGACGACGTGTTCTACTGGGACGACCTGCCCACATCGGTGGCGGTGATCGGCACCGGCGTGATCGGCCTCGAACTGGGCCAGGCCCTGAGCCGGCTCGGGGTGCGGGTGCGCTTCATCGCGCGCGGCGGCAGCATCGCCAACATCACCGATCCCGAAGTGCTGCGCTGCGCTGCCCGCGTGCTGGGCGAAGAACTCGATATCGCATTCCAGACCGCGGTGGTGGGGGCCGAGCAGGATGGCGACGAGGTGGTGCTGCACACCCGCGACGCGCTGGGCAAGGAAAACAGCGAGCGCTTCCAGTACGTGCTGATGGCGGCGGGGCGCACGCCGAACGTGCACGACCTGGGGCTGGAACACACCGGGCTGGAGCGGGGCGAGGACGGCATCCCCGTGTTCGACGCGCGCACCATGCAGTGCGGGACCAGCAATATTTTCATCGCCGGCGACGCCAACAACGAACGCCCGCTGCTGCACGACGCGGCCGACCATGGCAAGATCGCCGGCGACAACGCCGGCCGCTTCCCCGACGTGCGCCCGGGCCTGCGCCGCACGCCGATCGCGGTCGCCTTCACCGAGCCGAATATCGCCACGCTGGGCAAGAGCTACCGCGCCCTGTGCGCTGGCGCCCAGCGCAAGTTCGCGGTCGGCAGCGTGTCGTTCGCCAACCAGGGACGCAGCCGCGTGATGTTGCAGAACAAGGGAATGTTGCGGGTATATGCCGAATACGGCACCGGCCTGTTCCTGGGCGCCGAAATGATCGGTCCGCGCGCCGAGCACCTGGCCCACCTGCTGTCATGGGCCTGCCAGATGCGGCTGACGGTCACCCAGATGCTCGAGATGCCGTTCTACCACCCGGTGATCGAAGAAGGCGTGCGCACCGCGCTGCGCGACCTGGCCGCCCACCTCGAGCGAGGCGACAGCCGGACCGACGCGTCGGAGACCGAGCCGGGGACGTGACGTCGGTTGGCGGCGCTGCCGCCAACCGGTATGCGGGAATTCGTTGAACGCGTGGACGGACAAGCCGTCCATCCCACATGAAACCGCCGCTCAGTTCAGCAGGGTATCGTCCAGCTTGCCCTGGCTTGCCAGCTGGCGCAGGATGCGCACCGTGTCGAGGTCGGCTTCCTGGTAGGCCGACTTCTTGAATTCGTCGTACATGGCGTTGGCCGGGTCGACGTGCTCGCCCTGGCCGTCGTCGTAGCAGAAACGCACCAGCAGCATGGCGCTGCCGGGCGTCTCGATGATCATGCGCAGGTTCGACATGGCAATGTCGCCCTGGGCCGGCACTTCGTAGCGCACTTCCTGCAGCGGGGTCAGGTACACGGTGTCTTCGATGACCAGCTCGCCGAAGGTCAGGCGGCGGCGCATCACGCCGGCTTCGTGCGACAGGATGTCGCAGGCATCGAGGTGCGGGATGAACTGGGTCGGCTGTTCGGCGCGCAGCACCAGGCCGCGCCACAGCTGCTCGCGGGTGAGGGTGTCGATCAACGGGTTCATCGGATCGTTGATTTCGACGAGATGTTCGAATTTCATGGGTCAGGTCCGGAAATGGCCCGCGGCGGGAATGCCGCAAGCCGCTGTCGCATGGTACGCGATTGCGTGCGCGATTGCTGCCCGCTGCGTCCGCCGGATTGTTACAATCCTCCCCCCGCCCACCGAAAAATTTCCCATGTCCAACGCACCGAAGTTCGGCCTCAACGGGCCGCAGAGTGAAGCCGCGCTGTATCTCGACGGCCCCTGCCTGGTGCTGGCCGGGGCCGGCTCGGGCAAGACGCGCGTGATCACGCAAAAGATCGCCTACATGATCGAGCACTGCGGCTATGATCCGCGCACCATTGCCGCGCTGACCTTTACCAACAAGGCGGCGCTCGAGATGCAGGAGCGCATCGCCAAGCTGCTCAAGCAGCCGAAGCAGGCCAAGCAGCTGACCGTCTCGACCTTCCACTCGCTGGGCGTGAAGATCCTGCGCCAGGAAGCCGCCGGTGTCGGCCTGAAGGACAAGTTCTCGATCATGGACAGCGACGATTGCTACACCATCGTGTCCGACCTGGCGCTGACCACCGATAAACAGGAAGTCCGCCGTATCCAGAACGATATTTCGCTGTGGAAGAACGGCCTGGTCGACCCGGAAGACGCCATCAAGGCGGCGCGCGACGAAGACGAAGCCCAGGCCGGACGCGTTTACCGCAGCTATGTCGCCACGCTGCAGGCCTACCAGGCGGTCGACTTCGACGATCTGATCCGCCTGCCGGTGGAACTGTTCCGCAACAACGAGCCGATCCGCGACCGCTGGCAGCGCCGCCTTCGCTACCTGCTGATGGACGAATACCAGGACACCAATACCTGCCAGTACGAGCTGGTCAAGCTGCTGGTTACCGGACTCGGGAAAAAGCCGATGTTCACGGCGGTGGGCGACGACGACCAGGCGATCTACGCCTGGCGCGGCGCCTCGGTCGAGAACCTGAAAACGCTGCAGACCGATTTTCCCGACCTCCGGGTGATCAAGCTCGAGCAGAACTACCGCTCCACCACCCGCATCCTGCAGGCCGCCAACGCGGTGATCGGCAACAACCCGAAGCTGTTCGAAAAGTCGCTGTGGTCCGAGCACGGCCTGGGCGAGCCGATCAAGGTGCTGGGCATGCAGAACGACGACCAGGAAGCCGACCAGGTCGCGATCATGATTTCGGCCGACCATTTCCAGCGCAAGAACAAGTGGTCCGATTACGCGATCCTGTACCGCGGCAATCACCAGGCGCGCGTCATGGAACAGGCGCTGCGCAAGGAACGCATCCCGTACACCATGTCGGGCGGCCAGAGTTTCTTTGACAAGGCCGAGATCAAGGACATCATTGCCTACCTGCGCCTGATCGCCAACCAGGACGACGACCCGGCCTTCATCCGCGCCGTGACCACGCCCAAGCGCGGGGTCGGCATGGCCACGCTGGAAGTGCTGGGCGAATTTTCCAAGCAGTGGAACTGCTCGCTGTTCGAAGCCGCGCGCAAGGGCGGCATCGAGGCCCGGCTGGCCGAGCGTCAGCTGGGTTCGCTGCGCGATTTCTGCCGCTTCATCGGCGAACTGGAAGACCGCGCCACCCGCCCTGGGCCGTCCGGCAGCGGCGACCATGCCGCTGAAGTGCTCGACGACATGATGAAGGAAATGAATTACGAGCACTACCTGTACGAGAGCTTCGACGATCGCGCAGCCCAGGCCAAGTGGCAGAACGTGCTCGAGTTCAACAACTGGCTGAAAGAGCGCGGTCGTGGCGGACGCGACCGCGATGGCGAAGAAAAGAATCTGCTGGAACTGACCCAGATGGTGGCCCTGATGTCGATGCTCGAGGGCCAGGACGAGGAAGAAGATGCGGTGCGCATGTCGACCCTGCATGCCTCGAAGGGACTGGAATATCCGCACGTGTTCCTGGTCGGGGTGGAAGAGGGCATCCTGCCGCACAAGGGCGATCCGGACGCCTCGATCGAGACCATTGCCGCGCGCATCCAGGAAGAGCGGCGCCTGATGTATGTGGGCATCACGCGGGCCCAGCGCAGCCTGCACGTGAGCTGGTGCAAGCGCAGGAAACGCGCGGGCGAACTGGTCAATTGCGACCCGTCGCGCTTCATCAAGGAAATGGCGCTGGATGTCGGCGAAGCGGCGCCGACCGAGGCCGAAGTATTGAGCCCGAAGGAACGGCTGGCGAGCCTGAAGGCCTTGCTGGCTACCCCGCGACCCGGGGTGGATTGAACTGTTGCGTGCGCGCCTTGTTGGATCGACAAGAGGTGCGCACGATTGAAATGGCGTTTGACTTCAACTGTCGAGCAGGAAATACTTGCTCGTTAGCGATATTTTCACACCATTTTCTGTGCAGTAACGTCAATTCAACGATCCATGGCCACCGTTTCCGATATCACCGTGACCCCGCTGGCGGGGCTGAACCACATCGACGCCTTGCTGGACAAGGGCCCGGACTGGAATTACCTGAGCAATTCCGGCGCCAACGTCCTGTTCTACACTTTCTCGACCAGTTCGGGCAACGAGGCGGGCAAGACCGGCCAGGAAACGTTTTCGGTCGCGCAACAGGCAGCGACCCGCACCGCGTTCACGTATCTGCAGCAAATCACCGGCATCGAGTTCCGCGAAACGACCTCGGGCACCGGCGCCCAGATCCACCTGGCCAACCTGAACCTGGACGGTTCGAACACGACCGGCCTGTGCAGCTGGCAGGCGAGCTATGGCTATGCGGGCGCCGACACCCTGACCCAGTACAGCGCCAACGCCTATGTCTACCTGGACAACGTCGAATGGCGCGCCGCCAACCAGAACCTGACGCCGGGCGGCCAGGGTTACGAGACGCTGCTGCACGAACTGGGTCACGCGCTGGGCCTGAAGCACCCGTTCTTTGAAAACAATGGCGAACAGCAGGTCGTGCTGCCGCTGGCGGAAGACAACACCAGCAACACGATCATGTCGTACACGCAGAGCGGCGGCCATCGCAGCGCCTATAGCCCCTACGACGTGGCGGCGCTGAACTGGCTGTACGGCGCCGACGGCCTGCGCGGTGCGCTCGGGATCAACGGCAGCGGCGGACGCTATATCACCGGCAGCGACAAATCCGAGACCCTGACGGGTACACAATTCAACGACACATTGCAAGGTAATGGAGGAGACGACATGATCGACGGCGGAGCAGGTACGGATACCGTACTCTACAAGGACAATCGCGCGGCCTACACGTTCGGCAACCTGGCGGACGGCGCCCTGACGGTATCGAGCGCGGCCGAAGGGTTCGACACGCTGCGCAATATCGAATGGCTCAGTTTTGCCGACATCACCGTGGCGCGCGCCAACCTGGTGGATACCACCCCGCCGCCAGTGCCGACGATGGCCGTGACCAAGAACGGCGACCTGTATGCGCGCGGCGACCGCCCGAACCTGAACGGCTCGGCCGAGCCGTTCGCGAAGATCTCGGTCTATATCGGCGACCGGGTCATCGCCACCGCCCAGGCCGATGCGAATGGCCTGTGGAATACCCGGGTGACCGAGCCGCTGGCCGACGGCATGAACTACCAGGCATATGCGGTTGCCACCGACGCGGCCGGCAACGTTTCGAAGGCCAGCGATATCTCGGTGTTCCACATCGACGCCACCGCACCTGCTTACCCGACCATCACCGGTTCGCTGGCTACCGGCAGCAACCAGCCGCTGTTCGGCGGGACCGGCGAGGCCGGCACCACGATCGAACTGTACAACAGCAGCAATGGCATCACCCTGGGCGCTACCCGGGTGGACGCCGACGGCAACTGGGCAGTGAAGTTGACGCCGCTGCCGAACGGCACCTATGACGTGGGCCATGCGTCGCTCGACCTGGCCGGCAACGCCAGTTCCAGCGGCCAGAGTCTGGTGATGACGATCAACAATGCCGACAACAAGGTCGGCACGGCCGGCGCCGACAAGTTCGTCATGGGCCCTGCCAATATCGCCGTCGATGGCGGCGCCGGCATCGATACCGTCGTGTTCAACGGTAACCGCGCCGACTACACGGTGGCCAAGGGCACCTGGGGCCATGCGGTATCCGACGCCAACGGCGGCATCGACGGCCTGTACAACGTCGAGCGCATCCAGTTCAACGATGGCTGGCTGGCGATCGACGAGTCCTCGTCCCAGGTGTTCCGCCTGTACCAGGCCGCGTTCAACCGTGCGTCTGACGACACGGGCATGGGCTACTGGATCGACCGCGCCGAAAAGGGCGCTTCGCTGCTGACCATCGCGACCGAGTTCACGGTTGGCCAGGCCGAATTCGACAAGATATATGGCGTGAACCCTAGCAACGAGGTGTTCATCACCAACCTGTACCAGAACGTGCTCAAGCGTAACCCGGACGCCGACGGCTTCGCCTACTGGCTGACCCGGGTCGACAATTCGAGCAAGGGCCAGATCCTGATGGAGTTCAGCGAAAGCCCCGAGAACCAGGCGCTGGTGGTCGACACCACGTCGACCGGCATTCCGTTCACGCCGAAAATCGAGGTCGTCGGCTCGTCGTCGTTCGACCTTGCCGCAGGTCCGTTGGTGGCATGAGCACGGCGGGCGGGTCATAATGCCGGTTTCCAGCGAAAGGCCGCCCGTGAACGAAGAAGACCGTTTCATCACGTTAGAAACCAAGCTTGCCCACCAGGAAGACCTGGTGGATGAGCTCAACAAGACCATCTACCGCCAGGAGCGCCGCATCGACGGCCTCGAGGCGATGATGGCCAAGCTGGCCGAACATGTGCGCACCCTGCGCGACGCCGGCCAGGCCCCGCTCAACGAGCCTCCCCCGCATTATTGATCACGCCGGCCCCGTCAATACGGGCTGGGCTTGATACATTTCAATACTTTCCATTTGTGACGAGGGCTTTGCAAGCCTGCTATGATCTTCAGCGCACTGCTGTCGGGTTATCCCGGCGGTACCTTCCCTAAGTGTTCGCGAAAGATTCCCATGGTCCGTCCACAACTGCTCATCGTAGCTGCCAGCGTGGCGCTGGCGCATGCCGCCATCGCCGCTCCTTCTTCCCCGGCCCTCGACGCCGCCAACCCTTTCGCCCAGCCCAGCAGCCTGCCGCTGAACTACCCGGCCTTCGACAAGATCAAGGACGCGCACTTCGCGCCGGCCTTCGAAGCCGGCATGCGCGAGGAACAGCGCGAGGCCGAGGCGATCGCCAACGACAAGGCCGCGCCGACCTTCGAGAACACCATCGTCGCGCTGGAGCGCTCGGGCCGCCTGCTGGCACGCGTGTCCGCGACCTTCTCGAACCTGCAGGGCGCCAACACCAACGACACGCTGGACGCGGTCGACCGCGAGATGTCGCCCAAGCTGGCGGCGCACTCCGACGCGATCCACCTGAATGCGAAGCTGTTCGCACGCATCAAGACGCTGCATGACAAGCGCACTTCGCTGGGGCTGGACGCCGAATCGGTGCACCTGCTCGAGCGCTACTACAAGGAATTCGTGCGCGCCGGCGCCAACCTGTCGCCCGCCGACCAGGCCCGGCTGAAGAAATTCAACGGCGAGATCGCTTCGCTGCAGTCGGAGTTCTCGCAGCGCGTGCTCAAGGGCGCGAATGCCGCGGCACTGATCGTGGCCACCCGCGCCGAACTCGATGGCATGTCGGACGCCGAGATCAATACCGCGGCCGAAGAAGCCGCCAAGCGCGGCCAGAAAGGCAAGTTCGCGATCCCGATCGTGAACACCTCGAGCCAGCCGGCCCTGTCGACGCTGAAGAACCGCGCGACCCGCGAACGCCTCATGAACGCCTCGCTCGAGCGCGGCATCAAGGGCGGACAATTCGATACCCGCGACCTGGTGCTGCGCGTGACCAGGCTGCGCGCCGAGCGCGCCGTGCTGCTGGGCTACCCGAACTACGCCGCCTATTCGCAGGAACTGGAAACCGCGCGCAACCCGGCCGCCGTCAACAAGCTGCTGGGCGACCTGGCCAAGCCGGCGGTCGACAACGCGAAGAAGGAAGCGGCCGAGATCCAGAAGGTCATCGACAAGGAAGGCGGCAAGTTCCAGGTCGCGGCCTGGGACTGGCCGATGTACCAGGACAAGGTGCGCGCCGCGACCTTCAACTTCGACGAGAGCCAGCTGCGCCCTTACTTCGAACTGAACCGGGTGCTGGTCGACGGCGTGTTCTTCGCCGCCACCAAGGAATTCGGCATCACCTTCAAGCAGCGCACCGACCTGCCGGTGTACAACCCGGACGTCACCGTCTACGACATCTTCGATGTCGACGGCAAGCAGCTGGCGATCTTCATCTTCGATCCTTACGCACGCGGCAACAAGCAGGGCGGCGCCTGGATGAACGAGTACGTGTCGCAATCGTCCCTGCTGGGCGAGAAGCCGGTGATCGGCAACCACCTGAACATTCCCAAGCCGCCCAAGGGCGAGCCGACCCTGCTGACCTACGACGAAGTGGTCACCGCCTTCCACGAGTTCGGCCACGCGCTGCACGGCATGTTCTCGGATGTGAAGTATCCGAAGTTCTCGGGCACCAGCGTGCCGCGCGACTTCGTCGAGTATCCGTCGCAGGTCAACGAGATGTGGGTCACCTGGCCCGAGGTGCTCTCCAACTACGCCAAGCACCACAAGACCGGCGCGCCGATGCCGAAGGAGCTGCTCGATAAAGTGGTCGCGTCGAAGAAGTTCGCCCAGGGCTACCGCACCACCGAGTACCTGGCCGCGGCGCTGCTCGACCAGCGCTGGCACCAGCTGACGCCCAACCAGATCCCGACCGACGTGGTGTCGTTCGAGATGAAAGCGCTGCAGGACGCCGGCGTGGCGTATCCGCCGGTGCCGCCGCGCTACCGCACCGCCTACTTCTCGCACTCGATGGGCGGCGGCTATTCGGCCGGCTACTACGCCTACCTGTGGAGCGAGCGTCTCGACGCCGACACGGTCCAGTGGTTCACCAATAACGGCGGCCTGACGCGCAAGAACGGCGACCATTTCCGCAAGACGCTGCTGTCGCGCGGCGGAACCGCCGAAGCGATGGACCTGTTCCGCAACTTCCGCGGCCGCGATCCAGTGATCGAACCGCTGCTCGAACGCCGCGGCCTGGCCCCGGCCAAGTAGTCCCGCAGCGCCCGCCCCGCCGTCACGAGCGGCGGGGCGGTCCGGCCATACCCCGGTGGTATCCCCTTTGATAACATACAAGAGACACCCATGAACCGTCCTCACAAGCTGCTGATCGCAGCGAGCGTCGCCCTTGCCACCCTGCCGCTGTCCCAGCACGCCAGCGCCGAACTGGCCGCATCGAATCCGTTCGCCAAACCCAGCACCCTGCAATATGGCTATCCGGCCTTCGACAAGATCA
>Ga0265780_10010765_pt1 | contig 10877 bp, 11 predicted proteins | sample P1T30metagenome_FD_192432 | JGI IMG/M metagenome (GOLD analysis project Ga0265780, IMG submission 192432) | Plant litter microbial communities from East Loma Ridge, Irvine, California - P1 T30 | ecosystem: Environmental > Terrestrial > Plant litter > Unclassified | place: USA: California... | reverse complement strand
TGGTGGTGGCAGCGGCGGTCTAGTAGAATGGTACCCTGGAGGCGGCGGCGGTGGAGGAGGTCGCAAGGGAGGTTGGTATGGATATCCGGACTGGTGCCCTGGCCGTGGAGGAGGTGGTTGAGATGGCAGTGGTGATTGGTATGACTGTCTGGGATAGTATTCCGGAGGAGGAGGTGGCGGAGGAAATCCCCTGGGAGCAGAGTTACTTGTGACTCGATGCCCACGGAAGGGAGAGAGGTCGTCACGTCTGTACCCGGCATACATATCCATGTACCTCCCGGACCCAGGCACATCATGTTCGGATCTGTGATAGGACTGAGCGTCAAAGTCAGACAAGTCACTGCTGTCGGATCTGCGTCTGCGTCTGCGTCGAGAATCCAAATCATAGTCCGACACATCGGACCACTGGAAAGAGCGCCTGAGCTTGGATGCTTCATCGGAGTCGGCCGCATCCCAACCACTACTGGAACTCGATGACGTGATGGGAGGTGATCGCGGGATATCACCTCGTTGCGTACCAAAATCTCCTCTCTGCCTCACTCCAGTCTCTGAAGAACTTTCCGAGCCGGTCTTGCCCTTCTTCTTTTTCTTCTTGCCACCCCATATCGAGCTGAACCCCCAGTCTCCGCCCTCGTTCTTGTCGTAATCCTTGGAGGGCTTGGAGTCCAAGTCGACTCCGGGTTCTGAGTTAGGTTCAACAACAGGTGCCTCTTTCGAAGAGCCCTCATCCTCTTTGCGCTTGGCGTCATCGTCCTCATTCTGCGTTACATCCTTCTTCATCTTGTCTTGTAGCTTCTTCTTTTGCGACTTGCTAAGGCCCGCAAACAGATCTACGGCCGGTTCTGTTGCTGCCGTACCCTTCTTAGACTTCTTGCCCTTCTTGGTCGACACAAATGCTCCACCCCAGTCGTCCCAGCTATCTGCTGGTTTTGCTTCCGCAGTTGGATGAGGTTTGGACTCGGCTTCCGTGGAGCCTTTGAACGCATCAAAGTCGAATTCAAATCCGGATAAGTCCTTCGTTTTCTTACCGGCCACGCCTGATTCTCAAGGATTGTCGCCGTTTGGCTTACTTGATGTGCCCCATCCAGAAGACCAGCCACCGAGACCAAACCCAGATTCTGATTTAGCCGCATTAGAATCGCCAAAATTCATGTCAATACTGGGTGGCTTTTCGACACTGTCGTCCAAAGGATCAGACACTGAACGAGGTCCGGAGTCCACGTCAGGCAACGGTAGTTGAGGAGTGAGAGGCATTCATGGGGGTTCCAAACAGCACCAGACGGCGGAAGCGTCGACGACGCGAGCAGGCTGAACCGCGACTCTTGTATCGCGGGCAAGGCCATTGCTCTGCCACCACCATGCGCAATGCCGACGAGCACGGCGATAAGACGTCCATTTGCGCCGAGCGAGGCGAAGTGTGCGCTGCATGTCCCAGGATCGCGCGCGAGGCTGAAGGTCGAGGGCTCGCCCATTCGGGTGACGTGCAGGAGTGCTCGACCAATGAGTAATCGCGATCGATAACTGCGCCTCAGATGGACTACTGTTCTCACCGGAAAGTGGCGCGTACATTGCTGCAAAGATGCTACTAAATACTGAGCTTAAAAACATATTAGTTGTTGTTGTTGTGTAAGACACCCGCGTTGCTTCCAAAGGAAGTATTTTGGTCTGAGTAGGAGAGTAAATAGCCTCTGATTGGCTAAAGGGAAGCGCAAGCTAAGGTAATTAGCCTTCAGACTACGAAGTACTTCGTATGTGACGAACACCAAATACCAACAAGCCTGCTACAGGCGCAAAGGAAAGTAAGGGTGTGTCCTTTTTGAAAGAAGCGCCATCGCAATCTGTACACGCGCGTCTGCAACATCGCGACAGATTTATTCACATTATTTGAGTCAAAAGCAGCACGTAGCACTATGCGAGCGTTGCAGGCGAGATGGAAACCTCCCTTCGTGATAAAAGCACTCTCAGCCGTAGTAATTACCTTCACATCCGACCTAATATGTTTTCGCAACACGACTTAGTCTTACTCTAGCAGCGCCTCTAGAACTCGAAAGATACCCGCGACGCACTTCTGTACGTCTGCGAAAAATAAGGATAAACGACCCTGTATAGAGCTCACAACACGTCGGTCCCGTCTGAGGAAGGATGTACGCGTGATTGTTCAACAAACCTCGCTGCATTTTCGCTCACTTGCTCTAGGAAGTAGTAGAAGTTACCTCCGGCATATCACACTCATACTAAAGGTCACACGAGTAGCGTGCGGGTCAAAGTAGAAGTCGTACAAGAGCAGAGACAGTTGAGAAGAAGCAGGCAGCAACGCAAGGCAGGGCACCAGATGTCCATCGACCATGATCATGTGAAACCACCATGTTTCCCTGAGGCCAACACGTGCAGTTTTATAGGGTCTTTTGCGGCGCATGAGCTACGAAAGGGGCTTTATGTAAGTCGATGGTCATTGCAAAACTTGCCATGCGCACAAATACAGAGCACTACATCACAGCAAATCAAAAACGAGAAAGCAAATCCAAACGCGCTTCATTATTCGTTACTTCTCCTCCACATCATCCTCGTCGTCCATGTCATCTCATCCAACTAATGACTCCGTAGCGTGGTAGTCGGGGTATTCTGACAAACCGAAATTCGTTACAAAAGAATTATGAAAGACAGCGTGTGCGGTAAGGTAAGAAAGCGCGTCGCGTTAAAAGGGGTAAGAAGGAAAGGCGTCCAAGCGATGGGGTTCATCTACATGTTTGCTTGGATGGGGGGAAGAAGAGGGGTAAAGTGTATAAACATGTGAAGAAAGGTTGAATGTGGCGTGGGAAAACAAAGTGTTGTGGGAAAGAAGAGCGTCGTGAAGGCTGCCTCGGGTGAAGTAAAGACGAAGCTGGCCGTGGTCTAGGTGCCATCAAGGTCGCACCCACCGCCTGCTCCTCCTCCTCTGAACAGCAGTAGTCTTCCGATCGGCATCTCGAACCGGGCGCTTCTTGAATCCCTGGCCGGGCTTGAACCGCGTGATGGCGCAGATGGTGCATGGCTTGCCGACCTGGTGTGCATGGGCAGCATGGAACGCTCTCGTTCCATACAGTTGCACTGCCAGGGCCTCAACATCAGTGCGCAAGTACCAGACTGTCCCCCGGCGACCTCTAATGACTGGCGACTCGATCACAGTCTGGGCAGAAATGTGATACTGTTTCACGATTTCAACAATTTCCTGCGACGCCAAGATTAGAAACACATATTGCTGTGGAGGGGGCAACTCACGAGACAGTGGCGGTAGAAGCAGTCTTTGCAGGTCGTAATAAGATACTTGACGGTCCGGAACGGGTACTGGTCGATGACGACGGCGCAGTAGATGCAACAGCGTGGGGCGTGTTGCAGCCATAGGCGCCGGTACACGATACCGCTCAGATCAGGCCAGACGCGGCCCGCGCCGTAGCGGTCAAAGTCCGCGAACGGAAGGTTGAAGGGGTTGCATATCCTGACCAGGTGACCGCAGTAGCTCTCGACCAAGTCGTGGCAGCGCCGAGAAGTGGCCGCCAGCGCATTGAATGGATGCGGCGTGAAACTGATGGAGAAGACGTCGGCTGCCCACTCATCGACGTGTGAGGGCGTCGTCAATGCCTCTTCGTTTTTGATTGCGAGTTTCTCCAGTTGAGGTAACTCGCTTTGGGCCTCGGTGAGTCCTGGGAGGTGGGAGCGCGGATGTACCAGGAACGAGAGAATGTGTTGAAAAACCTCCGGTGGCAGTGTGTCGAGATTGTTCTGCGAGTCCAAGCCCGTCTGGCTGGTAGCGCGGAGGGCAGGCATTAGACGAGATGACCGCCGACTGCGGAGGTGTGAAGACTGGCAGTCGCGAGGCAGGCACGAGCAGAGCAAAGAGCAACGGGGCAAGAGCACCGCCCAACAGAAGAGAAGACACACGTCTAATAAGAAAGACAAAACCGAGATGGGGAACAAGAAACATCACGATATTACCACCCGGGCTATACTGAACCTTATACGTTGGGCATTTTGCAGCGCGTTGAAAAAGTGACGGGGCACTTGCAGAAGCGGCACAGCGGTGTCGCGCTGGACACAAGCAGCCGGTATGCCGTAGACGGTGCTTTGCTTATTCCACCGGGTGGCTGCCGTTGCAGAGTGCATGTCATTGGCGAGCAAGTGCATTGCATGCCGGTCATTTTGTTGTCTGTATGTCAACGCGATGAGAAGTCTCCGTAGGGCGTCCTCCGGTGCGGCATGCGATGCTGCACGTCTCTGCGTGACATCCAACACGATTTGGTCCTCGCTTGTTGCTGCCCGACGAATGGCGAGTGAATACTCGACGGAAAAGAGAGAGCACATTATCTCACGATGCGAGCTGCCGTGGCCAAGAGGAGGCTAGAGTGACATGTAGACATGCGCCAGCGCGTACCTCCGCAACCGCTAGTACGCTATCGTCGACGGTCGGAACACCTTTCCTGACATTCGCAAACTGACCAGTAATAATAATCTTCTGTTCTTTTTTACTTTTCCCGATCCGCTCTTTGGGTTCGGCGAGGCGTCGAAGTCATGTACGCTCCCAACTCGGGACCTGTCTCTGTTGCTGTCGCCGCACAGGAGCCCGCCCCACCGCCCGCCATGGCCGCGCCGGAGCCCGCGAGACAGGACGCGACGGCGCCGGAGAAAGAAGAGGACGACGATGGCGGGGCGTGGGAGACGGCGTCGCTGTACGAGGAGATCCTGGACGAGGTGGACGCGTTCGACTACTCCGACAACGGTCAGTATGGCGTGCGTGTATTCTTAGATAGACATAGAAACTGATAGCATAGCGTAGGCGCAGAGACATGCACTGCTGAAGAGGCGCGGGCACTGCGGCAGCGCCTGCACGAGGTCGGTACCAGCCAGTTCGTGCTGGAGAACATCACCAGCGACAAGATATCCGCGCGCAAGCTGTGCACGGCGTTCGGCGTGCGCATCCCCAAGTTCCTCGAAGACGCCTCGGACGACCACTTCTACCAGCTGCTCGGCCTCGCCATCAACCGCGAGCTGAACAAGCGCCCGCGGCTCGAGCAGTACAAGACCATCGACGACGCGGCCAAGCTGCTGCAGGAGCGCAAGAACATCATGGTCATCACCGGCGCCGGCATCTCCACCAGCCTCGGCATCCCCGACTTCCGCTCCAAGAACACGGGCTTCTACTCTCGCCTGCTGGCCATGGGCTACGAGGAGCCCGAACAGGTCTTTGACATTCACAACTTCGACGACGACCCGCGCACCTTCTACGCCCTCGCCGGCGATATCATCCCGGACCTCGAGAAGTGGACGCCCACCCATGAATTTATACGGCTACTACAGGACAAGGACAAGCTGCTCACCAACTACACCCAGAACATCGACAACGTAGAGGCAAATGCCGGCATCAAGAAGGAGAAGCTCATACAGTGCCACGGCTCGTGGGCGACAGCGACGTGTCGCAAGTGCAAGTTCAACGTGCCCGGCGAGGCCATATTCGACTCGGTGCGCGCCCAGAAGCCAGCAGAGTGCAAGCGGTGTGTTGAGGACATCACAGCACAGAAGCCAGGCCTCAAGCGCAAGCGCAGCGCCAACGGCACAGTCCCGCGCAAGAAGCGCACCAGCGACGAGGACTCGGAGTCAGACGGCGCCTACGACATTCCCCAGCCAGGCATCATGAAGCCCGACATCACCTTCTTTGGCGAACAGCTACCCAACAACTTCTTCGACCGCCTCAAGGACGTCGACAAGGACAAGGTGGATCTCGTCATCGTCATGGGCACGAGCATGAAGGTCGCGCCCGTGTCTGAAATACCAAACTTCTTGGCGAGGGATGTGCCGCAGATATACATCTCGCGAGACGTGAGTCGCCCTCCTATCATTCCATGATCAGAGACTGACATTGTAATAGCCAATCCACCACATCAACTTCGACATCAATCTCCTCGGCGACTGCGATGTCATCGTCGCCGAACTCGCCCGCCGCGCCGGCTGGACTCTCACGCACAAGATGATACCCGAGGGGCACGAGAATGAGGTCGTGGCAGTCAGTGGGGCGGACCATGTACAGAGCGTCAAAGCAAAGGGACTAGCTTCACAACCGATCAAAGAAGAGATCAAGCATGAGGCGTTTGATAGCGTGGTGCATGCGAATGGCAACGGAACTGGCGCGCAGTCATGATGAATATGCAAGAGGCGTTTTGAAGGAGTACGTCGATGTCAGGACATTTGGAGTTTGATTAGTCAGTTTGGGACGAGGATCAGGCGTTGCGATATTTCGGGTGCATAGTATCTTGTGGACGGCTTCACATATTTTTTTTACGTCATAGATCTCGAGATCTCGATCAACATGCGCTTACTATATATTCTATTACTGCAGGACTTACAGTGAGGACTGATGTCACATGTCAACGCGCCAAAGCCACGCGCGACTCCACATAGCGGATCATTTCCGCCCCACCGCGTCCCGCTCCGCAACTTTTACTCTAGCTCCAAGCTTCATCAAACCTCACGACCCTCCACTTCCCCCAATACACCACCCACAACAGCCCAAATACCCACTGCCCAAAATGCTCGACCTCCACCGCCCCATCCCGTCCGACCCAAAAGTCTACTTCACCCACAGCGTTCTCCCGTCCTACATCGACCCCCTCAACGTCTCGACCAAGAAATACCCTTTCCGCGCCATCGCCGCACAGCCCTCCAGCCACGCCCTTGACCTCCTCCTCCCCTCCGAACTCTACGCCCTCGTACGCGATAAGCTCGCCTCCACGTACTACGCGCGCGTACACATGTCCCTCGCCGACATTCTCTCGCCAGATTTTCTCACCACGTACATCAAGCACGGCAACATCGCAATGTTATCCGAGGGCCGTCCGCTCGTGGACAATAAATTCGCGCTTTACGACGGCGTGTTGAGATTGGAATTGGATAGGCAGACGTATGAGAAATGTGGATTGCAAGGCGTGCCGATTGAAGACGGGGGCAAGAAACACAAGAAGCAGCGCTGGGTCGTGAGGTACGATTTGAAAGAGGCGAGTATGAGGCATGGGAAACGTGGGTTTGGGAGACTGGAATGGGCGGCGAAAAATGTGTTGGGGCAGAGTTTGACGTGGGTGTGGTGGAATGCGAATCCTAGCTCCGAGCAGGACTTGAAGGACGGGAAGGAGGTGCTTAGTGGGTATGCGCCGTTTGTGCACGATGTGAAGCCTGTGGGAAACAACAGGGACGGCGTGTTAGTGCCGAAACTGGTCAAGGGCGCGATGGAAGAGCTGTACGATCAAGACGCGAGTCTTGCATTGCTGGAATACTTGGACTTGGTGTCCCTGGGCTCGCCGCGCATCAACGCAGACGACAAAATCGACCCCGCTCTATCACGCTACGAAGTTCCTGACCTCGGCGCTGGTACGATTACAAAGGACATGGTGTGCGTGCGGTGGAAAGGGCTTCTGACGCCTGCGTTTGTGAGGGATATATTCCTTGGTGTCAGAGGGGCTGTTTTCAAGAGCAGCGGTCGCACGACGAACGGGGATGTCGATGTGGATATGGGTGTGGCCAATGTGGAGAAAGAAGAGGAGATGAAGTGGTTCAGCATGAGCGCGCGAGCTTTTGGCGGGAATCAGAGATGGACTGTTATGCAATTTGAAGGCAGAGAGACGATGACGTGGGAATGCGAGGACTGAAGTACTAATTCCGAAAGGCACGAGGCACGGAGGTCAACACGAACTGGACCTTACTGGTACACAACCAGCCCACAACAATGAACGTGCATGGTCAACGAAACATGGCTGCTCGATACACACGACATCCCGCCTGTTTATAGCTTACAGGACAAGGACACCGTCCTCTCGCGGTAACTTTGCCCACCCACAAGCTTCGGCTCACCAAACAAATTCCCTCAAAGTTACCTTACTACCACCTCTGCACCCTAGTGTATTCGCGCAATGGCCCGCAAGGACGGAATGGCACATTGGCTTTTGCAGCTGGAGTGGATAGATTTTCTACACTGTACGCGTTGCCGCACAGCAAAGCATGCTACTACTAGTATCAGAAATTCGTACCATACACCGATTTTATTCTTCTACTCTCGACCCGATTTCGAAAAACGGGCGAACACCTTAAACCTCCTCAACTACATCTCCCACGGTCCCCACGCCCCCAGGGCCTACAACATCAACACCCCAGCTAGCCCACTCCCCTAACAACATTGGTCATCAATCCTATTGCCTACAGCCCCAGTCAGCACAATCCCATCCATCCCCAACCACTCTCCACCAAATACCCACCACTATCATCATACAAGCAGTTATCCGCGCCATAATACACATCCTGGTAGTAACTCGGCCACCTAAACGTCTTGACGCAATGGTCCGGCTTATCCAGGCGGGCCTCGACTTTGGACACGCCGTTGCCGATGACGCGCGAGGAGGGCGCGCAGATGTAGATGTCGTTGAGGTAGATGCAGCCGCGGTTGACGTGCTGTTAATAGTGTTAGGGGGGAAGCTTAAGGCGAGGGGGATGGGGCGGGCATAGGCTCGTACGAAGAAGGTGGCGGTTGTGCTGGAGAGCAGGGTTGCCGTGAGGGCGGCGAGGGTGGTGAAATGCATGCTTGTCGTTGTTGTCGTGTTGTATTGTGTAGCTTTCATTTTGTCGGTGCCCCGTCTGGGCTCTTATATATCTGTACGCATCACCACGGACCACAGCAAAACTCCATCATTCTGTGCACCGCGCGCGGTCTTTACCCTCGATCAAAAGGGGCGAATCCCTCCGTTGCTACGTGGTAATGCGCATAATGTCACTCAGTCGGTGAGGAAACAGGCAGGCAGCGACGTTGTAGAATACTTGCAAAGTAAACGCGAGGCATGTCATTGGACTGCTCGTACACATGCATGCTCGAAAAACATCCGAGAGTCATGGCCCGCATGTGTGGTGAAAGGCCATGACTAAGTATTCGCCATGCTTATTGGGCCGTACGTAAACCACCCATACGCACGAATTTTGCTTGTAGCGCTGATAATACGTCTTAGTCTTTCGTTCCTCCTATAATGCAGGGTAGAGTTTAGCCTGCAGACGTTACCTTCCCGTTTTGGAGCAGCGTTTTAATATGGATTCTGTGGGGTCGAGCCCGTGTCGTCAAGCTTTTTTTTCCCGCCACTCACGGGGTTTTTTGCTGCGGTGCCGGATTTGTGCTGGAGTGGCGGTTGTGCAGAGATTGGGTGTGTCTATTGAATGCTTGTGGAACTTTGTCGACGGTCTGTATAGTTTTCATTGACATGTGGAAAGAGAGATGGCGCACATGTGTGTGCAGGTGGTTTCGTCGCGCGTCTGACATGACAACGGGCCCAACCAAGGAGCGCAAAAAGAAAAGCGTAAAGCAGTAACGAGAGTGTTGTTGACTATTGTCGTTCATATTTGTATATCATCAAACAAGCATAATGCGACGGAAAGGACTGAATTTGCGTCTCCACGGCCGACGCTCTGGTGAACACAAGGGACTGAACATGCGCCCTTCCACTGCTCAATTTCTCTTAGTTATCTTCTGTCATACACTTAAGCTTCGACCGTGACGACCTAACCACTCGAATTCAGCAACGCCTGGCCTTCACTCGGCAGCTGACAGCACTGCTTTCTATAAGTGGACCTTGAGAACTAGTCAGCACTCACTTCATCAGACTACTACCTTTGACTTACCTCTGCTACTGTACGCGCAGCTATCGACGCCGTAACACACGCTACTGTGACCCAAAGGCCATTTGAACATAAAGCCGATGACAAGGCTGTTCTTATTGATCGCATACATACATACTCTACCTGATAATAACTCTTTTGCACCTTGAGCGGTGTTTCAATCGATACTGTTGCTGGGGTGCGGGCGTATCAGGGTCATGGGCAGTGGCGGTACGTTGCTATCTCGGCCACGAAGACTGGTGGAGCTCTGGGGGCGGCGAAGGCGCGGTGAGGCGTTGTTTTGGGTTTGCCAGCATGGGGTCCAATTAGCGAGGTCATGATGTTCGGCGAATGGATATGGGGTTGTGATGCAGACGGAGGACTGGGAGGGCACGATTGACGTCGGACGGAGACGGAGCTTGCGTGCGCTAAGACTAGCGGACCCTTACAAACTTCACGGCACGATCATTTGAGCGTGGAGAAGTATCCTTCATCGCTCTGAGCAGACGAGGTTAATCAAGCGACCCCCAACAACCTACAGTCCCAACGCACCCTGGTCGTTCTACAGTTGCGTTCGATTCTTCTTGATAATGAAATGGTCCTCAGTATACCACGGCAGCACGAGCATCGCAAGCAAAGCGTCGACAAAGACGGATCTTCATGTTCGGACCTGAGCCTAAGATCTCGTGCCGCTATCACTGTAAAAGTGGCTCATTTGACATACTGACGAGGCGTCGAGCAGGCCGCTCAGCACGCTTTTCTCCCTCAGTGCCTGTACCTGACGTATGCCGCCTCAGTAATACTCATAACACAACACCCCATTCCAAATATCCATCACCTCACCGATCGTGCGATTCGGCCCATTCCCATACAAATTCAGCACATGGTTCAGCGTCGTTTCAAGCCCTGGGTCGCCGTCCGCGCCGGTTGGCAGCCTATTGCATATCAGCACAGTCCCTACCTACAAGAATTGGACTTACGGTACACCCGCCGGCCTAGGCGGAAAACCAGGGGGTAAGTGTGCTTCGTCCTGGACATTATTTCCGCCCATTTCTCTTAGGCGCTTTGGGAGGTCTTTTTTCTGCCAATCTGCCCATATTTTGTCGAGCCATGTGTGGTGCAGGTAGAATAAGGGGTCTCCTGGTGAAGATACAGGATCGACCATCTACGAATCATTAGTCTCTGTTTCCCCTTGGAATAGATACTGTTATTGAAATTCAGAC
>Ga0265780_10010763_pt1 | contig 10879 bp, 10 predicted proteins | sample P1T30metagenome_FD_192432 | JGI IMG/M metagenome (GOLD analysis project Ga0265780, IMG submission 192432) | Plant litter microbial communities from East Loma Ridge, Irvine, California - P1 T30 | ecosystem: Environmental > Terrestrial > Plant litter > Unclassified | place: USA: California... | reverse complement strand
GCCTTTGTCAGGGTCGACACGCAGGAAACTTGCCACATCGCGGTAGTTAGGTAGGGTGGCACTGAGACCAACAATTCGTACGTGGTCGCCAGTCTGCTCGCTCCTACGCAGGGTCCTGCTGACAATGCTCTCGATGACGGGACCACGTTCGTCATGGAGAAGATGAATCTCGTCGATACAGATCAGACGAACCAGGTTAATATAGCTGGTGTCCGTGGCCTTGCGTGTGATAACATCGTACTTCTCTGGAGTGGTAACGATGATCTGCGTCTCTGCAATTTGCTGCTTGGTGAGCTGACGATCACCCGTAAGCTCGGCAACCTTGATACCGTAGGGCTCCAGACGCTTTCCAAAGTTACCGACTTGTTCCGCTACAAGCGCTTTGAGCGGAGCAATGTAGATGATCTTGAAGTCGTCGAGAGCAATCTCTCCGGTTGTTGGGTTTCGGTGCTTGCCAATCTCGCGAAGCATGGTAAGCATAGCAACGTTGGTCTTTCCGGAACCAGTCGGGGCACAGATGAGCATGTTGCCATCGTCGTTGAAAGCTGTGGGAAAGCACTTCGTCTGAATACGATTGAGCGACTTCGAGTTACCGAAACCTGGTCTTGCCCAGTCTGGTAGTTCAGAAGTAGGCATGAGCCTCTCGCTGGGATCACGCTTCGCTTTTGGTGCAGGCACATGGATCTCTTCGTAGCCCTTGAACTGGCGGCGCGTTGATCCTTGTGGCAGCTTAACGCTAGGGTTGGTCATGAGATGATTGCCCTGGTCGAAAACAATGTTGTCCAAGTTGACGAGTCGGCTAGAGGGCTGAAGACCACCAACCACTCCGTCAGGCCGTGGGGCGTCTGCCATGTCTTCATCCTTGATCTCAGGCAGACTGATGTCCTTCAGGTTGAATTTCATCTTTCCTTGCCCTCCATCTTCCGCCTTGACACCAGTTTCTCTTGCACGCAGCTCTTGCAGGATTTGTTGCTGCCCGGCAGCCTTCATCTCTCGCTCAACAGCCGTTCGCTCGTCCTTGTCTTCTGCGGCTCGTCGCCATCGTGTGACCCAAACCACTCGATCTCGGTTGAGCACAAGTTTTGCAACAAGCTCGTGGTGCTCGTAGTCGAAAAGATCCATGAGGTCGTTTTCGATTTCGCGCAACGGCTTCTCTTCACCATCCTCGTCGAGCCCCGCAAGCATGTTCAGCGCATCCTGTGTCTTCTCTTGCTGGGTATGCGCGTCCTCGTAAACTTGTCCAATTTGGCGTTGCAACCAGAAGGCGTCGATCTCGTGTGCCGGGATGAGCTGGTCGCTATCTCCTTTCCGGTCTGTCGACGCCGCTACATCACCCTGTATGACCATCTCTTCCGTATCCGCCATTCCACCGAAGTCCCCATCTTTGCCGCCAATCTGCTCGACTGCGGTCTCCGCCTCATCTTCCTCGTCAGACGTGTCCGCGTCGCGGACCTCAAACGTCTGCGCGCCTTCTTCATCGTCTTCATCTTCGTCGAACACGACTGCTACACCCTGGTTGTCATCGTTCTCCACGCCATCACCATCCCCCATTACTTCGTCCTTCTCCTCGTCTTCATCTTGCGTATTATAATCAGAAATTTTCTTACCTAGGTTGACAAGCTCATTGAACTCTTTTGCGCCCATGGATGTACCCAAAAGATCATCGACCTCCTTCTTCTTGTCAAAATCTTTCAAGCTATCGTCCTTTAAGAATTCCAGCACCGCATCGGCAGCACTTCTGGTGGTCGCAACCGGAACGTCTCCGAGGGACTTGCTCACTATGGTAGTGATGAGTTCGAAGGTAGCGCGAGTCGCAGGTGTCCGTGGCTTGTAGGTTAAGCCCTCGATATTGAAGTCGACTGTGGCGGAAGCTCCAAAGGCTGCGCCGTCGTCTCGTTTCCTTTTGCGCTGTTCGCGGTCTAGGACGTCGCCACCCTCGGTCAAGCTACCACGCTCGATACCAGGACCCTTGGGTTTCTTTTGTTCTGTAGGCGCCCTGTCCCGTGCTGTGCGCCCTCCCATATCCCGAATGTTGATGCGACCTGCAAGCGACTCGGGATCGCCAGTGTGCTCGTCCGGTCGGCGCGTTGTGAATCTTCTGTCTGGCTGCAAGACCAAATTGGACATTGCCGCATACTTGAATTGCGCGAGGTTGTTCGGGTTTTGCTGCGCCATGATTGCGGTCGTTTCTGTCTCTCACGCGCCTTGCGATTGAAGATTCGCCTCGTGGCTGTCCTCGCGGACTTTCGTATATAATTACGCGACTCTACACTTTATAGAATCGCGGAAAGAAGAGAAAGAAAGAATGTGGCGGAATTCGGGGGATTGGGCTGTGGTCGCGCCCTGGAGTGGGATGGAGTGAGCGGCGCGAGTATATTACCGACGTCAAGAAAATCTAAGAAGCTCTGACCTCGGGACTAGTCCCAGGCAGATACATCACGTGCTACCTCCACAGCACCCCGGGCCCGCGCTAGTGGGACCTCACCTGGAACATACCATCCAATCACTCAGAACATAGGCTTGACTATTACAAACTACTTATATCAATTTCCAATGAATTAGTATGCTAATCAAAGGGACCAAAACTTGGGTAAAGTTCTAACAGGCCGTAATTCAATTTAAAAATGTCCATGGACGAGTGTCCCGTGGTAGTAATTATTGCTATATATGTAAATCGGAACAATCATGGGATATCATTCGCAAAAGGACACTCTCTTCGAAATGGACTCCTAAAAAGCATCTTCGTTAGGACACGCCGTCACATCATGGCCCTCGCTCTCGCAAAGAGCACACCACTTGTCGGGATCAGCTACCGCAGCGCCCTTGGGAGGCACAAGCGCGGAGTTGAAGTTGTCCATGGAGGGAATCGGTAGAGGCGCGGTAGGAGCGCTGCCAGGTGGCTTGGTAGGGCTCAACACCGATGGTCGAGCTCGGTCTGAGGAGATTGAGAGGCCTCGTAGGCCCTCAATTACAACGTCTTGGCCGTTGCGTACTCCGTTTTCTCTGGGTGTAATGTCACCACCCATAGCAGAGCAGTTGAGGATGTCGTGTCCGCCGGTCTCGCAGATCTCGCACCAGAGCACACTACTGTTGGCTGAAGAACGACCGTCTGTTTCTGGCATGCTCTCCATGGCTGGTGCAGGTTCGCGACGTTGCGACGGCTCCTTCCAACTCACTACCGTTCCCTTTGAGTCTCGCTCGGATGCACGCTTATCTTGTGTCGCAGTATGATCGGAAAGACCGTTACTGATGACACTCTCGCGCTGCTCTGCAAGACCGAGCTGGCTTCTCAACTTCTCCAGCTCGCGCTCCATTTCCTCTTCTCTGAACGCCTTCCTCTCGACAAGGCCACGCAGTTCCTCCTTCTCGCGCTCCAAACGCTCAGCGTTTGCCTGTGCTGTCTTCAGCTGCTCCGGGCTGGTCGAAGAGGCCTGGCGTGAAAGCGGCGAACGACCATGTTCCTCTGCGGCGCCGGAGCTCAAGGAGTGGATGATGGCCTTGAGCCCTCGAATCTCGTCGTCGCGTTGCTCGACTTCCCTCTGTCCTGGAGTATGTGGTGCATCTGCCATTGCGCTTGCATCTTTCAGGGCTGCGGCTGCTTTCTCGCGCTCGCGGCGGAGTTCAGATCGGCCACGCTCCACCTCGCCTCTGAGGAATTCAACCTCTCCGCGAGCTTCTGCTTCGCCTCGTCGCGCATCCTCAAGACCTTCTTCAAGCTCCTGCACGAGTTCCTCTAGTTGTTTGAGTTGTATGGCAACAGTCTCAACGTCCTCACTTCGTGACCGATATTCGTGCAGCTCGTCCTGCAGCTGTTCGACCTTCTTCTCATAGACTTGCTCTGTCGCCGTGCTTGCCTGCTCGAGCGTGTCGATGGTGTTCCTGAAGTCTGCCCGATGCGCGTCGAACTCGGATGTGAGCATGGCGATCTTATCGCTCTTCTCGCGGAGAAGTGCTCGTAGTTGCGCGACATCATTGGGCTCACCGCTGTGCACTGATCCCATGTCCATATTATCATCCGGCATAAGATTCTGAATCTCGGACAAGCTTGCCTCCATCTCGCCGAGAGAGTTGGCTTGGTCTTTGAGTTGCCTGTCGCGCTCCTCAAGCAGCCTCGTAAGTCGCTGTACTTCGTCGCTCTGGTTCTGAGTCGCGCCCATGCGGGACGTTGGCCGCCGGCCATGGTAGCTTGACATGGAATCGTTGCTCGCACGTGATGCGCCTGTGGGTGTCACTTCGGCATCTTCCTCGATGGTATCGTGCTGGCCAATGCGCGAATTGCTCCTTGAATATGGACGCTGTGGCCCAGGTGTCCGCGGCTTCTGCATGCCTGGTGCTGCTCTGGGCGGCGCAGGGCTCGCAAACCTTGGAGGGGCGCCAATTGCACTTCTGGAGAATCCAGATGGGGTGAGGCCGCCATTGCGCGCGGGTGTTGCCGTCAGATTTGGTGCTCTGCGGATTGGTGATTCCGGGCGCGGAAGAGATGGGCAGCTCTTTGGCTTGAACTGCGGACTAGGCGCTCGAGCTCCAGGGCCGACCGACTGCGAGAACTTGGGCAGCGAAGGAGTCTCGGGGCTAAAGTGCGGCTTCGTGGTGGTGGAGAGACTGAAGTTGTTGCCGTACGATGGCGTGGTAGGCGTGGGCGGGAAGTCGTCCGAAGTCGCTGAAGACCGTTTCTGCGCACGATGCACGGGCAGGAATATGCCGGAGCCTGGAATCGAGGTGCGGAAGTACTGCTTGCTGTCCAGAGGTAAGTCTGCGCGCAGGCGTGAACAAAGCTGTGTTTGTTTACTCACCCCTCGACCTCTCCATCGTTCTTTCCGCGCGATGCCCACTGTCTGCTGAGCTCGACACCAGCAAAAACACCCTTCTTGTTGGACACGGCGCCAATAAACTTGACGGTGCCGTGCATCCCGCCAGGAACGTCGACCACATCGCCGATACCAATGTCCCGCCCGTCTGCGCCCATTCTGCTTGAGGGTGGGGATGCACCGCCAACCAGCGCGTTCAAGGATGCCTTTCGCTGGAATGCAGTGCTTGCGGTAAGGGATAAGTTTGGCGAGGATTCTGCAGCCTATGACGGTAACAGTGAGCGTGCGTTCCGTTTGCGTTCCCGTTTGCGGCGGCGGGAGAGCCCAGCATACCTTTAACGACGGTCTCGGCTGCCCGAGCCGTCTCGGTGTTTGGAACGCCATAGCGACCGGCTGCTGCTTTGCTACGGGAGGGTAATACAAGGGCAGCCACCAGTGTAACAGTTAAGGCAGGTTTGTTGTGGGGAGATGTCAAGTTGTTGTCACAGGGGTCCCGCCACGAGGATGAGTAACTTAGCGTACCAATCACAGCCGGTCGATCATGTTTATTTCAATGCCGTCGCCACTAATTCTTCTCCTGACCTGTCCGGTCCTGACGAGGCTGCTTTCGCTGCAGTTGCACTTGTTCACTTTATCGCCCAGCACTTATCGTTATTGATTGCGCGTCATGGTTGTTGCTGACTCGAAGACACGGTCCTCTGCTCGCCCAGTGTCTCCGTCCACTTAGACAGCGAACAGGAGGGGTATAGCATGAAGGCACGAAGGCCATATCATCGTTACCCGAAACACCATGCGAGCCAGACTGTTATTTGTTCGTCTTATCGAGTCGCTAACTAACCGCGAGACTGAACCTTGTATTGTGTAGTTTGTGCCACATCCGACGCGGTGTCACGTGTACGGGAGAGGATGCAAGGTTTCGCCAGTCTCGCTTCAGTTCGGAGAGGAGAGCTGTTCGCATCGTTGTGTAGACCATACAACAATTATATCAGCTCTGTACTCTACAGTCTGCAGGCAAAACATGTGGAAATTCGGGAAATGTATGAGAGAGGTCGAACAAATGGGATAATATGAAGCACGTTTCTTGCGGCTGTGCGATGCTGCACTGAAGCTGTACATGACAGTCAATTTCTATTGCAGCCGTGACCAAACTTCGACAACTTGGATCAAAACATCTCCCATCGTAAACCAACCGAGAAACATCGAGCGTCGTGCAGCTCCTTGCACCTCGACTCGTTCGGCCCGCATGCCTCTGCGCGATCCCGCTCCTTTGCCTCGGCATCTCCGCCTCCGCAAAAGCTCATCCACCAAAGCTACATCTTGCGCCGCGCTCGCACGATGCGCAGCCTCCCCCGTATGCAACCATGGCCGGCCAAGTGCGACAACCAATCGATATAGCCTCGTTAGAGCGCTACGTAGCTGAAAATGTGCCTGAGATCAAAGTCCCCCTGGACGTTAAGCAGGTATGGGCGATGTTTGTGTGGACCGGCCTGGTAGCTGATGAGATGGCAGTTCGGATATGGACAGTCAAACCCGACGTATCAATTGACGGACAAGAATGGGAAGAAGTATGTCATGAGAAAGAAGCCTCCGGGCCAGCTTCTTTCAAAGGTACGGATATCAATCTGAGGTTGATGGCGCAATGCTGAAGTGTGTATAGACAGCACACAAGGTCGACCGCGAATACCGCATCCTCCACGCCCTAGAAAACACCGACGTCCCTGTCCCCAAAACCTTCTGTCTATGTCAAGATGACAAGATTATTGGTACCGACTTCTACATCATGGAGTTCCTCGACGGCCGCATCTTCGAGGACCCAGTGATTCCAGACGTGACGCCAGAGGAGCGAACGAAGATGTACGTTCCCCTCTCCCATCCCTCCCATACACATACTCATAGTTTCCAGGTGGCACTCCGCCATAACCACACTCGCGAAATTCCACCGCGTCTCCCCCTCCTCCGTCAACCTCAGCACCTACGGCAAGCCCTCAGGCTTCTACAACCGGCAAATCGCCACCTTCAACACCATCTGCGAGTCCCAAGCCGCGGCCAAAGACAAGGAAACCGGCGAACCCGTCGGCAAAATCCCGCACCAAGACGACATGGTCGCCTTCTTCAAAGACGCGTCCACCCAGCCCCAAGACCGCGCCACCTTCGTCCACGGCGACTACAAAATCGACAACGTCGTCTTCCACAAAACTGAGCCGCGCGTCATCGGCATCCTCGACTGGGAAATGTCCACCATCGGCCACCCGCTGTCCGACATCAACAACCTCCTCGCGCCCTACCTGACCGCCTCCAGCGAGAAGGCCAAGGCCATCGGCCGCGCCCACACGGGCTTCCAGCCTGGCGCGACCCCGGGCCTGCCCACCCGCGCGGATCTGGTCAAGTGGTACAGCGAGGTGGCGGGCTGGGATCCGCGCCCGGATTTCACCTGGGGCGATGCGTTTAGCACGTACAGGAGCGCGATTATCATGCAGGGGATTGCGGCAAGGTATGCGCTCAGGCAGGCGAGTAGTGAGCAGGCGAAGAGCTATGGCGCGATGATGAAGCCGTATGCGGAGATTGCGTGGGATTTGGTGCAGGAGTATAAGAGGGGACATACGGAGAAGGCGAGGTTATAGTCTGGGTATGTAGGTAGTTGCTGTTTTGTGAATTCTAGACGCTGTGTTCATGGTTGTTTTGGAAATTGTGTGTCCTGATATTTTGTGAGGTGATGTATCATAACAAACAGTACTTTGAAGCTGTGCAGGACGCGGTATTGGATGACAGCATGTGAACAGGAGGTTTGTGAAGGTATACAGGATGCGAGACGGGACTCGATGCATGGTGCTCTTGATGAATTTCTCCTGCTGAAGTCAAAGTAGTCTGAAGCTGTACAGGGTGTCCCTAGACCGTAGTAGCAACACCCTGTGTATAGCTCCAGGCTATCAGATAGCCCGCATTCTGTTACATCGTCACCCTATCCAGGCATAGTCAATGCTACAGTTGCTACATAACCACATGGACTAGGAATTGTGACGCTTGCCAGGACTTTGTTTCAATTATTGATTGGCTACTCGAAAGGGCGCTGCAGCATACCCTGTAGTGCCAATATACCCCAAGCCTGCTACTAAACAGGTCGTGAGATGGTATTTCTGTCGTAAATATGCCGACCTACACATCAGACATGTCAACTTATCTTCTTTAAGCATTTGGCTATGTAGGAAGGGCATACCCATGCAGAGTTACGCCCAAACACCAAAGTTTTATTCCTGCTACTCCAACTGTCCTTGTGTCCTGGATATCATCGCTGAAGCTTCCCGTGGGTCTCGTCTCTACCGTCCAATCTTGGGGACGTCTTGGTTGATGCGGTCCAGTGCCTAGTTCAAGTCAACACGGCTCGATACCTGAATGATCAACCCTTCTCCCCTCTCTTCTGCCTCTGCCTTCCCTCCCCTTCAATCTCTTCTGCCACTCTATCCACTCCACTCACTCCACTCTCCTTCCCAATACCTTCTCCTTCCGCCCACGGTGATAAGTGAAAGTGTATACGTACTTCGAGCATGACGACGGCATTTCCTCGGATAACGACCATGCCTATCCGGACCTTCTCACCGCCTGCCTTCTCTTCGAGCGCCTCGTCCAGGACGATGTTCAAGTAGACCTGTAGTATAATCAGACATACGTTGACGATTGACAAGTTCTGAAAGACGTACGTCATATCCGCGCAGGATTCCCATGACCTTGCGACTGCCATTCAGCTGTACGAGAACGCGCTTCTCGAGGTACTTGTGCAAGTTAGGTAAAGGTAGTTTGCGTTGTCGCGGAGGACTCACCTTCTTGAGTTCCGGCTGTGCTTGAGGCATGTTGACGGCGCAAAATTATGTGTGTTTGTGTTCGAGAGTATGTGTGAACGGTGGTGTTGGTAGTCGAAGCTTGTATCCGCGCGTGGTGTTGCGGAGCTGTAGTCGCGGATAGCTTTTTGTCGGCGTTGGCGGCGGCCCGTGCCAAGAGTTGAGCATGTGAGGTGGTGCGGCCTGGAGAACTTCACAACACTCACTCCAATCACGTCAAGATTGATCGCATACACAATCAACGATCACAATGAAACGGTCGGGCTCAGGACGTGTAGCGCGCAAAGTCGGCGCATACGACGACTCGGCAGAGAGCACAGAAAGCTCTACCAATGAAGTGCAGAAGCCCTCAGGTCAGTATTCACCTTGTCGCATACCACTGGCCTTCGTTTCTGACCTTAGTAGGCATTCCGTGCTAACTCACGCTGTAGTTGTAAAGCGACCGACATTCGGCAAAGCCAAGAAGCGCTCTTCGTTGCGCATCTCTTTCGGCCCTGGAGAGTCTGAAGGAAATGATGGATACGAGTCAGGCGATGCGACACCAGTCGTGACCCCGAAAAAGTCAAACTTGAGTCGCATAGCATTGGAAAAGAGTGCGCAATTGCGGGCGCGATCACCGCTCGTCCCTGAGGCTTCACGGCCAGCAGACGAGGAACGACCCTCGTACAACAAGGACTACATTGCAGAGCTGCGCAACTCGACACCTTCAACTCCAAAAGACCTCAAACCTTCGGCTGAGGAAGAGGAGGAGACACAGGCGCTCGACATTGCCTCCAAGTTTGGTCCCATCAGTGTACTACCGACAGACACCTCGTCCGCTATACCTACACAAGCCGAGATACTAGAGAAGAAGGCACGGCGGAGGCGTCTAGCGCAGCAAGAAAACGCTCAAGACGACGAGGAAGACCGGCCGTGGGCATCTGACGACGAGGGCGAAGACGAGTTCCGGCAGCGAAGGAATGAGATATCTTTGCGGCCCAAGGAGAAATATGCTGAGACGCGCTTGGTGCACGAGGATGAGGATATGGCAGAGGGGTTCGAAGATTTTGTGGAGGATGGCAAGATATCTCTAGGTCGCAAGTCGGAGCGTGAAGCCCAGCGAAAACGGCGCGCAGAGATGGCAGAGCTTATCAACGATGCAGAGGGCTCAGACGACGATGGCTCGGCAGATTCAGACGAGGAGCGGAATGCCGCCTTCGCTGCGGCGCAAGCACGCGCCGGTCGCTATGGTCAGAAGATCGAGGACGAGGAAGACGGCACCAAAACACCCCCTCGAATCACACCTCTACCACAACTCGACGAAATACTGGAGGGCTTGAGCATCGAGATACAGACAAAGCGGCAGAGGAAGGAACTGATAATGCAGAAGTTGCAGGAATTCAAGGACGACAAAGCGAGAATTGAGGAGCGGAAGAAGTACCTCCAAGAGCAGCTGCAGAAGACTGGCGAGGAGTATGAGAAGTTGCGCCAGGAATCCGGCTTGCCCGCTCTGCCCTCGAGCGATGCCAATGGAGGCAGGTTGATCACTGAGAGGGGTCTAGACAGTCTGGGGACCACACCTCTGGTAGGACGTTTAGGCGTAGACTCAGATGAAGAGTAGTGATCTCCGATAGATTGTCCCGGTCCCAGCGAAGAGCTCGCCCGACCATACAATAGCAAGGCTCATACAAGCCACCATACCCCAACGCCCATGATATCATACACCTCCACCCGTGAATCCAATGCTTCCCAAGTAACTCCTAAGCATGCCTATATATATACACAACTGCCATTTCTACACGCCCCCCAACTTATCCCAATTATTCATTTATTCGCATCCAGCTCCGCCCACACCTTCTCAATCTTCTCCCGCTTCTCCTTGGCCACCTCGCGATTCACGCGCGTCCGCTCGAGCCGCTGGGCGCGCAGACACATGTTCACTTTGTACTTTGCGTCGGTGCAGTTGCCGGTGACTTTCCAGAGGAAGCCGCGGGCGTGGCATTCGTCGAGGGCGGCGACGACGTCGGCGCAGTCTGGGGAGTGTTAGTGGTGGTGGTGGGGAGTGGGGTGGGGTGGACGTGCTCTTTTGAACTTCTTCGGTGTGGAGATGGGGATGCATTGGGGGCGCGGGAGTGTGTTGGTCGTCGTTTCAAAGCTGTTGGTGTGCTTGATTTGGCTTGCGACGCGGTGGCGTGGAGTCGATGTTGGAGCTCTTGGGGACTAATCGGGAAGTCGTAAATCTCGTGAACAGCGTCCGAG
>Ga0265780_10010760_pt1 | contig 10880 bp, 10 predicted proteins | sample P1T30metagenome_FD_192432 | JGI IMG/M metagenome (GOLD analysis project Ga0265780, IMG submission 192432) | Plant litter microbial communities from East Loma Ridge, Irvine, California - P1 T30 | ecosystem: Environmental > Terrestrial > Plant litter > Unclassified | place: USA: California... | reverse complement strand
GACCTCTTAAGCTCCGATGACAAGCACTATGGACATGGTCCCTTCTCTCTACATCCAACTTTACTGGTTCACATGGTCGAAACATTTGACCAAGCCGTCTGGTCGTGGACAAATGTTGTCCGGGACCTGGAGATGACTCGCCCACTCGAAGACGCTATACCGAGCAGTAGCTTCGAGAGTATGCACGAGGCTGCGAGACATGTTATACATTGCTCTGAGATGCTGGACACCGCAATATCAGTGATCGACGAGATGAAGAAAGAGATATCCTTGTCCTCGCTTGCGCAAAGTGACCCAGCCTCTGTTGCAATCACCAAAGACTTGAGCTTCTGCATTTCACTGTTGAAGGGATACCTGAACCGATCTCAGGCGTTGAAGGACAGACTTGACAACGAAATCAGTCTGGTATGTGTGATCCGCTGATCTACTGTGTAAAGATGACGTTTCGAGACCGACTTCAACAATATGAAGATACTCCATCTGAACGCTCGGCGTGACGGCCTGGTGACAAATCGGATCGCAACTCTCACCTTCCGCGATGGTGAGATCATGAAAGGCATAAGTGTCCTTGGCATGATGTTCTTGCCGGGAACCTTCGTCAGCGTAGGCAGTCCTTATCCCGTCTTCGTCATCTAAGACATATCCGCTGACGCCAACATCGAAGGCCATCTTTAGTATGAGCTTCTTTGACTTTGCTACAGAGGGAGACGAAGGGTCAGGTCGATGGGCTTTGTCTAGCAAATTCTGGCTTTATTGGGTGTTCGCGCTTCCTCTCACCGCTCTCACTTTGACATTGTGGTATGCTTGGCAGCGCGATCGTGCAAGACGGGAAGAAAGAAGCCAGGTCTGAAACGTAACTTAAACGTAAACGTACAACAAGTCAGGTTGCCTGCCCCAGATCCATGGTGTCGAGCACCCACAGCGGTACTACACTGTTATACCCTTGTAGTGATCACAAGTACCCCGCACTCAGCCAGTTTTCACTTGACAATCCTGACTAGCTGATGGTTCGCACAATTTTCACCACCATAAGATGAGAATTGCTACAACTCGACGGAGATGAGCCCCTGGCAGCAACAAACCTTAGACCGGGCGTCCCTATGGCGACGGCGGGATGAGAGAGAGTCGGATTCTCAATATCTTGTCCTCCCTGGCCCACGTGATAGTAATCGCAGTTGTTTCCGTGCGCTCGCCAGTCTACCTAGTGGAGCACCACAAATGCCAGAGGTTCTCGTGTTAAAGATTTCAACATGGGCCAACGTCTTCGGCTTCTCCCGACCCATGGCTTTTTCGGTGTTAATCGAGCTCTCATTGTACGTTTCAATATGCCGGCCTGTTCATGCAGCAGCTTTGGGTGATCTTGGCTTAAATTTGCTATATCCTTCCTCAAGAGCCATGTCGTTATGGGCTTGGAATTTATCGCAGTGATAAACGCCTTTCACAGCTGCTGACAGGATTGCGCTGCCTTCGATATGAGGACTTGCAGATAATTTTCCTGGGTTATTCAGTGGCACAGGCGAGGAGTCGTAAGGTTCTTTAGGCTCCTGATGGTCGTACATTCGCGCGACGGCCGCATCCATCGGGGGCATAAGAACGTTGGAAGATTGCGGGACGATCGTTGTGGGCGCTTCGAGCAGGGTATTCTTCGCGGGTTCTTCGTTGCCTTGAAACGGGCGTTTGTCTACGAGCTTGAGAGCGTTTTGCTTGAAATCTTTCAATTTACGATCGTGCTGCTCCTGCGACAGAAGACCCGCGACGGATTTTTGAGGTCGGCCATAATTCTCCACAGGCATGTAATGCTGACAGGCCTCATTGTCCTCCGACAGCAGGTCGCGAACATTGTCACGCTTAGCATTGCCAATCTTACGCTCTTTCCACCATGCGATAAGTGCAGCATTGGCGTAATGCTTTGGCTGCCATGATATCTCACATTGCGCACCTTCTTCTACAGGCTCATACTTTATCAGGTACTGCGAATCGTTTTCCTCGAGTATAGCCTCCGCAGACCATGCTTTGCCCTCGTGCTTTCGAGTGTGCCTTCGTCCTTGCCCTTCTTTCCTTCTCTTCTTGGCAGGGGCCTCGTGATGATGGCGAATACGCGCGCGTGAGGGTAGGTGTCCGCTTGGGTCTTTTCGGTGGACTCTGGTGTCTGGATGCGTCCTCGTGAGATTTTCTCTTGCGGAATCCGTATCTCGGTAGCTGTTCATCTGACTTTGCCACGCGTGAGCTGTTTGAACTGGTTCTGCAACACATCGTATAATGTCGCAAGAGTGTTGTGGAGCGCGGCCAGACATGCATCGCACCCCAGAGCGTCGCAACCCGGGCGTGCGGGATTGCGCTGCGACTGGCGTTTCACGTGCTCGCGAGGGGTCCCGAATTCTAGATTCGTCCACTTTCCAGTGACGGCGAGATCATGACAAGTGCTGAGCTGTCTGGCCAGGTGTCTCGGGATATACTGTTCTATTTTTGCTATAGAACGGCTTAATCATCAAGCTCGTTTAAGTTGAGGGAAAACTGCCATATATGTCCGATGTTGAAGAACTATTCGACCCATGAGACGCCTGTGGTTGACTTGGAATATATGATAATCCCGTAACGGGACGCGTCGGCTGTCTGCCGCAGCCTCCTTCACCGGGCATAGCTGCTGGGAAAGGCGGCTGAAATCGAGTAGGACATAATCAATCAAACCAGTCGTTGAGACGAGTCATGAGAACTGATTTCGAAAAACCTCCAACCGTGATTTTGTTGCACGATAAAATCAGTAATTGGGATAATCGCAATAATTGTCTAGTTGTGCCCAGGTCTAATCCTGATGCTCAGAGTTCGGAAATGAGCATCGCCTCGAAACCTTAATTGTCCTTGCCACTAGTGAGCTGAATGAGGTCGGCTAAGTACTGTATCGCCGACTATCCTAGTAACGACTATAATGGCTTTTCTCGAGACTAGACACACTACGTCCGTTGGTATGTATTCTCCTGATCACTACTGCTTCATACCTCAGTGACATCCTTCGATACCCAGTCTCGTCGCTCTCGTGGTCCATGGGTGCTGGCACAAGACGGACAAGCTAAGAGAGCTGAGAAAGGAGATCTGCAAAAATGGCTGATGAAGGACTTCTCTATACACTTGCTGCTATGGTAGAAAAGCTCGTCCCGAAGAGCACTTCTGCGGTTAGCCAGAGCTCATTTCAGGTCGCAGACGAGACATTGGGGCTGAATCCGTTAGGGAATGTGTTCAAGTGGCAAGCGACACTGGACCTATCCATTGCCAAACTGACACTATTTTGCTCCAACGAATCTGCCCACAACCTTCACAAAGTGAAGTTTTGGCTGCCATGCACAGTTTGCGCTGCAATCTGATTCATGACCTTGGTTCCACTGGCATTCATCCACACATTGTGCGAATCATTGTCAGGTTTGGTTGTTGTCTCGCTTTCGCTTTCGGTCGTTTCGGAGTTCGAACGCCCATTTTGCTTCGGTCGCGCTACCACTCTGGCATCATCAGCCATTGTAAGTGGCTGTTGCCGGATCGGCCGGAAATTCGCGACAACTTCTGAGGACTGTCGTCTGGCTGAAAGTTGTTTGATAGCCGCCTGGAGCTCTCCCATTGTTGTCATGGTGTTGAAAGAGTGATATGTATGGAGAAGTTGCAGACCTTCCATAGTCTCGCGCAACAGAGACTCCACTTTTCGCTTCTTACTGGGCATAGAATTTCCGATGGCCATCGTGTACCGCCGTATCCAAGACGCGTTGCGATCGAGGTCAATGCTTGCGAAAATATCGGACAACATCGCAGCGTTGATCTTGCAGAGGTTCATGACTGGCTCCACGGCCCTGGATTCATCTTCGATGCGCAGCTTCTCCCTGGTGTCGTTTGATCCTCGATGGGCCTTGACGGCTTGCTCCTGTACCAGTTTGGCTTGATACAAAGTACTCAGGATAATTGCGACATTGTCGGAAACCTTGCGAAAGTTTTCGTGAAGGCCTTTCGCATTTTTGGCTGCCTCATACACTTCTTTGAATGTCTCCACGATTGTGATGACCGACGAGATTGCTCCTAGGATAGCGATGGGTTCTACTCCCGACATGTTGTGTTCAGTCAAGTATAGGTTCGTAGTTAAGTTGCGACAAGGGAGGAGCAGGTGAAGAATACCATGTTAGATGATCAGCTAGACAACACAGCCTCATCGCTAAGCCTCGCTTCCATCCTGTTTGTTTCATGATGGCGCGTGCTGGCTACCCGACTGTGACGTCCAATCAATTCCGTCTGTTTGGCGCGGACTATTCTAGGCTGATGCATGCAGACCGTCTGTGATCGAACAGGTCAGAACTCATCAAAAATGCCTGACTGCAAGACTTTCACAAACGATTAGACAAGTACCTCCAGGTCTTAACTGTCAGTCAACAGAAGTTGAAGGCAGATATCTAATTGATCGCTTGGTTGTTCGACCGGGGTTCGCCTGGGGTTGTCGAGCGCGCTTCGAGCCAATCAATGCATGAGAACCTTCGCGAATGGACCGATTGATTTTGGCGCTATGTGCGGAGGAGCCCGCCTCTCATATCCTCCACGTTGCGCCCGCACTTATACCCTTCCTTACACTGGTCAAGAGCGATACCGCTTCGAGTAACGCCGCTGCTATTGAGTGAAGGACGTGCATTCGCTCGCGAACAAAAGCTTTGGTGAAGAAGTCACTGCGTGTTGAATGAGCAGCAAAAATGTCGTGGCGAAGGATGTATGTGAGCGTCTTCCTGATTTACTTATACAGTCATAACGTTACAATTTTGCAGTCAAGCAATTCTTCGCTTCTTAGTAAAGCAAACAAAAAAAACGTTATCACCGATATGCAGTCAGTCAAACACATAGGCCTCATCATCTTGGACGTTCGACCACTGGAAGGCCTGTGTGCACGAAAGGGCACTAGATCACCGATATGTGCCGAAGTCGACGCTGTGTGCGGAACATCACCTATTGCGTCCTATCACACGAGTATCTGCGAGTGAGATATAGCAACAACTACATCTAACGGCCACCGATGTTATGTGTCTGATGCAATCTTTTGCTTAGACCGAAGAATTCTAGCAAATCATCCTGGATCTCGTTGCAATAGTCTACAAATTTCATCATGACGACCTGCGGTAGCAATCGAGTATGGCGTTAGGCCACGCAGATCAGCAATATTCGTGTCGATGCCTTCTGTCGCCAGCAGCTGGCGCACCAATTCTACGTGTCCAACTTCTGCTGCATACGAGATCGCGGTCCGTCCCTCTAGAGAAGTCTCGTTGATGGAAAAGGTCTTTTGGGAGATCAGGAGTTGTGCGATTCCAAAGCTTTTCCAGGAGATAGCAAGCGCGAACATCTCCAGGCCTGAATCATTGTAGCAAGCTCCAGGCACGTGGGAAAGTAAGATTTGCGCATTCGTCAGGCGCTCAGGAGGATCCATTGTCCAAGCAAACGGACTCCACCCATTCACGTCTCTCATCTGTGCGCACACTGGATCCTTCTTGAGCAGATGTTGTAGAACGCGCACATCAGACTGTTGTGCTGCCCAAGAGATGGCATTTCTGCCATCATTGTCTTTTTGCGACAGGTCGACACCGCCACCAGAGACCAGATATTCCACAACCTTGAGATGCCCGGACATTGCCGCGTACATGAGAGGTGTTCGGCCTTGGACGTCAACCTGATTCATTTCTTCCCGTCCCATGCGAGCTAACCGCCGAGCGATGTCTGTAAAGCCGTATTCACATGCCCAAGAGAACGCGGTCCGCTGCGTAGAGTCCACCTGGTTTGAGCGCGTCCTCTTGTCATGGAGCAGCCGTCGAACTACCGACAACGAATTGTTGCAAACAGCCCAAAATAGTGGCGTCGCTCCTGAACGATCCGGTAGGTTCACATCTGCTTCTTCGTCTGACAGAATTGTCTCAACTGTCTCGGAATGGCCACCGCCGGCTGCAATAGATAGTGCTGTTCGACCGCTAAGATCCGTTTCATTGACGCTGAAGGTCTTTCTCGACAGGATCTCTCCAACACAGATTGTATGCCCGCGCGCCGCCGCGATGGCCAGAGGTGAACGGCCCCTGATGCCCGACCAAGATCGCTGAGAGGGTTTTGCTGACAAAAGAGCTCTGGTACAGGAGGCATGGCCATTACTTACAGCCCAATACAAGGCTGGAGAACAGACGTCCTCGCCATGATCAGAGAGGAGAACCTTGGCCATGGCGTCATGACCATAGAAGCACGCAAGTGTTAGCGCGTCCGGATCCACAGGGTATTCGCCATGCTCATGATCCAAGATGGACACATATTTAGACCAGTTTCTTTGACTGTCCGTCTCATAGAGCATCAAAGCTAACTTCTGGAGCTCAATTGGAAAGTCATGCTGTATCTCGGAGAAATGAAACGTCCAGAACCGAGCAGCATAGTCATAGAGCCTATGGCGGAGTGCTATTGAAGCCGCTGCATCTCCAGTAGTCTCTTCTGGTTCCTTGAACAGCATCTCCAAAGGATGGTCAGATCCTGAAGAATCGTCGTGAATTTCTGTGGAGCATGTGGCATCTGGACAAACAAAACTTTGTGGAGTCGAGGGCCTGGAGTCGCTGAAGAGGTTGCGCTCGAAATCTTCTAGAAGAAGATAGCGCATACAGCTCTCTGCGATCATGCTATGAGAAGATTTGGTGTCCTTCACTAAGTAGTGACGTCCCGTAGCTCTCTCGTCGTCTTGGCACAATACAAGATATTCCTTGAGCGTGTGGTGTATCAGGGCAATGCGATTGTCCGAGGTCCTCACGAGGCCACTCAAAAGACTTTCGATTTCTCGGGTGTGTGAAAAGATCGAGCTATCGTCAACGTCAGCTACAGATTGATGCGATTCATCAATTGCAAGCAAAGCGTCTATCTCATGAATCGTGAGATTTCTCTGGCAAGTGCCAACGATGCAGATAGTTTTGCCTGCAAGCGAACGATCATCTTCAGGGATCGCTTCCATCAAGGAACTGTACATGCGCATCAAATCATCAGGCAGGTTTTTGGCAACTACAAGCAAGTCGCTCTTCTTCAGAAACCTCCTTTGATGCAGCAGAGAAAGCGCAAGTGACACCCATAAAAAGCTCCCCTCGGCTTTTTTCTGCAGAATACTTTCCAGCGTAACCCGGGTTTCTTCTGTGCAACGTCCATTGCGAACAAGGCGTTTTGTATTTTCCTGGATGAACAATTTGACGTCCTGCTCGAGACTAGTCTGTCTTGTCTCAAGCTTGAGATGAGACGTGGGCGCGTCGAAATTTTCCAACGCATTCACTGCAGGGCAGTTGGGACGGCTCGTTACGAATACTCTGACCGGTGTCAAGCTTAGTCGTGACATTTCTTGCAAATGCTGCACGAACCACTCCTGGTCATCTTGCGGGCACTCATCGATTGCATCAATGATGATGACGAGGGAACGCACTCTCTGGTGCGTAACCAAGGTCTGGAATAATATCCACAGAGCGTTCTTGTCTGTTAATAGCTGCTTATCTTCATCCATGACACGCCTCACAATTTTCAGCAGCTTTGGACGCGCCATAACGATCTGGTAGATGAAGCTCCGCAGCATAGTGCGGACATAAGCTTGGTTGCCAACCGTTCCATCGACATAATACCGACAAGTGACTGTAGCTGACAATGCGCTCTCGGAGATTGTCTTCTGGACAAGGGATGTGATGACGGATTTGCCGCACCCAGCATACCCCGTGACGAGTAGTATGTGAGACGTCACCGAGGAGTGCCATGAGTCGTAGATCGTGTCTTGCTGAAACCAGATCAGAGTACCTGGGCTCCTTTGGTCGACACTGGACTCACGACCATAGATGGGCGCCGGTCGGAGACGCAAAATGTAGTTTTGTTCGTTTTCAGTGAACGCTGCATTTGTCAGTGACTCCTCCTGATGTTCGAAGGGGCCGAAAGACCTACATCTTTCGGATGGCGACTCGGCTACTGGTCTAATCTCATCGTGTGAAAAAGCGTGGGTTCTTTTATTGATGGTATTAGAATGATCCCGCCAGGAAGCAATCCGGAAATTCTCACATGTAGATGTTCTGATCTCTCCCAACTTGGTTGTGACCTTGTATTGCGATTTTGCTCAGATCGTTGTTGAATGTCGCGCTTGAAGCAGGTGATGGGGAGGTCAAGTCCACGTTCTGGCCATCACCACGAGTTTTGTAGAGCCTCTTGAATTTTCTGATTAATGCCATGAAAGTCGAAGGCCATTCGCAATATGCGAATTCTGGATGTCAAAGGACAGGTGGGAGTAATGGATTTCATTAATGCCTCCATGCGCCGCCAGCACAGAACAGTAAATCAATGTTGATTGGTCTCATACACCCTACAGGTGGGGTAATGGAGCGGGCTTTCGCCATGCCTCGTACCGACTTCTAGCCGCCCGGCCCTTTACCCCTGCGGGCAATATGTCTCATCAGCAATGATATCCCTGACCTGTATAGGATCACAAGACCATGTCAAGATGAAGTAGGATGTGAATCGTCGATATACGTCTCAATGTGTATCTATCGAGAGTGACGCCTCTCTCTAAATCTAAGTAAGGCTGTATCTGCGGACGCATTCCCGTCAAGCTATCGTGATGGATGAGTCCAAGCGGCATGCATGAATGACGTCATTAATGAGTGTGCAGCAAAGCGAGCGGCGCACATCCTTGGCATACTGCTGTCCTGAAGAAGGGTTCGACAGCCACTGCCTTACTCCATTTGGGTGTCTTCTCGTTACATAGTCTCTGATCCATACGTTTCCAGCGCACAACCGCCACTAGCGACCGCCGCATCAGCCAAAATGCCTGGCACGAAGGCAGTGACAGTACTTGGGCCTGACTCGGCAAATAATGAGATGCTCGTCGGGTCGCTGATATACAAGGTAACGTAGTGTGATCGCAAAAGTTGAACTCAAGCTGAGCTCACCCAGTGCGGAATGGACATGAAACTTCTCCAAGACTTGGAAAAAAATGGAAAGCAGCGATATGAAGAAATTCCAGCATTCATGAAGCAGAGAGGTTTCCCGCTGAACTTCGAAACTAGGTCTGGTCGCTGCACATTTGTGGGCAAGTCCTCTCTTCCAGTGTAGACTGAGGATAAATACTGATCGTGGCGTTAGAGGACACGCAAGATGCAGATGTCGTTCTCTACTTGTTCAAGATAACCACACCTTTGGAAGAGACTTTGCGCTTCTTGGGAAAGGTTCCACCGCCAGCGGAACACTTGGGAAAAGCGAAACGGATCATAGTTCTCGATGACATGTCAGTCAAGCCGCACCATAGCTGCTGTCTCCCACTAACAGTTCTACATAGGGAAAAAATACAGTGGTCTGCGAAACAATACAGCATTTTCACGCAGGCAGTCGATGAGCATTTACAAGCCACTCACGACTCCAAAGTTTTGTAAGAACATTGACCAGGCATTGACGGAAAGTACTAACGCTTGTTGTAGATGGAATGTAATTCCTGTCTCAGTAACATCCGGGGACAATTTTTTCGAGGCCTCGTCCCAATCACCTTGGTATTCTACCCTGGACGACGCTCTGCTCCAAGGCAGAACACCATGCACCGTTGTTGAGGCTATCGATGGCTAGGCGAGGCGAAGTAAGAGGCGATGTCCCAGTCGAGGAGTTCCGCGATATGATGTCAAACAACCCGGCATTCAAAACATTGCCTCTCAGAAGGACGTTTTATAATGACATATGCTTGAATCATGAAGAGCCCCTACAATAGCTACTATACATGGAATGAGCCTAACCCCCAGAGCCCCTCTATACTGCTATATTATGGCAGTAAAATCAGACACGTTTGTCAATGTCTAGATGTGATGTCGTTGTTAGGCAGACATGAGGCTTGGAGGCGTCATGCTCAGGGTGGTCATCAGACAGTTCCCCTCAACTAAGGGCATCTGGTTAAGTATGTGTTAAGACTAAGGTCCCATAACTGACTGACTGAGCCAAACAGAGGCCTTTATTTGACTGTGTGACATGTCTGACCGCATGTGAGTAAGGTGATTGTCTTATTCATGGTATGGAGCCGGCGGAGTTCGTTCAAGAGGTCGTAGGAAGTTATAGACGCCGGCTGAGCATTATGCGCGCGCGCATTGAGCCACGGAGGTAATGTTTATGTGTTGGACAGGTGTGAATACCGCCCCAGAAGCTGCTTTGCAAGGTAAACTTATGAGGTTTGAGCAGTCGGCTACCAAGTCAAATTGAGCGTTGTTTGAAGCGTGTTTAGTCTTCGGCGCTGTTGGCCAGCTCTGCGACGCGTTATTTTGGCTCGGGAGGCGCCCGCGCTGCTTAGGGTTGAGGTTGGGGTAAGCAAAAGATGAGAGGAGAGAGCCCTTTTCGTTCACTTACACCTTTACCTCAAACACTTCACATATGTCAGTCAACCAAGGGCCGATGGTTGTCTGTGTAGGGGTCCAGTAAGTGAAAGGTGGACTGTGTGATTAACCACTCACACACGCAGGCTATTAATCAGTGGGTGTTTGCTCACTACCTTGGTCGTGCTCAAATGGCTATGCAGACACTGAGCATGCCACAAAATGGTGCTTACGAAAAATGGTATCCGGGCAGCAATTCTATAGAGGTAGTCTACCAAAGTCATCGAGTATATGCTACAGTATTCTTGAGTAGACATGTAGGAATCCCAGTGTATACACTCTTTCATAGAGTAGCAAAGCGCTCCCGTTTCACAACTACGGCATTCTAGCGTGAGGAGATGTACAATGCTTTCGGAATCAGGTAGAGGACACGAAGCGAAGTGCCAAGGTATTCAGTCGGACTGTCCAACTGTATATCTTGGCGTCACGTGTAGCGAGCTGCGCGTCCAGAGATGTAGCGCCAAGGATTTCGGTCGGACT
>Ga0265780_10010758_pt1 | contig 10880 bp, 19 predicted proteins | sample P1T30metagenome_FD_192432 | JGI IMG/M metagenome (GOLD analysis project Ga0265780, IMG submission 192432) | Plant litter microbial communities from East Loma Ridge, Irvine, California - P1 T30 | ecosystem: Environmental > Terrestrial > Plant litter > Unclassified | place: USA: California... | reverse complement strand
CAACGAGGATCTGGCGGACAGGGACGACCCTTACCCATGGTACTGGCCGCTCTCTGGCCAGCTGAAGTACATCAGTACCATTGGCGACATCCCCACCATTCTTCGCATGACCAAGGTCGGACGTGGCCTCATCCACAAGTTCGTCGGTGGTCTTGAGATGATCGGTCTCGCTCCCAGGGGTACCCAGAAGACTGCCGACAGTCTTGCCCTTGCAGCCGACTGCCTTGTTGCTGGTGGCCGGGAGAAGCTCTTCACACCCATGTACCTTATGGTCGGAAGGAAACCCGCCGACGCATAAGTTTTCAGTTCTCGCCCTTTGCATTAGACTTCTCTTCGCATCTAGGACCTCGTTGGTCTGCGAGCTATTCCTTCGATATAGGAGCATCATCTCCTGGCATTTGCATCACGCGCATTGGAGACGCGCATATATACTGTAATATTTTGAAGTAGGGCACGGTCTAGGGACGGTCATGGTAACGCGATATGTGGTGCTATAGAGAATAGAAGTAGTAATCGTCATCTGAATGTCTGGATCATTATCGTACGATATGCAAGCGACTGTTGCATCACTATTCAGTAGATGCTCCGTGTAAGGGCTGACTGTGATGAAAGCGACGTTGTTGAGGCGGACCATCCAGGGACCATCCAGACGCACGTCGGGTGTTCTCGCTATAGTGTGGTCCCTGCTCGAGAGCTTTGATCGTTAGCGCCGGCCCCAACGACTCGGATCTTCGCATCAAGAAATTGTCCAGCAAGCCCCAGCAACCACCACAAGCCTCAGCGGCCATCACTCGCCCACGGCACTTCCTCACCACACCTTCACCCTCACACACACCCCACAATGGCTGCTTCAAGGCTCCTCCGACCCACCTCCCGCCTCGTCTCGGCGTCGCGGCCAGCGCCCGCCTTCCGACCAGCTTTCCGCGCCGCAGCCATTACACCGTCAATTGCGAGGAGAGGATATGCGTCGGGCCAGAAGGAGATGACGGTGCGAGAGGCGCTCAACGAGGCCATGGCCGAGGAGATGGAGCGCAACGACAAGGTTTTCGTGCTCGGAGAGGAAGTCGCGCAATACAACGGAGCGTACGTCCCACCATGAAGAAGAGAGATGTCATATCTGCGATAAGAAAGAGGAGGGTCCAATTGGGCAGAGAGCATATCGCAGGTTATGCACAACGGAATATCAATGGACGGTGCTGACTGAGCCACAGCTACAAGGTCACAAAGGGCCTGCTCGACCGCTTCGGTGAGAAGAGGGTAATCGACTCTCCCATCACAGAGTCAGGTTTCGCCGGTCTGACCGTCGGTGCTGCGCTCGCTGGTCTCCACCCCATTGTGAGTTCCTCAGTCATCATGATCCAAAAAGCAAATCTGACAGCGACGACAGTGCGAGTTCATGACCTTCAACTTCGCCATGCAGGCCATTGACCAGATTATCAACTCCGCCGCAAAGACCCACTACATGTCCGGTGGTATCCAGCCCTGCAACATCACCTTCCGTGGTCCCAACGGTTTCGCGTCCGGTGTCGCTGCTCAGCATTCGCAAGATTACACTGCCTGGTACGGAAGCATTCCTGGACTTAAGGTCGTTTCCCCATACAGCGCCGAGGATGCCAAGGGTCTTTTGAAGGCTGCTATCCGCGACCCCAACCCGGTCGTGGTTCTCGAGAACGAGTAGGTCACAACAGTCGCAAGACAAGAGACTGTGTACTAACACCCACAGACTTCTGTACGGTCTTTCCTTCCCCATGAGCGAGGAGGCCCAGAGAGACGACTTCGTCATTCCCGTAAGATACCCCACCATCATCCCACTCTACTTTCATACTAACAGACCCCCAGTTCGGAAAGGCCAAGATCGAGCGCCCCGGCAAGGACCTCACCATCGTCACCCTCTCCCGCTGCGTCGGCCAATCCCTCGTCGCCGCCGAACAACTCAAGTCCAAGTACGGCGTCGAAGCCGAAGTCATCAACCTGCGCTCCATCAAGCCCCTCGACGTCGAGGCCATTGTCAAGTCCGTCAAGAAGACCGGTCACATGCTCTGCGTAGAGTCTGGCTTCCCATCCTTCGGTGTCGCGTCTGAGATTATGGCGCTTACCTGCGAGTACGCCTTCGACTACTTGGAGGCGCCCCCTGCCCGTGTCACTGGTGCTGAGGTGCCCACACCATATGCCCAGAAGCTCGAGGAGATGAGCTTCCCCAGTGAGAGCTTGATTGTGGATTACGCTGCCAAGCTCCTTAGGGTATAGATGGAGTACGAAGGCAAGAGGATAGCGTAGTGGTCTCAGCGTTCTGTGTTCAATCGACACATGACGTTGATAACTATGTGGATATGAAGATTTGGTTTTGGCGAAGGACCGGATTATGTATGATTCAGATGGCCATTTTCGGTTAAGGTAGACGCGTAGGTGCTGGTTTAGAGCATTTTCGATTGCATGTACAAGTATTCTATTGCAACTCCATCTAACGATTTTGAAACGGTTCAGATCTGGGGGTGGTGACTGGAAGTGATGGTATGGGCTTTGGGTTCAAGGTGAGAGGGGGCGGGAGGTAAGATGCTGACATTGGTAGGGTTTTTGCTGCCTTGGTTCCATATGTTTACCATCTGTTCTCTTCTATCTTGTGTTGTTTTCGAGGTTTACGGTTTTGTCATCTCACCGCTTTCCTTTGCCGGTGTTCATCTTGAGTTCTCTTACCTCGAAGCTGGGAGTGCAGTATGCCTGCTTCAGTTTTTCTCATACGTCTACTTTGTCACCAAAGTCTCACTTTAGTTGCTTCTTTCCTTTCAATGCTCTGCTCGATCATTTAATGTTATGCTTCAGTGGAATGGCTTGCTCCAATTCAGGGTTTCGAAGAGACAGGGGCGCCGATGCCTGCAATGTTCAGCAGCTACGGTCAAGCCGCTTTGCCGCTCAGATTGCAGTGCGCATATGCTCTCCATGAGCAAGATTCACGATGGCTGGCTCAGATCGACACGCGTCCGCACGAGTACCACTACCAGAAAGAGCACAAAGATGAAGTCACTGGCTGTGTACTGCTTGTCAGGCGAAGGAAAAGGTACAGATACCCGCAACACTTTGCAGCTGGGCCAAAGTTGGCATATCACTCAAATGGTGGTACGCCTATAGTGATGGCCACGCATAAGCGCGTTCAATTGCTCAGGTCGACGCGCGACGGCACGAAAGCTGGTACTGAAGAACGTATGCAGTAAGTACGACTAGCTGCGCTTTCATCATACAGGAAACGATGTGGCTGCTGGTTTTCATCTTCACTTTCATCGATGAACCCGCGTCTCGCGCTAGTGGGCTCCTTCCACTTCTAGAAGCAACTTGCAACTCTGCAATCTCTCGACCGCACGCCACGTCTGCACATAGCAGCGCGACATCAGTCACGAACTTTGCAAGAGCGCAACGATGCCTGCGCTCCTGAGCGCCGACGCAATGCCAGAGGAGGAGCACAACAGTGACGAGGTGCTGGGTGACGCGGAAGGTGGAGAGGTATGAGATACATGGCAGCGTTGAAACATACACAAAACTCAGACTGACATTCTGCTTCTAGGAGAATCATGACGCGTTCGAAACACCGGCAGCAGAAACCTACGCACACCTCCCAAAGCCCATCCGCGACAACATCGCCTTCTGTATCCAAGCCATTCAGACCAGCCACTCCGAATCGAAAGACACTATCAACGCCATCAACAACACGTTCGAAGCCCAAAGACTTCTCCTGGACGAACAGCACGCCCGAGCCAAAGCCCAAGAAGTCGCCTTCGAAAAGAGAGAAGCACTTTACATTCGCTTGCCTGCGAACCAAGCCGTCAACCTGGTTCACAACGCATTGCTTGTGGAACATGCGCAAGAACGCGTACTCATCGCGGATATGTTCAGGGCGGTCAAGATTGGTAAGGCGGATATGAGAGCTGCGAGGGCGGACGGGCTCAAGAAGGCCAAGAAGGTATATCTGAAGCAGCGCAAAACACTCAGCAAGCTGATCGAGGGCTTGAGTGGTATGGCTGGGAAGATGAAAGATGAGCGAGCCGTTGGAGAGAGGGGAAGTCGGTCGACAGTTTCATCACTGGCTGTCAGGTCGCCTGCTCCAGCATCCTACTCTCAGACCACGGCACATGCACGCACAATTACTCCACTGCCTCCTATTCAGATCGGCAGCATGGCAACCCTGTCATTGCTGGAGAGGCGCAGCGGTACAAATAGCGAGCTGAGGTACTCACCGGTATGTGCGACTTTCTTCAGGGTTGTGACAGTGACTGACTTCTGGGTTTAGGGCGCCTCGGCCGCTGCCTCTACAGCTATGGCCCTCTCCACAGCTCAGAGGCACAAACTCACATCCACTATCAAGGATGTGATTCGCAATTGCATTACCGCCAAAGCATCCAGCGTGTCAAATTGGCGGGTGGAGAGAATCAAGTCTAAAACACAGGCGAAGGCGGACACAAAGGCATTGACGACGAGCTATGAGCTTTTATGTTCTCACGGAGATAACTACAACGCAAGAGTAACCTTGTCCAACAGCGTGACATCTTATCCAAACATCTTGCGTCCCTACTTCACAGGCGTCGAAGGTGAGAGGGAGAAGGAACTTCTACTCTTGAATGAATGCAATGAGCATTTGGTCGGAGAACAAGAACGCATTGAGACAGCTCACGAGGAGCGGAGAGATAAGGCTTACGAGCGCTGTGCCGAGGAGGAAGAGTGGCATGACAGGCAGTTACACAGTCTTCGGTTCCTGGCCAAGACTGCAGGAATCTCTCTTGACGACTGAGGTATATGGTGGATTCTTCGACGCGTTGAAGAAGATTATGGTGGCCCTGTTAGCAGCCTTGAGGGAAACAGACTAGGTAGGCCTAACATATGCCATCATACAGGCGCGTACCAGAAGATAGCAAATTATGAATCGATTCAGACGATGCGAGCGCGAAACGCAGAAATAGCGGGTCTCTATCTTCACCTTCACTTTCACCGATGGTCTGGCGATTTCGCGCTAGTCGCTCCTGCTCTTCCTGGAAGGCTCTCTGACCAACACAACACGACCACGACACCAACCGAAACGAATATTGCGACGCCGCCCGCGAAGGTCGCGCTAACCAGCCATGTCGTCGGACGCCATCATGGCAGGCCTCAAGCAAGGCAACGCCATGGAAATGGCAACGATCGAGGAAGTCAAGGCGGGCATGAACTCTGTGCTTGACGGAATGCTCCGGGAGTGCTTCAACCGCAGCGATGGGCTGACCGAGCTGACCGAGAAGCTACGCCTGGTACTTACCCTTGTTATGAGACACTGAACAATCATTGAACTGATCTCGACGCATAGGGACCCGCAAGTGCGACTGCAACGAATCTCACGGCGGAGCAAAACGCCCAGCTTACTCATATGATCAAAAGATCTATCGCCAGCTGCGAGCGAGCTATGGTCAGAAGCGATCGGAAAGAGCAGAGGGACGTGGAGATAGCGACATCAGCGTTCGAAGCTGAGGCAAGAACTATAAAGGTTTTCACCAATCATGTCAAGGGCATCATACAGATGTGGGTTGAGAGAAACGACCTGATGAACACCATAACTGAGACTTCCAACATCCACGACGCGCTCATTAAGCTACATGAGGTTGAACGTACACACATCCACAGCGCTCAAAGTCCTGGCGAAGTCATACTAAGAGATTATGACGCTAGGAAGACCAGCCGGTTTCAAGAGATAGCGAGTACATACAAGAAAGAGCGAAGCGCCTTCAGGAAGCAAATCGCGAGACTTGAGCGCATTGCCCTCATTGCGGGGATCGATCTCAAAGCGACAAGTAGGAACGAACCAACTGATGGTGTGTCGATCCCGGAACTTCAAGCCCCTCATCTGAGTTCTGTTCCCTTTCCCCATCGTGTCGATGGTTGTGGCGGTCGCGGAGGTGCTTCTAGTCAGACTCGGGGTCTAAGCGGTGGGGGTATGGTAGTTGGTCGCGGTGGTCGTGGTTCATTTCAATCGCGACCCACAGATTCACATTCTTTGATTCCCGACAGTCCAAGAGTTCCAACAATGGATGACCTTCGCAAGCTGTCACGTGGAAAGCTAAACATTCGGGGGTATCAAGGATAGCACTTCCTGCACAGCATCAGCGGTAGCATATCGAGATAAAATGAGTTTGGGTTCTGCATATGAGCATTGGAACGACCGAGTTGCATTGAGTCTAAGAGATCGCGAAAGGCCACACGACTACCATAGAAGCAGCGTTCAAGCGTAAGAGTAATCGAAAAGTTAAAAATACATCCTCACCATGCTCATGATGTGTTGAGGTGGGCACCATGACATGTCCATGGACCCTCAATCAACCACATCCTCTGGTTGACGGCATCCCCACTCACGGTACCGAACTTCACATGCCTTCAGTGGACATCTTGACGTTGCACTTGACAGCTGTTCTCAGAAACACCTGGTGCTCTTCTCCATAACCTCACTCTTCATCTCTAACAACAAGAACATCGTGGAGCATTCGCCCAATATGCCCAAGATGGGTTTGATCAGCACAGTATGTAACGCATATGGCTTACCAACATTGAAATACATCTCTTACATTCACGTCAAGTCTATTCTGAAGACACGCTCTCGCACCGCTGTTCAAGAAGGCTAGATACTGACAAATCGATAGATTCGAAAGCGCCACCAAGAACGCAAAGACAAAAAGAAGGCAGTCCGCCAGACCGCACAACGGAACGAAGAAGTACAGACCGACACCAACCAGTCACTTGTCGAGCCCGTGACACCTACCCCAGCCCAGCACCTCCCCTTCACAGGCCCCACACGATTCTTCTCCCTCCGCCGCAAACGCGGCGTAAGCATCGGCATGTCCACATACGAACAGCTCCCCAACGGCGTAGAGCCAGCCCTCATCGACCACTCCTGCCACCTAATGCAGCGTCCCAGCGGAGAAGAGCTACCCCGTACATCCCCCTTCGCCACACCCCCACCCGCCGACGCAGCCTCAACCCCAAACCAAGACACCAGCCCCAAAACCTGGCTCAGCCGCGTAGGCGGCTCCCTCCGCCGCAAGCCAAGCGGCATACGCTCAGCGTTCTCCTACACGCTGCCGCGGAACTGGAAGACCAACAACAACAACCCCAGCACCGGCGTCAGTGCAAAAGCCCTCGCAGAGACAGCGCACGAGTACAAAAAGTCCCAAATCCGACGTCTCGATCCCAGCGACATCGACGCCGCCAACGACGACGGGCGTGGAAGAAGCCCCCTCCCGCACCACTGGCGCGAGCAATCCAGTTCCTCGGTCTCACACTCACGCGATGGAGTCGTGAACAGGATGAGCGATACTACTAATACTACCATGGAAGGAAGTGAGATGGGTGATTGGATTGATCCTGATGAAGAGAGAAGGGAGCAGGAGTTTGAGGACTGGATAGTGCATAATAGGTTGTTTGTTGAGGGGGAGGGGCTTGATGTGGCGAGTAGGCGGGTGTCGAGGGTGAGTGCGCTGTCGAAGAGGAGGTATAGTGATTATTAGGGGAGGGGTTGGGGGATACGATGGGGTTTGGGCGACGGTGTGATAGCTGGTGGTGAGGTTTGAAGTATACATGGGTGCGCGTCTTGATGTGAGCAGCGTACATGTGTGTTCCTGGGGTCTACGTGACGCTGGGGTGAAGGTGAAGGCGAGGCACATCGAGACCCCTGTCTTTTGTCAACTTCTTGTTATTGTGGTCTTTTTTGGCGTTCCGGGGTGAAGGCGAGATTTTCATGAGTCCGCTATTGTTCAGTCGGTATCGTAGAAAGTAGAGGTGAAGACAGCAACGTACCTATTGTAACAATAGCAGCTATCGTTAGCCATCTCATCTTCGCGCAGAAGCCAGTATTATATAAACAGCTCATCTGCCTCCCACTTCTGCTCTTTAGCAAATACCACACCTTCCAATTTTCAAGACATTTCCAACTTCGATCTTCCCACCATCATCATCACCACCACCACAACAGCAACAATGCTGTCCCCGCAGAACAAGCTGCGCATCTTCCTGAGCCTGGTGCTCATCACAATCTTCGCTGCGAGCTCAAATGAGCTACGCATCGCCATCGGCACCCTCTTCTCTTGGGCCCTAGGCCACGTCCTCATCCGCCGACTCTGTTTGTCGGTCTCCTTCCGACAAGCCCACAACACCTACATGATGGTGTCGTTTGGCCTGCTGGCGGGCCTAAACGACACATTTTGGGAAAACACCTTCGGCCGCATCCTCGACCTCTTCTTCGACCGATACCGCTTCGACCCAGACGTGCCTGGGTCGGGCTTCACAGACTGGCACGAAACCTTCCGCCGCCGAAAGGCATACGAGATCGATCTCGTTTGGCAATACCTCCGCACCGCCCTCTTCTGGTCCTTCGTCGCCGTTTTCCTCGCCGTTGCCGTTCCGCTTGTCCGCTGGTTCACTCATGAGAGTCAGACGACAAAACTGGAGCGGGCCTTCGAATACATGAGGGATCACCCTGGCGAGCGACCTCCCTGGATGTGCAAGCAGCCAGAGACCACAGTGGTGTCCAAGAGGGACACAAGATACAATCGCCTGAGCAGCGAGCTCATCTTCGTGTGTGGCCCTGGTGGTGGGCTGGAGACGGTGATCGATGGCGACATCGAGGGCGCGATCTCTCGCCGGCGGGCTCTGAGGCCGAGGTTCGCATGAGCGCTGGTCGCCATGCCGGTGGGGTTGTGGTTGGCGGTGGGCCATCTTGACGCTGGTCGTTGGGATGGTCAGGGTGTCCTGTTTTGTCCTGCTTGGGTTTGAGTTTGGGTTCGAGTGTTGTCGACGGCGGGCTGTCCTGGCGCTGGTCGCTGGGTAGTCCAGACCGGTCGGTACTCATTAGGTAGATTGGTGAATGAAGTAGTACTTCGGGGTCGTGTCCGATGTCCTACGGTTGGATATGTTCGTGAGACCCAGTCTGGCTTGTCCCGATTGCAGTTTTCGAATGCATCTTTCTTCCTTCCCGCTAAAATGTCCTCCTCAAGTCTGCGTGAAGGCCTCTACCAACCTCCTCTTCATATACAAATCGTGTGTCTGGACTCATAGGGTTGTGATTAGTGGGGATTGGCATTTGAATGGCTTCGCATACGTGCTCCAGCAGATCCGGAAGTAGTTCATTGACTTTGGCTAGCAGCAAAGGTATGAACTTAGACGAGCCCCCCGGTAGCTTTGCTATCAACAGCATCAAGTGGGTCAAGTAATCTGGGGGGCTGAGTTCGGCATGTGATGCAGACTGAGGCACGAAATGAAGAACGTCCGCTAAAGCGCAGGCTATGTCGAATACCTTCTCCGTCTAAGGTTGTTAGCAATGAGACAAGCTTGCGGCTGAATGACGTACCATGCCGACGCCATGTATCTGCAGACTCTGAACGGGTAGCTTCATCGAGAGAATAACCAAGTCTTTGCCAACCAGAATGGGGTATCTGAATGTTAAGCAATCGTAAACAGACTCCGTGGAGAGAAATCCGAAGCGGGGAAACAGCTCCCACAGTTTGATCTGTAGCCAGAACTGCGATATGCGAACATTTGCAATCTCTTCGTTCGAAAGTTCGAGATCAGTGGGCAGCGCGGTGCGAACATCGTTCTCGAGCTGGATTAACCACTCTTTACTGCAGTTTTGCGCAGCACCGTTCCACACTGCGAAAAAGACTTCATCGAGCGGTCGGAAGACTGATGTGAGGTGGAGCAAGCCAAGATCACCATGGCCATCGAGTGGGTAGCTTGAGGAAGTGACAGATAATGTGATGGGCCGATTCTTACGAACGCCATGTGCTCTAACAACTGGTAAGCAGTACACTCATTACGATGCCCATGGTTACTGCGGATCGTCGCTGTCTTCGCTCACAGGCGGGATTGGATAAACGAGAAAAGGACAAAAGACATCATAAGTCAGAAATGCATATGATGAACCACGATGCATCGAAGTGGCGGAACAGACGTAAGAAAGACGGGAAGTATTTAGCGTACCTTTCTGACACTACCAAAATCCAAAACAGCCGTGTCCTTGTCTTCATGTCGAACCAATCCCTGTCCTCGTCTTTAAGCATCATAAACAAGGTTGTTGCTTCTCTCAAGTAGAACCATGCTTGACGATAGTCGCCTCGGCCAGCGTAAGCTCCGTACAGGAAGAAGGAGGTATAAACTGATCGATGATCAAGCTGCGTAATCCTATCTCGCTGCAGCGAGAGCAATGTATGGTCTAAGTAGTAAATTTGTGAGTCCGATTGTGAAGACTGTGTAGATCCGCAATTGGTATTAGTGGAGGCTTCCGCAAAGTTTGCCATATATGCGCAAAAGGCATATATGAGCTGTCGAGATGTCGGCGAAGTCTGCATTTGCATGAACTCTTCTCGCAGACTTTCGGCTAGTATGAGAGCTACTATCCTGTATATGCGCTCCTCGTAGACGTCGACTAACGTTTTGAAGACTTCCCTTGTCAATTCCACAGCGGTGGTAATAACCGCGGTCGGGGCAGCATCCTGTGGGTCGAAGAAGTCGGCATCGTTATGAGGAATCGCTCTCAATTCGTTCAGAACGTTAGCCTTGGAACCTGTGCGACCACCTTGACCCCGTGGTGCGTTGAAGGTGCATGCTAATTTTGCCGATAAACATCCTGCGCAAGGCTGCGCGCCATTGCACTTGGTTTTGCGGCGGCGACACGGGTCACATGCCTTTGCAACTTGTTTCCGGTAGACTGTTCTAGACACGGTGTTCTGCATCAAGCTCGAGTGTCTACGTTGGGTTCATGATGTTGATTAGAGATGTGAGGAGGCGTGGTGTGGAGTGGCCGCAGCCCGAGGTAGCCCGCGGGCTGGTCAGACGCGTCGCGTGATGCCGAGGCTGCTTACGTCATGTCAACACACTAA
>Ga0265780_10010757_pt1 | contig 10881 bp, 5 predicted proteins | sample P1T30metagenome_FD_192432 | JGI IMG/M metagenome (GOLD analysis project Ga0265780, IMG submission 192432) | Plant litter microbial communities from East Loma Ridge, Irvine, California - P1 T30 | ecosystem: Environmental > Terrestrial > Plant litter > Unclassified | place: USA: California... | reverse complement strand
GGTAGATATGTCGTCTTCTACGCGATGAAGCCAGAAACTGAACTTATATGAGAAGACGTACCTCCCGACTGCTGCCTCGAGGGCGAAGGCAGACTCTGAGAGGGAGCCATGCCGTGGTTGTGGTGATGCGACTCCTCGGTACGCCTTGATCCGCGGTCGTGCATGGTGCCGTGCATGGTGCCGTGCTTCGCACCCTGATCTACCATAGCTGCAGGGAGTAGTTCCCTAGAGTTCGCCTGCAATGCTCAAGACCGATGCGACAAGTGGTGAAGGTGTAGGTGCATCAACCAAGACCCGTTCCGATCTCGCTCCTCGCGGCTTTGTCCGCCTTGCGTCCAGACTTGGATGTCTAACAAAGGAAGTACTGCTGCGGAGTGTAGACTTTCAGGTCCTGGCAGAGACTCGAGCAATTGATCTCCTGCCCTTCGTTTGACCACAGCCGCAAACGCAGGTGGAGATACGACAAAGGCCGATGCGCTGACGCTATGTTGGGCGCGGGTAGATGACGTCTAGGCCCTGTGGAGGATGCCTATGCGGGGCTGACACGTCGCGCGACACGGCGGACACGTTGAACTTGTACAAGTCAAGGTGAAAGGATCAAGGCGAAGAGAAGGGAGGAGGGAAAGATGTCAGAGGTAAGGCGAGGATAGACGTGTGTCTTGTTCCTGGCATGTATCTGGACCCTGCCTGTGTGATGTGGTCACGCCGTGCATGCTCATGGTCCCGTCGAATCACAGGACAGAGCGGCGCTATCGACTACGAGGCTTAGCCCTACTGGTATGCTCATCTGCCTATGTATGAGACAACACTGTCGTCCCCAGGCTGATTGTCTAAAGGCTTTGGTGTGTCTACAAGTCCATGCTAAGATACGACAGCACCGCCCTCTGACATGCTACATGTCTGGTAAGCTCACATCTTCACGTCAGCAGAGACGCTTCATTTTATCATGGAAATGGTCTTGAATTTATCAATCATGTTTACAGCCAAACGTCCCCCAGATCATCAGCGCCAGTAGTATGCAGGGAAATGCGAGTCGCATCCTCCAGATAGAGAGTTATATAGTACAGTGTAAAGAGGCCAAACCATGCTTGAAAATAGCGACACATCTACGCGGTGGGTATTGTTCCAAAATCATGAGCGTGGTCGATAGCCCAAAAGAGATCCAAGTATTGCAAAGAATCATGTCGCGGTGCTCATGCCGATCGTTCGTGTCCTATCCTGGATCATCCATTACTGCTTCTTTTCCTCTTTCTTCTCCTCCTTCTTTTCCTCCTTCTTGCTCTTGAAGAAATCGCTGATGCCGTCCTTGAACTTCTCCCACGGATTGCGGTTCAGACGGTTGCTGAGCTGGCGGTAGTTGTACATCTCAGCCCAGCAGTCGCGGCCCCACTCGCAACCTGCCATGTTGACCAGGAAGTCTCGATCCTTCTCAGAATAGTGGATATTGGGGTTATCGCCCGACTCGCCGCAAGCGCCCGGTGGGAAGCTCATGATCTCTCGTTGCTGGATGAACGCGACGTGGGGCCGAATCCAAGGCTGGTTCTGGTACATGTACTCAAAGGCATCCTGCTCCTTGTGCTCCCACTCCATGTGCTTCTGTTCGTAGCCCACGGGATCCCACCAGATATCGAGGAGCCTGTCCGTCCAGACGCTCCGTCGCACCATAAACGAGCCAAGATTGAAGCCGCCGCAATCTTGGGGTATGATCATGTTGATGGAGTCAACGTTTCCGTCTCCAACCAGCGAGCGTGTTTCGGGGTCGAGGTAATCATCCGTCAGAGGGTGCGAGATGTTGAGCGGGTTGTAGTCGTTGATGTCGCGATACGTTATCTTGTCGAGGCGCTTAAAGATGTGATTCTGTAAGGACTGCTTCGGCTCCATGATGAAGGTGTTGGTATCCAGCCACCAGAACCTGTGCCGTGTTAGTCGTCGCCAGCTACTAGGGTCGTGTGCATACCACTCAGCGTGCGGGTACTTCCGCATGGCGTTGCGGATCGTGTCCACCTTCTCCCAGCTTTCTCTCCACTCGTGTGCGTAGCGCTTCTTGGTGCTCATGTCCACAATCTCCAGATCGTAGCCCCACGTCTTGGTGTACTTCTTCTTGTTCTTAACGCTGTCTCGCTCAATGGCCCATTCCCGTGGACCCTTCCACTCCATCACACCTCCACCTTGATTTGCGGCGAGGATGACGACGTATTTGCTGCCGCCGCCGAACATGGCCGATCGTCTGTACATGCGGTGCAGGGCTGCTGTGGTCAGTAACTGGCGAACAGAGCTTTCTGCCTTTACTTACGGGTCACGTAGAACAAAATGATGCTGAAGATGATAAGCAGTATCACACCTAGCGAGCGTCGCAGCCGCCATATGTTCCACCCAATTCGATTCAAGAATTGCATGAGCTTGTTGTTTTGTCGCCCACGCCCCAGCTTTTCCTTGTCGCCGTAGCTCATGGGGAGACTCGTCGAGATGCGTCTGAAGTGTTTGGCGAAGAAGCCCTGGTTCCTGGGGTTGAAGCCACCGTGTCCCTTCACCTCTGCGCTTCTTGCCTGCGCCGAAGCCCATGTGACGTTGTGCGAGGACGAGCCGTTGGCGAGGCCGGTGCTGTCGTATGGGGTGCTCAGGCCTGGGCTGCTCCAGCCACCTGGCCGAGGTGACGGAGACCGTGACATTTCTGTGATGCCCGGCGTGCCAGGAATTGTGGCCAGGGACGACTCGCCCAATGAGCGGCCCGAACTGCCACTCGCGACCCCCAGTCGGCTGCGTGTGTCGGTATAATTGGGGAGATTGTCGAGGTCGAGGTTGGGTAAGTGCTTTGCAGCAGAGCTCCGCCGTCGTCGTTGGCCAGCGGAAGGCTGGAAGGAGGATTGGGAAGCCAGGGTGACTTCGGATGGGGGAATGCGGGCGAGTCGCTGAGGTAATGCGCCGTGGCTTGCGACGCTGTCACGTTCGCAAGGCTGGGATGGCCGATTTCAATCTGCGTGGCACGCGGCAGCGGCGATGCGCATGAAAGCAATAAAGACAGATAGCGGAGAATTCCTCCCTAGGCAAAATGCGCGGCGGTCGCACGTATGTAAGGGGAAGCCAGCTGTGGAACCGCGAAACGTCTCACTGGCACTTGTCAGGATAGAAAAGTCAACAGCAGGTTAATATGTGCAGCATTGAGGAAGCCCGTTGAAGTCCCTGGCAGAAGAATAGGAGTCTCTCGAAATATGAAATTACTCGCTGCCAGTCGCTCCTTGGCACCGCCTATCTAATCATGAGTGAGAAGGAAGACACTCAGGAGGCTAGCTCGGCACCAACATTGAACATCCATCCACCACCTGCGCCCTCAACAGCAGTTTCCTGTAGAGTTGAATTTTGGGACATGTGGTTTTGTTCTCGTGGTCCAACACTAAGCAACGTTCGATTAGTGGATGAGGACAGTTAAGGTTGTGTTCGGATAGCCGCATGGCTTGATTACTCGGGCGTTGGACGTTGATAGGCTGCGCAAGCCTTTGAAGTCATTCATCAGTCTGCTCATGTTTGTGCTTGTGGCTCAAATGAAGCCTTTGGTTCAGATGCAGCCTTTGATCCAGCTTGAAGCAGCATTGTTGAATCTCCTGTGCTATCACCAGTCCCTTAACTTACCGACTGTCCAAGTCTGAGGGTTCTTGTGATAGCGTACAGAGTACCACGTATGTTGATAGCGAGCAAGTTCAAGAGGCTTGAATACTGAACGGTATCTTACGTCGATTGAATATATACAAAAACTACGAGTCTGAACATTTTGATTTGAACTTCTAACGCATAATCGCACGCACGTAGCTCCATGACTTGGTGCTCGCGGTTGTACGCACTGATTGGCGACGGGCGCATCGAGTGCATCGACCACTTTGGCTAGATCAACTTGGCAGGCGCGTACGCCGCGCGACTTCTTCACCTCACTGGTTCTTCCCCAATCTGCCCTGCCACGACGTCTCAGACCATGCGTCGTGTGGTACAATACCATTGGAGCGAATCCCGGGCGGTTATTGAGCCTCAAAGTCTAGGGACTGGCGCCCGCTAAGCTCCAGATTCCCCGGCTGTCTCCAATCACCTTCACTTTGTGGTTTCGAGACCACCAATCTCCCACTCGAGACAACGTGACCGGCGCTTCTGGCAAATAGCACGACAGGATAGTGGCTTAAGCAGATGAGACTTTGCAGTTTGTGGTATGGTAGGCAGGCGCAAGGCCAGAGTAGAGGGTCTCCAAAATGGGTCGCGTGTCCGGAAGAGAGCTCTGCATCTTCACTCCACTGTCACTCTTTCACCTTGTCATAGTCGTTTGCATTTTTCGTCATTTGGTTGATTTCGCCGTTGTCCTGAGTGACCTAATTAGCGTCGCACCTCTACAATAGAACCAAGCATAACAAAGACATTGTTTCACTTTCGAGTACGACATCGAGAACAAGGCATTGTTCTCTTCTACGCATAACCCCACTTCTTTGCGGGCACCTACCCTCGATCAGCAAAAGAGCAGCCTGAAAACTAGAATGAGTACTGCATGGTCCGGCCGCGCCGGCCAACAGCCAACAAACACGAAAAATTATCACGGAAACCACGAGAACCGAAACGAAGATATCTCGGTGCACCTGGATGGATCTCACACCGCCCGCGCACACCAGGAGAGCTCGAGTAGCAACGCCGTCAAGCGGGCAATGTCAAGACGCAGCTCAAAATTGTATTCTGCCCGCATATCGCGCGAGAAGAGTCGGAAGCGGGAACTCTTTGAACGACAAGGCATCACACTCGACACGAGTTTTGCCAGACACAAGGGACGCGAGCCACATCAAGTGTTCCCGAACGATGAGAACAAGAGTGCTTCGACAAGAAAGCAGAGCTGGTTCAGCGCTGGAAGATCGTCAACGAAGGATACAGGACTAGGCATTACGAAAGGAACTCCACAACCAGGGCACTATCACCGCGCAAACCCCAGCCTTGACCAGAACGAAGCACTGACAGCTATCTCTTTGCCACCGGGCAGTAAGAAGTGGGATGAAATCTCTCCTTGGGATCGCCGCATCCCCATTGGCATCTCGGTGCCCACTGACAGCGTTTCTGACTTCAGCTCGTACAACGGAGGACGTCTGAGGATGGGAAGCGATGCCACGCTGGTGACACCAAACATTGTCGTCACTCCCGCTGACGCGATGAAATCGGTATGGTCGCCCGACACACCCTTCACTGAGTCCGACTACACACCGAGCGTATACTCCCGATATGGTTTTGATGCGAAATCTACCGACCCTGCAGCTCCGCCTGTTCCCGCGCTGCCTGCTGGCGTCACAAATTCGTCAGGCATCAGAGTTACAACAAAATCGCAATACCAGTCGATGAATGCTACAGGCCACAGCAGAAAAGACACTCTGGACTCAAATGGCACCGCCTTCGAAGAGGACGATGACGTTAAGCACAGCCATCGTGTCATGTCGACAGGCACCGTATTTGAGGAGGACGAAACGCCTCTGCGAGGACAAAACGTTGAAGCACCAATGGCTATCGATACATCTTTAGTCCCTACACCACGACGCTCACAGGGTTGGTGGAATGTCATCACGACGCCGTTCGTGACGACACCCAACACTGCTATTTTCCCGCAAAGTGGACAGAACACAGTGGATAACACGGCTGTACCTAGTATGCCTGCAACATGCGATCGGAGCGAAGGAAAACCATCAGCCGGTCAAACGGATAACTCCTGTCCAGCACTCGCAACACAAAGCACAGCTCAGCAAACTTCGCTGGCGTGGTCGACAACAAACGCCGCGAATGTGGAATTAGCCACTGCAGCGCCCAGTCAGTCTGCGCAAACGACAAATGTTAGCCGAAATGTTATCTCACCTCTGTCTGCCATGTCTGCATCGCCTATAGTAGGCACAGCAGCCATCGGCACGGTCTTCATGCCGCGACAAGTCGAAGAGCAGCCCCGTACTATCAACATTAATATCGAGCTTCAAGATCGAAGGGCAAATGTTCAGGGGCAGAATCAACACACGAACGCGCTGCCAGCTGAACAGCCAATCCACACGTCATCTCAAACACCTTACGCGAATGTCACGACGACTACAGCAACGAAATTCAAAGGGTCTCCCCAAAGTCTTCCAGTCTTTGCTCCACCACCCACCCACGCATCAAAAACCTCCCACTTCAGTTACGATCAACTCAGCCGTTCTAGCTCACCAGTGTCGACCCATGAACTCAAAGGCCAGAAGCAAAAGCAGCACCGGAAAGTCTGTGATATGACGAGCATGTTCTCTTTTGTACGGCGGAAGAAGCAGAACAAGCCAGACGAGAAGAAAAAGAAAAAGAAGGGTCTATGCTTCTGGGGCTGTTGTTGCTGCCTCGTCTTCTTTGTTCTCTTGGCGGTCATCATACCGCTGACTGTCGTCCTTACGAAGCAAGGGAACGACAAGCCTGTCGGTACGCCCATCGCGCCCGGCACCCCGGCAGGTACGCAGCCAGACCAGAGTGGAAATTCTGGATGGTTGAACCTACCCAATCTTCCTCCCATCCCGACTGGCGTGTCGACTATTGCGCAGCCGGAAGCTGTTGAAGAGGAGAGCGGTTGTGTCGCGCCTACGACATTATGGAGCTGCGCACTACCCAAAGAACTCCAGGATTCAGTGAAGCCGAACAAGCCAGATCAGCCCAACTTCAGCATCCAAATTGCATATGACAACAGCACAAAGGTATCCAAAAGAGTAGCGAATCCGGTATCGGCTGGTGCTTTCATTCGAAGCTTGCTGAGAAAGCGAGCGCTGCCTTCAGCTTCCCCAGCTCTTCCCAGCGATGCTGACAGGGCCTTCCTGGGTAAGACTACAGACGGGAACGTTGCACCATTCGGAGGTGAATCGACTCCATTGTACATCTCATTTCAGGAGTCGAACAAGCCTGCTAGTCGTCTCTCGAAGCGCGCTGGTCCGGACGACCCAACCAACATCACAGGCGTGATCCCACCACCGAGCCTCGAATCAGATGGGACTGCTGCAGCAGCCAATCTGTTAGCATTTCCATCATCCCAGCAACTCCGTCTATACAATCGCGGCAAAGAGAACGAGCACTACGGCTTCTACTCTTACTTCGATCGCTCCATTTTCTTGAAGCAAATCAACGGTACCAACCGTGGCGGCAACCCTGCAGACATCAACGGGGGAAGCCTCAAATCCGCAGCAACCATGCGCTGCACATATACCGAAACGCGCTTCTTGGTCCAGATCTGGACGCGCAGTCAAACCAGTAAACCTCTGTTACAACGATCTACGCAAGGAAACGATCCCACCAAGCGGCCAGGTACTTTCCCTTACCCAGTGACGCTCACGCTCGACCGCCACGGTGGAAACGCAGCGAGAAAGATGCTTTACTGCTACAACATGGAGAGCGACGGCACGATTTTGAACAAAGATTCGACGAAGTTCTTCCAGTTCGAAGACCGGGGCTTTGGAGGTAACCTGATCAACGGTACGCAAGGCCGTCCGAATGCGAGTGGGCCCATTGATGGAGGAACCGGTGGCTGCAGTTGCCAGTGGCAGAATTGGCTCAACTAGGAGCCGTTCGTTGTTGTTCTTCTCTATTCGAATGTTTCTTTTGTCATCTCTGCCCAGCATACTGCGGCGTTTTGCATAGCGTTGGCCTCAGCCTTTGTGCTTGTGTGCATCAGCATCAAGCATGCTTTCTTTTTTGTTAACAAAACCACGCTGATATGAGCAATGGCTTCTAATACGATGCCACGGGATGGTGTCCGTGTATAAAACGTACTTGCATTAGATGGGGATATACTTAATAATAGTGTGCATCTAGAATACAAACGCGATTCATCAATTCATTCCTGTGTCTGTTGAGTGCTCGGAGGCTGACTCAAGCAGTATGGTAGAAGCACACAAGAACAAGCTTGTATCCCACTATGTGGAACCCTAAGACCAAAGTTCGGGTCTTATGCACTGCGGTTGCTAAGCTCTGCCAAATTGCGCCTTTCCCGTTTTTTGGCACTTGAATCGATCTTGAGAACTTTCAGGCGGCTCAACGGCCTTACGATGCCGGACATAAACCCCGCGGTGAGATCGTACTGGAAGAGTCTTTGCTGCATAATGTTGCCTCCCAGCTCGCCACATCATCCACGGTAGCGAAAATCTCACTCCGCTCGGATATATGTCGAGCGATGTCACCTTGCAGATGTGGCCTGGTGTTGAGGCTTGATGCTCCGCGAAGTAAGCGGGGCTACCAGCGGAACCCTGTAGTTACCAGGCGTGTCTTTCTAGCCACTCACCACAGAACGTGCTCGATAAGTGCCTCTGATTGGTCCATTAATTCTTCATCTTCTGGAGAGCTTTGCTCGGGTCTCCGCCGCGATGGAGCAACGGCAAATGCGATGGGAAGAGAATGACGCGCGCCATGCTTTATTGATCGATCTTCCAAGATTGCTTGTCGCTGGCTTGGCTCGTCAAGCTTTTCGTGATGCTGACTTCACGAAAATCCAGCATCGTCAAATCCGGGGAGCAGTATCAAGAACAGGGTCCACGGCGATACAAAGTAGCACGCGGTAGTGGCAAGAACGTCCATGCATCTGAATCAACCTCATTGGTGCTAGTATTTACAGCTTACCCTGTCGCATCTCGAGATTTGCAGTGTCGCGTGTCCACCTACTGCTTCGGGGTGGGTCTTGTAAAACTTTACTTCCAATGATTCCAATCGCGCCCCGGAAACTGCGGCACCACTTTTGAGCGCTAGATGTTCGCTGAGACCCTGATTTCGGTATATAAACTGTGAACCAAACTTTGAATATGAGCAGATTCGTCTCTCGCATATAGCCTGGGCTCTCGCTGTGCGCACTTTTACTGGCGTACTTTTCGCAACGGCACTCAGGCGCCACAGTGATTTCGTCACCCACTGCAACACCACATCGAATATCCACGGTATCATCGCACATTTGTCTGCGCACACGGCCGCCCAACCTCGGAGCTAGATTACGGCCATCGGAAGCTTCGGCAGCTACCCAACGTCTGTCATCCTACGCCGACCCTGCGCTTCCAGCCAGTTAGAAGCATTTTGAACGAACGTGCTATAATACTCGATCAGCCTGGGACCTCCAGTACGACCAAAAACGTCCAGTCTTTTCAGGCCTCTACCAACACACACGTCATCGACAGCGCCAGCACACTTTGCCGTTGATAACTAGCTCAACTGGTTCCACGGAACGCTAATCGTCGCTCCCGTCCAAGCACATATAAGCTGCCGACAATCTTCTTGGTTCCGGATTTGCAACACTCGACAGACTTTGCAACGAACTCAAGAGCACTTTCGACTGCGAAGCCTTTCGATCTTGCCAACCATGGCGGCTGCAAGCGAATCCCAAAGTCTGCGAGACTACGGTCTCGCTGCGCCACATGGCCCGAATAGGACCGGGGAGCATGTCGCAACACAAGACATCGACATCCGACAAGACATGAGCGAGAACGAACAGTCCGTTTTCCATGCGCTCCTCCACCCCGACGACATGTACACCGCAGACGGAACCTACTGGGCGGACCTCAAGCTCGGCCAGCGCGTCAAATTTGTCACGAGCGTTGATGCGAAGGAAGCAAGGGAGGAGGCCAGCTTCTTCTGGAATATGTTCAAGAAAGACCCCCTTGAGCCGATAAGGCATTACTTCAGGACCTGTGTGATTCCAGGTGCTGGTCTAGGTTTGGAGGGGTCAGTTGTTATCTACTGAGTTCTCATTACAGACAGTGCTGACTTTGCATGTAGATATGTGCTCTTCTCCATTGGTAACGTAAGACCACTTCTTCAGGCCGCGTTTCCAACATGCTGGAAGTCTTTCGACATCTGCAATGAAATCTGGACGCAGGCTGTCGACTACCTAGAGATCTGCGGTATTATCGTTGGTTAGTACTATTTTCGATCCCTGACTGCATCGCCATGCTAATAAGTGAAGGTCAAATTCTCGTTGGTATCCTGGGTGACTGGCTCGGACGTCGCCACGGTCTCATCCAAGATGCTGTCATCATGTTCGTCGGTCTCCTCATGCTGACTGCAGCCTGGGGTGTCACCCAGAACGGATGGGTCATCTGCTACGTTTGGGCACTGTTCTTCTACGGTATTGGTGTTGGTGGCGAATATCCCATGACTGCCACTGCTGGTATGGAGAACGCTGTCGGCTCCGGAAAAGTTTCGACCAAGGACGATCGCCTTCATCGTGGACGCAAGGTGACTAGCGCCTTCCTGATGCAAGGCTGGGGACAACTTGCCAACCAGGTTATCTTGATCATCCTGCTCTTGATCTTCCACTCTGGCGCCAACCCACCTTATTCCAAGACCGTCGCCCAATGGACATACCGCGTATCGTTCGCTATTCCGGCTGTTGGTACCCTCTGGCTGGTCTACTTCCGCTACTACAAGATGCAGTCTGCATCCAAGCAACTCATGATCGCGAAGAAGAAGTCCAACGTTACCGGATACGATGTACAGTCGCTCAAGCTTACCTTCACGTACTTTGGGCCCCGTCTGATTGCTACGGCTGGTGCCTGGTTCGCCAATGACGTATTCTTCTATGGCAACAAGCTTTTCCAGAGCGAGTTTATCTCTGTAATCACGCCGAACAACAAGTCGGTGATGACTGGCTGGCTATACAACCTCATCAACGTTGGCGTGTCGCTTTGCGGATACTACCTTGCATCTCTGCTCATCGACAATAAGCTCTACGGACGAAAGTGGATGATGATTGTCGGTTTCCTGGCCGACTTCGTCCTTTTCATTGTGCCAGCTTTCGCGTTCGACTTCTTCACAAGCAAGGAACATGTCCATGCCTTCCAGGCCATGTACTTCCTCTCCTCTTTCTTCAACCAATTTGGACCCAACAGCGTCACTTTC